>JAAUXU010112326.1_pt1 | contig 31765 bp, 18 predicted proteins | sample 7278151 | NCBI WGS metagenome assembly JAAUXU01 (sample SAMN14350113, study PRJNA611818) | marine sediment metagenome | isolation source: surface marine sediment (1.8m) | place: French Polynesia: Moorea | collected 2018-08 | reverse complement strand
GGCAGAATGCTGACACGCAAAAATCAGGGCACCTCACGCATGTTGTAAACGGACGTGTGCGGCGCCTCCCCCCCCCCCCCAAAAAAAAAAATAGACACTGCATAATTCCAGCTCACCTGACCCCATCCACACGTTGAGCACGACGAAGTAGAGGCAGCAACAGTAGTAGGCCTCTACGGAAGGAGACATTTTAAGCACTTTCACTCACGCAATTTGTCCTTTCTTTCTTTCTTTTCCCCGGCGGCGACGCAGAATTCTGGCACACGCCCCTGGCTCGCTCTCCGACTGCGTGCGTACGTCTGACTGACTGCGGTAAGTACATAGACTGCGGCCTCTTCCTCCCACACGCACACATGCGCACACAAAACACTACGACCAAAGACGGAGAAAAGAAAATGCGGCCGTCATCTCATGTCATTCGGGGAGGCTCTCTCGGCACCACCAGCTGCAGTCACTGCCTGCCGAAGGTCTCCTCCGTCGCCTTCGTCTTCCTCTCCTCCTCGCCCGCCTCCAGCGGTGGCGACAGCTTCGCGATGATTGCCATTGCAGGAGACGAGACGGACAGGGAGTCGGGGTCGCTAAAAGCAGCTCTCACGACCTTTTTAAACAATGTTTGGGAATCCGTCGAACCTTCCCCCCTGAGAGGTCTCCTCCTCATCTCTGCTTTCACAGGAGACCAATTGAGTGGCGACGAGATTAGCATTTCTCCGCTGCCGCTGCCGCGGCCGCGGCCGCCGCTGCCATCGCTGTCTGCGCCGCTCTTTGAGCGGCTCTCTTCTTCTTCTTCTTCTCCTCCACTGAGTAGTGGGTTTGGTTTACGCATTCCTGGATTTCTATTTCCGTTGGCGGGAGTGAGGAGGAGTGGCCGGAACCCCTTTTTCCGTGGTCCCGATGGCGTATGTCAGTGCTGATGGACGCAAGAGCCTCCACTGTTACGCATACGTCATCGACGAGCGGATTTTTCTTTGGTCCTGAAGCCGTTCCACGTGGCATTGGCTTCCAACGGGTCCTCCACACGAAAACAAAGAGTCTGGCGAGAAATGGGAGCGAGTTGCCAAGAAGAGTTCACCTGAAAAGCAAGAAGAGAAAGTCAAAGTTACAACTCTCGTCAAGAGGAACCGCCGCGTCGCGTATGTGGCTCAATCATTTAGTTGGCAGCGCCCTGGGTGGAAGTGCTCTCCAGCATCAATAGCGATCATGAACATTAGAGGGATTACCCAAATCCAGCAGAGGAAGCTCCCCCTAACCCCACTTCAGTATGCAAAGCGTGCGCGCCGTGAAAACAGACCTATTCCTGCCCAGGTTAATTTCTAATCTTGTGCTCTTTGTAGTTTATAGTCAACCTGCACACTGCCATTACGCCAGATTAAATGTGGCAACGCATGCTGGTCTGGCATTTCTCATGTTTGACCGTGTGTGCAGTGCAATCTGCAGTTAATAACGTAATAGGGTACATTTCATAATAGTTCCCTATTAAGTTGGTGTGCACATGACGACGCTGAGAGGATTGCCAAGTTTCAGGAGAAGAAGAAAAACCATCTTCTTCCTAGGTAAGAATGAAAACCTTCAGTGGAAGACACAGTTCCAATCGGCAAAGCTGGGACGATTTTTTTATGAAGCGAGGCAATAATTCATGAGGGGAAAAGAAGATGAGACGACCCGACCAGAACTGCTTGGCGATGGAGAGAGAAGAAGTGAGACTGGGTGGGGTCATCAAACAGCAAAAAGAAAAAAAAAGATAAGAAGAAATGCAAGTGGCGGGAGAGGGAGGCGGCGGTGGCGGCCTCGGTGGCGGCCTCGGTGGCGGCCTCGGTGGCGGCCTCGGTGGCGGCCTCGGTGGCGACCGTGGTGGCGGCCGCCGAGCGTTGTCCGTCGCAGTGGCCTCATATTTTTGAGGGCGCTTGTATCCTATCTCGGAGAGTGTTTTCTTTTTTTTTTTTTACTTGCTCTCATTTCTTCTTTTGCTCGGCCATGCATTCACTTTTATCAGGACTGACCACATATTAGCGTTCTTGGCCACGGCCGCTACATAAGCGAGCGGTGATTGCCAGTCATTGGTGCTACTGAGCTCCTCTCACGCAAAGCCGTACTGTACAGGATTTTTGGTGCTCTCATGCAGAGAGCCGGAGAGAAAGTTGATTCGTGCCAGATAGAGAGAGAAAGGAAGACACCACAAATACACGGGTGTCAACTGCAATCGCGCAAATTGATCCGACCGGGCCAAAAGTGACCCGTTGACTGAGCCGGCGAGGCTGACCAGTATGACTGGCCACGAGCCAAAAAGGCACAACAACAGCGTTCAGCACTGGGTGAAAGATTCGCTCTGGAGGGAGTTGCGTAATGGTCACAATCAAGCCCCAAGAAACACTTTTGATAGAGGCCTGAAATGCGGGAATGCCTTCCTTGCTTTTTAGTCCCATCCTCTCTTCCAATTTTTGGAGCACGCACTTGAAAGGGGAGGAAATCTACTAAAGTGTAGAGAGGACAGAACAAGGCTGAACCACCGGTAGCAGAAGCAGCAACGATGATTAACGATCACCAAAGATGTCCAAGCCTTTTCTCCTCTCTCAGACATGAGGGTAGAGCGCTGTGAGGCAAAAAAAATTCGAAAAATCCCCTCTCTGCCCTTTGAATCAGAAGGAGAGAAAAAGATTAAGCCTTGACACAAGAAAGGCACAGGGGCAATCAGTCACCTCGTGATCTGTAAAGGATGCTCTTTTCTACAGCTCAAGGGAGCTCTAAAGGACCCGCACCCACACCCTTGTATCATCACTCACTCTCTTTGGGTTTGCGTGGTAAAAGAAGGACGCACTTTTTGTTTCTGCCGGGCTGCATGAACTTTACACTCCGTCTGCCCTTCCCGTTGTACATTCATGAACCCTTTTTAGTGTCCGTCCGTCCGTCTGTCTGTGTGTCTGTCTGTCTGTCCGTCTTTGTGTCTGTCTGTGTGTCCATCTGTCGGTCCGTTTGTCCATCTGCGCGCCCGCCTATCTGTCCGTCTGTCCGCCTGTCCGTCTGCCTGCCTACCTGCCTACCTGCCTACCTGCCAACCTGCCAGCCAGCCTGCCTGTGTGCCAACTACTGGATGCTGTGCGATCTTTGTCAAGAAAAATACTGCATGTTTGCATTCTTCTTGTGGGAGACTTGTGGGCGGAACAGCAATTTTCACGCCGTTTCTCTCTTCTTCTTCATGCACTGAGCAGTGATGGGGCCATAAAGCTCCTCTTTTTCTCTTCCCACATAGGGGGAATCTGTTTAAAATTCAATGGAGAAGCATCGTCGTTGACAAAAACTCCTTTTTTCTTCACGCCCTCGATGTTATCGCTGGCTGGGTCCTCTGCCCTGCATGGAAAAGGTCTTGAAGAGGGGAGTGAAGAGGGGTTGCTGAGTTCATACGCGTGTTCGACTTCACATGCCATATATGTGCCAGTGAGAGAGAAAGAGAAGTGTGTGCGCGTGCGCGCGCAGAGGAATGTGTTGAAAGGGAAAAAGGGGGGCGAGAAGGGATAGAAAAAGAACCAAAAGAAAAAGAAGAGATTGAAGTTGAGGGATCTCTCTTTCCTCCATCGAGGGACTTTGAGAGAGAGCGGAGAGAGAAGGCAGACAAAAGAGCTTTCATCGGGTGATTTATTTGTTTTGCCAAGGAAAACGGCGCCACGCGCTTTAAGAATGAGCGTCCAAAGCCAAGCTGACTTCTTGTGTATCAACGACGTACAAAGGACGAGTGGAAATGGCAGAGCATGTGCGTTTGCTCACAATTTGGGCAGATGCAGCAGGGAGGGTGGTGATCTCACCGCCCGCACCCTCAGCAATCCATCAGTCTTTGCTCCTCTATTCTGGACGCAGACAAGCGACCGGAAACTGCGGAAGAAAGGAAGGGGAGCATCAGATTGCAGATCGCTTGCCCTGATCGTCTTTAACGCACAAACACAAAAGTACGAAGAGGCATTTTACTCCATGTGTTTATCTTCCCTTGACAAGAACCGGAGAGGCCCATGCTTGGATTACGCAGTGCGGAGGAGAGTTGTGGACTTTCTCCCCTCCCCACCCAAAAGCACACAGATGCGTACACACAGAGACAGAGAAAGTAAACACAGTTGCGTAGAAATCCCCGCTCCCTGTCCTAATATTAGTAATTTCTGCTGGCGCCAAAGCATTAATCTTGACAACGCGCGTAAGCTGATCGGCTCGCTCTCGGCTGCGAACCACTTCCCCGGGCCTGACATTCATGGGACCACCTGGAACTAAGCGACGACAAAATCGAGCTACTTTAAAGATCGTATCAATAAGCTGAGCACGTGCCAATTCTCAAAGGAGGTCAAGGGATCAACGCTCAGGAGGCGCACAATGCCAGCCAGCTGTGGACCGCTCCAAGCATTTTCTACGCATTTGTTGACTACCACCCAGGAACCATGAAGGTGATCCAGATCCGGACCTGCCCGAGTTCAGTCCAAGCCGGGACTGAAGCACGATCTGTCACTGGCGCCTCACACGCACGGGGCTGCTGCTGTGCAGCCAGCCCAGCACAGTACATTCGTAAGTACGGCACGTGCCATGTTTAGGGCCATATTGCACGCAGCTTTTGGAGCGGTTCAGACTGACTGTCGTCACTCATGCGTTAGAACGCCGAGCTCGTTTTCTAAGGCTCGTCTTCCCGCTTCAGTGAGTGCCGGAGAGAGACAGGGTGGGCATTACCGTTGACGTATTGTTGCAACTCGCTTGATAGCTTAGCGAAGGGCCGACAGCACTGCTACATAGTGCACAGCACTGGCCCTGCACGTCAAGAGTTCACGTCGCACCACATATGTCATGGCAGTGCATAGTGCAGTCCGGCTAGTGCAGACCGGAGCCATATGCACCGGTACGTGTCGGTATTACGCACTGCTCACCAATAGTTTATTGGCTCTCACTTAGCTACTCCGTCGAGGAAAGGTAACCCATCCAACCCCAATCAGGAGCTCGAACGGCAATTTACCTTACTATGTAGGCTAATCCTTCACGGTCAATTCTTCGGGTTGACCCCTTATAGTACCCCTTATAGCCCAAAGAGCAAGTTTTGCGAAAGAAGCCCACATTTTGGACCTTACCCATTGTTGGCGGTCTAGAGAGGGGCCAAGTATAATCCAAATCAGTCCGGTGGTCTCGGGGGAGAAGCTTCCCGGACCGACCGACCGACTGACCGACCGACCGACTGACCGACCGACCGACTGACCGACCGACCGACCGACTGACCGACGGACCGACACACTCCTCTATACTTACAAGATGTACTCGGACGCACGTACGTGCGTTCCGTACTTACACTTACGCGTGACGCTATAGTGTCATGTGACTATATTTTTTTTTTTGAGAAATGTCCTCTCGTCACAAAGCTGCAGTACTCCACAGGTCCTTCCTCTGTTCCGATGCCACCACGTTCGTACGAATCCAAGATGTCAGGTCACCCAATTCCCCACTTTACCAATCCTTGCCCACCAGCCTGCTCGGCGTGATGCTACACAACGGCCTACATAACACTCGCCACGTACGGTACTGGAACGTCCACTTTTCTCCCAGACCCCCGCCAAAGCCTTTGTCACATATGTACTTGTGCTTCCTTGATGTTCTCCGTCACTTCCCGGGAGCCAGAAAAAAGAGACAGAATGGAGCTACTCCTGCATGCTATTTTGTTCGTCGCACACGTCATCGCAGATGACTGGGAGAAAGCGGGGTAGATTTCGATGTTGAGGAACTAAAGTATCTTCTCGTGAATAATTCGTCATGTAGGACAATTTTCTTGCGTTGGAAGCAAGACCGAAGCGAAGGACGTAAGAATGACTGCAGGGTATGTGTGTTTACACTCGACGCAAGATTTCGTATACGAGTAATTCATACTGTTCGGTCGTCGTGCCTGAGGCACTTGCGCGTAAGTGCATAGGTAGGTGATAAATGACTTCAAGCCCCACAGTTAGGTCTCTTGCCTAATGTGACTGCTGAATATTTATCTGTACATTTTCGTACAGGGTGACTCAAAAAGTGCGCGACAAGTTCTCTACCAGCAAATTCTACACTTTTGGGAGGAGATTAGTGAAGAATGGCTGGAATTAAAGTTGAATACCGGACAAATTGCTCTGCCTTCGCAGGCTCTTGTTCACGCAGCCCCATTTCTCTCAATTTGAGAGTGAACTGTTAATTTCACAGCTTAAGCATATTCCATGAGCTCAAAAAGAATGGGGCAAAGAAGGTGAGTGTCGACCATGTGGACTCTGTCGGGGACCGGGCAGACTTTGACACAGACCAAGCGGGCTTTGTTGGATGCTTTCAGAAATGCTTGCATTCGGCACCCCTTTTTGTGTCCATATTTTTCTCAGTTCACAGAAGGTCTCACTACTTTCACCACGACGATCATTTCAGTACATGAACAGAACTGTTGATGTGGAGCGATCGACTGTTCACTTTATGATGAAGTTGAGAGAGATGGGGCTGTGTGAACATGAACCTGAGACTGCAGATTAATTCAGCTGTACTTCAAGTTCTTCTCCACTGATTTCCTCCCAAAAGTGTAGAATTTGCTGGTGAAAAACTTGTCGCGCTGCTTTTGGATCACCCTGTAGCTATTTCTGAGTGGCACACGACACAAACAGCACTCAGTAGCATGACACCACTGCGCATACGCATGTAAATGGGACATAATCCAACTTACAACAGAATAACAGTTCCATTCCGTTCAGCATGTGTGTGGCACTTGAAAGAAGACTTCCAAACGTTCCACACTGCTCATGTCTGGAAAGTCTACCCTAGAATGCAACTACTGATTTTGTGTTTAACGCTCCGGGCCTGCTGTCATGCGTCGTAACATAAGTGCAGCTGTTTGTTCGAGCCTGTTTAGTGCCGCTTGTGTTATTTGGCAACGATTACATCGGATCCCTCCTTGCCCTCCATCCTGTCATATCGATATTTGAACCCTGAGTTGGTGACAGCCGTTGAAAGAGATATGAGGGCGATAATTCCGTAAACAAGACCACAATTTATGCATGCGCGCCGCCCGCCAGCATAGGGACAATACCGAGCAAGCTCCAGTGAGCGCAAAAGGAGCTTCGAATGCACGAACGCTACCACAACTCCAGAGACTCCAGCGATCTTTGCATTTTCCGTTCCATAAGGGACGTAACTTATACAGTATGGACGAGCTCGTGTGTTGGCTTTCCGTTCCCCCGCTAGAATCAAATGCGAGCTCAGAATGGAGCAAAACACAAACAGAAATCATAGCTCGGCTTGGATAAAATAGGACGGCTCATCTTCTTCACTCAGTTGGAACTCCTTGAGTGGTCGTGTCACCGTGGCGTCAGAGCGTTCACGTGGGTGGCCCAGGCACTCGAGCAGGAGGAAGTGGGGTGGCTGTCACCCAAAGGCTGTTCACCAGAGGGGAAACATCAACAATGTCAGGTCAACTGTCATCAACCCAGCCACTGGCTGGGATCAGGAGAAGCGATGTCAGCGATCTCCTATTCTTGGACAACAATGATCCACCAGCTCCAACAATGATCCATCTGGGCCAGGCTTGCTTGGGCAAGCCTGACCCCCACTAAGATCAGGACATCACTGCGCCAGGTCTCAGTCAAGTCATGGGTTCTCAGTCACTGACCTACAGGCTCTGACTTCCTCAGGGCCACGAAAAATGCTTCCTTCTTCTGCTGCACAGCACTAAGTGGCTTCGTTTTTCCATACCAAAATCATGTGTGCGTCCCAAAATTGTTGCTTATCAGAAGTAAGTAGGGCGCTCATAATGTTCCATATTGTACCTGTGCGAGAACATAACGTTATTCATATGACGCTTTTGTCCGACAAAATGTAACAGTCAAGGTCAGTTTCATAAATCTCTTTCCGCGTGCTATATTTGGCGTAAGACTCTACTTGAGGACATTCTAGTCAAATGGAGTGAAGAAATGATCAGTTTTTGGGGGGGCCGGTTGCCCTTCAGCAGAGCCGTTCATTAAAAGCGCAGTCCACCAGCGTGGACCAGAACTGTCAGTGGAGCGCACCGGGGACGTGAGTGCATGTGCAGAATAAGACACCAGAGTGCATTCCACAAGAGCACAAGAACTTTTTTTTTAGAGCACACAAGGGGACAGTCATCCGGCTGATGTGTCCAAGGTCTAATCCTCTGCCGAGAACGAGTTCATAGAGAGCCTGACCTAAGCTAACTTTTTACAAGGAGGCTTCTTTCAGTACTAAACTAGACTAAAATGATGGGTGCTCATTTAGAAGTAGGCTCCTCGGTCGAGTGCGCTCTGGTGCCAGCTAGTGACTGAACACGCTCGAGGTCAGTGTATGGGGTATCGTAGTATGTAGCAACCATTATGGAGGAGGGAGGTCATTTTCTTTAAAACATTTTTCACTACACATTTATCAGTTGTGGCATTAGGTGACAAACCTCAGATGTACTCAGTCTGATTCCAAAAATTTTTTACATTTTTTAGCCTAGCCTAAATTCAGTAATGTTCCAGTCCACCAGTACAAAGTACTGTGCAAACGAAGAATACTAAATAGTTCAGTCGTGCTTCAACTCTGTATGGTCCGAGTCTGTCTGAAGAACTTGAAACGGTTTTCATGTTTAGCGGACCTCTCATTTTCCGACGGCATCTTGATTTTGTATGTATCCTCAGTGAGTTTGTAACTCGTGTGTACAGAACATGTATAATGATATGCGCTCTCTTCGCCAGCTTACGCGGGCCAAGCATGTGATTCGCAGTACAGACAGGCCACAAAAGCATCTGTCTGGCTGTCTAACTGATTCTAACAAAGCTCTATTCTTCTTCTTCCCTAGTATGTCTGCATTAGTGACAGCGCAGTGCACATGTGTTGTGTGTTTGTCTTGACCAAAGCTGCACGGTTCACGGGCGGCCTCCGAGGATGGCTAAGAACTCAGAAGCGGTAGCTCATGTGATAAAGAAGCAGCCACAAAGTGGGCGCTACAGTCTAAAGACAAGATGGAACTAATGCCGAGGTGATCAATCCGCGGGGACATCCTTGAACATCATCTCCTAGGAGGCCTCGCACACGCTCGACTCGCGGAACTTTGCTATCGCCCGGCGTGCTTGTCTTAGATGGAGGAGATTCAACTATAGAAGTCTTCGGTTATAGTCATCTCAGTTATAGTCGTAATCCGGTTATAGTCATAATCCGGTTATAGTCATCACTCTTCCGGGTCCCGATATTTTACTTAAAAAAAAGGAGGCATTCTTATCAGTTAAAGTCATCAAACTCCGCTCATAGTCATCCAATTACCTGCAGAGAATTTAAATTACCCATGGAAAAAAAGAAAAGAAAAAAAAATAATCGATTTTTGTGGGTGACTTAAATTTTGAGGACAGCGTTGGAAACTCTGTGCACGGGGGTATCACTTTGCTTACATTCTAATGTGCTTAACTAATAGAGGAGCGGAAAATATTTGCGTTTTTGCCCTGAAGGTACGCAATTTAAGTAAAGTGAAAGCCTTGTTGTTCTTCGCTCTATCGGTTTCAAAAACTTTGGTCTACGACATGAGACTACTACTGTATTGCACATGTGTTAGATGAAGACACTTTTGAAGATTGTGATTGTGCGCAGTGGCGGCTTTTTCTCCCCAAGTACCGGGGGTCCACATGAAATTGTGGTGTGATTCTCATTCCTCACTGCAGGGGGGCTTTGAATGATGTTAAGCGTTGCCATTGATAGCGCAACACCTTGACTACTTGGTCCACCTCCGGCGCAGATTCTGAGTGTACCATTTGATGTCTTCGTATGTACGGCCTCATTACAAAGGTAGCTGAAGTACTTGTACGTAATATTAAAGGCAAGTTCATTTTCCGGACGAAATTCCCGAGAAAACGGCCTCGAAAATGGGCTGAGGTTCAGCCCAGAGTGGTCGGGGCCTAAGCTAGGTGCAAATTTGAGAGGGTCTCCTTTTATCAAGGAGCGAGCGCATTAACGCCTTCTCTGGAGCGAAGAGAGGAGGAGAGGCAGGCCAAGCTCAAGACCAAGAACAGAAGAATAATGGTGATGGCAGAGACGAGAGAGAGGGTATGGAAAACGCTGTCAACCATGAAAGTGAAATTGCAAAGAGATCGCGCAGAAATCCCCAGAGTCAAGAGGAAGACGGCGTCGTAGCGAGGTCTCTCAACCAACTGGCGTCGAAAGATTTGGGTCATTTCGGGCATTGACAAGTGCGAATTTTCTCTGTCTCTTTTTTTTTTGCGAAGCCGCCAAGAAGAAGCAGCTCCCCGGAAAGCTTTTGCGAGGATTAAGGCAAGCGTCGTTCTGCATACCAATTTTGCGCGTCGCATAATTTAATTGCATTATTCTCGAGCAGTTTACTCACCCTGGCATTTGTGGCTGGCTCGTCTGGGAAGTGGCGGAGAACTAAGCAGCCCTTCTTGTGGCATTATATGATTTCACACTGTGAAAGGTATCTTCCAGTCAACTCACGCTCCAGATGTCAAAATCACGTTGTCGTCGAGGGCCTTTCCTTATTTCCTACCCCTGTAGGCACGCGGCTTCTTGTGTCTCACAAACGAAGGGATCTGTGGTAACTCCGACGAGAGGAGGCTCAAATGAAATCTTCACACTTGCACACAAAGAGGCTGTTTTCCTCCTCTTCTTCTTGCACCAGGTTCCCATATTCCCACTCTTATTTTGAGATGTCTTCTCTCTCTCCTCGCACTTTTTTTTTCTCACAGTTTGAGACTGCCGCGCAGTAGGCCTAGTACTTGGGGCCTATTTTGCTACGGCCTTTTTTTTCCCCCTCCCCCTCTTTCCTCCGCTACCGCTCTTTTATAGAGGCTCAATGTGTGTGTGCACTTGTCTGTGTGTGCGTGGGGAGCGAAAAGCGCACGATTCGAAGCTGCTATTACCAAGAATTTAAATGTCCTGCCCAACACGCGCGGGAGATTCTTGGAAATCCTCCGCCAGTGTCGCGACACCCCCACAATCCTCTTGTGCACCTACACACTAGGAAGTCCTGGAAGAAGAAGAAGGCTGACTGGCGTAATAATGACAGATTATTTCGCTCATCTCCTCCCCTGGCTTCTTATGTCTCCAGCCAATGTGCCATCATCATCTGTACTGTATCTCTTGCCATAGGAGCCCTCAGGTCCTGGTCCTGCTGCTCTCGATATTAATGCCATTGCTGTCACTTTCATTTGCGCGCGAAAAAGCGAGTGGCGGGAGAAAAAAAAAATCGACGGGACATCAATTGTGTCCACTCCTCCGGCCTTTTTTTTTCCTTCCTCCTCGGCCTTCAAGAGGCTCATTTGTGTGCGCGCTCGCTGTGTGGTCCCATCTATTCATCAATGTACATGCATTCTCTCTGCTTCCTTCTTTGTCGCCACAGGGAGAGAAAAAATAGCATGTGAGTGCGAATGAGCGTGTGGAAGAGAGAGGAATAAGGACAAATTCTTTGTCCCTTTCTCAATCATCGAGCTGAGAAAGTCTCCTTTCTTTTCCAACCCTCGTGCAACACACAGTGTTTCCCTTCCTTCTTATGGTTATATACAGCGAATTGGCACTGGTGCACCTACAGCTCTGCAAGGTGTAGGTACTTTATGGCAACTGGGCTGACGAGGAGGAGAAGGCACGAGTCAGTGTGGTGCTGCATGCTTCCATTCTCCATGTTTTTCCCCTCCTCAGTCTTCTCTCTCTTTTTTCTCTCCTGCCGTCTTCTTTTTTTCTACTTCCGCCTTGTTCAAACACTGCGACATACCGAAAGGATCCAGCGGGCATTGCACTGTATTAGTGGCGTTGTCGTCGGTACATACGGCCCGGCTATCACCACTTCCTTCCCGGGACTAAGACGGGGTGGTCGTCACTGTCTGGACTGCATATCTCTGGAATGGGGGTGGGTGGGTTAGCCTTGATGCAAAGTGCATCATCGTCAGGGCTGCCATCTCTCTCCCTGTCTGCCTTTATTGACATTGACACGTTCACTTGCTCGACGTCGCCATGTGCATTGTGCTCACGTCAGCCGGCGCCGCCACGTCATGGCAATGCCGTGACAATGACGACAACGGGTCCTTGGACGTTATGCTTGCCTGAACGTCATTCATTCAAGTCGACAATTAGTCGAGTAAAAAAAGCTTGGGGGGGGGGGGGAACAAAGCAGTTGCACATCAAGGGAGGGACGACTGACTACCTTATTCCCCCTAGAAATATGCACTCCATCTTAATACACTGACTGCCTTGGCAATTTTTGTCGTCACCGCCGCCATTGTCGACTCCGTCGTCAGAAGGGATTTTCTCTTCCTTCTCCTCCTTTTGCCTTTTTGTGTCCGCGAGGAGGAGGGAGAAGCTTTTATCGGGGACCAAGGAGAAGTCGACGGCAGCTCTAGCAGGCACCACTACATCACGACTCGAAGTTGTCATACCGAGTACCGGGCTTCCATATTTATCCAGCACTAAAAGTCACACGAATTGTTGTTGATGCTGTAACGGACGGCCTTACACTGAGCCTCTCGTATTTTCTTTCGTCCTCGCTATCTCTCTGTCCTCACCTTCCACTGTTCTAACTTCTTTTTTTTTCTAGTGCTACACTACCTTTAGTGGCTCCACCAATGGTAGTGGTACAAGTTAGTAGTGCGCAACGAAAGTAGCAGAAGGATTGAAGATAGGAAGCCCAGGCTTATACTGTTGTCGTGCACTGCTGCAACACTACTGCTCTTGGCTTCACTTTTGTGAACGTTCGATAGTAGCGTGCAGTCGCACGCACGCAGATGTTGCTGCCAGGCTCATCAAGACGAAGAAAAAGTCCACTTGGGTGAGACCGGAGGCAGTCTCGTTGTGGTGCAGCGCCACTGTTGACTGTGCACCCATGCAGTCAATGATTTGTCCTGATCTTAATAGTGCATCTTGTGACAAAGCTGTTGTCTGGCCAAGTCTTTTTTTTTTTAGCAATGGCGAAAAGAAAACTCGAGGTCCATGGTACGGATAAAAAAAGGACACTACTCACTTGTCCTTGACGATGAATCTGTAACACATTTATGTCTTGTCTGGCGTTTTCTGTTCTCTCGAGGAACTTGAGGAAAAGGCCCCAAAGAGACGAAATAAACTCAGTCCGAGGTGAGAGTGGGGGACGACGACTACCACGACTCAGAGGCTCGTCAACCCTCGTCTGTTCTACTCCTCCTCCACAGTGTGCACGTGCGTGTTCGCTCTCACCGACGTCTAAGCGGCGACTGACTGAAGAAGGCGCAGACAGAGCGAGAGAGAGGAGAAGAGGCCTTCGTCTCCTTTATTTTTCCACCCCCAACTATTACGTGTACAGCGACGACGACGACATACTTTTCTCTCTCTCTCGCTCGCTCCTCACGCTTCCGGGAAGAGAGAAAGAACAGGGAAAGTGAAGGCGCTTTGAAGTACCGAAAAATGGTTCCTGCAGTGTCTGTACTTGCTTTTTTTTTATTTTAGCAAGAGCCAAGGAGCCATTGTGGCACTCATACTGCCATTGTTTCCTCCTATGTGTGCCGGCATCTTTGTTCGCTGATGAACGCTCTGGCTACGTACCCTGTGTGAGACAGGACCCCAAACGTCTCAAGGGCGTCGGGAACATCCATATGGTCTGACTTGGCCTCTCATCTGGCGATAGATTTGCCAATGCTCTCTCCAGTGGCAGCATTGGTGGCACCCGTTGACGCAAGCGCGGTAGCAAAAGAGGCAACTCACAATTTGTTGCATGCAGACCTGTTGCGACGGAAAATACTGCTCATAGGGACACATTGCAAAGGCAAAAGTTGAGACTCGGCCAGGACTCAGCATGATGGCTAAAATCTAAAGCAGTCGATAAGGTTAGCAATACCTTCAAAACATCAAGCCACGACAGCTGCCATCATGTGCAAAAATTGAACAACTTTAGAAATTTTGAGATGTTGCTGCTTTTGGAACATTAAAAGCTAGAAAGGAGAAGTTGTACATAAGAGTGTGACTTCCAGCTACGAAGTGCATCAAACTGTAACATTTCTTCATTATTAACACTTTGAATGCAAAGCATGTTTCAGTAACTCACCATCATACAAACACTCATTACGGCTTTAAGACTCACTATCCCCTCAAAAGCCGGGATCCTTTTATTATCCTGTCCCACAGTGCATACGTGCACAGTACGAAGGCCTGGTGTCAGTCAGAGAATCGCATTTGACAGCCTGAGCCTGTTAGCAGAGCTTCTCCGCCACGATCACTGGGTTGATTTGGATTATGTACCATGTGTACACTACACACATACAGGGTCTGTGCAATGTGTACCAGGTGGGTCTGAAATTGTCCCATAATCGATGCTTGTCATTTGAGATGAATCTTGAAGCATTACATTGTGTAATAGCGCAGGTTCAATACTGGCATCAACAGACAGATGATACCGCATGTTTTACTCGAATGAACGGTCACATTTTTTTTCTTTAAAAAAAGAGCTAAACTTTGTTTCAAGGCACTTCGAAAAAACAATATCTGAGGCTCATCTGGGACCTGAAGCGCCGCTCATGTGACAGCCAGACATGAAAAACAAATGGAGGTACATTTGGAAAATAGATGCTAGGAGGATTCACATCAAATTGTGCACTCAGACCAAAAGTAAGAAACAATGAAGGTTTTAACCGTCAATGGTAACACTTTACCTCCTCAAAAACGTGCAATCTCGCTACAGTGCAAAGTTGGATGCAGACCTGCAATTTTTGGAGCTTCTCGTATTTTTCTTTAAAAACACTACTAGGTTTATTTATTTTAAAATGTCAAGAGCTTCACTTAAGGACGTGCAACCTCTCATTTTATGCTCTGTGCTTATGTGACGGGCAAATCAGAGTGCAACTGATTTAATCTTCCTATCTTGCAACTTCCTCCATGTTATTGGAACTTCGCCGCAGGAGTGACTTTCTCCTCTCAAAAAAAGCGGTATTTTGAATGCAGTCTCGCTCGGTAGACAGCACGGAATACTTTTCCTATAAAACAGTGTGCTACACCTTGGAGCGAAGTAGATTTTCTTAAATTTGGCACAAGCATTACAGCATGAAATACTTTAATCATTGAGTTCATTTATAGCTCTGGCTAATTCAGACGCACCCGGCACCGGGCTGATCTTATCTGGCGAAACACATCCAACGTATGTAGAGTCATTAGCAGCCGCTTTGAGGCCCTCACTGAGGCTGAAGGAGGCCACATCCAGGCCTAAATGTTATTTTTTGCCGACTTTCTGGTTGCTGTATTCGGCAAAGTTGGAAGGAGAATTTAAGTGTTTCACGTGGCCAGACCAGCCCCCGCACATACACTTGTTCGTGCAGCACTTGGCGTGTGGGTCATAGAAGACCCCATAATGGAGAGTGAGGGCAGTAAGACCCCACTCCCATTCCCTCCCTCCCCCCCGACAATAAAATCCTCTCCTCAAAAATCGGTTAAATGGTTAATCGAAGGTAGAAGGTGTCGGCCATCCCCCTCTTGCGCGTCGTAAACCAGTTATACGAAAGATAAACTGCGCTTTGGGTCCTGGAAGGGCGGTGAGCGTCGCAGGAAGGGGCGAGATCCTGAGGGGGGGGGGGGGTCGCAGTCCGGGCCAATGAAAGCTCTGCAACGAACGGGCGCTACAAATGATTGATGCCCAGGCAGAAAGAGTCCGACCCAGGTAGGAATGTGTGCTGAAGTACTTTAAGAAGACTTTTCAGCCTTATTGCACGTCCATCGTAGAAGAGGTCACGGAACGTAGCAAAACTTTCGAAGAAGTTCTCTACACCAGCTGAAGAGAGTGAAGCGATGAGCTATGGCCTATTAATAAACTACAGACAATGGCCTTTAGGATCATGAGCAAGATATCGCATCTACTTGCATTACAGTCCGACAGAGTTGCCCAAAGAGTCCATCCTTCTTGTGTGTACGTGCGGTGATTTATTTTTTTGTGCATACCAAGAGGTCCACTTGAAATTGTACACTCAGATCAGGAATCGTTAACAAGTGCGGCCAACTTGACGCCAAAAGGAGCAAACAGCATTGTCGATAGACAAATGTTTTAACTATCATTGGCAACCCTTAAAATGTTGCAATGTGGACCGAAAATGCCACGACCGTGTACTATTTGATGTGGACCCGCCCTTGCCGTGTGTACGTCAAGGAATTGATGTCGGCTTTCAAATGTTCTATCTAGGCAAGTAGTTCTCCACATAATTGCACCACATAGGTGGAGGATATGTGATCAGGATCTTTTACTAAAGCAGTACCTATTGGCAATGTTCTCTATCTTTCTCTTCATTCAGATACTTTCATACAGTCCTGGCCGCAAGTAATTGCGTCGAGCATGACGGCACCTCCTATGCTGTACTGAAATGAGTTGAGGCAGAATTTTGATATGGAACGTGTAGATGTGATACTGGGACACAATTTTGAGTACAGAGGTCAATGTCAAGGCTGCCCATTTTGGTGCTACAATCCTCAAAAGGAAGCCACATGGAGAGGAGGCCATGCCACAAAAGAAGAGAAATTTGGCTTTTTTCGGGGGTAAATGCGGATGAAATTGGCTGAAATTTGCATGGGGAATCCGGACCCCCTGGCCCACCATTTTCACCAGGATTCACTCGCAGACCCTCCGGCGCTATGAGCAAACGTGCAAAAACCCTTTGTCCGGGTTGAGAGGTTGCTACGTTCTGTGAAGCTGCAAAAAGAGAGTGACCGGGTGACGCTTTGACATGTAAACAGAACTCATCAATGACAGTCGGGAAATCTCGATCTGAACTGCTACATTCACTCCTGGTGAGGCTGATCTGGGCTGCTTTCTCTCGCTACTGTTGAGTCTGATCAGGGCCGCCAAGCTCCGGACTGCCTTCTCTTGCTACTGCTGAGTCCGATCAGGTCCCCAAAGCTCCGGAGTCCCGACTGCCATCTCTCACTACTGCTGGGGACGATCTGGACTGCCTTCTCTCGCCACTGCTGATGACGGCCATGTGGTCTTCAAGGTGCCGGACTGTCTCCTCCCGCCGATGGTCCGGATGGCCGATGCTGACCATCCGGACTGTCTTCTCTCGCTACTGCTGGGGATGATCTGGACTGCTTTCTCTGGATACTTCTGAGTCTGATCAGGTCCACAAAGCTCTGGAGTCCCGACTGCCATCTCTCGATACTGGTGATGACGATCTGGACTGCCTCAAGATTTCCCAGCTGTCGTCGATGAGTTTTGTTTACATGTCAAAGTGTCACCCTGTCGCTTTCTTTTTGCAGCTTCACGGAATGTAGCAACCTCTCAACCCGGACAAGGGTTTTTTGAGTGCCTAAGCATCATGCCAGAGGACCCAAGGAATGAATTCATGCGGAAACGATGGGCCAGGGGGCTGGAATTGTCCCATGAAAATTGCAGTCCATTTCATGCACTTTAACCCCCTCAAAAAGCCAAATTTCAGTCCTGTTTGGCATGCCCCCCCCCCTTTAGTTGTCTTCCTTTTGAGCACTCTGGCACCAAAATGGGTAGCCTTGACATTGACCCTGTGCACTCAACATTGTGTCCAAATATCACATCTACACGTTTCACATTAAACTTCTGCCTCAACTCGTTTCAGTACAGCGTAGGAGGTGCTGTCATGCTCGACACAATTACTTACGGCCAGGACTGTACATAGTGCTGTAGATAAAAATAATGGAGTTTGAGGAGCTTTTCGGCTCAAACACGAGCGTATTGAACATATAGACATTCATGTACAAATTGTTCATCACGTGGATAGCAGCACTAGCAAGTTGCATCCGCAGGATATACGCATCTTTTTCTATTCCGGATCCTCCCTAGCTGCACTCTATGGGTGCGCTAAGAATACCTGAACGTAAGACTGTGCGGTGTGTCGTATCAACACCGAATATCGTGATATCTAAATATCGGGCTAGGTCAAACAATGAAAATTTTGGAATTTAGCTGAGGGCATCTTAGGTTTGTCACCTAATGCCAATGGTAAAGATGTAGTCAAATGGTTGTCCCAAAACAATTTTTTCTGACCCCTCTTCATGGCAATAAGGTTCTATTACATAAGTTCAGTACATAACCAGGTGCTCAGATTTTGACAGCCCTGTGACAAAGCTGTAAGCACTTTGTTTTTAGTTTCATTTGACTACAATGCTTCCTTTTGGCATCTAGAAAGTAACTAAGCAGGTCCACATCAAATTTGTGATGTTGACTTAACAACCTTATGTTCTGTGTCTAAAATACTTTGAAGGCAGAGAGGGGACCCAAAAAGTCATTTTTTTTCATTCCATTTGACTAGAAGGTCTTCAAGGGGATTATGGCAACAAATCTACGACATCACAAGAGATTAAAAAAATTGACCAAGCCTACTAAACATCTATCACTACGCTGTGGGGAAGTCATGCAGAAACAACCACAGGCTCGGCCTGGGATCTGAAATTTCTGTATCAGCTGGGTCGGCCCCAATAACTGTGAAAAAATCCTTAATATCTTTAAGGAACGGGCAAAAGCATCATCCTGACCCAGTTGCCGACAACAAAATGGCCGTTTAACGAATCGTATCGGTGTCGAATTTCTCGGTATCCGGTCTCGAGCCCTCGAATATCGCGATGTGGACTAACATAAGGCAAGGCAAAATCTTACCGAAGTCTTGTCTATTTCTCCAGCGGAAAGTTTGCAGGTCCCGTCCATGTCACTGGGATTTGTCAGTAAAGTGCTGCCAATTCTCCAAACGATGTTGCCTCTTCCTCCCCGTCGTAAATTTACCCACCTTCCAAATTCCTCTCTCACTTTCTCTAATCGAGTTATTATTCTCTGCGATCCATAACTCAGGAGCAGCCGATCGAGAGAGAAACGTTCGCGGATTTCCATTCATTTCCCCAGGGAAATTCAATCAGGGCGGCGGCAAACGGAGAGATGCGTAGATGCCTGCAAGACCTATATGATACCTACCATGCATTTGCCACTCCTGGTGGGTACCGCACAGCTTGAGGGAGGCAACGAACTTGCACTTAACGCAGGGGAAACATTAATTCACTGGAGGGAAAATAGATTCGAGTCAGAGAGTCAACACATCCAACTTTCTGACAACTTTTCGCAGCAAACAATGCAGTAGCAGGGTGGGGTGGGGGCCTACAGGCCTGTCTGCCTGCCTGCCTAGGTGGTGGCAGATCTACAGTGTTGTCTGCATGATTGCATCTCTTCAGGTTTTGCCCCCTGCAGAAGCCTCCATGCATCCCCATCTGCACTGCTATCAGCAAGGGCGTCCTTTGTGCGACACCAACCTTGGTTGGGTGGGGAAAAAAGTGGTTGCATGCGGACATGTTGAAGCCGCTGCCGGCGGCGGCGGGTGGAATTAGAGGCTTTCTGAGCCAAGAAGGCAAAGTTCAACCCTTCTTTGTGCTGTTCTGTTCTTTTCCCTCGGTTGATTAACCCTCGTAAATTCCTTTCGCAACACGGTTGGGTAAGTAAATGTTATGAATGTGAGTGCTCGTGCGCCTACAAGTTTTTTGCGAGGGGAAAAAGAGCCTGCATGCGAAGAAACAGCTTCTCTCTCCAGGCCCTAAAGTACCTCTCTGCTTTAAGGCAGGCCGCTTTTTTTTAGCACTTCGCTTCTCTTCTCTCCATGCACTGTAAATGTGCATACGACAATGTAGGTGGGCCTCTGAATGGAGCTGCTGCCCTTCAGTACATGGAATTGCGAATCAACGTTTTCCTCCAATGATGCTGGCAAAGACGTCTGCTCGGGCTAATGCATGTGGAAGAGGACGTGACTCGTGACTTCGCGGCTGTTATGTGCCAGAGGTTGAATACATGTACTACAGCTGTTCAGACGACACAACGCCGAAAGTCCTTTTCGCAGGCCCAAGGTGACCTAATGTCGATTGGTGCAACACTGAAAGGAAGGGGATTGCTACTATGTACATTGCACCACCCTAACGCATTCGTATATGTTACTGCCATCCAACCACCCACCTACAGAGATCCGTACGAGTGTCGAAAAACTGCCAAAGAGCAAAGAGGGAGCGAGAGAGTTATATCACAAGTTGTTGAAAACTTTTCTCACTTCTTTGCTAGCAAGCGGCGATATTTCCCGTGCCTACCAAGATCTCCTCGATGCTTTAGGCTTATAGTCATGTAAGCTCACCTACGTACGTGCAATGCTGCACGGAGATTGCACTAAATTAAGATTGACAGGGTTGAACATTTATTTAGTGAAGGCAATCACCTGGAAAAACCTTGTACCCTGCTCTGCATAGCACCTCAGTCTTTTTTGGACGCCTCCGCCAGGGACAGAAGCGCCAAGAGTGTCCTTGCCAACTCACACAGTCTGATCAGTCCGTCTAACTTATGGCTATGGTTTAAATTTTTCATGACATTATGCCTGAAGTTCGGTGACATTGTTCTGCCTCAAAAGCTTCCTTTGAACCTTTGAGAGTAATTCACCGTCGAATTTAAAAATACGACAAAGCAGTCTTTAAGTGAGAGTAGTGACTAAGACGTGTGTAGCTTTCTCAGGTGATCTGGGGCGCAGATAAACTCTAAAGAAAAATTCCTCAAGCAGACGAAAGAGTGAGTGGTCATGATAGTAAAAAAAAAGTGGAACGTCACTTGATCGGTACCCTATGCGCGTACGTCCATTCTGTGCTGTAAGTACTGATCGTAGGTGCATGTTCAACGTCTCCTCCGCTCACTTTAGGCTATGGTAGTGCCTTCTTGGGATTAATGACGATTTTTAGATCGAGAAAGCAGAGCGGTATTAATCATGGCCTGGTTAGTGAAAAATGAGCAGTCGTGCAGCACATCGCGCCGTTACGTAGTGTAGAAGTGCCCAAATGCACCACGCCATTATCAAGTCTTCGCAAAGATGAATGTGATGGGCGTACTTGTACGTCCGTCCGAGAAATGAAAGAACAGCAAAAAAGATTATAAATAATGAGGAGCCGAAGCAGGCACAACATGTGACTTATTTGCACAAGTCATCGCTAAACAATAACGGAAGACGAAGGAGGGGGAGGCCGAACGCACGGCGTGGAGGGCGCACACCCCCTGGAGGGCAACGAAGGTCAACAAATACGTAAATAGCACTCCCTCTCGGATCAGGAAGAGAAAGAAGCTGCTACCTGCACCTGGAGAGAGCCCTAACCTCCCTCAATCACCGATATATCGGAAAGAAGTGTGAATAAAAAGGAGCTTTCACCCTCTTAGCGACCGTGTTAATAATACCAAAGGTCGCTCATTACAGCAGGCCCGGTCACGGCCGCCTCCGGCTCTCTCTCCAGTTTTATCGGCTCGTACAAGAAAGCTTTCAGACCACGAGAGATGGACGAAGAAATGCTGCTAAAAGGGGTCATAGTAGGGTAAAAGAGCGTATCCATACCGTCGAGCCATACTACTAGTGTTGTTCTGCAAGTCCAGCACACGTGTGCCAGGCGGGCAGGCGTTATCCAGGACAATAACCGATCGTGGGGGGGTCCAACGATTTCGCGCTGCGTGTCCTCAATGCCACAGTCCGCTCAATCTCATCGCAAGGGAGGAAGAAATAAATCCATTTTCTACAATAGGTGTAGATAGAAGTAATATCTGTTCGTAGCGATGACGTCTATGCTACTACCCTACTACGCGAGGTATAAATGGTCAATGCAGTGTGAGTGAGTGATAACAGACGTCCGATGAAGGACAAGGAGAATAGGACAGTGTTAGAGGCCGTCAGCGTCGTCCACGACGTGTCTTTCAAAGAAGACGATTCTTTCAGGTTCGTACAGTCAGCATTGTGCATTGTGCTCTTGTGCAGGAAAAACATCATTCATTCACTTTTTGTCGAAGGGCATTTTGTAACTGCGTTTTTCTAATCTCTTTATCTTCCTCTTGCTGGCTTTGGTCGCCTTTCTCTTCATGGAGGGAGCAATAACATTTCTTTTCTGCAGACTCTTAAATCTGTCCTCAAGAAGGTCTCCCTCGGGCCTCATAGTCCTCAGGTCTCCCGTCAGTTCCTCGCTAAGCTTGACATCTACATCAGGTGCTTCATATGTGACCTGCGATAGCCTGACTGGTTCCATCAGTCTCTTCTTCTCAAGTTGTAGTTGCCGCTTCGTGCGCTTCTGCGCAAAGAGCTTCTCCTGCGTGACCAATTCCTTCTTGATGGTGCGCAGGCGCAAGAGGTCTTGGGACTGTTCCTTGGCCTTTTTGCTGATCTGTCGTTTCCGCTCTTCCACCTTGAGCTGAATGGCCTTACGGCGCTGCTTGCGGGTCTTTAGTTTGGACGTGCTCTTCTTTTCTACGGTTTCTGCTTTCTCCTCCTCCTCGTCCTCCACTTCAGCCTCTTCGTCACTCTCTGCCTCCTGTTCTTCCGTTTCGTCGAGTGCCCCACGAAGACCTTCGGACATTTCCTTCATCCAAGTCGCTTCGATAGCTCCCTTCTTGGCTTTGACAAACATCCTGGTCGTGTGGTAGTCCAGCTTGTGTTGTCGTCTGTCCTTGTTTACCTCGGCTTGCCATGCTCGATACAGAAGCTCCTGGTGATCCTGGTAGCTCGGATTGTACGAGGCACCGGCAGCTGGAACCTCAACAGCACTCAGAGCAGATGTCTTTTTCAGGAGACCTCTAGGAAGACGGCGCCGGCGCTTGCCAACCTGGGACAAATTATGCTGACTCACTGCTGAGGGGATCCACTGACACGACGAAAAGTTGGCAGCGTCCTGGTCAGCAGATGGACCCTGGGACCACAGGTCAAAGTCAAATTCAGTGCGATGATGAGACTTTTTTGCCTCCTCTTGAGCCGCCTTCTTGGCGACAGATGCAGCAGCTCGATGCTTTGTCGCCTCTTTCTTCTTGGCCCTGAAGTAGAAAAGTCGTGCACTAGATTGAGTACACTTGCTGCGTTAAAATAGCCAACATTTACTTACTTGACAAATCCCTTTGCCTCCAGCTTGGCTTCCAATTTCTTGACGATCGGATTCTTCCTCTCCTCTGGAAGCTTTCGTCTGTTGCGGCCTTTCTTGGGATCCGGCACCCCACCTGTAACCTCCAGGTACTGAAAACATTTGAGCTTCTTCTCAGCCAGACGTTTCCGCCTCGCCAACCTGTCCGGTAGGGACTTCTTCTCATCGACCCCCTCGGCGTTGGTGCTGTCTATTACAAAGAGTTCTTCATCTTTTCGCTGGCTAAAGACACCACCTAGTCGCTCTTCAAGCCGGACATCATCCAGAAACTCCTCGACGTCATCCAGGTCGGTGTTCTTACGCCAGGACTTCTTGCTTTTCTTAGAGGCATTTTTGCGCCGTTTCGGAGCAGATGTCGTAACCAACGAGGCCATCTCGGCTAAGGTCCAAGATCACGGCGCACTCGCCTGTGAACACGTGTGTTCTGTCTGTCTGTTTGTTTCCATGGGCTGGCAGCTGCCACCACTGCACAGCAGCTGTGCTCAGCTGCCCAAGTTGCTTGAGCCGTCAGCATTGCCATCGACGCTACTGAGACGTTGTAAATACTCTCCTATCTTAGTGCTCTGTGTGATCAACGTATGTACTTTTATACAATAGAAGCAGTACAATCTGCTCTCGGTACATACTCTCAGTGTCACTCCAAAGAAACAAAGATTACGTTATGTAACTATAAGTCAAGATGTCCTCCATTTTTCCCGAGGTCCCGGCCTTTCTCTCTCGTCTGCCGATGTTGAAGCAGACTCGCCTCATCCCACCCGGCGAGAAGAGCGTCGCTGTGGACCCCGACGTGGCCGCGCACGTCATGATTTTTGCAAAGACCGCACAAAAAGTGCCTCTCGACGTTGAGTACGACGCCAGGGCTCTCGTTCTCATGACTCTGAGACACGACGGAAGTATCGGCTTCCCCGGGGGCATCGTCGACCCTGGTGAGTCTGTGGAGGAGGGCTTACAGAGAGAGGTGCGGGAAGAGCTGGCTTACGAAGGACTCGACGGAAGGCTCCGAGAGGCCCCGACCAGGCATCTCGCCAACAGAGCCAGCGGCAAGGATATAGAGTTACACTTTTACGCCGTGGAGGTCTCGGAGGAGGAGTTCAAGAGCATCGAGGCTGGCGTCACGAAGGCTAGCATGTACGGGACGGAGGCAAGTGCACATGCGTCCCATTAGTATATACCACCACTGGGAATATAGTACACTCTACAGCGCAAGCGTTCCAGACTTTGGGCGTGACCAGAGTCCCCCTCTTCACGATGAGGAACGGGATGGGCCTCCCCGTCTTCGTGAGAAACAACTTCGCTGGCAACGCCCTCTGGCAGCTGCTCTATGGTCTCTACGCCGAGGGGCTGCTTCACCCACAAGAGGTGGAAGATGTGGTCGAGAGTCTCGTCGGTGACGATGCAAGAGCTCAATAACCAATATCGATGTCACCCCTGTTCCCGACGTTGTTCCTGTTGCAGTTCTTGTGCTGTTCCGGTTCTGTGCAGTAGTTGCGACAGCAGTGGATAGATGCACTGAGGCTACTCTTTTCCTTCCCGCCCTGACCAGAAAACAGAGTTGACACAAATCACTTTCGCCGTGCAAACGTTTCCTCCCTTCTTTCTTCACTACTTGTGCTCTTCGAACCCTTTAAATAGACGCGTCATGGCAACTCTCACGCTTTGCCGCAAAAAGCGTTAGGGGCGAGAAGGGAAAAAAAGGAAGCGAAATCGAAAACGGGACCGGCTGACGAAACCACGCGAAATAAGGTGCTCCAAAAATTCACGTCTCCTGTCTGTCTGTGGCCTCGGAGCTTCCACCATGGCCTCGGAAGCGGAGGTCGCAGCCGTCTGCTCTCAATTGGTGGCCGCCGTGGGCGTGATGATGGATCCCACGACGCCCAGGGAGCGCCGCGCCGTGGCGTTTCAGAAGTGTGAGGAGTTCAAGCAGTCCTCGCCGATGGCAGTCCAGTGCGGGCTGCAACTGGCCGCCCACGACCGTGATCCAGTGGTGCGCCACTTCGGTCTAAAAATTTTGGAGGATACAATTCGGCTGCGATGGAACGACATGGCACCTGAACAAAAGGTCTTTGTCAAGGAGAACGCCATGAGGATGTTGCGCCAGCAGCCCGCCCAAGATCCAGCACATCTCAAGGACGGTGCCTCCCGCCTGGCTGTAGAGATCGCCAAGCGTGAATGGCCTCAGCAATGGCCTTCGTTCTTCTCTGAGCTGGACGAATTGTGTACGTTGGGCGAGACTCAAGCCGAGATGGCCATGTTGGTCCTGCTTCGTCTGGTAGAAGACGTGGCCGTGTTGCAGAATTTGGAGCAGTCGCAACGTCGGCGAGAAATTTACCAAGCGCTCACGGCTCACATGGAAGAGATCTTCACCTTTCTTCTGAGGCTTCTGGAGCGTCACTACGGCGCGTATTCGGCCAATCGGCAACTCGAAATACGCCACGGTCAAGTCTGTCGGGCAGTTTTGCGGACCTTTGCCGCCTTCGTTGAATGGGTGGCGATATCACACGTCATGGCCAACGACCGCTATCTGGTACGTTGCCTCTGCACCCTGCTAAGCGACGAGAGCCTACAGATGGAAGCCGGGGAGTGCTTGCTCGGTATCGTGGGGTGGAAGTCCGGCAAAATTCATGACCGAATGCAACTACTAGCGCTCTTCAAAACCGAGATGATGGCGCCCCTTTTTCAAGCCGCCGAGAGGGCCAACGAGCGTGCAAGCGAAAGTGAAGATCATTACAATGTCCTGAAGAAGGTAGTGCAGATCCTTGTGGAGCTGGGCGGACAACTGTGTGGACTCTGGGCCAAGGACAATGCTCTTTGGACAAAGGAGCTAAACGGTAGAGGCCGCCCCGAGAATTTTGACGTCTACCTTAACGCCCTGCTCGCCTTTGCTGGCCATCCCAGTCAGACGGTGAACCTGCTCGTGAACGAGTTGTGGGCCAAGTTCTTTCGCCACACCGACATCTCTCGCGATGAAGTATTCAAGACATATGTATCCAAGTGGGTGGCAGTGACAGTCAAGAAATTCCTTAAAGTCGGGCAGCCCTCGTTGCGAAATCACCCTAGTTGCGCCTATTCCCTGCTCGACTTCGATACGGACGAGGAGTTCAACTCTTTCTTCGGTCGATTTCGCATCATCATTGTTGAGGCGATCAGAGTGGTCAGCGCTGAAAATCCATTCGTGCCATTCCAGCATGCCGAAGTGTGGCTAAAGAAGATTCTCGCCAGCCCGAGAGAAAGCGGCAACAAAGACGGCAAGTGCACCATGTTATCCCCCACATATTTGGAGCTCGATGCTGTGGCCAATTTACTTGACGCAGTGTTGGGCAAGCTGTCAGAAGAGCAGATACAGCCCGTCCTGGTGGCCGCCATAGAGCTGGCGAAGCTCTGTTTTGACTACGACTGCGGCCATGATCCCGTTGTCACTTCTGCTTACCTGTCTGTTCTGAGCTCACTGTTCGTCGCTGTCGCCAGAACCCCAGACACCATGCTCATGACCTTACTGAACCACGTCTTCGCTTGTGTTACTTTCACCGAGGAGCAAGCAACAGTCTCAGCGACAGGAGCAGTTGAAATGACTGCAAATGCCATGATGGTGAGGCGCCATGGATGTTCCCTCATGGTCAAGTTGGCAACGAAGCAACCCAAGGTGTTTTTGCCACTATTTGGTCACCTGCGCGACACCATCTTGGACATGCGCAGAAGAGGACAGATCAAACAGATGGAATTCTGCACGCTGGTAGAGTCGCTAGTGTTAATCGCCAATGAGATGCAGAACTATTCTGCACAACTTGAATTCCTGAAATTGGTCTGCGAGCCGATCTGGAAACAATTCCATGACTTGGAGCCCTACATCCAGGCTCCTGAGGCCTTTGCGGATTTCATCGGCTTGACCAAACCACCTCCAGTGAATTCCTCAGTGGTCGACCAGTTTGCCTTTAACAGATCGGAGGTTAGTTTCTGTCTTGCGTTCATCCTCTGCGTGTGCCGCCGATCCAACTATCCCAGTCAGTTGGCTCAGTGTCGAATGGGCAACTTTGTCAGAGAGGAGGGGGAGAACCTCATGGTCATCAGGAATCCTGCCTGGCAGATGTCTGTGCCTTTACTTCGCTACGTGTTCATGCTAGCCAAGACCGTAAATGGGCTTTGGGCGCCAGAAATTATGACTAAGTTCAACCCCTACTATTCCAAGACGCTGGAGATGCTGGAGAGCGAAAAGAACGTCGTCATTGGTGTGGGCAACAACAGTAATAGCAACAGCGGAGGGGAGAACGCTGGCAGCGAAGGCGAGCCGAAGGTCCGCTCACCACTGGTCCGTATGAAGGCATTCGTGTTCGACGTGTACGAAAACAACTACCACCTTCTGAGCCAGTGGTGCTCCAGCTGCGGTGGCGAGTTTTTTACTACGCCACATTTGGGTGCAGGGGTCGTCGGCAACGTCCTGCATGGCATCGCTCACGTTCCGGACATCAGACTTCGTTCCATCGTGCGTATGTTCCTCAAGACGTTGATTAACAAGTGCCCTCGCCAGGCGTTCGCAGCAGTCATCGCCCCTGTTTTCCGAGACTTCTGTCCCTACATGCTCAGTCGACTATCGGAGCGATGGAAGCAGTTGACGGCAGCAAGAGAATCCCCTAGCTTTGACGAGGACAACACGGACTCGCAAGAGGTCGTCGACGACGTCGTTTGCAGGAATTTGGCGAGAGAGTACCTGGATGTGATAAAAGCCTTGCTGACAAGCGGCGACGGGAGCGACGCCGTCATCACCAACTTGCCGAGTCGAAGTTCCAGTCGCAACGCCATTTCCAACGGGGATGACAATGGCAGCGGTAACAGAGACAACAACAAGGCGTCGATCAGTGAACTGGGGGAGCTGGTTCTTGCTGACGAAGCACTGGGAAACTGCATGACTGTGACAGCACTACAGGCACTTCTGTGGCCAGACTCTCCTTCCTCTGTTCGCGCGTGCAACCTGTTGGAGCTGGTGCTGCCTGTGCTGGTGGGTAGCGGTCGGATATGTGATGCTGACGCAGGGCAGGTTATGGCCAACATCCTCTCTGCCATCCACGCTCTCGGGCAGCATGAGCTCAATTACATCGCACTCATCTCCTTGGCCATACAAGCCTATGAGCTGTTGAGACCAACCTTTCCTTCAGTGGCCCAAATCCTTTCTCAGGTGCCTGGGTGCAACCCCGACGACCTGCGTCGCTTCGACGAAAAGATGCTTGCCGAGAAATCTGACAACAGCGGCAGTAGCAAGAGTGGCGATCGCACTAAGAAAGACATGTTTAAGAAACTCATCAGCCAATTCATCGGCAAGGAGGTAGCTCAGATGTTTCGTCATGACGTGGTCATCAAGAACTTGCCTACCATGCAGATGCTCAAACCCAGGCACAAGACGCCAAGCATCGATGACACTGAAAAGAAGGACATCGGTCTCACAGCGCTGTTTACACAAAATGGGCAGCAATAATGACACTGGTGGATACCGTGTAGATACCAGGAAGATATTTCATATTGGGGAAAATGTTTTGCTGTGATGGGAACTCGTTCTTTTTCTTCATTGTAAGGAAGATGTGGTTCCCCGTATCGTGGATACCATGATGTACATTACACATTATGAATGTAAAGTGATAATGATCTTGAGCTTTTACGCCGTGTGATGGCCAAACTGGAACACATTCATAGATCAACTTGTACCCTTTCTTTTCCAGATGGACGCAGACCGATTCACTACACTCATCCACGGCTGCTTCTTGGGCGACGTGACCAGCGACAGGAAGGAGGTCGTGGCCCGAGTCCTCAAGGCTTATGGCTCAGTGACACAGCTCTTCAAGAAGAGAAGTCTCAGTCAACCAGAGCAAGAGGACATCGCTAGAAAACTCTTTCTCAGCCATCTCCTAAACAGCACCTTCGCAGAAGGAACGGCGTTCCTGAGCGAACCAGATAAAGAACCTCTGACGGAAAAATACTCCTTAGAGTCTGACGCATTCTACGACCTGGTGCATGCCAGAACATTGTGGAGGTTCTTTATAGAGTCCATGCCCTTGGTGGGATCAGACTTGGCTTGCAAAATGGCTTCTTCGTTAGCATCTTACGTCAACGAGTCCAAGGACCTTTTATTGGAACCCTTTGTTCTGGCTGGACTTGCCCTCTCTGTGATAGTAACGGCAAGAATCAACGACTGTGATGATAAACAAAAAGAGGGCTTGAACGACTTGCTTGTCCTCGTTGTGAAGAAGATGAATTCGTCTCTTCAACTCGAACGCAGGATCGCCTTCTCAGCTTTTCTGCTCAAAGTTGCAGTATGTGAAGATGAGTGTATACCTCACTGCCTCAAGGCGCATGCTGAAGACTCCCTCAGCAATCGGTTGTCGAGATTCTACAGCAGAAACCTAAGGGAAGTGTCGTACGTCAAGGCTCCACAAAGCATGAGAGCGGTACTCTCAGAAAACTGTAAGAAGGCCTTGTCGAACTTGTCAGTGATGACCTGGCTCGAAATGATGGAGTCCGACACAAAATTCGTCTCCACGAACTTTTACGTTAATTTCTGGAACAGCGATATCGTCCCCACCAACCTACAGTATATGACAGGGCATTTTCTGTTCGAGTGCGTCCGAGAGGAGCAAGACCAAGAGCTTTTAAATATGATGAAGCCGCTGGCCAAGGAGTACGATCCAAGAGTCGAGCTCACTTTGGAAGAGAGTTCATTTGAAGAAATTGTAAGAAAAGCTAATGCCTCCACTGGGTGGAAACTGGAAGCCATCGTCGATTTTCTCATGAACAATCATTTGGTGCAGAGTCTCGACTCTAAAGAAGTTCTAAAACTCATATCAGACGACGCTCTTTTTGCCTCCAAATATGTCGGACCGTTGTTCAAGGCTAACGAATTGGCGGGCGCAGCTTCTGGTGAAACCAATGTTGTTCTCCTGGAAGTGTTTCAGAAAGCAGATTTTCACGAACGTCTTGCTGTGTTGAAGACGCGGATATCCTCTCGAGGGGTTGCAGCCGACATGAGGACGTCAAACTTTGATTTTCAGTTCAAAGACTTTCTCAGCAAGATCGTCAGAGATGAGAAAGGAGGAGTAAAAGGCCTTGATGGGGAAGTTGGCGAAGACAAGAGAAATGGATTTATGGTTCTATTACTGCAAGATCCGGCAGAGACTATCCGGGTTCTTGTAAATGAGGCTGTGACGAACAAAGGAAAAGTTGAGTTAATAGCCGATCTACTCAAACTTTTTGACTGTGTCCTTCTGCTGACGGACGGTGACAACGTTTCCGTTTTTTTAACAGCTGTGATGGCAAACATGAATCATGCATTGGATGAAAACAGCCACGAGAACTTAAACAGGCTGCTTTCCCTCACTCTTTCCTCGGAGTGTGAACTGCGCCGCGAAGTTCTCAACGGTATTCTCGGACACATACTGACTGTTCAAGATAGGGACTTAATCATGCCCATCAGGACTGTAGAAGTGCTGTTCGATCTCGAGGAATCCATGTCCGGCAAGGACGAGAAAATCGCCGTTGCAGTGCGGTCCACATGTGAAGTTTTTACTTGGTCAAGCAGTATCGAAGAAAAGTCAGTCCTCTTTGCTACCCTCAAAAGCTTCTGCAGAAAGGACGGCTCGTACGCCGAACTGTGTCGACTCTGCCTCAAAAAACCATACTCCTGGAGCTTCTCGACCAATGCGAAACCAGTGATCTCCTCCCTGGCTGAGTTCTTGTTCTTGGACGCCACCGATCAAAGCCGATTCGAGCCAGTAGTTCAAGACGAGACGCCCTTCCTCCTAACGCTCGGTGAAACGATCCCGCTGCTCTTTTCGTCCCACTGGATCAAGCTCCTTACGAATACGTCTGTCGAGGGGTTCGCTACCTTTGATGAAAAGACTTCTGCCGTAATGAAGGCCATTTCTCTGCTCGTGCAATCCGGTGTGTTGGAGTACGAGCACTTCGAGATGTTTTCCCAGGCATACGTGAAGGTTCTCCACCAGCAACAAGATCACCTCACGACGCAGCAGCTTTACACGTGTCTCGAGAGAGCATCAGCACTGCTCGACTGCTTGGAGAGGAATCTCAACAATGACTTTGAAACTTACGCTACGATTTTCGGTCGTGTTCTGTCCAGCGTGGCTAGCGTCGTGCTCGATCGACGATTAGCACAGGTTGATGAGGAGTTTGGCAAAGAAGCTTTGTTAAGACGAACGATCGGATTAGTTAGTCTTTGGCCTGCAAATATGGAGGCCGCAGGACTGGTTGCAGTAAAAATTGAGAGTACTATTAAGGGTTCTTAAACGAGAACGCCACATAGTTTGTCTAAATGATGCTTAATACTGTTAGTGCAAGAATATATGTGTTGAGACGCTCACTGCCATCAATCATCATAGTCATGTGTAAGGACAAATGTCTTTTGAGCACATCACTTCTAATTTAGCACCATTGTAGAAGGAACCGGTGCACTCCGAATCTCATCACAGTGAAATTGAAAACAATCTGAGTGCTCCGTGACTCCGTGCTGCTCATGTGTATGTGTGGACTTCAGATTTTATCACCAGTACCTCTTCTGGCGGCTCCCAGGAAAGCAGACACCTTTTCGTACACCACAAAAGTGATTGCCGTGGCTGGAACCACACGCAGCAGATTTGGCAGCAGGCCTTTGTACAGGCCGCTAACTCCTTCATTTCTGAAAGTACAGTGCAAGTGACGTTATCAATATGGAACTTAAGTCGTTCAGTTTTGTTTACCTGTATGTCTGCTTGAGGCAATGAATGGATCCTTCATAGGGTGATTCATGATCCTGCAACCGAGCTCGGACAACTTGGTAGGGAAAAGTCAAGACAACTGCCACAAGCTTGGATAATGCCGCAAAGGTTAGGTACTCCATGGTCGTCTAAATATAAAGGAGGAG
>JAAUXU010163145.1_pt1 | contig 31770 bp, 38 predicted proteins | sample 7278151 | NCBI WGS metagenome assembly JAAUXU01 (sample SAMN14350113, study PRJNA611818) | marine sediment metagenome | isolation source: surface marine sediment (1.8m) | place: French Polynesia: Moorea | collected 2018-08 | reverse complement strand
TCCTCAAAAGTTATTCGAACTTCCTCAAAAGTTATTCGAACTTCCTCAAAAGTTATTCGAACTTCCTCAAAAGTTATTCGAACTTCCTCAAAAGTTATTCGAACTTGCTCACTGACGCATGCGTGAACGTCCAGAATTACCTATCATCTTCAAGCGCAGTGAAGCCCCGGTGCTCAGGGGTGCGTCAAAGGAACTCTTGGCATTCTTCTCCATGGACAAATGGCATACATAATTGGGCGTCAACAAACTCAGAAGAAATCAGGGCGCAGCTGTAGACAAAGTAAAAGTAATTATAACTTAATGCATTCTCTTTTTTTAACCGAATTGGAATGTCTCTCTTTTTTAAGGAGAGAGAGAGAAATTCTCGCCCGAGAAGTTAACAAAAGTGTTCTTAAGAGCATCCGATGATATCTGTTCTTGATATGTGAACAGGGTGACTGGAGAAGATAGCATCTCTCCTTTTTTTACCTTGCAGCAAGCCGGAAAAAGGCGCTTGACAATTTTATTGAGAGGCACAGCCGACATCCAGTTTTGGGCCTATCAGGAAGGATCTTCGTCAACCAATATAATTTCTTCTTGACTCCTTGTCTTGAGCGAGAGAAAAGTGAGAATGCGGTACGAGTTTGCTTCAAGACTCTTCTGCTGCTCCTGCCAGCCTGTTTCTTCCAATTTAGGGCAACCGTAACTCAAGACGATTGGGAAAACAAAATGGCAGAACGAGTTCCCCTTAGAGACCTGACCTGCCATCAAACGATGCATTTTCACCTCTCGTAGCTAATTTTTCAATCTTGGCCGTTGCGTTCATTGCTAGGCAAGCGCTCCAAGGCACTGCGGTACTCAGGGTGCTCGAGTGTGCGCGTGTGTGCACGCACGGACCTGACGTGTCAGCACTCCTGAAAAATCCAGCACACCCGAGGGTTGGGAATCGAGTGTTTGTTCAGTATATCCCAGTCATTTGTCTTTCGCCAGCCATCTCGCCAATTAATGATCTGACTGTGCCCAATCTGATCGCTCAGTTCTAATGGGTTGTGTTTAGCACTTTGCAATGGACCAAGACGTGTATTTCAAAGTCTACGTGGGGTGGAGACAGCAGACGTCAAGTGTATCTCGAGGCCTCATCTTAAGAGCCCTTCTGTACGCGTCCGTAGTACGAACGTACGTATGCATGCGGCCTGATCAGTTATGCATGCTGAGAAGTCGGAGGAGCACCTCACTTGAGAGAGTGAAAGTACATTTGTCAATGAGCTGAACAGTAAAAAACTCGTCTACTCTACAAGCTGTCTGAAGAATATGAGACGCGCAAGGAGAGAAGATGAAAGTCTTGATTAATTTCGCAGAGAATTAGCACCTCGCAAAAACTCATTCTGCCGGGACTGAGGCAAGAATTGCGACAGATTGCGTACTCAACCACATTGATGATCTGGCGCATGCAGTAACAAGGAGTTAGGCAGATTTCGCGTATTATCGTTGGCACGTGCACAAACTACTTACTCTACGTAACCACTTGGCTATTTGCTACAGCGGTGGTGGTGGACCTTCCGCGTAGTCACAGCCAACGATCAGCCCTGCTCACGCGCGACGACCTGAGCCGGTGGGAAGCTGCGCATGGTCCAGTCCCCAAGGGGGCTTTCGTCATGCTGAGGACGGGGTGGTCAGACTACTACAACCAGCCGGACAAGTTCCTGGGCAACTTCAAAGGAGAGAGCAAGCAGGTGTACCCAGGTAAAGTGTTTTATTTTTAGTTTCTATAAGTACAGCGGAGATGATGTACGAAAGGAAGAGTGGAATGCATTGGTCTCCAAGACGCCTGCCCACGCGCTTCGAGCAGTCAGAGTAAGCACGATTAATTCGATCGCCCATTTTTGCCACACCCATAACGATTATACGAGAGCGCAATCTTGAGTGAACCCAACTGCTGACTATGACCGGACAAAGATGATGCCTATCGTGCCCAAGGAAGGTGCCTGAAAGCGGTCACAGAAATGAGAATGGCGCTGTCGACAGGCAATAAAATGGTCACATCCTACAATTCGTCTGCCCCCAGACCGATGCCGATCTATTGACTGCCTCAAATCACGTACTAGGAATAAGCGGAAAAAAATCACTAGGCTTCATCGGTGCCATGCTAAAGCAGAATTCACTCACTTTGTTTCTAGATTCTCCCTTGTACCAACCAATTGCTTCTTGGCTAAGAAAGAAGAGGCACACAGGAACTGTCATGAAAACGCACGTGCACTCAGTACTGTACAATGGGATTCGCGTATTTTTGCAGGTTTCTCTGGAGAGGTAACAGAATGGCTACTGAAGAATCGTGGCGTCTCTGGTTTGGGCACTGAATGCATTGACGTAGAACTGGGATGGAAGACCAACAACCAAGTAAGTTTCTCAGTATGTAAGCGAAATGTCGGTACTTCCCGGTCTTCGAAGGAGAAGATCCACCTGGTCTACAAAGTCTGCCAGATCTTCCAAGTGTCCTACCTTACACTGAACCGAATTGCAATATGAGGCGTGAAAAATGGCCGAATCAAACATGCTCCACTTAGTCTGATCTTGAGCGACTATCCCAAGTTCAGTCCAGAGACCTGGGAGGAGTTGCGTGACATGCGCACGCCATACCCTCCATTTTGGGTAGTACAGGGTGCGCATTATTCAGCGTAACACTCAGATACACCCCTGAAGGTCCCCCTCAGGCAACAGGACGTATTCAATGCCATCAAGAGCAATGTGGCCAGCAAGTTGAGGCTCTGTATTAGTAGGACTGTCTGAGGCTGATCTGGGACCCGAAGCGCCGCTCATTTTACGCCACAAGTACACGCAGTTTGAGGAATGATAGACAAATTGGGGTGAGAGTGCAATGTGAAACCTTCACTCGTATGGACATTTTTAAAGAAAATTCACGGAAAAAGTGTTGATTAAAAGACGGTTTAAAATGTCATCATGTCAAATGATGAAAAGCAACTGCTTCATCCAGGAGACATCAACATCTCATTTGCGAGGTACATCAGCCTGGAACAGAAAACACTACAAAAGAGTTGTGCAGGGCGACTGCCTCACTTTCTTTCTTTCTGTCAACCTTGCCGAAGTAACGTCGTTAGCACCACAGGTCCACAGCCATGATGCACGCTTTCGCGATTATTAAATACGCTGACAAATATGTCGGGAAAATCTAGTCAAGAGCTGCATTTCAGGACGAAGTTTCTGATCAGCTGATGCCAAAATTCTTTAAAAATTGGTGCGTCGATGCGCGAGTTCTGGCCATTAAAAGTTTTTAATCTAAATGATGTTGACCCTGTTCAATAATTAGGTTTAGCTGCTGCAGCCGACCTCTGGCATGTGACACAAGCTGAATCGCAGTTACACACGTGTGCATGCCATCTCTCTCAGGTAAAACAGCTTCTGGCTGCTCAGAACAAGATCTCCCTGGTCCAGCTGAACAATCTGGGCGCATTACCCGCCATCGGCGCTCACGTCACCGTCGCCCCGCTCAAGCTGGAGGACGGTGCCGGCGGACCAGCCCGCGTCTTCGCTGTCGTATCGAATCGCAAGCAACATTACACCACAAGTAACCGATACCAGCATGACGAGGGAACGAAGAAAGTCCGGCGGCTTGAGCCGACAACGTCTCCGCCGCGAAGAACCAAATACTCGCCGCCAAGCGAGCAGACCCTGAGGTCATCGGGTGCGGCGGTGACATCCTTAGCTGTTGCGGCCTTAGCCGCGGCCGCAACGTCAGCATTCATCTTGGTGTAGCCAGTGCGCACCGTTCGATGCGAATCATCAATATCATAAGATCATGCAACCAAAGGTCTGACTTCGCAAATTTGTGCATCATAATTTGTACTAAATGTATGCAACGTGCAATTGTGCTTCATGGTATTCATGTAAAGTTCCCCGCAGTTTCTCAAGTAACGACGAATCTTCGATCATACACATTTATACACATGAATCAATGTTACATCAGTGCTATCAGTGAAAGGTCGAATACAGGATCACCTACATAGTCAGTCATCCCAATTCAGTTAAAAGCTTTCTTGAAGATGATGTCGTTAGTCATCCTCCTTGCCACCTTGAAGCCGTTCCTGACTAAATGTCTGACAATCGCTTCGGCGTTTGAGTGGATCACCTCCACCGAAAGGATTCGTATGTTAACCTATGTAGAATGGGTGAACAACAGTTTGTTATTCATACTCGACGGGTTTTAAATATTAAACAGCTTTTCCAGAAAAAAAACGAAGTTTAACTCTTACTCCTTCGTACCTTGTCGAATGGAATCGCCTGAAGTATCGCCAGTTCCGCTCCTTCCACATCAAGGCTGAAGTAGTCCACCGTTGGATTCCCTGCGTATTAGTTTATCCTTTTAGCAATGCCAACACAGTACCACGTTCTGCTCATTTTGGGTTGATCCGGAAGACGCGGCGTGACATTGTGAAGTTCTTAGCGCACGTTCATGACGCGCAAGACTAGCTTGTCATGGCTCGTGTTGTTACTGTGTCTTGCACGCTCGTTGGAGAAATTCCAAGGCGTTTTGTTTGCCTCTTGTCACGAATTTTCAACTTCACAACCTACTAATGTGAGCAACTTCTTCACAACTTCTTAATGTGTCCTTTACCTAATGCCAATAGCAGGCTGAAGAGAGGAAAGCATTGGATTTTATCTCTGCCTCTCATCTCCTTCGGCACAGAATCCCTCAGTTTCGACACACTTCCATTTCGGCCGACGGCATCGTTCTCGCCTTCAGTGACCACCCCACCAAAGACGTCTGCAGCTTCGAAGATGACTTCCTCGGGACTCTGGCCCAGACAGAGAGCGCAGTGGACACTGTTGGCCCTCCTGGACTTTACCAACAACTTCTGGAAGGCTCTGGCGTCTGGTTCAATTAGCAGACCTGTCCAATTTCGGCGGCGCTCGAAGAAAAGGCTGTTACTGAGGTACTCGCCGTCAAAGGCTCCAGCCTCTACAAAGAAGCCATTGCGCTTGCCTCTGAAGAGAATAAGTGGAAGAGTTCGTTGTCAACACGGTACATATATCCACATATAGCATATGAGTACTGCGGAGATCAGAAGAAAAGGTCAAGTAAAGGCCCTTCACGCATTCTGCCTCGTGTATGAAATAACATCGCCCTGAAAAGTCCATGAAACGTGCATGCTTAGAATCGATCTCCTCGCTGTGTTTTCATTCTTGATTTCATATGACTCACAGGGCAAAGGTAAATAAGTCATGGTGGTAACGTGGGTAGAGGGGTCTTGGCGATTTTCGCGCTTCACGTTGTACAGTACATTTTCCGCATATAAAACAGTAAGGAGATCCTTGCTGTAAGGGTTCAACAGGAAGGCCTCTTATTTCTAGCATCTCGTGATTCAGAAAAGCATACTTGCCCACCTCTGATGTGGACTAGATGGTTCGAAGAGGCTTTTTTAAACTTTTAAAAGCAGGCTGCAGATGTTTAAATTGTCCATAGTTCCCGCAAATATCTAAAAATGCTTTTCAGACAGAATGAAAATCAAGGAACTGTCGGCCTGACTGACTTCTGGACTGGGGACTGATACAGTAGCAGTCCAGATATCCCGGAATTCTCATTTTCGGGGATCCACATCGTTAAAGGCTTGTCGCTATTTTGATTAGGGATTGATGATTCTGATGCAAAACTTTATGAGTGATGATAACTGTGCTTCTGTTCAAACCACAACTGGAGGGACTTCGGGAACATGTTGCCACTCTGACGATGAGAGGTTGCGGGAGACTCTCATTCCGAGCTTCTGTTTGAAGGGATAGTCGCAACATTCTCTGGGGTACTTTAATACAAAAGCAAATAGTGATCAGTATTAATTTCATCATGATACTTAGGATAATGATCACCTTTCGAACCAGCATGGAACTAGTATAAGTAGCCTTCGTCATCGCTTATGCTACAGTATCACGTTTCACTACAAGGTTAGCCCGGATTCGCGATGGCTCTGTAAAAGGCTTTCGATGAACGCCTGTGACAGTGACATCGTAAGAATAGTAGGACTTGCTGGGAAAACTGAAGTCGTCCGAATAAGTACCTATGCTGGGCCTTTACTACATATTGTATGAAACATCAAGTCACAAAGTTATGAAACAGTGCTGTACTTTAGCATTCTATCCACGATCGCTGGTTGGCCATTTTCTCCTACGAGTCGAGTCCCACCTTGCTGAAGAGTTAGGTTATGTGGCGAAGAATATGATGGAGGATGCAGAAATGAAGACCTGTGGTGCGAGTGACAAAGACCTTAAGATATAGTGAGAAAAAATAACACTGTACAATCTCTCGTACAGTATGCTTGATATGTCATGAAATCTATCTATGTATATAAAGCGCTAGGACTTTATGTACTCTGTCTGTCTGTGTGTCTGGGTGAGTGTGTGTCTGTGTGGGTGTGTCTGCTGTCTGTCTGTGTGTGTCTGCTGTCTGTGTGTGTGTGTGTCTGTCTGTCTGTCTGCCTGCGTAAGCCAAGTCATACTGTCTCTTCCTGGTACTTTTGACTTGGTCTATCTAACTCAAAAGCTGGACCCGCTGCCATCTATAGTGTGTGTGAGTGTCTGTCTGTCAGACTATGGGGACCACATAGGCGGGGACTACAGAGGTGGGGGACTACAGAGGCACAGACTGAACAGGCTGTGACTTTATAGTCGAGGGCTTCATTGGAACTACCAGCGAAGCTGGTCGGATCTGCTAGTCTAATATAATTTGTATATATCACAGAGCTTACACGCTACCCACTGCGTTGGGTAGGAAAATATAAAGCGCCGTGTGTGTGTGTGCTTGTGTGGTGGGTGTGTCTGACAGACGTACATAAGGGCCTCGCGTGGTCATCACGCGCTGCGCGCACATCATGGACTACGCGATCAGTAAGCTCTCCGAGCCCAAATCACATACACACACACGCACACACTGCCCTCGCACTTTATATATCATAATAAACCAGTCGTACGTCCTTGCATATAGTTTTGGGAGCCATGTCGTTGTTCCACTGAAACGAATTTCACGTTGACTATGAGTACAAGTGAATGAGTTTCAGAGTTGGACCGAACCGGATCTGAGGCTGCGAACTATAGCGTCTTTACTATCTGTTGGTTCATGCGTCATTTTCACATCGCGTGAGTGTTCAAAGCCTAGATATACACTTTACATTTTAATAAGAGGGTGCTCAAAAATGGGTGTCTGCCTCCCAACCACAAATATTGGCACAGAGTGCACAGCACAGTAGTGGTTGTCCACCTTAAAGCGCCCGAGCGACACCCGTGTTCCTGGCTAGTTCCAGATATAATCAGCACCTACTTCACACGATTTGGCTCGGAAACTAACATCTCCCCTTACATTGTAACATGTTGCTTGTACTGTGGATGTAGCGATCAGACGGATGAAATATGTTGGGTCAAAAAGTGGTCGTCACGTCAGTCGTCCATCGTAAAAGAGTACGGGGCATATTGCCAAATGAAACGGTCTTTCCTCTGTTCTACCCTTTTTTTTCTTCACATATGCTTTTTCATTTTCGCCACCAGTCACGTCCATTTCCTCATGGAATGCATCAGCTTCATCAGCCATCATGAACGTCTCGCCAGGGTGTTCAACCTTTGGCCCTCTCCGATCTGCGAAAATGCCATTCTTTCATCTTCCTGTGTGACTCTTAGTACAGCATTTTGCTTACGGTGTATGAGAATTTGCCCCTTGCGATGCAGTATTGCTCATGTATTAGGGTGTCTTATGCGAGAGATTATACGGTAAAATCACTGCTTGCAATAGTTACCTGATGACGTCAATCAATCTAGGATCGGTCTGCTCCATTGAGTTGGGAATTTTAATCTGCTCCAAGATGTCTTCCTTAACCGTCTTCTCACTCAGTGTGGCAACAGCGTTGCTCACTGTTTCACGATCATCATTGACACGCAAGATAATGAAAAACCCTACGCAGCCGCTCAAGATCCAGTTCAAGATGCATCTTCTGTTGCGTCTGCTCATTCCGGCACTCTTGAAAAATTCACATTGATGAATTTTCTTCTAACTGTTCGCCAGCCACGGGTACAACGCTGAGCTGAACAGCATAACACTACCTGTTGTAAAAATTGTAGTCTGTGAGGAGCAATAATAGCTCATGCAGTCAACAGAAGCACTTCAGCAGCAGCAGTTCACTTCCATGCGGTACGTGTGGACTACCACGCATCTTCAAATTCGTGGATTTAATTCTTTGCTCAAAATATATGTAAGATAATTTTTCTGCTTAGTTACTGTCATCGACCGATACACGTATCACCGGCAGCCTGCAGCATACTAGTGACATGGTTGCGTACACATTCACCTACGCGCATGCCTTCCAGGTAGGAGAAAAAGGCCATTTAATACCAGCCTGTCGCGCACAACACACCCAGCCAAGGCAGTTGCCACACGGAGGGCCGGCTTGAGTGCGAAAGAAGCCGGACTTATCTGTACTCGTGTCGTGTGACAAGTTTCTAAAGACTTGCAGAGATAGGAGGAGCCTGAGTCCAACACATTTGGAAAAAGGACTCCTTAACAAAAGCAGAAAGGCCCCACTGCTAAAAGTTTAATGGACTTCAACCATTCTTAAGCCAGATTCGCAAACATTGCAATTAAGGCCGGAGAAAATCATGCAGCTTTTTACTGTTATTACAGTCGGCTCCGATTACAGTCATATCCGATACAATCATAATTCGCATATAGCCTTAGCATTCTTGAGCAGGCCATAAAACATTTGTGTGCAATGTCTTTCAGTTACAGGAGTATTTCGGATATAGTCATAAAAAAGACCCTACCCAAAGCTATCACTGTAAGCGGGGCCCACTGTATTTCACTTTTAAGTCTATAGATTTACAAGAAAAAATGCAAGCAGAGATGGGACTGCTTTCTTAGTCATGGGCCATTATTGTGCACATACTATCCACACTTTCGCATGCCGCAGTTAAGTATTCACAAGACTCGTGCCAGCCCTAGCCATAAATGACACATTTGTGCATGCACGAACGGTATTGTGATACAGCTCCCAAACTGAACAGAACGTTACAGCATTGGTGTCAAAAAGTATTGATTTATACAGTACATATCATACAACAGAATGCAGTACGATAAGACAAATGCGAGATGGTGCTTCTTTCCTCAGTTCTATCATCAAATTCGACTGTGGCAACTCCAGTGGGTCACGCCTGCCAACTTCGATATCTCCCATGTGCCTCATCGGACAACTCCCATCCAGAACAGGGATCCGTCCGTTAAGAAGACTTCAAGCAGCTCTGCTGATGTACCAGTCCAGTGCTATCAATATGTTTGTCCAGAAGTGGAGGAAGCAAGGGGTAATAGCGGATGTTTCCAGTTACGCGAATTTCAGCGGGTGCCCTAAAAACGTTTACAGTACGTCCCGCTTCACACGGCACGCAGTTTACTAGCACGTATGGCATGAGCAGCTGGACGTCGTTGGAATGGTGAGATTTTTGCTTAATACCTGCAGCTTCTGCCCCGTCCAAGGAGTATTGAGGGTGAACCTGAGCAGACAAAACAGTAGGTGAAGATATTTGATGTGCTTCTCTGTTGCGCATTGTTTTTCGGTTTTGTGTTTTCTGTCGTGTAAGATAGAAATTGCGGTAAAAAAAAAATTAACCACATTCTTAAGTGGGTGGAACTCGGAGGCAAGAGGTAAACTTGATCAGTGGATGGAGCCGACCAAACCAGACACCAAGGAGCAGTGTGATTGCGACCACTGCAGTGCAGAGGACGACAAGGTCCCTCACCTTCAGTTCTGTTTGTCCCCTTGACGGCGTTAGAAAGTGATCTACGTGTGTATGCATGCTGTACAAACTTACTTGGTACGTACAGAGGCATCTTCAGGTTCATCAAGCAGGAAAAGGCCTACGTCACCCCTTGCGGATGCGAGCACTCTTTGTCCTGCAATACAACAGAATTTCATGTCACGTCCGTGCACTCCATGTCACATTTCTCCCCGGACACAAATGTGCTTTTAAAATTTTACGTCATGGAACCGTTGTCACATCTAAATTCTGTGTTAACGCACGGTGTGTAGATGTGTGTCTGCACTCAGTATGTCATGCGAGAAACATACTGTGGTGTGTGTGCACGTACGAGCCAACGTGCATGTCACTCACGTAGCGCTCAGTGCAGTCCACTTACTCTTTATGGACGCATGTAAGTACGTACGCCACATTTGTCCGCTTTGAGTGACGGAACATGTGAATGATAACTCGAAACCTCACATATGATCACGCATGAATAACGTATGTTTGCATACACTGGCGCAAGGTCTTACCGGGTGAGTCAAAAAAGAAACCTACAACTTCTTCAGACGATCTCACAGCAAGGAACGAAGCCGACATCGCATCGGTTGAGAGCGACAGAGAGCTCTAGTGAAAGAAGGAAGAAAATTTTGATCCAAGTTTTATCAGCTCAGGGAAAGAAAGGGCTGTTCGAAAACTTTTCTGCCCTCTCTCCTCCTACTACTGTGGGAGTACTTTCCGCTTCTTTTCTGACTCACACTGTAGATGCGATTAACTTACACTTAGGGTAAGCAATTACATAAGCATTCCTGCTGTCAATGGTTATATCGAGAGCACTTTAGTCTCCTTGCGGAGAGTCTAATGCAATGCTCCGTCAGTTACATAATGTCCGTCATGGTAAGTACCGCTTTCGTGAAACCTACTTTGCTCGTACTTGCACAATGGACATCCTTGCAACGTACGTAATCAACTGGAACTGCAACGATTAGAGAGTGTAGCGTAATATAAGGCATATAGAGCGTTAACAGAACTGTTAGGCTTAGTCTACTTACGAAGGTGCTGGAGATATTGCTCGGGTGCGTGGTGGACATTTTGCTGAGGCACTTGGTGCAGGTGTGTCAGATTGAAACAAACAATTACTGTCGCACTTTGATTAGGCAAAAGTCCATTCCTGTTGACAATCACAATCTCAGTACAAGAACAAATTGCAAGCGGTGTCAAGAGTCGGTCTGTTTTCACGCACATGCTAAGGCCATCAGCGTGTGTGTGTGTGTGTATGTGTGTGAGAGAGAGAGAGAGAGGCGGGTGGGGTGAGTGCTTAAAGAGTTGCCCAGACTAAACCTCTTCGTCGGGGCCCTGCAGACATGAGTGCTTACCCAACCTAAAACATCTATACCATGCACCTCTACAAAGTGTACCCATCACGATGGCGCGTCCTGCTTGCAGTAGCTGCCCTCAATATCGCCATCAACACCTTGCTTCTCAGCTTCTCGTCCGTGGCCACGAGCGCCGCATTCTACTACGAAAAAGACCCGAATGAGGTGGATACACTCACCTCCGTTGGATTCTTTCTTTCCATCCCCTCAGGATTCCTCGTCACCTGGCTGGTGGAGAAGATCGGACTGAAGTACATTCAAAATCCGTAAGCTTACCAGTAAGTAGTCAGTCTTGCACAACATGTATTTCAGAAAGACTGTGTGGACCGGAGCGGGTCTTTGCTTCTTCGCCGGACTGATTCGTATGGTCAGTACCTTTCCTGGAATTGGTGATGTCCTAGATAAGGACCTGCAGTTCTGGATAGCAGTGGTGGCTCAAGGACTCAACGGTGTAGCAAATCCTATGGCATATTCTCTTCCTACTAAGGTTGGACGTAAAGACTAATAGATGAGTGTAATCCCCTCACGTGGTCTTCACTTCTCACTAGGTTGCTGAGGACTGGTTTCCTGAGCACGAAGCTCCCATTGCGACAGGGCTTATCACAATGTCGTTCGTGTTCGGAGTGACCATAGCCAGCGGGATTACTCCTCTCATATTTACTCATCCCGAAGACATCCCCTACATGAACATCGCCTGGTTCGTCCCGTCAGCTATCTCAGCCGTCATCACTGTCTCTGTGATGAGGAGGGACAAGCCACCGACCCCACCAAGTGCCAGCGCAGACTTAGAGAACAAGGTCCACTTGACTTACTTGACAAAGTAAGTATTATGGTGAATGTACAACATTACGACTTTGTAGGACTTCGTAGACTTCATGACACTGAGTGAGTGTGCGGATTATGCGCAGATGTGAAGAACATGCATGAGTAAAACGAACACAAGGATAGAGACTACTTCGGTGAAGTGGGATTTCGTTGAATGGAATGTTGTCACTTTCAGTTCTGAGTTGCCTTGTGTCACACCTCCTAAGAGCAATCTTTCGAATTTTCCACTCTGGATGAGTGGGATATTTTTGCAGGTCCACACGTACGTCCACTGAAGTGAATGGAAAAGCTAAGCTAGGTAATAACTACAGATGTGGTTAGCTTTTGCCAACCATCAAAATGCCACCGAAAGTGCAATGCGAACTGTCTCTCAAGGGCAAAGTTCGCCTCGAGAGAGATCAATAAGACGAAAGATGAGTAGGTTAGAGTCCTGAAGAAATGTTTGGCAGATAAGGGAAATGCAAAATCCAACTTTTCCGGAAAAAAGGTTGAGATTTCTCAGCAACCCACTGTATCTAAACTGCAGACAACACATCATTTTTATAAAGAAAAAGATTTAATAGAAGTAGTAGTGGAGTTCTCATGCTCCATTTTTGTCTGTCACTGCGGTGTTGAGTGCAGAACACTATATTTGTGTAACGAGGACTTTGAGGACACGTTTTACTTAAGTGAGATTAGCGGATAGATGGGACAAAAAATTGTGTTGCCTCAAAATCCCACCTTAACCTAAATAGACAGCAGTGCCATCCATACATTCACTATCACGCTGAGGCTTGTCCAGGACTTAGCTTATCCAGCTCGTGGACACCTTTGAGTGCAGCACTACGGCATGAAATATTCTACTCTTAGGATGAAGGTCATGCTGACGAATCCGCGCTACCTGCTGCTAATGGTGTGCATAGGCAGCTCGATCGGATATTTCAACGCCTTTATTTCCAAGGTCCAGCAGTTAGGGTGCTCCCAGGGCTACACCACCGAGATTGTGGGCGTCGGAGTCACCTTGTTGCTTGTGTGCGGGCTATTTGGGGGCATTACGGGCAGCATGTTGGCCCGGAGGACCCAACTGTTCGAAGAACTCGCCAAGATCTTCTACGGCCTCGTCGCGCCTCTTGCAATGGGTGTCCTCATGGTCCTCAGCCGACCCAAGGTCATGGAGGGACTGTTGCTGTGTTTGATGGCATTGTGAGTTTGTACCAGAATGTCGTCAGTGTGCTGATTTTTATTCTGCATACACGCTGTTTTCGCGAATTGCTCGTTTATTGCGAGTTTCTCACCGCATTCAGGTGCGGAATCTTCGGCTTTGGGGTCCTGCCGCTTGGTGCCGAGCTCAGCATTGAAAACATTTACCCGGTGGATCCCGCCGCAGGCATCTCAGTGATGTTCCTCTTCGGGCAAGTGGAATCAGCCCTATTGCTTTATCTGTCGGGCGTTCTCGAAGATGACATCAGTCAACAAGTACAAGAGATGGAGGTACATCTGCTAGACTTATAAGAGTCAAAGTCTTACATACAAAATGAACCTTTTTTATTCTCGTTCTGCGTGCTATATTTGTTGGAAGGCATTATTTGAATCCATTCTATCTACTCGAGTGGAATGAAGAACTAATCAATTTTGGGGTCCCTTCTCTGCCTTAAAAGTTTTATCGACGTAGTACATAAGGATGACATGCTAAACTGCTGCCCTGCAGTTAAATGAAATTGAAAACAAAAGGTGTTAAGCTTTGCCTTCCCATCCTCAACACCTTGTTATGTACTGCCTTATGCTATACACTAACTACCTCATGTATGCTTTTGCTTGTAAAACTAACCTTATGTAGTAAAACTTTATTGCACGAGGGGGGGTCATTTTTTTTTCAAAAAACACTTGACCACATCATCTGCATTTGGCACCAGGCAACGAACCTGAGATGCACTTAGCAAAACTCCAAAAGTTTCATTTCTCGGTCTAGTCTATTACTCATATACATAAATCACCGTCGATATGTATAGACATAGGTAGATAAATACCGCATACTGTTCATTGCAGTCCATTGCGCAAAGTGACAGAAAGTAGCAACTAATTGCAGCTTTTAGTTGATGGATGAGCCTCTTTACAGACTTGCACCGAAGTAGGCGGCGAGGAGAATGCGTTTTTTGAGGCCAAAGACCATACCAAGTTCCTCCTCCTCATGGAGGCCGTGATGTTCGTCTGCTCAGTCACATTCCTCATCTTCTTCAAGACCCAGTACAAGAGGCGCAACGCAAATCACGAGGGCGAAGAAGAAACTTCCAGTGCACACAGCAGTGATGAAAAAGGCGTCAAAAGTGTTCCGGTGCAATAAGCCGAGCAGACTGTCCAATGTTGGACGACCTCGTTTTCATTCTGGTCAACACAGGCAGCTACAACAAACATTTGCGAGACAAGTCCATCGACATTAGTTTCCATAAATTGTAAGGCTCACTCGTACTCGTTCAACGATTCTGAGTGCATCACTTTGAAGACAAAGAACGTCATTTGCAGCGTAAGTCAAAAAAAAAAAAAAAAGCCCGAACGATGCTCTCTTCGTTACTAAACCTTCCTAGTGTTTTTTTGTTCTGATGCCCCCATCACCACTCCATCTTACCCTCCCTCATGTCCATGATAACCACGTCGTCCCTCTTGCAATCCCCCATGTTAACCCCCATGATCTTCGCCCCAGTTTCTGTTGTTACATTTTTTTTGGCTCACGCCGTAAATAAGCGTACACAAGTGTAGTAAGAAGAATGCAGCAACGTGCGAGCTCTTCAGTAATGCGTAACTTTTCTGTTAACGACGCATCCGCTCTACAACGCCGAGGAAGAGAGTAATGAAGATAGAAAACAGCTGTTGCACTCATTGAAAGCGGCGCCAGCGAAAATCATCACGACGACGACGACGGCGGTTTTTGTTCCGTCAAGTGCGAGAGAGAATTTTCATCGGCCTGATGACCGTCATCGGCCCGACGAGAGGAGAGACACGGTGACTCACACGCTCGCGCCTACTTTTCTGCCGCAACCCACGCGATTCTGCGGAAAAAAGGGGGAAGAAACCTCATTTCTTACATTATGTAGGTAGAAATACTCAAGCTGGCAGTTCTCGTCTCTCTCTGTGTGAGCAAGCTTCCTTTCCTTCCCTATCTCTCTCTGTGTTCTGCTGGCAGCCAGCCGTGAGGCGCAGCACATAGCGAAGCCTGCGGGCGGCGGCTCACAAAATCGCTCTGGCCTCCCCTCTCTCCTCTCCTTTTTCTACACAACGTTCTGTACTCGGCGACTGGGGACTCGGGGTGGAGCCTGGGCTGCAGCCACGTCAAGCTGGCGACCATCACCCCCTAGTCGGGCGTCAAGGCTTTTGCCGCCTTCGACGGAAGGGGGGGACAACAGTTGGACTGGACATCCAGACGCATGTGGAGGTGCCTCTGAAATGCTCCTTTCACGTTGCGTGGGCCGAGCTGAGCTCGAGGTGCACGGGCTCGCCAGTCATCACCACCGCCAACTTGGTCCGTAGTACATAGTACCCTCAACGATCTACGTATACACGACTGCAGGGAGAAGCAGTTGTAGAGGCGGTGGCTGCAGCAGCAGCACCAAGCCAACATGGAGCAGCTGCCCTTTTTCTCCTTGCTGCAGAGCTCAGAGCTCGCTCGACTGTGTCATAAAAGCGGTGTCTCTACCCTAGGGAGGCCAGTTGGAGTCGTCGCAAAAGGTGCGATCTAATTCTCCATGCAGCCCCGCGATAAGAGGCGTGCGGACGCATCTGCGGGCATCGTTGATGAATCCAGCTTGACCACGAAAGTCTCGAGAAATCACGAATTCCCCGCAGCGAGCGAGCCTGCGGCCTCGAGCTCGCTCGTACCCACGAGCATGCATTATTGATACGTCCACCGCACAGAGTGCCTAAAACGCCTCGTGTATAGCATAGAGCATAGCATAGAGCAGGCATAATGTGGCCTCGGCGGCAGCTGCGCTATTTCCTCTGTACTGTCGCTCTCGCCAAGTCCATCGTCGTCGTCGTCGTCGTCGTCGTCGTCGTCGCCGCCGCCACCGTCGTCGTCGTCGTCGTCGCCGCCGCCGCTGCCGCCGTCATCGGCGTCACCGTCGCCGTCGCCATCGTCCTCGTTCAGGGCCGTTCACCCGCGCTTCACAGAAGTGCAGTAGTAGGGGTGGGTCGTGCGCGCTCCCGACATGCGCCTGGTAAGCCTTGGGTCCTCCGCCAGAAGTGGGACTCGGCATGAACGGCGTGCATCTTGGGCCGGCATTTTTTGTTTCCCCCATAGCTTCCTCCCTCCCCCAAAATCCCCGATGTGATCCGGCCTCCGCCTCGCGCCCGCCGGATCAACATCTGCTGCCGCCGTCGTCGCCATCGCCGGCGCCTCCGTCGACGCCGCCGCCACCGTCGGTCTCCTCTTTCTCCTCGACATTTTCTTTCTCAAATGACGCGTTCGTTATACTACAGAGTCGACGTGCGCTCAGATATCTTGTGTGTGTACACGTACGTATACGTACGAGGATCTCCCGCTGCTGCTTCTCCTTTTTCCCCGATGAAATGAAGGCCGGCGGCTGCTGCGGCTGCTGCGGCTGCCACTGCGGCTGCCACTGCGGCTGCTGCGGCCGCGGCGAGGCCTCGCTCGCCCGACTCCTCTGGCGAGTGCAGCAAGGTGATCTAGCACAAGTTGAGGGAGGAGAGATCGAGCAAGCGAGCAAGCGAGCGAGCGAGCGCGGCCAAATGGTTAGTAGAGTTCTATGCTATACTGGAGAAGAGAAAGACAAACGAACGACAGCAGCAGCAGCAGCAACGACTGCGACTGGGACGACGACTGCGACGGCGAAGGCGGTGGTGGCGTCGGTGGCGGCGGCGTCGTGCAGGTCTAGCACTACTGCGAGCTTCTCTTCTCTCTCTTCTCCTCCTCCTCCTCCTCTCTCTTTACTTGCTCGATTCTGATCGACCGAGGTCCGTCTGCTGCGCGCTTGACGCCGCCGTCGCTGCCGCGGCCGCCGCCTTCGCCTTCGCCTCCCCTGCGCGCGTGCTTTGAGCGTGTTGCAGGGAGGAGAAGAGGAAGAAGAAGAGAAGCACAGCGGAGTGAAGTAAAATAGCAGTAGCAGTCGACGGAGCGTTAGTTGGACGAAGGATGGCCGCCTGCGCCAAGACCCGCGACTTCTTCCTGAACGGCGACTCGCGCCTCTTCGACAGGGTGCTCGACTTCTACGACAAGGCCCTGAGGCTCAAGGCGGAGAGCAAGAGTTCCAGGCCGGAGAACGTCATCAGGCTGGACAAGTGGTGAGTCTAAAGAGCGGTCGGGCGGGGAGGGCGGCTGGGGGCAGTCGGCGTCCGCTCGAAGGGGGCAAATTACAGCCGCGCCCGGGGTCGGGTCCGGGTGCCGGGTGTATGTCGACACTCTCCAGAGTCCGGGGCGTCCCTGTGTGGCATGTTCCGGTGCCGGCAGTGTCCCGCCGGTACAGAGGGGCGGATTTTTCGGCGGTCCTTCCGCCCGGTCTTTGTGCGCGGCAGACCCTCTCTCTTTCCCGGCGAGGAGGAGGGGGGGAGGCAGAGGAGAGAGAGCGACGACTGACGTCAGCGGCCAGAAGAATACTAGGGTGCAATTTGAGTACAAAAATTCCTCCGGGATCGCCGGTGTCGGGGTTCTTTTGACGCGCTGTCGACCCAGGATCTTTTGCATGCTTTCGCGCTCGCTCGTCCCGGCGATTTAGGGGTCATGCGGCCGTGGCAGCGTCGACGGCGACAGCAGCAGCGTCAATAGAGGCTCCTTCTTCCTCCTTCCTTCTCTCAAGTTCTCTCCTTACGTTCATGTGGCCAGGGAGAAGGCGAACTCATCCCCCGCAAGCGCGCGTAGCCAAAGGATGACATCCATGGCGCACACCCGAGCCATTATGTAACTCTCCGCGGCCTCCTCGGCGGCCCTTTAACATGCAACGCTGTCCTAGCTCCTCTTCGTCCCGCTGCAGCAGCTCGAGAGAGCCTTCGAGTATATGCACGTGCATGCATGCATGGGACATACACACTTACGTACGTGCATGCATACATGTGCAAGGCCCTGGTAATTAGCTCAAGGCAGACGCTCCCCCTTTGACGCATGCATGACGCTTTACCCTTACCCCTCGCCCCCCTTCCCCCTCCTGTGCATGATGCGCACGCACTGTTGTTGCCACGGAGGGCGCGTCAGGCCCTTGACGCAAAAAAGAGGAGGAGAAATTGAAAATGCGTCAGTCAGACGGTGACGTGCGTGCGTGCGTGTGCGCGCGGTCAACCGTGACGCTCTTTCTCTTTCTCGGTCTCGTCTGTCTACGAGAGAAGTTTGAGAAAGGCGTGCGAGGCTTCATTGTTTTTGTTGCCCATGGTGGTGTTGGAGGGGTGGATGGGGGTGGAGGTGCAGCCTGTCTGTGCACTGTGTCCACTCCTTGTTCCTCCTCCCTTTCTCCTAGGGCACACTCTCGAGTGAAAACTTTCCTGCCATCGGAGATTTCACTCGCTCACTGATAGAAGTGGCATTAAATCATGCCTCCAGATGTCGGGCCCATCTTGCCCGTGACCCTCGTATGCAAGTTCTCGTCCTACTCATGTGCTTCTTCTTCCACCAGGTACCAAAACGAACTACCAAAGAAAATAAAGTCTCGAGGCAAGGATCAGCATCTGACACACGAAGAACTCGTCCAGACTATAAAATGGAAGCTCGCGGTGAGTTTGGTAGTCTCATCTCTAGTACCTGAGGGTTTTTTTTGTTCCAGCGACTCATGCTATCGCGTGAATCCAAAAAGTCCGTTGAGTATGATAGTTATGGTCCTGGGCATGAGAAAGTGCGACCTGAGTGACACGGAGAGGTAGAAGGGATCAGTGGGCATCGGACTGGTTTTGGCTTATTTATTTATTTATTTTGCCACACAATGTACACGTGTTAACTTTATATTTTCCTTACCCCTTTGCCATGTGTAGCGAGGAAAGTTCCGCCCGAACCTTACGAACCTGGTTCAGATGAATACCCCTCGCATTGTCGTCCAAGAGACGAAAAAGGGGTTCCGAAACGCTTTCAAGCGGGGCGACCTGCAGGCCGCCATGGTCGCCCTCTGCAACCTCAAGGGTGTGGGTCCCGCAATGGCCTCAGGTATGGAGTTGATGGTGCTTGCTCAAAGGTGTCCAAGCAAGCGACGGAGTGGGGAGGAAAGGTGACGGGGTGGTGGTGGCTTAGAAATGGGGCCCTTTTTCTTCTTTCTCTTCCATTTCCTTTCTCGTTCACTCTTCTTGGTCTTCCTGTATACGCACAGAAATGAGGGATCTCTTTTAGCGCGGCAAGTTTTTCCCTCAACTGACTAACCTGGTGCGCATCAACACGCCCAAGGCGGTCCAAACGGAGAGCAGGAAGGCGCTCCGAAAGCTGCCCAATCTGGAGCAAGCAGCCTCTACTCTGGCCAACCTCAAGGGAGTCGGAACTACTCTCGCTTCAGGTAGTATTACATAAAAAGCTGCTGCTGCTGCTCCTCCTCCTCCTCCTCTGTTCTTCCTTGGTTCTCCTCCCTGGCATGCTCATCATCATCTTGGTGTTTCCTTGACTCAGTTATTCGTGTACCGTCGCTGTCTTCTATATGTGAACTTGTTTTTTACCTCTTCCCTTGTGTACAATATCAGTATTACAGTGCAAGCCACGATGAAGTACTTCTGGCTCATTGTCTTTGCCGCCGTACACAGTCCTCCTCTCCCCTTCAATTGCTTGGACACTTATTATTCTGTACAGCTCAGTATCTCCGACTATGTTTCCTTTTGGCTTTATAAAACGGTATGTACAGTACACAAGTCACCTGAAAACATAGTCTGTATGTAAGCTGGATCTAAATGTACGTTGTGCTGTGCTATAATACATTCATTGCTGTTTAGCGGTGTTGGCTGCCGGAGCACCTCATCTGGCCCCCTTCATGGCTGACGAGTGTCTGCTAGCTATGCCAGATTGTGACAGTCTGGACTACACCATAAAGGAGTACATGCGCTATGTCGAAGAAATAAACAAGTGCGTCGAGCGGCTCAACGAACAGGGCGAGGGTGAGTCATGATCATGATGCCCGGCATGAAGGGCTTACACCACTTAAGTCGAAACTATTTTACCAGGTGAAAGCTGGACCCCGCATAAGGTAGAGCTCGCCGTGTGGACTTTTTACATTATCAATGACCTCCAACCTGAGATGCTGGTGGAGCTGGAAGGCAGCAGCGCTTCCAACGGCGCCTCAGCGAAGCCTCCAGAAGCTGCTGAACCTGCTTCCGAGGAGAACAAAAACAATGGCAATGGTCAGGGGCAGCCAGAGCAGGTCGAGAACGGAAACGACGACTCCAGCCAGTCGAACGGCAGCGCTAATGACAACACCGCCGAAAAAGCAGCGCCAACAGAGACGTCGAATGGCGACGACACGAGCGGGGAGAGCGGGGAGAACGGAAAGGCTGAGGGTGATGCCAATGGCATTTCCGAAGACTCCTCATCATCGGTAAGTCCAGTATTTGTGTCATCTATCTACGTTTGATGAAGACTTCACCCTGTGCGTTGTGCTTCAGACTCCTGCCGCGGTAGAGACCTCTGTGACCGCCGCCGAGTCAGAACCCGCCGCAGATGCTGCTCCCACTGCGCAGGAGGTCCCCGACGACGCCTCCAACAAAGGCAATGAGGTGGACGAGTCTTTGTCACAAGATCAGGAACCGTCCTCTTCGTCGACGTCCTCCTCTCCTCAGGCGCAGAAGCGGCCGGCGCAAGAAGACGCCAGCGCGCCGGAAGAGAAGAAGATGAAGGCAACAACGGAGGAAAAGAGCGAAAAGAGCGCAGAAAGCAGCGAAGAAGCTGCGGCCAACACCGAGGCTGCCGCAATCACAGTCTAAGAAGAACAACAAGACAACAACTCTCTTGTAGTTGAATGCTACATTCCAGAGTGTATTTATCTAAAAAAGAAAAAAAAATGATCATATCCTGCACCGAAGGAGACAAGGATTCAAAGTGCGACCACTACCACTTGCTGCTGCTTCTACACCTTAAGTTGCATCAGAGGAGGCTACATCCAAATTGCCAGAGGATACACGTGTGGATGATCAAGACCTGGATCGTGAAGTTATGACGAACAGAAGTATTTTCTCTATTTTTTTGCTAATTTGTAGGATCCTCCACCGCATCGATGCCGGAGCTACATGTCGTTTCTCCCCTTTATTACTCAGCTTATGATTGAAGCGAGCGCGTCGCAGTCATTATTATTGTTTCTTTGAAATGTAGCCACCCTGTACAGCCGTCAAATATACGAGGAAGTAAATTACTGGTGCCACCTATCTATGGTCGGACACGGGTTCCATTGATCGCTCCAGGACGGACTGTTCCAGGACCGATCAGGCCCCCACAGAATGAACACTTGGCTTCTGTGCCCTGGTTTCTGCACCCCTGAGCAAACCAGCTCGGGTTGCACTTGCGGTACCGTCAATTGACTTCAGGGTACTCTGGGTCCCTGCTATGTTCCTTGACTGATGCGGATGTTCGGATCATTGACTGTGCAGGGCTATAAGATTCCCGTTGTTACCTTAGTAGTCGCTGCGAGCTCAGGAGTTGTAGGATTCGTCCAATACAAGTCCTTGCGGTTTTTCCCTAGCAATCCTACTTTTCGGCCATGACTTTCCCCAGGGTGAGGGAGCTCCGGCAAGTAATTAATGTTCTTTCGATCTTCAACATCTGCAAGGGCCATTAAGAGAACGAGCAAAAGTTTAATGTTCAAGAACTTATATGACACAATGTGCTGGGTGTGTTGACCACTGCAAGGTAGTTAAACTCATGGAAGATCAGCAGCAAAAGGGAAACTGAACAGCAAAGACTCGCTTTGCTGCTGAAGCAGTGGACGCACGGAAACAGTATAATTGCAAGCGTATTGCATTGGGCTGAGAGGCTCCCTCAAGATATGCCAAACATTTATTTATTCATGTCATTGACGGAAGAGATGACACGTGTAGAATCATCAAGCTCTAAACAAAACTGTTGATACGCGGATTAGAAACATAACGTCAAGATCTTGCATCATCGCCACGAGTAGTTCACGGCCAATACATTCCTTTCTTTGTTCTCTGATAAAAGCCTCTTTACTTTCAGCATAATCACTTGGACATCACAAAAGAACCATGAATCTGACCAAACTTTAAGGTGCCATAGTACAGCAGGAGGAAACTACAGTACATACTTATAGTGGATTTTTTTGTTCAATCTTTGTTTCTTCACCTCCTTATTTGTCCTTCTTGTTGGTGTCATCATAACTGGGCGGCAGATCATTCTGGGCCGGGAGGTACGCTACGTGGGGGTTGTTCGGATCGTACCAGCCGTTCTGGGGTGGTAGCGGCGCAGAATTTGCCGAGGCTGCAGCCTCCGCCGCTTTCGCTTCAGCTGCGCTCAAGAATGGCGCAGAAGGTTTAGCCGAAGCTCCGCCGGATGCTCCTCCTGGAGCGTATCCGCTGAATCCGTTAATACCAGGATACGGTGGGGGCGCATCCGTCATGTACACGGTGTTGGCTAAAATACGGAGGAGGATGAAACTAACACTTGATCAGCACATACACATAGGTCGAGGAATTTCAGAACGAACCTGCTAAGTTAGAAGGTGACTAAGAGCAAGACATACCTGGTGGATGTTCTGGAAACACATTGGTCGGTGGGACCCACCCCATGTAACCGTTTGGGTCTGGCGTATATGCCGGGGGTGGCGCGGCGTACCATTGACTTGTGGGAGGCGTGTATGGAGGTGGCGCATCCTGACGATAGTTACGAGAGGCTGAAATAAAGTCATATCCAGGTTAAGATTGCTAGGCCCACTGCAAGTCCACCTAGGACCAAGTGATCCAGCCATCTCTCTTACCCATCTGGGCAGCTCTAAGCATCGCCTGTCCAAAGTCAATGGCTCCTCCAGACTTGAAGAAGAGTTTAAACTTCGCCTCACCGGTAAAATTACCGTTGGCCTGGGCTCGAACGTTTCCCTTTATGTAGTTGGCCCCGAAGATCGGTTGCTCCAGTTCCACCTGATATGGACGTGACCATTAGGTGCCCCCTACCACACGAGAATATCATTATGGTATGGTACTTACGTCCTTTAGAGCGACGAAAGGAAAGCTGAAGGACTGCATGGGGTCGCCCTTCTTGCCGTTGTTGAAGATCATCCGATGAGTAGTCAGGTACAGCCGGCCGTTTTTGTCCCCCTGGAACACGGGGCCCGACTGACCCGAGAAGTTCATGGTGACCTTGTCGCAAAACAGCAAGATGCTGAAGAAGAAGAAGACATTGGTACTGGTGCAGTGCCCTAATGCAGTTGCATATGTTGCCAACATATACAAAAAGACTCTAAATCGTGAGGGTCCAGCATAATCCACGGTACAACGACCTGCGCAGCCTCTTCCCTCACAAAACTTCAAGACTGTCGGGTAAGCGATCGGGTCTGCTTTGACGGCTTCGTCGTCTCCGGCCACTCACCTTTCTCCCGCGTGAAGGAGGACGCCGTTGTTGGCGTGAGCGGTGTTCAAAGCCATCGCGGAGGGCTTGGGGAAAGCGCGACAGAAATGAGGCTGACGGCGATGACGTTCCTGAACTTTCCAGCGACGTTTCTATAACTACTGCTTTTTTTAGCCTTAGAGTTGCCATAAGTCATAATGAATATGCCAAATTTCTAACAACTTCGTACTGTAATTGAAGTCCGCGCTGGTGACAACCCGCATTGTTAGATTTGACTTGTTTAAATTTTTATGAATGATTAGCCGCAGGTGAGGTTCACCTACAGCACTGTGGCACATAGATACCTACCAACAAAGTTATACAAGGCTGATGCAATCCATGTGGCACTTGAATTTTTATGCAGTTTGCCAACCCTGCAGAGACTAAGGCAGGGCAAGTTAAAGATAGGTTACGCCATCCAGCGACTTTCAGAGGCTGTTGCATGCGGGGCAGAATTGGCAACTTTCAGTAAAGTCCCCATTTAAGGATATTTTCAGTCAACGACAAAACTATCGTTGAATCGAGATTCGATCTTAAAGGCAGGTTTTCTCTTCGTAAGAAGTAGCGAAAAAAGTTTGAAACAACATATTGCAGTGAAATTAATCTTCACTGTGTTTACTGCCCCCCCTCTGTGAGGGGGCATTGCCGATGACGTCACTGGCATTTAGGTATTGCAGTGGTGCTTATACAGTCAGACTGCCTGGATATGCTAGCTTTCGGCCTTATCCTTCGTGCTACGAGAGAATGATATTGATAGGTTTTGTAGAGCTGCATCTGGTGTCGAATTTGTTGCTCGGTGTGATCTTTGCTCGAGGTCTCTTTGACTCACTACGGTCGACCAAAACTTGTACTGAGAAACTAAGTGACGTGACATCACATCAGCTGATGATCATCCCAGATTCAGCTGTTTGCACCCCCGTTCGTGGAGGTGACGCATCCCAAGTCGTTGCTAACGGGCATTCTGTCTACGCCGCGGAGCTGCTTGGTGCCCTGTTGCAGGACCTGGCAGGACAAAGCCAAAGCAACGCTGCATATTACACAGGCCGAAGCGCCGATATCTAGTCGCCCATTTTCTCCATCATCAAGCTGCTTCACTTCTCCGGGTTGCTGTGGTCCCTGACAGCGGCCACGATCGCCTACGGCCTCGCCATGGCTTGGAGGTCCTCTGGAAATAGCCACGAACATTTGCTGGCAAACCTGAAAGATCACGGGATCATCGAGTCGAATTCAGTGCTGGAGATCATGAAAAAGGTGGACCGTGGGGAGTTTTCCCGTCACAGTCCTTACATGGATTCGCCACAAAGCATCGGCTACGGAGTGACCATAAGTGCCCCTCACATGCATGCCTACGCGCTTGAAAGGCTGAGGGATCAGCTTCAACCGGGCATGAAGGCCCTGGACGTCGGTTCAGGCAGTGGGTACCTCACAGTCTGCTTTGCCCTCATGTTAGGGGATAAGGGTACGGCCGTCGGGATCGACCACGTCAAGCAGTTGGTGGACTGGTCAGAGGAGAACGTTAAAAAGAGTCACGGATCGCTGTTGCAGTCAGGACAGCTTCGGTTTGTGGTCGGTGATGGCAGAAAAGGCTATCCTGAAGAGGGACCGTACAATGCAATCCATGTAGGAGCGGCAGCAGCCACGTTGCCTCAGGCACTGGTGGATCAGCTTGCGCCTGGAGGCAGGCTGATTATCCCAGTGGGCGATTTTACCCAGAACCTTGAAGAAGTTGACAAGGCAGCTGACGGAACAGTCACTAGAAAGACTCTCATGGGGGTCAGATACGTCCCGCTCACGGACAAAGAAAAGCAGTGCGGGATCTGACGCTGGCTGAGTAAGCGTTGAACAGTTGCCTAAGAGTCCCCAAGACCCTCTTGTGCACTTCCGTCAAAGACTTTTTCTATTTCTATGGAACAGAATGCATTAGTTCTGTGGTTGAGGGTCAAAAGGGGCAATAGAAGGGGAACCGACACGAACGTCACGTGTGGAGCAGGCACAAATGGAAACTAGGTGGAACAGCCACCATGGCAAGAAGTGAACCGGTGAAGTCACGAAGCAACCGAACCTACACTGCGTTCAAGTTTGATATGCAAGTGCAAAAATTGGCCATTTCTGGACACCTTCGTTGAATTGGGAAGTGTAACTATCTGGGTGATTGACATTGGCCCGAAGTCACTCAGACATCATGGCAATGAAGGCCTAGGTCAACAGTCATGCGCATGCATCTTAACAAAAATAAAAAAGAGGGTCTACACGCGTGCCAGTTTGATATGCAGTCCTACTGTACTGCTGAGCTGCTGAGCTACATAAGTAAATGGGATTGGACAATTGATGCAAAAGATGGCCATCTAAAATTTGGAATACAGAGCTGAATTTTTAGGTGAAGACAGAAGGCCCATGGAGCTGGACTCACTCCAAATTTGAGCTCCAAATTCCAACTGTAAGTGGTACCATCAGCATAAGCTCTGGCACAGCCATGACACAGTACAATCTACTGTGGCGTCGATTGCTCTGTGCTATTGAAATGGCAGAGATGGCACCAAAAGTTGGAGTTGACCAATGTCAATCACACAGATAGTCTCATTTCCCAAATCAATGTGGGTGTTCAGAATTTGCCAATTTTGTATTTGCGTATCAAACTGGCACACAGTGTAGGTTAGAAGTCCCATTTTTGTTGTTCCTCTTTTGAACGGTTTCCATTTTGAGCAGTTCCTTCCTTTCTTTGACCGGTTTCTCCGATGAGGTTCCTGTACTTAAGGTTCCCATTGTGAAAGGAGACCCATTTCTCTCATTCGACACAGAACAGCAAAAGCACTGTAGTTGCTGCACATGATGCTACGTACCATGCGTAAATCCCATTGCTTTCTCCTCTTCCCCGTGGGAGGCAGCCAGAGAGCTGGCATTGAGGGCTCTTAACTCGCATCAACTGGTGGCTCTCAGTTCTCAGTGAACGTGACGGTGAAGGAAATGGGAAGAGCAGTAACGCAGTAGCAACAGTGATGGCCCGCTCTGGCGCTGCAGAGCTTCAGCTTGTGATTCAAGAAACTGGAGGTACAAGTACTGGCATTAGGAGAACTGGGGACGACTTGAATCCACCAGAAGACAGGCAAAACCGAGTATATATAGCACTATTGTTATGTGGCGTGGGCTTACTCCTGCCTTACAACAGGTGCGCCTGTACTGCAGTAAATAGAGAACTGTACTGCTGTACTGTCGTTGAATATTACGGAAGTTTTTTCTAGCTTCATTGTCGCTACTGACTACTTCAAAGAGAAGCATCCCGGTACAACTATTGTCTTCGACATGTCTCTGGTGTACATTCTTTGTTCCCTGGTTGCTGTCTCCATCAACAACTTCACGATCAACGCCTTCTCATACGAAAGGAGAATCGTGTTCGGTACGTAAAGTCATTCTCGCAACGTGATCAAGTGACCCAATCAACGTCCGATCTACTCTCTCGCAAGGATACGCAGTGTCCATCTTTGTCCTCGTCTTCGTCGCTGTGTTCATAGTGTTCCTGGAGGCTATCCCTCAATCGCATAGCTATTGCGTTGTACTCATTTTCATTGGAATTCTGGCGCTGGGATGCACCGGTAGATTGCGCAAGTGAAGCTCAAACGAGGAAGCGATGGTGATTTGCTCTCTCTATTCAGTGCAGCAATCCAGCTTTTATGGCTACACGTCCATGATGCCCAGTCGATACACGCAGGCTGTGATGGTAGGCGAGAGTACGTATACCTACTTGTACAAATATCAATACGAGTTTTAGTCCATATGATACTCCCACAAAGGCACCTCTGGTTTCCTGGTCTCGTTTAACCGCATGGCCACCAAGTTGGCGGTGACGGACACTCGTATCAACACGCTGAGGTTCTTCCAAGGGTCGATTGTCATCATGTGTGCATGTGGAGTAGCCAACATGATCTTGCGCAAGTCGGAGCTCGTGAATTACTACGTGAGCAACCAGAGGACCGTTGATGACACGGTCAGAATTCGTCGTGGCTCCGGGGTGATTATGCGTAACATTCCACAACGTCATGCTTACATAGTCCATGACCTAGTCGGCTAAGCACCGTTGTCCACTGCACCTAGGGTAGCGATAGTCGAGAATCAGCAGAGGAGCTTCCTGAATCCGTTCAGAGTCATTTCGGAGAATCTTGCACAACCACAACGACAACCACTCACGTCCAAGACGTTCTCGTCGCCTGGACCATCCGAGATAAACGCAACATATCGAGTCTACCAAGGACTATCAAAAGTTGGTTCATCCTTGATATACAATGACATCAGAGGTCAACCACCAATGTTATATCTTTTAAATAGAAGGCATGAAGAAAAGGCTTTTATTAGCCGCTGAACTCTGGCCGTACATGACATCTACATGCCTCACCTACTTCGTCACCCTGTGTCTATTTCCGGGCATACAGTCAGAGATCGTCAGCTGCGCGCTGGGTTCCTGGATGCCTGTCTCGCTCATGGCAGTTTTTAACCTAACGGATCTGGTGGGAAAGGTGAGGCAACATTAACCTTCTTCATAGAAGTGAGATACTCCTACGGTTTGCTCACACCAGGTCCTCTCCTCCGTGACGTATCCTTGGCACCCAACAGAGCTCGTATTGGGGGCAGTCTCCCGTGCAGTGCTAATCCCACTCACTTTGCTATGCGTCGAGACCAGATATTGGCCGCCCATCACGACTGGGGAAGCGTGGCCACTGACCCTAAGCGCTCTCCTCGGGCTTACCAACGGCATATTTGGGTGTGTGCCTATGGTCTTGGGGCCTAAGAATGTGGCGGAGTCCAAGAAGGAGCTGGCAGGTGACATGTGACACGTGACACGGGCAAAAAAGCATGCAGAAGTATTTCAGTTTATTGCAGGTAACATCATGACGATATCCTACAGCGCAGGCCTGACATTAGGTACCACCATGGCCTATGGGCTGAACGAAATCCTAAGACCAAAAGTCGTTGGTCGATGCTAATTCACCACATGATTACTGCAGAGGCGTCACTAGCTGTCGTGCTGTGGCAATCCATGAGCGTTGCAACTGCACACATTATTATGCAGAGCAGAGTATAATTTTCCCCAATAAAAATGACATATCACACAATGCATGAAGATGTGAGTTCCCTCACTAGGGACTAAGAAAGGTGGAGATGAATACCGACGTGTCAAGGTTCAGCGTTGCATGCCACCACTTATCAGGGAAGTAGATAACCTGCAGATTAGCACGTTAGGGGTGAGAAGAGCGATATTTGGGTTCAATATTATCTACCTCACCTCTCCTGGCCTGAGCGTGCACTCAATGATGTCTGTGTGCTTCCTGACTCTGTCGTAGTCCTCCTTGAACCACTGCAGTGTGGTTTTATTAGGATGAAAGTCTGGTTTGACGTCCGGGTGCGTGAGAAACCATCGCTTTCTTCCGTAGATTGTCTCAGCAAATCCGGGACCATGAAAATGAAAGGGCACCCCGGTACCAGGCCCAGCTAGTCCAAAGGACAGAGCGGCAGTATGACCCGGAAGATTGAGGGGTGGCAAGTGATACTCTTGAAGCAGGTCGTTCCACTCGATCACGTCGTTGTCCCCAAAGAAGTAGAATGTTTCTACGAGAAAATCGAAAACTGTACTAGATTGGTTTTAGTTCATCTAAAGGGAACTTTACCATTTGCCGGAGTCTGGACTCTCTGTGGTCCGACTATTTCCTGGCAGTAATGACTGAAGGTGACATCCTTCTTCTCATAGGAGTAGGAGTTGGCCGAGCTCAGCCTGACCTTAGTGTGGCCCCAGTCGAAGAGCATGCGCTGACGGTGGCAGAGGGCGCGGAACAGCTAGGGGGAAACATGAAACGTTATGTTCGCGTCAGAATGTCCAAGGAAAGAGTCATCTTAATTACATACGTCATTATTGGCACCGTCTCGCAGGACGAAAGGTCTCCTGTAAGCGTACCTAGGAGGGAAGGAGGAAAACGTCTGACGAAGGTGTTCTTATCATGAACGCACCTCATCTCATCATCTAACCTTTTGAGAAAGTCTTTCTGGGTGAGAGTGCCGTCCTCGATCGGCATATGGCAGGGTCCAGGCTCGACTAAGATGTCCTTCAAGTTGGTCCGCCTGAAAACCGACGCATGTGGTTACCTCCGTCGACTCGACTCTGTCCAGTCTTGGTCTTACCAGCCTCCTTCTTCGATGAATGGGCTCTCTTCGTATCCCCCGGCAGGGGTGACGGCCAGGGGGACGGAGAGCAGGAGGCAAACCAGGATCTCTGCGCCGTCCGTTGTCACCATAGCACAGAACTTGGCCTGGGCTTCACGGAACACCTTGTCACAGCTTCCCAATGTGATGATTCGGAAGAATTTGTTTGGTCTTCGTCGTAGTGCCTCGACACGTCGTCAGCTGACAGCGTCAAGTAGAGGTGGGCTCGAGCCGAGCTCGTCCCTTGAACTGGCGAGTCGAGCCGAGCTCGTCCCTTGACCAGGCGAGCCGAGCCGAATCGAGCCTCGATTCGGCCCGTGACAAAATTTGCAGGTCGGGAGCAAAGGCTCGAACAAATAATGCAAGACCAGGTCATACCATATCCTACCATTTTGGGGTCAGCCCATAGACGATCAATGCCTCACACCCTTTCTTACTGACTGTCACAAATGAAAATGGTTCAAAACCTTCAGTGTTAATCATCAAAAACAACCTTGGGGACCAATCAGACCTGCAGGAGGCTGAAACTTGAAAATGTGTTTGTAATGATTTTTGCGGGAAGAAACTGAAGTCATGGGAAGCAATGATTTTTGAATGTCTTTGTTGTTGGGACTGGCTCTCCAGGGAATCTCCTCCTCCAGGTCAGCTTGAAACTGCTGTATCCACAGCCCTTCATATGGAGCTTGACACAGAGGATCCGCTGGCTCTTGCTCATTTTGGAAGAATTCCCCAAAATGCAAAACCCAGGAAAATTTTCAATCCTTCAAAACAGTTTCAAAACTTGAGTCTGGGAGAATTTCTCTGTTTCCATGAAGGTTTCAAATCATCTCTTTCCATTGCCCCCAATCCCGCCTCTCTAGGTCCTGTAGAAGCCAAGCCGTAGATGCCCAACCGATGTTAGTTTCGTCTGGTCCACCCTGTATCGAGCGCGAGTTCCGTATGTACGTGTGCATCTGTTTGCCCTCTGATGATTTCTAGGTTTTGCGCGGCTGAGTTGTGCGACACCCAAGCGATGAGCATATGATGAGTACTCGAGGCCACATGTACGTCAGTGAGACATACTCACGCATAGGACGAAGAATAGGAATAGAACTCGAACAGGACATAGAACTTTGCATACACGACGAAGTGGGCAGCGCATATGCGCTAACCAATACAGTGTTTGCCGTAACTAACATCGCTTCATCCAAATACCCTCGGTACACTGCTGCGAAGCTTTCTTGGACCGAATTTTGACGTGACATCAATTATTCTGACACTGAGACAAAATTTTGAGTACAGAAGTTCACATTTTTGAGTGCTTAATGTGACTAGAGCGCTTTAAGTGTGCCGAGTTCAAGAGGAGGCCAAGCCAGATGCTGTGGATTTTTAATGTTTTTGACCACTTTTCTGAAACTTTCTGGGTGTGGCCACCCAGCCGGCAGTACCACATGCCAAAGATGGCACCCTCTGGACCATCCCCAGACTCGCTACATGCCCAAAACGCCTTGCGCGGGTACAAAGGCATCATCACAGTCAAACGGCGAGCAGACACACTCAGCAGCAAGGACAGACGACACCGATGGAGAGATTATTGTGACAGTGTTTGGAATTCCTTTTTCTTAAGTCTTCCCTTCCTGAATTTCGAATCCACAGCAGGCATTAAGCTCTCTGTTAGGGAGACTTGAAAAATGTTAGTCTGGGATGGTTTCTCACATTGTTGGCACAACCAATGACAGAACACTCCTTTAACAGCTTACGTGGAAGATTCACAAATAAAGGGTGTAACAGCAAAAATGACAATGAGTCTCTCAATCTCTGGCCACACCTGGGTGATGGCGTCACTTAAACTCGGCCCGAGAGTCTAAGCGTTCAAGGGAGAAAATGACTCGAACGCTTTGTCTCTCTGGCCGAGTTTAGGAGACTCCATCACCCAGGTGTGGCCAGAGATTGAGAGACTCATCGACATTTTTGCTGTTGCACGCTTTACCGTTAATATGCCCAATGTCACATCCATTAACATGCAAGTCTCATCAGCTGGCTTTGACATACACTTCCGTGCAAAAGTATTTGAACACGTGAGAGAGAGCCAAAAAGTAGTCCAAAATGGCACTGTTTTTGAGCAAATTTTGAAAATTTTTCCTACCGTGAAGAGGG
>JAAUXU010003903.1_pt1 | contig 31779 bp, 29 predicted proteins | sample 7278151 | NCBI WGS metagenome assembly JAAUXU01 (sample SAMN14350113, study PRJNA611818) | marine sediment metagenome | isolation source: surface marine sediment (1.8m) | place: French Polynesia: Moorea | collected 2018-08 | reverse complement strand
TGTGTCTGCACGAGCTTGGAAATGCAGTGTGCACTGTACTGTGTCAATGTACGTACGTTTTGTGTGTATGCGTGCGTAAAAATGCGTGTATGTGTTCAATAAACCGTTCTCTTTGTTCAGGTTTTGTTGTGTTCGTTGTTCTACCCCTAGGGGGGGGGGGAATGTGAAAGAAACGATGCCTACATATAATGGGCATGTGCAAATCGGACGGAAAAATGGTGGCTGCTCAAGATCAACATTGAACGCCTTCCCATGATCTTGGCTCAAATAAAGTCGACCCAACCGAGAACAGGGTGTTCGTGTCACACACTCCTTGTCGTTCTTGTTGCTGTGGCAGATTGACGAGGAAGTTGCGTCAAGTACCGTTAGATCTCCTCAACGTTTCTCTTCCACCCACTTTTACCCACATCAAGAGACCCAAAAACTGACCTTGAGGGGGAGAAAAAAGTAATTTTGGGCATTACCAGACGACGAATAAAACCTTCTCTCTCTCTCTCTGATATTCGCAAACAAACGCTGCGTTTGAAAAGTGGGTGAAGACATTTGAGCTGAATGTGGGCGGCGGAAGAAAGGAACTTTGAGCTATTCATGTCAATCTCTTTTTTTGCGGGGCAAAAAGAAAAAAAAATCTTGCGCAAGGTGTCCTTCCTGGAGTGGTTGCAGTTGTTTGTCTGGTAGAGCCTGAACTCCTTTTGGTGGCTGACACATTTTTGCCTCAAGTTTGCACAACTTTTATTTGGGATATTTGCAAAAAAACACGTAAGTCAAACTCACTCTGTGTTGCTCCCCCTCCCCTTCCCCTCCCCTTCCCCTCCCCTTGCTCAGCAAATGTCAAGAGGTCAACTTGGTCGGGCGAAGCCCTTTGATTACGATGTTATTTCCTTGGCTGCCAGAATTCGACTGACATTTGACGTACGAACGCTCACTCGTTGATAAAAGCGTCGAGGAATTCGGATTATGCTGCTCATTTGATTCACTTCCTCAGCTATTTGACGGCACTTTTTTGCTGCGCGTTAAGCTTTGTTACGTGTTTGGAATAGAAACACCTGTCAACTTTAGTAGCCTGACAAAAACAGTGTGAAACTGGAGTAAAACTGGGACTTCACGAGCTGACAAGTGAGCTCGCTTTTATCAAGAGCAGACGCCAAAACTTGGCTTGTTTTATTCAAAGAAAACGATGCTGCGTCCCTCAAGCCGAGCACCAAGTAGCAATACGTATATGCCCATGCATACATGTGTTTCCAACGAGGGCATCATTAGGTTTTGAGGATAACTCTGGCTTTATGGACAAGAAACCACAGAGCAAGTGTAACACACAAGTGGGTAAGATGTCATTCCATTCTCGGTCAACTTCGAAAATTTCCAAACCAATGGATCAAAATACAGCCTCTACCTGTAGGACAAATTATCAAGCTAACGCTAACAACGTCCGACCCGTCTGTGTACTACCACGTCTATGTACTCACTTGGTCTTCTTGGGTGCGTAACGAGGGTCCTCAGGTGCACTTATTAATCCAACTTTGTTGAGACACATCAACAACGTCATGAACCACGTCCTTGGTCCGATGGATATCGAGATTTTGCTCTCTGTCTGCCCACTCACCTCTCTTCGTCCTCTGCGGCTGCTGCGGCGGCTGCGGCTGCGGCGGCTGCGGCTGCAAGAGCCTCCTCGGCCCTTCCTCTTTTCCCCGAGAAGAACTGGTCGAGAAAAATCAGGGGAAAAACCTGTGCGTGTTCTCTTCCTCCCTCGGACACTTCAGGGCACAGGAACGCACACACGCACGCGCGCGCGCTTTTACTTATGTCTGGGGAGGGAGCTGCTTCTGTTTATGGTGCCATCAATTTGGCAGATATTTTTGCTGTTGTTGCAGCCGAGAAGGCCTCACCAGGGGCCTCGCGGAGTAATTGGGACGGATTTTCAAATGTGCTTTGCCTCTTCAGACTCTGCTCAATGGACTCATGACGTGCGCTCTCTCGTGTGTGCGTGTGTGTGAGAGAGAGACAGAGAGAGAGAGCGAGAGCGGGCGTACATTTTGGGCGCGCGCGTCCACACCTGGTCGGCTGGAGATGGCGTGAGATGATTCTTCTTTCTCTCTCGTAATTGTGCTTAAGGAGCATTTAAACACACACATTTCTATTAACTTCCAATGCTGAGCACGAGATCTAGGTATGGTTTCATTCAGTCAAACGTTTAGGTCTGCCAAGTTCGAACGTCTAACCTCGCCAGCAGGCGAGAAACCGTCATCATTGTATACACTTTTTAAAAAGTTAACAACTCTTGACATAATTTGGATGCCTCTCACTAATTAATATAACTAAAAGATCCATTCAAGCTGAGGAAAATTGTCGTTGACGCCGGTCCTTTCGGGGGTTCTGTGGTTGGGAAACTCCCTCTTCCTTTCAGGATAAAAACTTTACCCCTCCGGAAATGTAAAACTAGTAAAAAAAAATAAAGGAGGGGAGAGCAAAAGATTGAGTGAGTGGACAAACAAAGGAGAGGCAGCAGCGCTTATTGCTATTTTACCAGGCTGCCGACTTGTGAGAAAGAAGAAACAAGCTTGAAATATGTTCCAAACATAGTTGACGAAGCTGCAAAACACCACAAATTTCGAATGCTGATCTTTCCACAAGCTGATGCCAGGAGATCCCAGGCTTCGGATGCCCACTGGGGCCCAACCCAACGCGGTTCATCATTGGCGTGACATTTCAACACTCGTTAACTTTGTGGCGTTGGGAAGTAAAGAATGCTTGTGGCTTGTCATTTGGCATATTACTACTATTCGAAGCTCTCGCCTCATCCGCTCCTTAGGACAGGACGCAGACCTCTTGAGGCCCTGCCTTTTGCTGGCCACGAGCGTCGACGTCTCCGCTGCTGCTGGGTGCGTGCGCGCTGGTGTCCGTGCACGTGTCTTTGGCTTCCTGCCTGGCAGTAGCAGAGAGAAGTAACCTGTCATAAAGAGAGAACCTCTGACCACATGCACTACACTCACTACGCTGGCCACCAGACTCAGGTTCACTCGGATGTATTTTCACATTCATGTATGCTCAGGACACACACACGCTCAGGACATGCAACGTTGAATTCTCGTCATAAATCGCCTCACTGTAGAGATTCATGCTTTGAGGAAGAGCTATCCCATGACAGTTTTTCTCGAAGTGGCGCAAAAAGTCCCAACTTTCTTTTTTTTCTATATAGGACGTGTTCGAGTGTTAAAAGGTCTCCTCCCTATATAGCCGCTCCCTCTTACACACACACACACACGCACGTACGCACGTACGCACGCACGCGCAGACGCTGCTGAGCTCCTGAAGTAGGGAAAAAGCCAGGATGAAATTTCCTGGGCAGAGAAAAAAAAACATCCCCTTGGGGGGAGATCGAAGAAAGAAGAAAAGAAATCGAGCAGCGCAGAAGAGGTCAATGGCTTAGGAAAGACCTGAATCAGCTAACTGCCCTAAATGTATACAAAGCATACCAAAGTCTCTTAGGTGTTTGTGCAATTTTCGCGCAAAATCTACCTTAGTTGAGGCTCTAACGCAGAGTGCAAAACTGCATGCAGTTACTGAGGTGTCCACATCAAACTGCACACTGTAGTATGATGGTTCAACCCTTAAACTACCAATCGACTCCGCTGTCGTCAACTTGGTCTCACTTCCGTACCCATTGATGCATGGTCTGAGAGCACAATATGATGTGAAAACCCCAGTATGTGAAAAAGCTGCCCATTTGAACCCGGTTCCACTCTCCATCACTACTCAAAATGAGTTCCTCGTTTTTGGATGACGCACACAACAAAGGTTCGGTGAACGAGAGGTGCAACACTTGCGATTGTTCAACTTAATGGATTTCTATTATGGGAGGAGATTGCAAAAAAATCCAATGTTGGCTTAAGAATGTTTCTTTTGAAAAGCAGAAATTGTCCCGAAATGAAATTTCGTTGGAAATGGGACAAAAGAGTCGATTTCGCATTTCGTATGCCACCTCCTCCATATTTATGTGAGACTCTTTTCGCCAGATCGTGACGAGTTCGTTGCTGTCTTTGCTTCAGTCACGATGAAATCTCTCTTGCTGTCCTCCGCTCTCCTCGCGGCCGTCCTGTCCTTGACCCTTACAAAGTCAGTCTGGTCTCTACCAATGTTTCGTGCATGACTTTGCTTACTCTTTCTTCAGCCAAGCCAACGGCATCGCCAACGAGGGCATCTTCTGGCGCCACCTCGGTGTCAGTGCTAAATTCTCCGACGATGCAGAACGCGAACTCGACCAACAAGCGGACGAAGAAAGCCAACTAGGGTCGGAATCGGAGTCAGAAGGCGCTGAGGACAGGTACTGATTATATCATGTGTGGCGTTATTGTAAGTGTGTTATTTCAGCATCTGCAACCAGGTAACATCGTGGTCACTCTTTGACGTATGAACTATTGGCAGTAGAATCACCCTGTGGAAAAAGCACTGATCACACTGTACAAAGACTAGTGGAACATCAGTGTAGCCGGGGAAATGGATCATCTTGAGTTTCCCATTGATTTTCTCCAACAAAACGAACCGGTGTGCAAAAAAGCTGACAACATTGAACGTGTCCTAAGGTTTCCAAAATTTACTCATTCTCCAGAGAAGTGTGTTGCCTGCATGCGTACATAGTTCTTACATATATTAACAAACCTAAAACCTACTTTTCTGACCCATTCAATGCTCGTCTTTCCATAGGTTCTTCTTCCGAAGATTCTTCAATTTTGGCTGTCCGAATTCGAATCAACAGACAAATCTGCAGAATTTGGCAAACAACGACTGCACCTTTAAGTGCATCAACCTCTGCGCTACCGTGCAGTTCAACGCCAACACCTCGTGCTTCTGCGCCGTCACCAGCAACCCCTTCTCCCGCTGCTTCGTTCCCCAGAATGTGGGGGGACTCCTAGGATGTAATACATTGACAGGATAAAGAGGATGGGAGAAAAAGAAATGAAGATCATTTTTTCTGTATTCAAATAACCTAAGCCACCATCCTACGCGGGTCAGCAACCACATCTATGAGCACGAAAATTGTATTGCAGTCTTTTGTTTTCCAGCACTCCATGCTAGTTCGAAGGTATTAGTGTTTTTGGCGCAAAACTACACATGTGCGGCCATCGTGAATTATGTACTGTCCTAGAAGAAAACTAGAACTCCCTGCAGCGAGGTACGTTGCACGTACGTACAGGGGTATCCTAGATGAGTCCGGACAAAGTTTACTTGGCTCTCAAACAGTTTGAAACTAATGTTATTAACTCCTGATTTAAAGAACGCTGAAGCGACACAAAAACTTTTTCGAGACTGCCAAGGACACAGCGTATGCACAGGGTGCTGGAGAAGCTAGCGGGATGTGCGGGTGCAGCCAGATCAGCAACATTCAAGGACAGTTAGAGATAACTAATACGGAAGCCTTTTTGCCGGACTTCGAAGCGGTCATTGAAGCCTTTCCTTGAAGGACTCGTAAGTCCCCACGTGAGAGTTCTTCCCTACTCTGCCCTACCACAACTGGTCTAACAAGTGCAGGTGAAGACGTGAGGTCTCCTCCTGGAGTTTTTTAGAGGCACTTTTGGGCAATTTGATGTTTTTCTTTTCGTGGAAGTGACAGATCCAACCAACCCCATGTTTCAAAAGCAATCAGTTATTGCACCAAATCATGTCGTCATACACGTTCCATGTCGGTATCGTGAACACCCTGTATGGTACAAAGCTACAGAGTTGGGTCCTAACTGTGCAATTGCTGGTGTGGTCGCTAAACAGCGAGCAGAAGAAAAAGACCGGATTGGACGTCCTGTGCATGTGGACCTAGGTAACGTAGGCGAAATGCGCGCACGTAGTCTGGGGTTTCCCCACAAAAATAACTCACTCGAGGTCTTCACGCTGATGATGTCTGGTGGGCACACGATGATTCGGGGTGGGGGACGAACGAGTGGAGCAGCGAGGGCGAGCCGACACTCAAGCACTGGAAAGTTGAAAGGCACGTCCCAATATCGAATCGCATCCAGTCTGGAAAGCAGACAGGAAACAACTTTCAGTCAAAAGGGTAAGTGGAGAAGAACCACTTTGTCATCTGGGAGTCTCACCATTTGCTACAAGCGGCATCGATCGCCCTCTTCGCCCCGACCCTGATGCTAGTGACCGCTGAGGCGGACCTCGCCCTGCACTGGTCCTTGACTCCGGCTGCTGCAGTCCACGATGGACATGACTGTGTAGTGACTGAAGGCGACGACTACGGTGACTTCATATTCCAGTCAAGCGTTCACCGGTGAATAATTCTCATTCAGGGCGATTCAACGTCGAGGTTGAGGGATACTCGTCCACATGTCTGATGGGAACAACTGCGCCAGCGGCCGAACTTGCTGGATTTTAACTACTATTTGAGTTCCGGATTGTCTCGCTCAATAGTACTGAATACATACGACCTAAAATTTTTCGTAGAGACATCCTGAGTAGCTGAAGTACTAGGTATTGCCCAGGAGCGAAGGAGCGAAGGTGTCCACGGGTGTAGGATTTTAAATGGGTGACTGGATGAAGTCGGACTGGACCACAGAGGTCATTTGAGGTCGCTAATTCAGGTTAAAGTTATATCACAAACACAAATCTTCTACCTGAATTTGTGACCTTGAATGACCTCGGGGATCTGGTCTGACCTCATCCAGTCACCCATTTTTGGGGGTGCTGAGCAATGTCACTTTTATAAACCTTTCTGATTTGGGGCCTCGTTCTGCCTGGAAAGGGCAAATTCATGGTTTAACCTCAAGGTGCAACCTCAAGTGACCTTTGAGGACACATTTGACCTGCCTGTAACCTTCCATGGGTAAATAGACAGCTCCATGCCAAATTTGGTCCAGATCCATCCTGTCGCCACTCCAGTTGTCACTCCGACAACTGAAAACACGATGTCGGATTCGGATTAGGACAAAATTTCGGCTTGAGATATTCGCAGACTTTTAGTCATGACTGCACTTCATTAAAATGCGGTGCAGCCTTGCTGAGGTAGAAGGATGCTTCTGAAGCCGTGGATACTGGACGAAGTGAAACTTTCTAAAAATAACAATGCTTCTCTCCCTCATGCATTCCAACCTTAAATTCAATCTTACAATGATCCCCCTTAGCATAGGGCATCGATATGTACCAGGCGACATTATTTACCGCAAGCACTGTACACTCTAGTAACTTCTGCGCACTTTGGATATGTGTTGAAAACCTGACTTCTGACACACACAAAATCATTACTTTTTTAATCCAAATTTAAAGTAACGACGAAGAATTAAAATCTAAAGTGAGGCCTACTTAACCAATACCCAAAGCTCTGCTCACTGGTGGACTCGCCACGCCAGGCACCATAGTCTGCTGAGCACTTAGATGTTCGCCATTCACCGGGGCAGGAAAAGACCCAGTCCAGGGTTACTCCTCTCTCCCGCATGGGTTCTATCCCTTTGGGAGTCCCCAGTAACAAGCAAACAAACCCATAGCTCTGGAAGCAATCTTATGCTTTTTCAATATTTTGCTAGTTTCTTTTTTTTCTAAACAATAAAAGAACTATCACGAAGAATCCCGTTTTCGAAACTTTCAGAAATTTTTTCGTCCTATGTCCAGCATATGTGCTATAGGCATGAGGGCATCTAGGGTCTCGGAGGCTTTTGCATGTGCAGTGCTCAGCCCTCAAAAATGTATTCTTTGCCTACTCTTTACTACTACATGTACTGTAATTGTATTTTTTGTCAGTCTTGTCGACCCCTGGCGAGGGTCCTGTTCAAGTTCGAGGCCGACCCCGAGGCTTTCTTCTTAAGACCCGACATCAGGGCCCTGGCAGACATCATCATCAGGTCATGGCTGTAGGAGCAGACCACAACAGAGCACCAAAGCAGTTCTCACATTCTCACAGCTACAGTTCATTTTCTTAAATAAGTAGTCCAAAGAAACATTCCAAAGTTGGTACAACGATTGTGACTACGAATGACCGTGTCACTACCGCCGATTCAGCCCTGGCAGGAGGTTTCGCTGAAGATTTGGATGGTATTGAGAAGCGCTCTGAAATCAGAAAAATACAGCTCAATGTGTGTTCTCTAGTAATCTTGGTACTGCTGACAGCAGAAGAAACGAATAAACAATTGCAAGAATTTGTGAGATCGTCGGTTAGCGCACAAGGTGAGATCATTACTGCATTTCGTGGGGGGGCGCAATACAGAATCCACTGTTGGCAGTCAGTAGTAGCCTTTTAGGTCGTTATTCTTAGGTTACAATTTACGAGAGTTTCAGTAGTTAATCCACATGACACAGTTACTTGAGCGTTACGACTTTCCGACACAATCCTTGCCGACATAGCGGCCAAGGACCCTCACAGACACAGCAGATTGATCCAAAAGTCATGTCAAATCAGGGAGATTCCGGGAGCTTTAGCCCAGGCCCCAGGGTAACGCAGCACCGTTCCTACCTCTGTATCTCGTAAGGTTTTTTGCCATTTTCCATTGATTTGTCCCTGATTTGGCATCACTTTTGAACGATGGGATGATGACCACAGTGACGGTAGCGGCGAAGGCGATGTCCACTTTTTCTTCACTGGTTTTGCAGCACGACGAGTGCTCGAGGAGGTACAAGGATGCCCTTGTTCTCGCGCTTATGCCAGCTCTCGCAATATAGCTCGTGAGTATACTGCGTCAGTAGGGGTTGTGTCAGTAAAGGTTCTGTGACGCAATTGATTATGTTGTGAGGGTTGTGTCGAACTGTCGTTAAACTGTTACTTGATCATCCGAATAATGATAAATAGCAGTGGCTCGCAGTTTTGTTTTTGGGGCCTCCCATTGCATTCCTGTGCTTAAACAGCTATCGTGTCCCTGCTGCCCCAAGCCCATGTGACGAGCTACCAATGCTGATTGCGCAGAAGCTGAAAAATCACGGGTCCGCCCAAACTACAAAGTGCAAAACATACGTTCCTCGTCGTCACTCTTCTCGTTCACCAACGTGCAACGAGTGCATTTATTTGTGGAGTATGCGCCAACCACAAAAGTACCCTAGCTAGATTTTTTTCGCGCTAAACGAAGGCTCGAGTGGGAATGTCATAAACCACACTGGGTCCATTTCCAGAGTTAGAGATGGGGTCAAGCTCTAGAATTTGATCCGGCGCGATTTCAGATCGAAAAACGCCCATGCCCAAAACAGAGCATGATTTCGCAAATTCGATAGAAGTTTTGTCACATCAACTGACCAAAGAATATCAGGATGCGAAGTCACGGTAGTCCTTTCTGCCTCTTCAGAACGTACATTGGTTGTGAAGCCACGATTGGCATCTCCATGCAAAATAGTCGGAGATGCCGAGGCCAGCAAACACAACTCATTGACAAAAATACGGCTCAGGTGTCAGGCCGGATCACAGCAAAATACAAATTGCAAGAATTCATCTTTTGAGAGGTAACGAGATCTGCTCATGAGTGCTGACTCCCCCCCCCCTCATTGTGAATGACGTAGCCAAGACTGTTGCACACTGGAGGGAGGATTTTAGTTTTATTTTCCCCTCCATTCAGTATGTGGCACAAGTTAACGGAAAAGTCAGTAATTTCCATGGCCATAGCTCCTTGATACTGCTAGTCCATACGATCTTTCTGAGGCGGATAAATGCTGCACTTCATTTGAGGCACACACTGCATCTGCATTTTCCTCCTTGCATTATATGTATTGTCGTTAGCCACCTCAGGTGTCACCTCAATTCGAGTTTTGGCATCGCTCTGTACTTGCTGAGGACGGGGAAGTTTCGGCCTGTGGAAAAAATGCCCCACGCCAGGGGCTATAAAAGTCGGACAAGGTCGCAGAGGAGAGCAGACGACCAGTGACCCTTTGACGTGTTCGTTCTCAGCTTGAGGCAAAGCATCATGAGGATTGTGAGATTTCATAGGAATAGTTGACACATTGACTTATTCTTAGCTCTTTTTATTCTCTGCAGTATTTGGTGCTGTGCGGCATCGCCCTGTTGATTTCCGTGGCTGTGGCCGCGTCGATTGACCAGGGGGAAGAGGAGGACCTCGCCGTGGTCGAGGTGTTCGATGAGCTTGAAGAGGAGAAGTACGAGCAAGATTCCGCCTCTGACCTGGTGAAAAGGAGTGCCGAGCCTCACTACCGGAGGCCTAGGTAAGGACCCACGACTTGATTTCACTCAAGCCCCCAGTATTATATTTTCGCTGCGAATTATTGCAGATATCGCAAGAGGAAGTACTACAGACCCAGGTAACAGTTGTTTATTCTAACTTTCTTGAGGCTCGAGTTGGGAAAAAAAAGTTTTGCTTTTTGTCACAGGTATCACAAGAAGAGGTACTACAAGAGCTATTACCCACGCTACAAGAAGCACTATTATGGTTAATACTGAAAACGATAAAAGCCACGTGTTATAAAGCAAAAAGATTGCTTGAAATAAACGGGCTGCAGCAGGAGAGACTCTCTGTGACATCTTCCCTCTATTTCTTATGTGACAACAGTAGGACGTATGAGCAGGGTCGAGTAGAAGTAACGCATCATAACGTTGCCTTGCGTCAAAAATATATGACATACAGGATGATCAGAATTAATAATTGCGGTCGTTTTGACCTTGTTTCAGTAGACATCATTGTTAAAGCGCTAGCGTGGGTTCACCATTGAGGATGGTCCTCATTATACTCAATGGCATCGGAAACCCTATCAAGAAAAGGAGAAACATTACAAAAATAGGTGGAAACTCCGTGCATTTTATGCTTAGTGCACAATTTGGTCCTTTGAACAACGTGCCTGTTGCCTTGTTCTTTCCACTACGTCATCAAGAGTATGGGCGAAAATTCCTGGAAGGATTTGAGGCCCCAAGTTCGAACCCTTCCAGGAATTTTCTATAAGCTGGGTTCATCTTTGAAGCAATCTTTTATGCTTTGAGATTTTTTTAACCATGACGACTGAAGGTTTGGATTAATTTTGCGGGCCGTAATGAAACTTTGTCATGAAATAAAATGAAAAAGAGTGTTTTCATGCCGGCCCCGTAGAGCCTAAAGTTTCATAGACGGTCATTCCTCCGGTAACGAACACAAGGTGTTCCAGGAATAGTGTTCGTTGAGAGAGAAAATCTGTTGTGCGAGGCGAAGACTGTAGTACAGGGTCCAGACCAGAAAATGAAGCCCTGAAAAAGACTTATAAGTCGGGCACTCAATACGATTCGTCAAATTAGTCAGGAGTGACAGTTGGGTAAAGTAAAGCACATGCTGCTTTCTTAACATTATCTCAACATTGTAACTCTCAAAAAGCTGGAAATCGGCCTTGCAAATCAGCCGCGAAAACCAGCTAGAAATCGACCGCGCAAAAGCCGCAGCGGGGAAAGCCCGGGCAAAAGCTAGGAATCGACTGCGAAAATAAAATCGGCCACGGACAGACAGACAGCAGACAGACAGACCTCGTACGTAGGGCCCTCGCGCTTTTTATACAGGGAGATCGAGATTATAACGTAACTTTAGGGCAGAGAGCCCTGGTGACTCTGCCATCCTTGAGCACATTACTTTGAGCTAGCAAATTCGAAAGGCTTTCGCATGTGAACTCCCAAGGCCGTGGTGGGGTGGATGTGCTATCCCATCCAAGGTTGCACCCTGTACAAAGACCCCCTGAAATGTGCATAGAGTGGTGCCAAGTGATGAATCGTGCTGGGCAGCTGATCACGGGAAGACAGTCCAGTTCACTAGCATGCACGTCACCGATGAGACCAAGAAATGCAGCTGCCGAGTTAGTGGCAGAGTTAAAAAATTACCTTTGATTTACCTTTGATTACTGAATGTCTGGTTGGGAATACCAGTTGTAGCCTAAGGAATCTGCCATCACATGAGACAATGGTAAAGGAGTCGTCTACAGATTTTGGTCCAGCAGTGTATAAGGAAACGATTCTGTCTGGAAATCGCGTTGAATGAGACTCCTTGATAAATGGGCGCCATTTTTGACCTTGCCACATCCGGCCCCAGACAGGTCACAGCACGTCAGTCAAAACAAGCGAGAGTTTAGAGTGCGCAAAAAAGGTCAAGCACTCAAAATGTACTCATAACTGTAGCTAGGATGCTTTAAATTTCATGAAACTTGACTTGTGCCTGCACAATGATCATACAAGCCAGTTGCACTTGGACCAGCTTGGACTTATTCATTATACTCATCCAACTAATACTGTGCTTTCATACAATGAATGACACCCCGACTGTTGTTCTACCTAAATTTTGACCTACAAAGCCGGCCTTAAGTCAGCGACTCCTTGCATTCCAGTACTTGAAATGCCAGCACGTGCACCTCCTGCACCAAGCTCATGCACCGAGCCACAAGCAACGATCATAAGGAGGTAGAAAAATCGCCTGCGCTGCCAAAATTACAATGTGCTACGTCCTTTCCCTCTCCCTCCTCGTTCCCTTCCTCACCCACTCCTTTTGGCACGATGACAATACTCCATTCAAAGGCGATGTCCAAGATGGACTTGGTGACGTGGCACAACCAGGCAATCAGACATTGCGAGAGGAGTCTCCTCACTGCAGACAATGTCTTCATTTTCAACATCGCCCAGCGTCAGATCTTCAAGCTCAACAAGTGCCTCACCATCACAACCGAGAATGCGAGGAAGAGACACTAACCATTCTGTTATCGAGCTTCCACAGTGCCTTCATCACTGACAGAAGGAGGTGATTTTCAACCTCTCCGTGATCAGAACTCGTACGGTGACAGCTCCTTCTAAAGCATTGACCAACATCCCAGGGGATGGGACTGTCAGTGGTGTCATCAGCTGCTCATTTTGAGTGATCGAGACTCAAAGCTTGAAGCGGCAGCGTGAATTTCAAGCAGTGGAAGAACAACGCGGAGCAAGGTTGGAGCAAGCTTGATAAAAAAACCCCTCCACTTGCTGGCCTCTCTGGTCTAAAGATGGATGCAAAACGGAGAATCTTTTGCAAAGCCTTCTACGGACTTTCGGACGCTGCAGTCCACATTGCTGCCCTCGTGTCTCGGGCAGCAACACTTTCGAGCTGTTGTACGTAACCTTGTGTTTGTGAAATGCTGCTAACGCATGTTACGTGCACCGTATGGTTAATATCTGTCTAACGATTTTCCCGCTGCTTCTCGTTGCGACTGCAGTACTATACTGTCCTGGAATTCCCTACTCGGCCAAGCCCCCAAAGGTGCACACGCGCTCAGCAAAAGTCCTCAGGTACGCGTACGTCAACTCGTACGCAAGCTCGTACGCGACCTCGTACGCCAACTCGTATGCGAGCTCGTACGCACGAGTGCGTTCTTCTGTGACGTGCGTCGACGCCGTCATTCATACTCACAGGGGGGTTGGGTCGAAGTGGACGAGTCAACTGTGAGAACCACCCTTTTCCTAGTGCGCCCCCTCCCTTCCGCTGACTCACAGGTGTCATCACCTGCGCATCACATGCTGATGCTTAGTAGAAAGATTGGATATAAAAAGGCCTCTGAGGTCGATTGGAGGCATTCCAGTCGGTTGGAACACAACCGAAGTGGTTGAGAGTATATATTTTTTTACTTTTCGCCAAAAAAACATCACGTTCCTAGCAATGAAGCTGGTGAGAGTGACGATTAAGAGTGTACAGCTTAGACTTTCGTTGTCTTAACATTTTCTTGTCTTAAATCTTCTAGCTGCTTCTGTTGTCAGCCTTGCTCGGCTTGTCTGCCGCCTACATGTACACGGGGGCGTCAGAAGATTCCGACCAGGGGCTCTACTACACGCAGGAGGAGGTAGATACGTACGAGGCTCTTCCCCGAGAAAGGTGAGCTATAGGTCGGACCCCGTAATTTCGTCCTAAAAGATTACCATTCAGAGCAAAAAATTACTAGTAGATCATTTCCTTAAACAAAGCATTCATGCACATTATTTTGCTAGTGGCCTAGAGTTAGCTACGTAAACCATGCTTAAATGACATTGGGAAAAGCTGCATCAATAGCCTAAGTTCAGTATGACCACATTTTTTCACTTTTTAGTGATAATCTCACTTATCCATGTCCTCCAGGAAGACCCGCTTGAATTCAAGCTGGGTCGACCCAGAAATGCATAGTATGCAGATGTAGGGCTCATTTGATGAAATATCTGTCCAAAAACAGGAAATGTCAGTTAGGAATTCTAGAGGCTCTAATGCTTTACGCGTACAGCATGTACACTTTCCCGTTACAGTAAAGACTTGTATGAAGCTGAAGAGGTCGAGGATGATGACGACGACGATGACGACGATGAAGGTGACGTCGCCGGCTACGACACGTCTGAGCACAGCTTGTCCCGGAGATCCGCTGAGCCATTTTTCTTCGGCAAGAGGGGCAACCGTGGTGGCGGCGGTTACGGCCGCAGTCGCGGCAAAAAATCCAGAGGACGCGGCGGCAAGAAGTCACGCGGCCGCGGGGGTTACGGCAGGAGTTCCCGCGGCGGAAAGAAGCGCGGCGGCGGCGGCGGCAACTTTCTCAGTCGCATCTTCGGCAAGAAGAAGGGTGGCCGTAGGGGAAAGAGCGGCGGCCGCGGCGGCGGCTACGGTCACGGCCGCGGCGGCGGCGGCGGCAGACGCGGCGGCCTCTTCGGCCTCTTCGGTTGAGTCAAAAGTAATGTTATTGATGAGAGATGAGTTTAGTAGAAAACTGACCTGATGTATGGCAGCAAGATAATGTAACATGTTGGATTCATTCGTGGAGAAATGCCAATAAATATTATGCAATTATCCAAGACCTCCTACTCATGAATCTTCGGAAAAGCAGAGCACAAGCGATGGCACCATGGTGCTAGGAAGGTGGAAAGTTTGGTGGAAAGTCACTCTTCAACTTTTCGACACATTAGTGATTTACTAAGTCTTTCTGTTTGATGTACGAATTTATCTGTCCGAGGCGGTGAGACCATTCCAAGCAGAGACAGACAAAAGTTACCTCAGTTCACGGCGATTTTCGAGGGGTTCGATTCACTGGGTTCGAGAGCGCAGAGTCGATTGTTCAAAGACGAGACAAGTCGTTTATTTGGTGTTATGTTTAACTATTGTTCCCAGCACGAGTAGTACAAAGTTTTCATGGTACAATGCTGTCCATAACGTTAGGTGTTAGTAACAGACTGTACACTGTGAACCGTTCAGTTCCTATTCTTCTCTAATTCTAGTGGTGGGGCCTCAAAACGTGGGCTTGGTAGACGTGGTGAAGACGCGTTCCATCTCGAGGACGACGGTGTTGACCTCCGACCATGTCCGAGAACCTTGGGAACGCCTCGTTGTCGTTAGATCACTTTGCATGTGTAGAGATACTGCCAGACTGACTGCGTCTGGGCATGGGCCTAATAGGCCTCATGCGTTCAAACAGTAGCATCTAATGGAGGCCCTGTTGGCGTCGCTTCCCTCGTACATTCTGCTTAATTCTGGCAGTGCTCATTGTTTTAAATCATTGGCATTTTTTAACACATAAAGCTGACGTACATCAAGATAAAGACGGTAAATTTTAGCAATTTCTACCTTTTTCGACTACATTTTAGTGACCCATGTGGTGGGTGACTTGCAAAAAAGTGGCTTGACACCGAAATTGTCGAGGAAGGCTGACGCGGAAAATGCGTAGGGGTCAAAGATCACAGCGCCTACGTTGGCGCATTCTAAGCCCATCATAATCATCATTATCTCCACATTTATGCCCATTTTCAAATCACCTGCTATAAGGCTCACATGACTTACGGCTCATGCACACCACTTCGTCAGGTGATCGATTGGTATCTCACAGACGTTTCCAGTCACTCATCATAGAGATTCTAGACTTTGATGGATGCAGGGTGCAAATATTAATCCAGGTCTAATTGTTTCATTTACAGGGTGGCTGACTTATTTCGCATCATTCATCCAGATTTCAGTGTTGTTAGCGTGCCCACCCTGTAGGCATTGCTCATTGTTATTTTTTGCTTCGTCGAAGAACTGTCCAACGAGGAAGCAAAATAGCAATCAATCTTTCCTGGCTGGGAAGATCCATTCATGCCTTTTCAGGTGATCGATGTTGACACAAATTAATGGAATCGCATTTGTCTCGCTGAGAGCAAAGAGAAGAGGCGCATCCAACTAGGAAATGAAAGCAGAATTGTCATTTCTGTCATTTCGTTGCTGCTGTGACAACATCCGCCGATTAATATAGGCGTCGGGGAGCAGAGATGCCGTTCCACTGAGGAAGTCTCCTGCTGCCGCCAAAATCCTTGATTCCCCATCCGATCCAGGTAAATTGAAGGTTTTTGCCTCCCCTGCGCATGACTTTTTGGCCTGGTTTGCATGAAAACCAAGCAAAAATGTCTGGCCGAGCAGTGACGGAACTTCCTGGCTCAGCTCAGCTTTCAGCTCTACCTTTGGACTGACTCTAATTTAACAGAACAATGAGCAGAAGCGCATCCTTGGGATGCTCTTTGGGGGATAGAAATATCTCGGGTCACAGGTACAGTAGAAGCTCCATCAACCAAAGACCTCTTAAATAACATCACGTACCGAGGATGCAGTCACGTCTTCACAGTTATTCGCTTCACACATGCAGGTCTTACTGTCCCTGTGCTCGTTTCTTCCGCTCTTTTTGTCTCTCTTTAGTGACTCATGACCTCAAGAGCTAGAAAAAGATGCTGCAAAATCCGACGCATCATTAATTGCCGCCACACGCAAAACCAGGTGCGCAGACGGCAGAGCGGACCTGGACGACGGGAGCAGCAGCTGCAACGACTACGTGATGAATCACATCGGGAGCGACGACCAAGAAGTGAAGCTCAGGAGTCGTGAGGGGAAAGCGATGCTTTGAAGCAGAGACAGAATTGAGAGGATTCACCTAAACATTGTGGGGTTTTTTTTCCATACACACACACCCAGGCATCTGGCACGTGTTTGGGGACTTTGCAGGATTTTTTCCACACTTATCTGGAAACGACTGCGTTTTTTTGGCATGTGGTGCACCTTCCCTGACAACGCTAGAAGGAGCAACCAAAAAAAGTGCAGCTGAAAATTTGAAAATTATATGGTATCTAATTGTTTTTACAGCTGCTCCTGTGAAAAATCAAAGGTGATTGAAGTGGGCTGAGCATGCAATGCCGTATTTGACTCTCATATTTTAGCCAATTTTTTTAGCCTAAAATGTTTGAAAAGATCACCTAAACCTCCGTGAGACACACAGAGATTTGTCTTCATGGACAACGTGAGCACGTGTAGCGATTACGACATTTGTCAGTGAGGCCGTCAGGGAAGTAGTTAGAACTGCTAGAAGTTAGAGCTTCAGACCTTGTTGGAGGGACTCTTCAAGGCCTACCCAGTGATGCTCAAAGATCCCCCAAACGCCTGCTGATTTAGTGGGTGTGGCTTATGCATGTGAGAGGAGGAATACGTCGGAGCCTCGGAAAGGGTCATCAAAGTTCACAAAGTCTCTCTGTACGCACGCTCACATTGCATAAGCATTATGCACACATGCAGAGATGTCGCACCAATCCATCACAGACGCACGGACACGCATAAATGTACATATAGAAATTATATGCACAATCAGACAAAAAAACTTTGCATAGAGCACTGAGTTGCTGGATGCACCGAACGGTCGCGTGGGAGGAGAAGTTGACGCTTCCTATGTCGGAATCCGCTTATGCACGTGCAACTGACTTTTCTCTCTTGCAGTTCAAGTCATGTGGGTGAACTCAGTGCAGAGATGTGACGTGAACAATGGTTTGTTTGGGTGAGACATTGAAGAAGCTATCAAGGCAGGACAGTGCTGAGAGTTCCCGTCATGTCCACGAAATTCAAGCAGCTCTAGGGCAGCTTTGGGCTCCTACGGAGGCCAGTACAAGCGAGTATCGTGCCCGTCTACAACTGCAGAAGGCGTCACATTTAGCTATGATTTGTTTTGGTCAACTTACTCAGCTTCTGAAGTATCCACTCAGAGTCCAAATTCCCCGCCAAAGACGCGAAATGACATGTCTTAAAGACATCGCAGTTTCCACTACCGTCAGATATCATGTTCAAGCTCACATGAACACCTGAGAAAGAGATCTGGGCTTTCCGTCATCGCTGAACTACCTACACGCGATGTTTAGACATTCCAAAGGCAAGTTGAACGACATGAAGATCCTCCAGCCCCTCAAGTCGGGCCCCAGAGGATGTCAGTGTTAGAGTTGGTGTCCCTCATCCATTTGTGCTTGTCGATGCCTGCGGTGCTTTTTCTCTGCATGGCTCTGGCTTCACACAAAACGTCAGGTCCGACTGAACGAGTGAAGATCGTAGCAGTGGAGAAATATCTGCTGAAGCCCCACGGCCAAGTGTGCGCTGAGCTGCCAACTGGCACTCAGTGGAGTCTTCTCTCCTCTAGGCCTTGCTTATTATGTAAGAGCGTCAACCAACACCTCTGCCCCGGTCCATTGTACTTGCGGCAGCAGCTGCTGCTACTGCTGCGTACGCATAACTGGCGTAACTTGTTCGTACGCACGCTGTAACACATTAGGCTAATGCGTCCTGTGAGGTGAGGTGTGGCACGCCTCGGTCGCTACAGGGTGATTAACAGAAATTCGTCATTGCTTGTAAAGCAAGGGATTTATTGAGCCATTATAAATCAACCCTTCCTCGTGCGTTGTTTTCAGACTTCTTTTTTTGTTTCTTTTTTTTTTTTAATTCTCCAAGGTCGACGTCAGTCTAATTGCCAGCATTTCTTTCTCTAAGAGGAAGTTTTGTTTCTGTTATTTTATCATATCACGGTCTGCTCCCACTTAAGCCACCGTCACACCGGTGCAAAAAGAAAAAAAAACAACCTGCTCTACAGCAAAAATTTCTTTCCAGGGTAAAAAAAATCTGTTTGATCTTTTCTTCACCCTTTTTTGTTGTTAATTTTACCAAAAAAACCAACAAAAACACAAAGAAGGGGGAAGAAGAGACGGAAGTTCTGGATCCGTTTTCAATTACTACGCACGCGAACGCGGGCTGATAACAGTAATGAGAAGGCTTTGAGCGGCGCTCGCTGATCTTGGGGCCCAAAAAAGGTTCAGGAACTCCGCGCATGTAGAGACTCACCAGATTCATTCAAACTCCATCTAGTTTTTTGTTTCTTTGAACTTCAAGTCGACTCAATCTGTTACCGCTAACCTTAAGTCGCAAAGTCACACAAGGGCTTGGTCTGACCTAGTTGAAGTCTTCGTCCCCACCATTTGTCCCGAAGGCCAGCAAATATCAATACTGTAATGCACATTAAGAAAAAAGATCAGTTGAGGCTTATATCAAAGCTCTACATATCCTGGATGTGTTTCACTGCGTCGATAAGATGACCCCCTCCACCAAGGCTCTGGAGTGTCACATGCGTGTCATAGTGGGTTGGCAACCAAATCGGTGACTAGGGTTAATGTCTGGTTGCGAATGCCTCCTTGATATATGGCAGCCCTTTTTCCGCGACACAATGTGCCTGTCCTCACTTTAAGGCCTCTCTCTGCCCACCGCAAAGTCCTTTTCTTCCAAGTTAAGAGAATTCGGTGTGGCACAAAGGAAGACCTCAGACGAGCAGAGGATGCTGCACTTAATTGCTTTATTGCACTCTCATCACTTTTGACTCGAGTTGTACAAACGCTGAAGAGGCTTAAGTCCATGTAACATTTAGCTAAATCTCCTTGAGGCGGAGATCGTTGTAGGAAAAAGACATGGAAGAAGAATGAACACAACAAAAGATCATCTCCAATACAATATGAAGAATAAAACCTTTTTATCGTCTTGTGTGCACGTGCTGAATTCCCCCCTTTCATTCATGTCGCAAAATTGTCGAGGGAGGAAGAAAAAGGGTTAAAAACATCTCTCACAGCTGCACCCAACGTGAAAATTTCTGGTAGATTAAGCTTTTGTTATTTTTTTTTAACTTTTTTCTCTGCTGCGAAGCAATGAGGGGTTTTTCTTGGCAAAGGTTACGTTTCCTTCAACGCCCTAAAGTCATGTCTCGTACATTCTGTCTCAACACCGAGAAGGTTATTGAGTGGGAGTGGAATTCCATTCACGCAATTTGCAGTTTCCGGGAGAATCGTGAATCTTTAAAGTTTCAGCACGGGGAGTCAAGCCTTACACCTTGACAATAATAAGACCCAAAGATCAAAAGTGCTGACAAGCGAGTGAAATTTTCCTTGCACAGTCAAAGTTGGATATTGTACCCAACATTTTTTCAGGCTGAGTATAAGAAAATACTTACTGTTTAGTGCTCTACTCTGTTGGGTGTGTAGGCATGGCAGGCCTGACAAAGTACAGGGCCTTCAGATGATGCATTATTATCAGAGGAGAAGGAAGAAGAACAGACACAAGGGGGGGGGGGAAGTAAAGAAGACTCACGCTCTAAATTATAGGTTGCTCTTGAAGGAAGGAAAGACCGATTGAGGGTGGGGTAAGTAGAGTATTAATTTGCCGGTGCTCATTTCTTCATGCAGGGAACACTGACTCAAAGTGAGCAGAGGGGAATGATTTTTGGGCAGCTCAAAATTCGCGCTCGCTGCTCAAAGATGCACATGCGACGTAAAACAAAGCGGGGATCCATTGGAGGACTCAAACGTACACTCGCTCTCACACCTACATGAAGCTCGTGGACTTCTTCAGGGCTTCTCACTGACTGCAACAACGACACCCAGATTTGCGCGCGAATGGTGGCAGACATACCAAGATTTCGCACACTTTTGCTTGATTTCGGTCTAATGGAGTGTAATAATGGGTGGTGAGAACCCCTGCCCGCTTCCGCTCAGGAAGGATGAGTCGCAAAAAAATATGAAGAAGTGCCGCTGGAAGCTAACGACGGGGTGTCAATTCAACCGTAAATTATCATTATTGTATCAAGTTTCCAGAAAATTTTGCAACTTTGGAACGCTCATCGTCCCGCGAATATTGGACTTTAGGATGACCTGCGCAACCACCAAGGTATGGAAATAGTAGTGAACTTTGGGCACGCAATCCCTGGTCGGGGTGGCAAAGGTCGTATAGTTGTCGTCAAATGTGTTTACATCATGTTGTGACGTCTCAAGCAAGATGAATGAGAGACCACCCAGACATTTTAGCCACCCTTTCTTCCTCATGTTAGTGAACGCGTCCTTGTCTCAATGGGACGTGGGGGGGGGGGGAAGAAGAAGGATCTTTATTTGGGCAGAAATCGACGTAGAATCGACACTTGGTCCTTCATGGCAAATTTGGTGAGTGATTCTCCCAACTTTGTAGTACAGGTATATATATAATTATCATTCTTTTACTATTTCACTCAGCAAATCTTCCTCGTCGTCCTCCTGTTGTGGGCCATACAACTCAGGATAACGATCAGCCAATCTGCCAATGCCAACATGGAAAGGCCACAACCGTAAGGACACATTTTTTTCTTTGTCAAATTTTGGCTACATCTCACTCACCATGAATGACTTCATCGTGAAATTACCAGAGTGGGCTTGCAAATGGCACCTAAGCTGAGAAAGAGTCCGGACAAGATTTGGGGGCTCAAACTCGCAAAATTGTGCCCAATTATGGGCTGTCTGCTTTAAATTTATATGACAAGCATCTGGGACTTTGCTCATACTTCACTTTTTTTCCAGGCCAATCCCATATTTCCTGTTCTCCTCTCAACAGCCTTTAAGTTCTTACGCGGAGAAGAGATTTTACAGGTATAACCAGTGCGTCTGGTAGGCCTGGTAGGCCCGGGAACTGAATCAGTTAACTGCTTAGGCAACCACTTAGTTCCACAACTATATTTGTTTAAAGTGTCTTTAGTCTAACCACTTGGCTCGCAGTTCAACTGCCGAAACAGAAATTGGCTGAGGCAAGTGATGCAATTGCAAAATGCATCACAACAGATTCCTTTTTTGCAGCAAAACATACTTTTTATGAAACATTTATAATCAATCCTTCTAGGCACGACACTCCTATATGCTAAGCCTAACCTTACTTTTCCCATCTTTGATCACCCCAGATGACATCTGCTTATCACAAAATCTCAAATTTTCGGTAAAAAAAGGTGGAAAATGTCAAAAAACATTGTTCGTGATACTGAACTTGCGACCTCGTCAGTCGTTTTGTTGGCCGGAGCTGGCCCGTAACTCAACACATTGCTGAGTATGATGCTCTGGAATCGGTTAAGGACTTTGTGATCACCCTGTATTTTTTGAAACGACACTTATTATCATAACCTTGAACATGTCCAAGGTACAACGGACGTAACCGATTCTCGGCGTCGGGAAACCTCCGACGGCAGCTACAGCAGCAGCAAGTGGGCATTGGATTCCAACGTCAGGACCAGGGACTTTTTCTCGGAGACCCGCAAAGTCTACAAAATCAGTATCACGTCATGTTCGACGGTGGCACCTGAAAAGCTCCTTGTGGTCCGACGAATTTTGCTTATTTTATTCCTTGATTATTACTCATGTATGAATACTGCCGCAAATAAAGTTTTGCTACAATCGACTGGATAGTAATGTGCGGCACAACCCTAACAATGCTTGTTTTTGCCGTCGTCACTTTTAAGCTCCGATTCAACGTACATGTGCTTAAATATTTACGAATTACGGTTCTTTCATTCTCCCATCCTCCAAGACCCAAAACTGACTTGCTTGGCCCTGAGGTTTGCCTGGCACTTGCCAGACAAGAGGTTGAATTATTCATTCCCCTCTACTGCATTTTATATTCCCTCTAGAGGCAAACACTGGTCGACTGTGGCATACGACACTTGTATATGTGTATGCACAGGATGTGCACACTTAAGACTCACTCAAGACACACAGACCAGCGAAACAGAGCTTGACACACGAAGATGCAACGCTGTGCGTCCGATTCGAGTATCGGACTGAGTTCCTCGCAAGTATCAAACGGGTTAAAAAAGTATCTGCGTGACTCGCTACACGGTACTTTTCTCTGTCCCTAAACGCGGTTGCCAAGACTAGCTCAGAAGAAGTGCGACCCGCGAATTCCTGCAAAGGAGCTTGACCAGAGTCGCTCCCAGCTTCTTTCGCTTCAGGGTATCCCCAAGCCGTGATAATAGCTCATTTCTCTAGGTAAAAAAAAAAAAATTGAGGCCAACTCAATAATTCAAGTTAGTAGTTCCCATTCTTCTCTCGCGGTGCTCTAGTATCGAGTATGGCCTCGATACTAGAGCGCTATGGCGATTTGACATTCGACATGTTTGGGTGGAGATACTATCGAGTATCGAATCAAGAATCAGACGATACTCGGGGAAAATATCGAGCACCGTCGACATCATACTTTTTCAGTGCCACACATTCCGATCAAAATGGAATCGGTCTATCACACAGAAGTGATGGCAATGCTTGTAACGCGAGCCAGTCTGTAAGCACTGACATTGTAGGCAACTTAAACGTGTGCTTGTCATACCCCGATTCTCGTTACCCTTCAAAATGAGTCTAACTGTAACAGTTTAAGAAAATGTGGGGCTGTTGGTGATCAGTACTTGAAGATCTGTCCTGTTGTTTGGCCGTGAAGGAAGCGTCGAAAAACCAAACTTAACTTACCCAGACTCAGATCTGAGCTGCTTAATAGTAACATAAGGCTTATCTGTGTAACACGATCTGTGCTTTAGCTTTAAATTCTGTTCGGACGCCTCGGACGGATTTCCTGCCTGCAACAAAGGAAAATTAAGACCATTTTTAAAGCCTCGTTTCTGCCAGAAAAAAAGTGGCAGGAATTGCGCACGAGAGAAGCCCAGCCAGAGAGACGTATGTTTTTTTTACTTAATTGAGCCTGAGAATTGCCGAGTTGCTTTGATGGCTCGCTATAGTTATGCAATTTGGGCTGGAAGAAAAAAGCCGGATCTTCTTAGTAGTCAGCAACACAAGCTTCGCCGCAGTCCATGACGCAAACATTTTGCCAGTGAAATCCGCATGGGTCGCCCAAACAATGGGCGGCTTTGGTGACTCGCAATGATGGGCACACGGTGGAACAGCTCTGTGAAATTGGGCATAACCGAGGCTGCTTGGCTTGGCTAAGCCACAGGCCTCATTTTTTTCTTCTCCTCCACTCCAGCAAAAAGTAAAGCAACCACTCGCGGTGCCCTGAGGACGCTTCCGAGGTCGATTCCTCTTCTGTTTTCTGGTCCTATCAAAAAAAAGGTTCTCTACTTCATCCGTCATCATTCGCGAAAACGAGACAGCTTTGAATAACACCCCGAAGGCCAAATGTCGATTCAGGGCTTCCAGGACCGTCTGCTGTAGTCATGAACTTGGTCGGTATCTGCAAAATACCCTGGAAGAAGACTTTTGTCGCCGGAGAGGTTTCCCCGGCAACACCTGCACTACCACACACAATCAAGAAGGGTAGTGCAATGGCAAGAAAAAAGGACTTTGGGTCGTCCAGGTATGACTGAATCCCCGGACGAAGAAGACAAGCATTGATCTTTGTCTGGCCGAGCTGAGACACCCGGATGCTCGCAAGGTTATAAAAGGTCGAGCACGCACACTCATCATCTCCCTCGCCCTTCTACGGGGTGTCTCATTTAGATCGGATTTCAGTTGAGTCGTTTCTGGAAAGGAAACAATTTTATTTTAGTCAACTTAAGAAAAGGTTTCGCAAACTCTTCTCTGCCAGACATCTCTACACCCTGTCGCGAATATTGCATAATATTTTTTGCGCAAAAAGATGTAATTATGTGCTTAGCAAATGTCATTACACGGATGAGAGACTCCGTTTGAGCATAAACTAGCTTTGTACCTTTAAATAAATATAATTCATGTACCGTGCAGCAGTTTAAGTAAACGTGCCAAATAATGACCGATGATTTCATGCTGCGCAGCAGAAAAGTCTGGCGCTGTGCGTGAAATTTAGACGCGCGTTACACAGCCAATTTCGACTGATCGCAAAGCAACAACGCAATCGATCTCTTTACTCACTGTTGTGGTGCGTGCGCGCTTGGGAGAATGAAAAAAAACGAGGATGCTGAGAAAAGTAGTCGGTGCTAGATTTTTTGCAGCAGCGACAAAAAACCAGGGGTTTCGCACACATAGCAGGGGTTCCCAAGTGCCTCTTGAGAACAGGATGGAGGAATTGAAAAAGGTCAAGTGTAAGGGAAGTTCCCCCTCATTGCCCCCTCTCTCGTAGACCCCCCCCTGTGGTTACGTCGTGACAGCCTCAGGAGAGCACAGGTCTTCCTGCTTCATCCTCTCCCCAGAATTGCTTTTGTGGGCTCGTGAAGTACGTATATAAAGGCCGGCTCTTCAATCAGTCCTCAGTTGGTGCTCTCGGCGAGAAGAGCTCTCCAACAAGTACCAAGCATGTGGGTAGGTATGCGCATCGCGCTTGCGCACGTCTTCGCACTGGCCAACTTTTACACTTCTTCCAGTTTGTACTCCTGTGTCTTGCTTCAGCCGCCCTGGCTGCTCCTGCTCAGCCAGAGCAAGAACAAGGTGGAATAAGTGAACTTCCAGTCCCACCCGTTGATCGAAACTTTGATCCATTCCTTTTCCCACCCCCTGAGTTTGGCGATATTGGCGATAACAACGACATCGAGGAAGAGCCGATCTTGGACAGCGACAACACGTAAGGTCACGATTGACGCCAGCTGTTGGGAGTCACAAGAAAAGAACTCTGCTTTCTTGAAATGATTCCTTTGCAGGGTTCCCCAGGTTCCTTTCCAATTTCCCTCACTTCCTCATATTCCTCTGCCTATTGAGCGCAAGAAGAGAAGTCCAACTTACGACATTCTACTGCCCAGTGGCGGCTGCGGAGGCTTTGGAGGCCACTGTGGCGGAGGCGGCGGAGGCGGCCGCCGCCGCAACCGCCGCCGCAATCGCCGCCGCAGGCGCAACCGTAACCGCAGCCGCATCGTGTACAAGACGGTGATCAGGCCCCAGCGTGTCGTCTACGCCACCAAGACCTATTCCAGTGGATGTGGGGGCTCTGGGTGCGGCGGCGGCTACTCCAGTGGCTACTCCAGTGGTTGCTCCTCCTCTTATGGATGCTACTAACTGCAACATGAGCATTGTGTCGGGAGAAAAAAGGGAAAAATATACAATTTCTGGCAAGCGTTTAAATGACAGTCGCCCTTTAGTGATTCTTCTACACATGCAGTGACTGTGTTCACATTGGCTACGCATGCAGTCGTCTCTTCTGCGCCAGAGGGTCAATTCTTCAGCATTCACGAAATGCAAATTTATCCTACACCACCCCTTACTTCCCCAAAGTTTTGGCACCAAACTAAACCTTATGAGGACTTTAGATCATTGGATCCACTCATTGCCTTTTTTTTGGCAGCACTGACGAATAAGCAGAAAGTTTGCGTGTGACGACGATTCGATTCTTTTTTGCTAGCATCTTTCATAGTGACAGGAGGTTAAACGTCCTCGAAGCATCCCAAAACGTGACTTCTGCAAATTCAAGACTTGCAAAAGGGTTGGATGGTGGACATGCTGTGAAAGCTAAAGTATGTTTTTTACCTGTGCTAACAAGTGCCCCCTCGAACGGGATGTGTGTGACTTGGCCCTTTCAGCCAGTTGGTGCGCACGTATGAGAGATGCACATGAGCGTCACGCACGTCCAGTCGATGTCGTTTTTGTTCTCCAGTCTTAAATAATCTTTCTCTTAAGCGGCTGTGCTAGATGAGGAACAACAGCGGGAGAATAAATTACTGTTTCGACGAAGACGACTCGTCAAAGCGGTGCTAAGTGCCAAGAATGTTGGGCTGTTGCCAGTCAGCTCCTCAGGGACAAATCTTTTGCCACGAGCAACCGTAGTAATTACCGCACGTCTCTTCCTCCCCTTCTGTATTTTATGAGAATCTTCGGATCCTTAGAGAGGTAAAGACGTTGCACACTGATCAATGGACTCTGAAGTTTAAATCAAAAGCTAAAAGGCTCTGTTGGAGCAGGGAAACAAAATTGAAAAATGGAACGTGCAATTTTAACGAGTTTTAGAAATGTATCAAAAATAAAACGTCACGTGACTTGTCAAAATTCTTAAACTAGAATTCCGTCCACCAAACCTTTGTTCAATGATTATTTGCCCTCGAAAAGTTTACTTTTAAGCACCCGTTGGATGTAGTCACCATAGGTACGCAAGATTACAAATGACTTTGAGCTTCTCGGCAAGGGCAGGATTTTTTGCACTGCCAAAGGGCAGGTAACCGAGGTTCAAGAGGGCAGACAATGCTACGTACCTTGAGGCATAAGACGACTCCAAGAGCTTGAAAGCAATGGGTGGACTTCACATAGGGTGGGCAAATGTATCTTGCTTCTTCCAACCACCATTTCTGATCTTCACTGTCCGAAGCTGATGTGACAATTTCACATATGTCGTCACAGTTCTTAGCCGTTGCATCTTGGTTTTTTTACAACATCATGCTCAAGACAGCTCGAGTGGCGGCTGTGCTTGACATGGAAGATGTTTCCATCAGTGTGATGAAAAATGTGGCTATTGCAAGTGGCCCATTCAAAGGCATGTTGCCAGAGCTGTCTAGTGATGAGGGGTTTTGTGCTGGAGCCGTTAATCAGGTGATCCAGAGGCTCTTTCCTAGCCCCAGACTACTAGGATATGGTGATCAAGCTGGGCGAGTAAGTCCGCTGAGGGGAGTTTCTGCCAAAGTCCAACAGACTGAAGTGCTGCACTCCGTTGTGGCTAAACGTGGGGGGGACGCTTCTTCACCTTAGAAATAGGTGAAGGAGTCAAATTACTCAGACTGGAAGCACTGAAGGAAGACATTGATGAATGAGGTGCTAGGTACGCCCACTTGTTCAAGAAGAGCCGTGAGGCAACCCTAAAGTAGTCTTTTTACAAGCAAGAACCTGAAGGACTTGCTTTGAGATGCCACTAGGCAGGCTTCAAAAAGGTGTTATGGTGGCTTTGTTGGCAATGAAAGAAACAGGTGAAAGGACAGTAGTCTGGAAGGTCTCTTTTAAATCAGCTAGCACTTGCTGAAGCAGTATCTGCCATAAGATAAGTCCACATGTACTCTGCATCGTTACTGAGCTGCACTGGCTGTGACAGGGTGCTGGCCCCGACTTGAAGTCACCCTTGGTCTCCAAGTTACACAGAGCAATCTCAAATGTCATACGTTCAAGTTTATTAGCATCGAGGCTTCCAAGGTCAAGGATGGGTTTGGCTCCGACCAAGCCAGTGTTTCACACTGAGATCTGCGACTGGAAGAACGTTTTGTAAAGAGGAGAATGCAGATTTGAGAGACCTTTCCCCACTGGGGCCTAAACACGGTTGAGCGTCCCTCCATAGGAAGACTTAACAACTTAAAAAAATGTAAGCATCATGTATTCCCTTTCTTCTTTAAAGCAACGCTGGGCACAGACATAAGTTAGTAGAATAACAAACTGCGTTAACAGACATAATTCTAGGCTTTGCTCAGTATGATCGTTAGTCATTTTCCTCCCAAACTGTCAGCAACTTTTTTTTCACAATTTAAAACTCAGATCTCTAAAGGGTCATTGCGAGCTCTCAGCCGCGCCGGGCCGGCTTTGCAAAAATTTGCAAGTATGTACGAACCGCTGATGAAAACATTATGGCACCAATACTAAGTAGGCCGAGCGAGAGTTTATGCTCTTTGGACGAGGAATCATTTCTTATCCTTCCTGAAGTATTTCTTGACCACCTTCTTGATTCTATCTAGTCATTCGCTGTCGTCGTCGTCGTCGTAGAGGTCGTGCCAGAGGGTCTGGCCGACGAAGATCTCGGGACGATCCTCAAGTGGTATCTTGGCCCTGCCCATCAAAGGGCTTCGGGCGAAGATCCCCTTCCTGTCGATGACTGTCACCTCCAGCTCCTGCGATGAGAGTTTCGACGGCGCGATGGAGTAGTCAAACAACTCCTCATACACTGGCTCAGTGCTGTCCTTGATCACCTACGTGAGAGTGTTAAATTTTAGCGGACAAAGTTGTAGTCATGACAAGAGTCTTTCTCTTCACCTCGGTCTTCCTTTTGGACTTCTTGTTCCTCTCTGGTAGGAGGTACAGCTTGACGTAGGGATCAGGAGGGTCTGGCAGGTCAGACCCTGGCAGCCCTGTGGCACAGTGGATTGTCACTTGCAAAATGGCCTTATCCTGCAGAGCAAGAGGAAAAGGCAGAAGTGCAATTAACTCGTATGCATGATAAGTCGAGATTTGCAGCCTACCTGATCATATTTGAGAGTAATCTTGATTTTTCCTCTCTTCTCCGCTGATCCCGTCGCTCCAGGCCTTTGCCTCAGTTGCTGCAGTGGGTTCAGCAACTCGTCCATGTCTGCCTGGTCCTTGCCGGCGACTGCTCCTCCCAACAAGGTTGGCTTAATCGTGTCTTTCACCATCTCGTCGACTGAAGGCTCAGCCTTTTGGATCTCCTGCTTGATTTCCACGTTCTTCGCGGCTTCAGATATCTTCGTCTCAGCATCATCCTTCTTGGGCCCAGGAATCTTGACTTCTGCGTCCCGCTTAGGCTCCGGAACGTCATCAGGCTTCTTTTCCTCTCCTTTTTCTTTGCTGTCCAATTTTGCCAGCTTTTTGGATGGCGCAGGCGGCTTCAGTGCCCGAACGTGGACCGCTAAGGTGATCTTGGCATCAGGGGAACCACTGTTCACCAAGTGATAGGGCTGAAACAGGAGAAATTAGCAAATAAGCAAACACGCACACAACTCGTGATAAGCCTTTACCTGACTGGGCATCTCCATGTTCTGCTGCTTGATGACGTTTGCAACGCTGATTGAGAGCTGACCAACTACACAGTCCTTGTGGGCAGTGTCTAACACCTTTAGGTGGAGATCATCGGCCTCGGGATTGCACACGAGGAACACGAAGCCCTGAGATTAAGGCAAACATTTCACGATACCGACTAGACATACAGTGTGCAGAAAAGCCCAAAGTCTAAAAATTTGCTTATAATTTTGGATAGGACGATTTTAAATTTGGGAAACTTCATATTGTGCCTGTGCAATGATCATCGAAGTCAGTTGCGGCATGACTCATCTATGGAAGTCATGAACAAATGCTCCCCAGTCAGCTGCAAGAAAGGTCAGCCACTGAAACAAACCATAAGCTTTCGAGAATTTTTGTTTATCAATAAAAGAATGAAATTTAAGAAAACAACTGTATGGAGCAATAACTTCATGCAATAAATGACCTGGACGATAAGTGAAGATTTGAAATATTAGGTCTTCAAGTTATTAGCTTGCTCAACCTTATTGGGAGAATATTGGAGATCCTATAGCACGAGCGTACCAGTGCCATTTAAGAATTGGCTAACTTCTGGCGCTGTAGAATGATCCAAATGCTGATCACCCCACTGGATCTTGTCTCAGCGATTTCAACCCAAAAATATTATAGCTCAGCACATGCACGTGAGCAATTAGGGCAAGGACTGTACAGGTTATACGACGTGCTTTCTTCTCTCAAATTTGCGAGCCAAAACGACCACTGTGGCTCATATGAGAGATGACTTTTTCGTTGAGAGCTGATGCTGGGACGCATCAACATCCAACGTATTGAACCGTAAGTTACAGCCTCTTGACTTCAAGTACTTCACAAGGGCAATCCGCACTGTGTCGCTTAAATTTCAGTCCTATACTCTAATTTTCATACCTGTTCAAAGACCGGATCGTGACTGAAGTACTGTGGAAAGGTCGTCTGCGGCTCCTCTTGTCCCATTTTTATCTCCACCCTCGGACTCGGCTTGGCCCCCGAGGATATGTTCTTGCCGCCAGCGACTAATCCCTGGCAGCTGTCCACATACACATGCAGGAGACACGAGGATAGCTTCATGTCTTCCTTTGAACGAGGTCTGTCTATGAAGGATCTGAAGTGGAAAAGTTCAACAAGGTTTTAATCACTCCCCCTGTGATCATATTGCCTGGCGGAGTGCTGTTACCTGTCTGTCGTAGTCTCCAACCAGCTGAGGGACACTAGAGCCCTGCCTGAGGCAATGTCCTCAAGCTCAACCCACATATCGCGGATCTCGCCCTTGGAGGCCACGACGCTGGTCTGGACGGTGGCGCGCCCGAGAAACTCATCGTCGCCTAAGTTTGGTCAATTTTTATCCAAACACGTATTTGAATAACTGAACTTGTTGCTCTACCAGGGTCGTCATGGTCCAGGATTTCAAGAGTGAGCTGCTGCCCTTTGACCACCTCAATGGGGAAGTCAGCGGCGAAGTTCCACTCAGGGTTGACCGTATTGTTGATCCTATGGGTCTTGACTGACCTATTTTTCAGTGTATAAGCGAATTTTTGACACGTGTGAGTACCGGTAAAACTCACTCACCTTGCACCAACGGTCAAGATAGCGTAGGGGTCTGACTTGCCCATTCCGAGAACTCCGACGTCCTTCTTCATCAGCTGAACTGCTTTGAGCAGGCGAACCCGCACGACTCCAGCAGAGTCTAAAAAAGAGACATATGCAAAGAATCTCCATCAGACGCGCGTAGATGCCAAAAACTCCTCACCTGGGCATTTGAGGATCTTGTTGTCGACGGTATTGACAAGGGGCATGGTGTACTTGTGCGGCAGGACCATGAAGTAACCGATCTGCTCCAGGACGATCTTACGGATGATGTTGGACAATCCCGGAGCATCCAAAGCGTTGGCAATACCACCCAGATCAAAGTCGATGTCAGGGGAGTCGAGGAAATACACCTGAAATTTTTGGAGGTGCGCTGACGCAGCCAGGGCCGTCGATTGTTCATTACCTGCACTCCTCCAATGAGTGGAATCTCGTTGACTAGAGGCTTAAAGACAACTCTGATGAGTCCCCTAAGGCTGAAGTCCATGATTTTGGCTTTGATCCTGCCCAGACTGAACTTGATATCGCAGTCGGAGGCAAATACTAGATCCAAGTCCATGATAATTTCATTGCGACTGACGTTTTTGTCG
>JAAUXU010142815.1_pt1 | contig 31790 bp, 24 predicted proteins | sample 7278151 | NCBI WGS metagenome assembly JAAUXU01 (sample SAMN14350113, study PRJNA611818) | marine sediment metagenome | isolation source: surface marine sediment (1.8m) | place: French Polynesia: Moorea | collected 2018-08 | reverse complement strand
CAAAAGTGGAGCATACACGATAGTATTCGAGCATTTTGAATCGGTTTTTAACACAGCCATTGGGCATTAGATGCATTTTAAAGACCTCTTTTAGTTCAGTCTGATTCTGGGATCGATATACGCATACAATATATCCAGCGTCAGATTGGTGATCACAAATACGACGGCCATAAACAGGCAAATGCACATCAATACCGGTATATCGAGTTGGACGGCGGACTCTGCCAGCCACCAGCCGATTCCGTGGCGGTTAAAAACCACTTCAACAGCCACACTGCCTTCCATTGAATAGGCCACCAACTGACCGGCCACCGTGATAACCGGCAACAGGGCATTGCGCCGGGCGTGTTTGATATAAACCGTTTTCTTGTCTGCGCCCTTGGCGATGGCCGTAATCACATATTCTTTGGAGAGTTCTTCAATCATGCCCGAGCGCATCACCCGCATATTTAAGGCTACCACAACGATCACATAAGTGAGCACGGGCAAAACCAGATGCGACAGGGCATTTAGGGAAATATCCAAGCGCCCGTTTAAAATCCCATCAACTGTGTACAAACCGGTGTAACGCTTGAATGAGTCGGGATTGTCCAGGATGAACATGGTCAGCTGATCGCTGATGACCCCCGGCGAAAAAATCTGAAAATAGCCGTAAAAAACCATCAGCAATACCAGAGCGAAAAGAAAGGTTGGCAATGACCAGCCAACGATTGCCATAATGCGGGTGCTATGATCGATCCACGTATCGCGATGAATACCGGACAAGGTCCCCAGCCAGATGCCGAAAATGATCACTATCGGAGCGGCAAGTAAATTCATCTCTAGCGTAACGGGAAAATAATTCCAGAAGGCCTCGGACACAGGCCGGCTGGCCACAAGTGACCAACCCAGGTTGCCCTTAAAAACCTCTTTTATCCAGCGCACGTATTGGATGTGAAATGGATCATCCAGACCGAATTGCTTAATAATCCGGGGAATGTCTTTGGCTTGCTGAGGTGAAGTGACGAAGGTGGCCGCTCTGCGTTCGGGGCTGAAGGTCATCAAAATGCCAAAAATCAATACGGATACCCCGAACAGTACAAATATCAGCAACAATGACCGGCGCGTAATATAGGCAAGCATAGGTTTCAGGTTGAGCCTTGAGCACGTTAGGCCAGCCGAAGGCCCCCTCAAAACGGGATAGGGCCGTCTCCGATGGACTGCCGGTAACGCACTCACCGATAGATTGTTAGTATTCTTATAATACTGTCAACTTTTTGAATCTTGCATCTTTGAACCCTGAACCTTTGAACCCAAGTACGCCTGCGTATCTTCGGGCATCGCGGTAAATTGCAGTCGCAGATGTGCGCCAGTTGCCGTGACCGGTGATTTATCAGGTGGCAAAACTTTTGCGTACCATTCAGACAGTTCGCTGGTTTCGGGAGCGGACAACACAATTCTCAAATTAGTGTAGGCGGCCAGCTGTTGGTCTAAAACCACTCGGGCTGAATCTTCTCCCAGGTGGGTCAACCGGCCGGCAATCCCTGTGTCGGAAACGGTTTTACCTTCGAGTAGAAAACATTCAATGGCCAACGGTGAATTCAGAGGTGTGAGGGGAGCCGTCTTTTTTGGCGGCAAAGAAACCTGGTAGGGCTCACCGATGCCGATGACATCGAAGAGCGTAACCGGTGCATCGAGGCCTTTGAATTTGACCTCTTTGGTGCCCTCAATTTGCAGCTCGGTCCGGATCCGGTCATGGGTGGTCGGGCTGATGAGGATCTGGCCGCCAACAGTAAACGATTCAATGCGATAGGCAGCATTGATGGGCGTGCCCACAGCACCATAAGAGGCCCGGCGTTCCGAGCCAATGTTACCCACCACCACCTCACCGGTGTTGATACCAATGCCCATTGCCAGCTCCGGCAGCTTGAGCCGGCGTTGTTCGGCATTGACCGCCAGCAGCGCATTTTGCATCTCAATGGCACAAGCCACTGCCCGCTCGGGGTCATCGTCGGCATTCAGAGGCGCACCGAAAAAAGCGAGAATGCCGTCACCCAAAAATTCATTCACCGTTCCCTGATAGCGCGCCATCACATCCACCATAACCTCAAAATAGCGGTTCATGATTTCAATCACCTGGTGGGGGGAAAGCCGGGAAGTCAGGGCGGTAAATCCCCTCAAATCCGATACCAAAAAAGTGACCTCACGGTTTTCGCCGCTCATTTTGAGGCCTTCGGGAGAACCCAATAGCGACTCGACCACCTCATTGCTCAGATAGCGACCAAATGTGTCGCGAATAAAGTCCCGCTGGTGTAAGCTTTCCATCTTTTCTTTTTCTTCCACAATATAGCGATAAACGACGACGGCAATCACCGCAAAACCGATCATCAGCAAGGGCCGCACAATATTCAAAATCACCTGCGCGTAAAAAAAACTGACCATCACTATGGCAATGTAGGCAAGCGCTACCAAACCCGTGCCCAGAGAAATTGCAAGCGAAGAAAAACGAACGCACAGTAAAAAGAGCACTGCCATCAGCAGGGCTTCGATGAGCAGCATTTGCCGATCCGAAAGCGCTTTAAAAAATGATTCAGTCAGAATGTTGTGAATAACATTGGCATGCACCCCGCTTAAAGGGTAGCTCGTATCGGTCGGCACCGGACCCACATCCGTTGATCCGGTTGATACGTCTGATATAATGACGATCTTGCCTTTGAGCTCTTCAGCCCAGATTTCCAGCTCATCTCGATCATCGGAGGCGCGCAATATGTCAGCAAAATTGTAATGATCCATGCGCTCCCAGGGGCCGATGAAGTTAACAATCATATCTCCCTGGCGATCTATGGGAATGTGAATATCCCGCGGCGCAGCGCCCGGCCGTTTGGCATCCTTTAAGATAATCGATCGGCCGGGTTTGACCAGAATTTTTCCCGGCGGCACCTGAAGATAATCGCAGGCCACCAGCAGCGGCAAGAGCGGATAAAACGCATCTTCATATCGCACCAGCAATGGAACCCGGCGCAGGACGCCATCCGGGTCAAATTTAACGCTCAATGACCCCAGACCGCGGGAAGCATGGGCCAGTTCAGCATAGGTCGTCAGAGGATTATCGCCCATGTAAAGCCTGCCACCGGCAGTATCAGCTCCCACATTCCATTGGGTTTGAATCAGGTAGCTTCTGCCCTTTGATGCCATCTTTTTGGGGCTACCCCGTTCACCGGGTTTGCGCAATTCCAGTGCCAGACCGAAATAGGCGTTGTCGGCAACTTTGACCGCCTCAATCAGTTCTTGATCGTCTTGTTCATTAATTTTGGCTGCAAAAATGAAATCATAAACCTGGGCCGACACCTGCATGGATTTTAGATTGCGAACCAGCTCGGCAAAATGGCGCCGATTCAAATACAGGTTTTTGAGCCGCTCGATACTGGTGTTGTTAAAATCTACATGCACCACGGTATTATCATAGGCCGGGCGAAGGGCTTCTGACCTGGAGCGCAGAATGAAGAGTTGGTCGACGGTTTGGGAATTCCAGATTTCAAAGACATTTGGCAACAGCCAAAAACAGAGATGGGCCGCAAAGAATGCGCCTAAGATTAAGACCAGTGGTGTGCGTATGTTGCGCGATTTACTTGTGGTCAATCGTGAAGGTCCTGCTAAAAAACGTGTCAGCTGAAATCTCAACGGCATATTTCGCAATGTCGTGCGTCTTTACAGTTTCAGCCTTTTCAGTTCCTCGCAAATTTCCGATAATGTTCACCGGCCGCTCGGCATAGGTTTTAAATTTCAGATGTTGTTTCCTGAGTCTACGAATTTCGGCCAGGATCTTTTTTGCCAGAGGTGGTTTTTTGGCCTTATCGGCACTTTCATATTCGTTGATCAGCGCCTCCAAATCGACCAGGCGCTTGATGGAAGCCAGCAGATAGAAGCGTTCTTCTCCAGTGTGGGCGTCCAGTTCAAACCATTGATCATCTTTAGGGATATAATGATGACCCGCCAGGGTATATTCAGCGCTCTGTAATTGAAATCGCTGGGGAAACAATACACTGAGCTCACCCTGTGAGCTGCGGTAGATGAGATAGACAAAACTGTTCTGATTGACACTCAAAAAAAATTTGATCTGGTCGCCAGTTTTTAAAACCGTGTCTTTTGTAACAGCTTCAAATTTGGATCCATTGGCTTTTTTCAGTGCGCCGAACGCCCACTGAAATTGCAAATTTGCTTCCTGTGGTGCCGAAGTCTCTTGGGCATATGAAACCGAACGACTTTCTATATACAACACACAAACAAGGGTGGCCAAGACGATACTGATAACGTGAAGCGTTCTCATTTCGTATTCACCTGATCGATAATTGAATTAACTATTCTGGACCGACTGATCCTAACCGATAGTCAATTGTACACCAATGTTGTTTCAGGACACAGCATATAACAGAACAATACGCATTGGAAAGGTGTTACTCGCGAGTATTTTAAGAAAAGGAAATTTCCCTGTCAAAAGAAAAATGGAAAAGAGCGAATTGTTAATTTCCACTAATTTCAATCTACCGGTCTTGGGGTACTCAATGAGACATTAAGTTTCAGGTACATGCTCGATCACGCGCACATCTTTCCAGCGGCCCTGACGGTAACGCCAATAAGAGGTGATAAAAAGGGTAAAAACAAAACCGGTGGCGCAGCTCCAGGCAAAATAGAGCCCGGCACCAAAGATGTGCACACCAATAACCAGAGGCAGGATCATAACCACCACAGACAGAATGCCGATGCTTAACATGATAAAACGCGTGTCACCGGCGCCTTTGAGCACACCGATACAGACCATATAGAGGGCATCAAAAAATATATAAGCGGAGACAAATCGCAGCAGCACGGTCCCGATGTCGCTGATGGCCGCAAAGTTTTCAGACGCCGCGTCCTGGGGCCTAAAAAGCTCGAGCAGCGGCCCCGGAAACACCAGGAAAAAAACAAATAGCAGCGAGATGTAAACCAGCACGATGTGAATCGTGGCCCTGGTGGCGGCAATGGCCTCAGGGACCTGATTGCGACCCAGGGCCTGCCCCACCAGAGTGCTGGTTCCCAGCGAAAAACCCATCAACGGCATAAAGGCCAGCGAGTTAATTGAAAAGACCACATTGGTGGCGGCCAGCTCGAGCTTGCCGATCCGTCCGACCATAAAAATAAAGAAGGTAAACGCAAAAATATCCAGACTAAACTGAATGGCACTGGGGATGCCGTAACGCATCAGACGCCCGAAAAGATTGGCATCAAAGGCGCGGTGGCTTAAAACCTTAAACACCCGATCATTTTTTTTTGTAAACACCATAAAGGCAAAGATTAAACTGACCAGCGACCAGGACATCACCGTGGCAATACCGGCACCAAAGATCCCCCATTGCGGGAAAAACCAGATGCCATTAATCAGAGCGTAGTCCAAGGGAATATTGAAAAGGGTGCCAATCAGCGTGATGACCATCACCAAACGCGTCTGGCCCCGTCCGCTAAAAAAACACGACAGGGCGGTCCCCCAAATATAGATCCCCGATCCCAAGCACAGAACCTTGAAATAAATCGCCTCCAGCACCTGCACCTCAGGCGGGTGCCCCCCGAAAGCAAACAGCGGCTGGGCTAAATAGCTCAGACCGACCATTAAAATTGCAGAAAGAATCGAAAAATATATCCCTTGCCACAGGGCTGCGCCGACACGCTGCGATCGGCCCGATCCGACATACTGGGCCACAAAGACGTTTAGGTACTGGGCGGTACCCAAAAAAATAGAAATAAATAAAAAGGCGGCAATGCCGGCCGGAAGCGCTGCCGCAATGGCATCCAGAGAATAATTGGCCAGAAAAACCCGGTCGGTAAACTCCATGATCATGGTTGAAGACATGCTGATGACCAGCGGCAAACTGATCCGCAATACCTGCCGGTAGGGTCTATGGGGTTGGCTATGAGTGGTGCGATCGTTCATTTATTGTCTTTAATAAAAGTCCGAATAGGGAAAAAAGAAGCTAAGGTGTATATTCAATGGGGGATTTTTGCAAGGGAGTAAAAATAGGTTCGCCGGTTGGCCGGTTTCCCGTTAGCCGGTTGCCTTATTGAGAAAGGATTTCTATCTAAATCTTTTAACAGGCTCAACGGGCAAACGGGTAACGGGCTCAACCAGATAAACATTGCACACAACCAGCCCAGAGGTAAGGCGCTAGAACGAGGACGAATTGAAAATTTAAGTACCGAACAGACCTACTGCCAGTCTGGTGAAAGCTTACCATCAGCCCCCTTACGATAGGGCATCCAGGTTAAACCGAAGGCCTCGAGCGTAATATTGGTGCTTTTCGGTTTGATCAAGACCTCTTCCAATTGTGCAGCAGCCGGGTCATAGCTGGCTTCTAGACTATCAATATCGCTTTGCAGGCGCTGGTCGAGTTCGGCCATCTCCTGTTTGACCGCAGCGGCGGTTTCCTGGGCCCGGGCGACATCCATGCGCTCTTTGCGCATCCGGCCGGCGGACTTCACAGCAGTGCCGAAGCGTGTCGCGGATCGGGTGCTGACGGTTTTGCGGCCCAAAAAAGCGCCCAGAATGGCGGTCCCAAAAGAGACCATGGTTTCCATTTTTTTGGATTTGGCCTGCTCCTGTTCCCGCTGCAAAGCCTGCTCAGCCCGCATTAAGCGCCGTTGCAGCGTATCGAATTTGGAGCTGTATTTACGGCGCAGCTTTTCGACTTCCAGATCACGCTTTTCACGGGCGGCCTGATTGAGGCGGGAGAGAAAATCACTTTTCGATTCGTCAGGATGGCTGGTTAATTTGAATTGTTTCGAGCGGTATAGCGTCAGCGAACGATTTTGCCGCACCCAGCGCAACAGGTCTTTGTTCCATTTGCTGTAAGATTTGGCCTTGCGGGCTTTAGAGGGCAATTCTGCAAATCCTGCACCGGGCAAAGGCGAGACTTGAATCTCATCGGAGGCCAGCCCGATTTCTTCAGCCTGATCCCAATCCAGGGGCACGGGCCCCTCTTCAAGCATGGCAGAAACGGCAACACTCTCGGTAGAATCAACCTTATATCTGGCAGAAGAATAATGCACATCCAGCCAGCCGGCGACTGCCGGATAATACATCAATCCCTGACCGGCTCCGGACGCAGCCAGATACATCACATTGATCTCCGGTGCGACCACCGGCGGCTCGGAAACGCCTGAAGGCGTGGCATCGCTTGCGGCTTGAGCGGCAGTTGCTGTCGGCAATGCGGTCGCCGCAGCCGCCTGCACCGGTGCGGCCACCGCTGCCTGCTGTAATTTTTGGGATGCCGTTAATTTTTTGATCTGCTCACGGGTAAGAGGGCCGCGCAGATAGGAAAGCACCCAGCGGGTTTCAAAGGTTACCGGTGCATTTTCATGAACATTGTTGAGCAAAAAGACGCGCTTGCCCAGCCCGGCCAGGACCTCTTCCATACGGCCGCGATCAAATCCGGTACCGGCTGCTGCCCCCTCGAGCCCTGCCAGAACCCGCTCTTTGTCCCGCTCGGTCTGTAAACGCCCGATAAACCATGATCCGGTATTGGATAATCCCTTATAATCCAGGTCAACCGGATTTTGGGTGGAGAGGACCACACCCAGGCCAAAGGCCCGGGCCTGTTTCATCAGCGTTAACAAAGGGGCTTTTGAAGGCGGATTTTTGACCGGCGGAAAGTACCCAAAAATCTCATCCATATACAAAATCGCGCGCAGGCTGGATGTGCCGGCCTGGGTGCGCATCCAGGCAAGTATTTCATTGAGCAGCATGGAGACAAAGAACATGCGCTCGGCATCCGAAAGGTGGCTGATGGTGAAAATGGACGCTTTTGGCTTGCCGTTGTCGGTGTAAAGCATGCGGTTGATGTTCAGCGGTTCGCCTTCAAGCCAGGCTTCAAAACCGGGAGCAGCCAGCAGGTTGTTTAGGCGCATGGCAAGCTGAAATCGATCTTTGGCCGGATAAAAAGAATCCAGGTCCATAACACCGATGCGCTCGAAGCCGGGAGATTGAATGGCGCGAATCAGACCGGCCAGGTCAAGCGCGCGGGCCGCCGCCCAGGCGGATTCAAGAATATTGGATATTAAAATATGTTCACGACTGGTGATCGGGTCTGCTTCGATGCCCAGCAGCGCCAGCAGGCTGGTCGCGGTGGTCTGGATCCGCTCGCGCAGCAAATCCAGATCCTGCGCGATAGCGGGCGGTGGCGGGGCAAAGCCGCGCAGCACGCAGACCGGCAGACCGGCGCTGCTTCCCGGTGTATAAACAGCCACGTCGGCTGCCGACTGCAAACGGGCGATCCGTTCAGGTGCCTGCCCCCAGCCGCCTATTCCCTTGCGCCACAGCTCGGCCTGCTTGGCGGCAAACTGGTCCGGTGTTAACCCGGCATTTAACGCATCCTGCTCGTTAATCCACGGCCGGAAATCCTCTGAACGCAGCTGTGGAAAATTGAGCACCAGGTTGGTCAAATCGCCTTTGGGGTCGATGGCAATCACAGGGATATGATCGATCAACGCCTCTTCCAAAATGGCGATGCCCAGACCGGTCTTGCCGCTGCCGGTCATACCGATGATGACCCCATGGGTGGTCAGATCTTTTGAATCATACAACAGCAGACCTTCCTGACGTTTGCGTGACGGCATATCATATTCTTTGCCCAGATAAAAAGCGCCGAGTTTTTCATATTCGCTCATGGCAATCCTCCCCCAAACGGTTGCCGGTTAAGCCAGTTGAGCCCGTTAGGCCGGTTATTTTGAAAACATGACTTTTAAGACCGACCGGCTAAACGGGCTAACGGGCTCAACAGGTAAACCTATGAATTCACTTTTCTCTGCTGATATTGGTAGCGTATTAGATCACTTGTTATTGGTGTACCTTATTGTATTCAAAAAAATTATCCCAAATGGCGTCCAACTGTTGTTTAGCGCTGTCGAGGGGCACACAGCGCAGGTAATCGTTGTCAGCTGTAATTAATTTTAAGCGCTGCAATTTCTGGATGGCATCTCCGATTTCAAAATCAATATGGCAATCCCAGCGCTCCGCCAGCCATTTTTCGATGCGTTGATCGAGCGCAGTTTTGCTCAAGGGGTCTTTGGCGGTCAGCAAAAAAAAGTAGGCCAGTACCGCTTCTTTGAATTCTTCTTCTTCGGCGGTATCAATCAGGTGGTAGAATACACCGGCGTTGTTGTCAAGATTCTTAAAATACAGATTGTCAGCCAGGGCTTTCATAAATTTTATTTTGCGATTTTTATATTTGTTGATCTGTCTGAACAAAAAGCCTGCCAGGGTGCCCAATCCAGCACCCAGAGCAATCAGGTGCTGCTGTTTGATTTGGACCTCTTCATCCTTAAATCCCAGCCAAAATGAGATGACCGATCCTACCAATAACAAAGAGGCGCCCAGTTTGGTTACCAAAACAATGATTCCGCTGATAGCCGCCGGGACGCCAATGATAATCTTGTCGATGGTTTTCATGCGGACGTTGCTGTTTGGAAAGAGCATTTCCAGATCGGCTTTGGGGACATTATGAAAAAGCTTGATGACCGTTGAGCCAGGTTCAAAATAAAGGTGCTTGCGCTTTTGTTTTTCAAAATAATCGGCTTCTTTGAATTTAATATAGATGGCCACACGATCGTAATTGGTAAATTTAAATTTATTCTTCCACAGGCCGAAATACTTTACCAGTGTCTCTTCTTTGATGCTTTCGCCCCGTCGAAAAAATATCACATCTTCGAAATCTTCAAAATCAACTTCCAAACGAATCTGAAATATCGATTCTTCTCCCAGCGCTTGCTGAAGATCTTGCCCGGTAATTTTCTCGTAATTGGCCGCCGTTAAAACAGACGTCATCTCTTCAACCAGCTGCTTTTGAAGATCTTTTTTTTCATTGGGTGAATATTTTAATACACTGCGTGTATCCGCATCGGGATTAAAGGGCGCATAGCTGGTTTTCAATTTCTCAAGATGGCTGTAAAATTCAAAATGAAAAAGCGCTTCAAGTATTTGACAAAGCTCTCTAAAGGCTTTGATATCTGCCTCGTCCAGCTGCGATGTGTCGATACACATATCGACGATATCAGCTTTGCGAAAAGGGATGAAACGGTTGCGGTTTATCGTATCGGGCATGAAGATCTCCCTGTAATCATCTTCGAATCACTTCCGCTGCGTGCTCTATACTTCCTATCTGATGCCTTGGTGAAATGTCAAACGACTTGTCTGCGATAAATATGTCACCGGTCTGAGGATTGTAAAGTCCCATCGCCGTTTCAAATTTAAATATTTCTTGCAACCCAAAGAAAAGATGATTAGTGACAAAAGTACTGCTCTGTTATGCGAATCGGTCTAAAATGTGACCTGGGGGATATAGCACCGTACTGCATTGGATCTGCGCCATTCCACCCATGCTTCTGTCGCCTTATATTCGGATCTCTGGTTTGATTTCAATCACATTTTTCATTTCAGCGGATGAATAAACATCGCACATTCAGATGTTTAACCTTCTTATCGAGCCGCACCCAACCTTGTTTCGACATATTTAGGGTCAAATGGCACGGCTTTTGATTTGCTTTAGAAGCAAATCGAACAATGGCATGTTTATCCATTTCCGGATGACCGCCGACAAGGACTCTTAGGCAACCATCCTATTTATATTGAAAGGAGGAGGTTAATGGCAACATACAAAATCAAGGATATTGAGGGAATTGGCCCCGCTTTCGCTGAAAAATTATCTCAGGCATCTATAAAAACAGCTGGTTCACTGCTTGATCAGGGATGTACCCCCCGGGACGCAAACATCTGGCGGAAAAAACCGGGATCAATGAATCGACAATCCTTAAATGGGTCAATATGGCCGATTTATTCCGGGTCAAAGGCATCGGCAGCGAGTATTCCGAGCTGCTGGAAAAATCAGGGGTTGATACCGTTAAAGAGTTGCGCAATGCTGAAAATCTGCATACCAAAATGGCGGCGGTCAACAAAGCCGGAAGAGCTCTAGTGCGGCAGCTGCCCAGCAGGTCTCAGGTCGAAAAATGGATTCAGGAAGCCCAAAAAATGGACCCAAAGATCGCATACTAAGCCGGTCATACCGGATCCAGCGCAGGTCATTGCACAACCAATGATATCGGCTATACGGTTATTCACTTTATGAACCACTGACATCTGATAGTAAAAGGAGGTATTATCATGGGATTATTTTCATTTATTAAAAACATCGGCATGGATCTATTTAAAGGCGGCGACGAAGCCGAAGAGGTCCGGGAGATGCTCACCAAAGAGTTTCCAACTCAGATAACGGATCTTAATGTTGCCTTTGATGACGGCACGGTCAATCTGGCGGGAAGTTGTGATACCTGTGCCACACGCGAAAAGGCGGTTTTGCTTGCCGGTAATGTGAAAGGTGTTGAAAAGGTCAATGATGCGGATTTCACCGCACCACCGGCCGAGGAAGAAACCGAATTTTATGTCATCCAAAAAGGCGACAGCCTATCTAAAATAGCCAAACAATACTACGGCGATGCCATGAAATACCCGGTTATTTTCGAGGCCAATCGCGAAGTCATCAAAGATCCCGATCTTATCTATCCGGGTCAAACTGTGCGAATTCCAAAACTGACTTGATGTTATTTCATGGTTGATAAACTTGCATGGTGTGGCTTTTTGATAATGTCACAGGCAGAACTTGTTTGAATGCAGGTTTTAAAAAATGACCATTATAAAAGAAGGGGCAGGAGGAATGTGAAAGTTAAATTTGCATTCCTCCCCTCTTAAAAGAAGGGAACCCATAAAATGAACAAAATAATGGATGAATTTATGCGATCATTGGGCCCGGAGGTGTCCGATCAACTTTCGGCCAATCTGGGTATTGAGAGCAATGCGGTTCAACAGATGCTGCCGCAGATCGCGCCGATGATCCTCGGTGGCTTAAAGCGCCAAAAAGATAACTATGGTGGGCAGGAGCGCGTTGATCATATATTAAACAAATATGGTAGCGCCGATGTGCTGGATAATATTGGTGATTTTTTTTCAGCCCAGGTACAGAACCCAAATGCCGACCCGCGCTTGGGCGGGTTATTGGGCGATTCGGGGATGCAGGCCACCCAGGCCCTTTCGAAACAATTCAACATAGATGGCAGCACCGCCATGAAAATCATCCCCATGCTGGCGCCCATCATATTGGGATTTTTGACCAAAACGCGCGATCAGGGCGGTGCCGGCTCTTCGGGTCTATCCGCTATTCTGGATCGCGATGGCGATGGCAGTATTCTTGATGATGTGGCTGAAATGTTTCTGCAGGGATCATCCGGGCGCTCCAGAACCGGCGGCGGCGGTCTTTTAGGCGGTTTGCTGGGTAGCTTATTGGGTCGCAGAAGATAGATAGCAGCTAACTTTTGTTCCAGACGGACCCATCAGGATGCATCGGTTTTGTGTCTTTTGTCGCTTGCGGATGGTAAGTGCCCGATATTCTGAACCCTCTGGCAGTCTGCAGTTGATGCTGTAGTGTCTGCCCTTCCGGACTGTGGTGCATGGCAGGCCGTAACCGGACCCGTGCATACCATTTCTGTTCCCACAATCACACTTTATTCCTTGCATTGATGCCCTTCTTCACTGATACAATTCAATACAATTTTTTCATATCTTTTTGAGCTAAACTCATTTACCTTAAAATGCCGGGTGTGTTATATCCATATTAATCAAACAGATTTAAGTTGGCCAGTTGAGTCCGCCACATACGGATTGAGCCTGTTAAGACAGAAATGACATTTTATTTATTATTTTAACAGAAAACGGGCTAACAGACAGCAGGCCTAACCCTAATGAGGTCAATCCCGATGAAACCCGCAGAGCACTTAAAATCTTATTTTCGTTTCTGGAAGCCATCAGTTGCCAGAAGAATCACCTTCTATTTTTTTATTTTCGGTCTGGTTGTTTTCTTTATTACCTCCGTGCTCTACATGGGCGGCACTCGCAGGCATTTTATTCGCTCCACCAGCCAACTAATCAACCATCAGTTTGAATTAATGGACTCGGCCCGAGTACCAGATTTTATATGGACGGGACTCGGCAAACCAAATCCCGAGCTGGACCAACTGTTTCAAATTCTGGCCAACCTTTCGTCCAGTTTTTACGCGGTTTCCGATATTGCGATTTATGCAAAAGAGGCAGACGATACCTTATGGTATCGCGTATTCCTGGACAACAATAAGGTGTTACACCTCAATCCGTCGCAGAGCTCGTTTGCAGAAAGGCTGGACCGCAACCTCGAGCGGCATTTTGTTAAGTCCGGCTTGATGGTGCGCACAGATGATGAACATGCGTTGTTTGTCAATGTCACCGGAGAAACTGACCGGAACACTTACTTTCTTAAAATCGGTATCAATAGTGAAAGTATCACCGGCATTATGAAAAGAGAGGCCAAGTGGATTGTTCTCATTTTTATTATGGCATTGGTGCTCTCCCGTTTTCTTGGGTATTACTTTGCCCGCAAGATCGCTCGACCGATAGAAAACCTTTCGGAAATATCCACCAATGTGGCCAAAGGGGACCTCACCCAACTGGCGCCGGTCAAGTCCGGTGATGAAATCGGCGAGCTGTCGACCAATTTCAATAAAATGGTCGAGGGATTGCGGGAATGGGAAAATGTCAAAAAAATCGAGTTTGAGCTGGAAAAAGGCCGTGAAATTCAACGAGAATTTTTGCCCAGTCAAATTCCGGAGCTGCCCAATTGGGAAATCGCCACCTGTTTTTATCCGGCCGGCCAGGTGAGCGGTGATTTTTATGATGTTTTCATGCTGCCGGACGGAAATGTTGGATTGGTGATTGCCGATGTGTGCGACAAGGGTGTTGGCTCGGCCTTGTATATGGCACTGTTTCGCAGCCTTATCAGGGTCTTTGCCGCCCAGACCATCCAATGCACCGGAGCTGAATCGACACAGATACAATCACCCTCGGGAAACATCGAAACGGTTTCGCCAGCGGTAAATGGCCCCCTGGCCCGCCTGGGTGCGGTTGCATCCACCAATAACTATATTGCCCAAATCCATGGCCGGGAATGCATGTTTGCCACCTTGTTTTTCGGTGTGTTGAATCCTGCGACAGGCATCCTCTCATATATCAACGGCGGTCATGAACCGCTGTTTATCATCAATGACCGCAATATTAAAAACCGGTTGAAACCTACCGGGCCGGCGGTGGGGCTGATGCCCGACATCACCTTTAAAGTCCAGGAAATTCAGCTTGAACCGGGTGATCTTCTGGTCGGCTACACCGATGGCGTGACCGATGCATGCTCGCCGGAAGGTGAACCCTATACCCGGGACCGTTTGCAATCCCTGCTAACGCAACCTTTTAAATCCGCCACTGAAACCATCGAGGGTGTCAAATCCAATTTATTTGCTTTTATTGATATCGCCGCCCGTGGTGATGATGTCACCATGCTGGCCGTTCAGCGGGCACTAATATAAATTAAACAAGTAATATTAAATAGTTATAAAAACAAGGCATTTCCGCTTGACATATAAAAAATAGAATGTGACTTATATTTGAGGCATCGGGCAATGTGTAGACGTTATTTAGGTAGATCGGCAATCTAACCATTACGGAGGAGGATCATTTAAACATGGCAAAAAAAGCGCAAAAAAAACCTTCCAAAAAATCAAAGACAAAAGATGTTGCTAAGAAGAAAAAGGTGACGGCCAACCCGAAGAAATCAAAAGCGCCGAAAAAAAAGGCAGCTGCAACTAAGAAAAAGGCAAAAGCAACGGCTAAAAAAGCCGCACCGAAGAAAAAAGCCAAGGCTTCAGCCAAAAAAGCAGCGCCAAAGAAAAAGGCCACAGCGCCGGCTAAAACGACAGCCGCACCAATGAAAATATCAACACCCAAATCCGCAAGCGCAGGAAAATCTTTTTCAATTACGCAATTTGCTGAAATGACCTATCTGACCGAAAACGGTGTCAGACAATGGCTGCAGCAGGGACTGCTCAGAGGCCGGCAGGACGCCAAAGGCAAATGGCAGATAGAAGCCTCGAATCTGGAGATTCCCAATGTAAAGCGTCTTGTACGCTAGATATTGGGTATTTGGTATTGGATGTTGGAATCGAACATGTGACAGCGATAAACAAAAACACACCGCAAAAATATAGGGGAGAAGAGTCATAATAGAATATATGACCCCTCTCCCCTTTTTGATCTTATTGATTTAGCACCCCTTGGCTCATTTGTTTGGGCGCGTTTCATGAAAACGCCTCATCAAGGGTATGATCCAACCCGAATCCCGGGGTCGATTTTCATCGCTGCGAAAAAAATCCTTTTTGTCCGGAATTCCAGCACCCGCCGCGCGATCGATAATCTGGATGCCTTCAACGATGCCCATTTCAAAATGGGGCTGTATCCCCCAGACCGGTTGATCTTTTAATTTAAACGCCAGAATATCACAGTCGGCTGAACGCGCAATGATCGTGGCATTTTCGACCGGAACGGTGCAGACCTCATCAAAATGGAAAACAAATCCGCGCAGGGTGCGGCCGGATTCACCCAACAACGCATCCGGTGCTAAAATGTGAATTTCCGGCCAGCCAATTTCAGGTTTTTCCCGCTGCCGGACAGCATCCAGACCAAATAAAGATCGGGCAATCATCTGGTGGCCAAAGCAGCTGCCCAAGATGACTTTGCCCTGGACGACGGCGTCTCTGATCAGTGCGGCTTCCGTTTGCATCCAGGTGGTATCATCCAGAACACTGGCTGTGGAGCCCGTAATCAAAATGTGGGAATAGGAATCCAATCCGTCGGGCCATTGGCCGGCTGAAACCCTAAAAAAATCAAAGGGGTACAGCAGCAACGGTTCCCAGTAGATGAGTGGCTGGTAAACATCTTCATCAATGGAGTTGTCTAAAAACAAAATGCGGCCCACAAGTCCGATCTCCGATTCAAAATGTAAGAAGGATTCGTTTAAAGATCATAGGCGATTTGCAATATCTTGACAAGCACCTTATAATTTCCCTAAATTCGAATTGATCCACACCACAAAAACCGGCTTCGAGGAGGCCCGTCATGACACTTGTCGTCGACAATGAAACAATACAAATTGAATGTTACGCTCTGGGTGTCTTTGGAACCAATTCATTTATCGTACGCTGCCTAAAATCAGGGGACAGCGTTGTTGTTGATGCACCGGGTGATGCGCCCAAAGTGTTGGATCGATTAAAGTCCTCAAATCCGCAATATATTCTGATGACCCACAACCACATGGATCACACCGATGCCCTGGCGGAATTAAAATCGGCTTTGAACGTTCCGATTGCGGCGCATGCCGCCGATGCTGCCAAACTGCCGGTTCCCGCGGACATGCTGCTGGCCGATGGAGAAATCATTACCATTGGACATCTGCGCTTTGCAGTCCTGCATACGCCAGGACATACACCGGGCAGCCTGTGTTTTTACACCGAGGGGTATCTGATATCCGGAGATACACTGTTTCCGGGCGGACCGGGTAAAACAGGGTTTCCGGCTGATTTCAAACAAATTGTCGCATCTTTGCAGCAGAAGATTTTTGTCCTGCCCGACGATACACAGGTATTTCCGGGCCATGGCGACCACACTTTATTAGGAAAAGAAAAGCTGGCGTTTGAGGCTTTTTCCGCCAGACCCCATGATCCTGATCTTTGCGGCGACGTTCTCTGGACTATGTAATAATCAGGTTTCAGGTTTCAGTGTTCAGGTGTCAGCCCGTCTAATCAACCCTGACACCTGATCCGCCTGCGGCGGAACACCTGAAACCATTATTTCACCAGCTGATCTCTTCACGGTGAAAAGCTTCGGCCAGATCAAAATCTTCACCTTCGGCCAAATCACTGCAGCGCTGTCGCAACCAGTCTTCGAGATCTGACGCCTTAGACTGCACCTGACTTTTATGACACCTTAACGCCTGCAGCTTAAGGTCAAAGGTATCGGTGATGTTGGATACATAGTTAATATCTTCCGAAGCCCAAAACAGCATTTCCTTGACTTTGTGGGGCAGCAGACCTTCTTCGAGCAAATCCGGATATGCCAGATGGTCCCTAGCATATGGGAAAACCGCATCAATGGTGACCTGGCCGGCGATGCGATGGTCCCGGTGCCAGATATAGCGGCGGTATGGGTCGGCGGTGACGACCGTATGAGGCCGGTACAAACGAATCATGCGTACAATTTGTTTTCGAAACTCCGGTGTATCTTCAAGACCCTGATCCGGGTTTCCGAGAAAAACGACTTCCCTCACACCCAGTATTTCAGCCGCCGCCTGCTGCTCCTTTTGCCGGATTTCGGCCAGCGCGTCTGGTTTTAAATCGGGGTCACTGGTTCCTTTGTTTCCGTTGGTACACACCACATAAACCACCTGCTTGGCCCGCTGGGTCCAGCGGGCCACCGTCCCGGCGACCCCGAATTCAGCATCGTCCGGGTGGGGGGTTACGACAACAACATCAGCTGGCTCTGTCACATTAAACCTCCGTATTTAAGATCACTGGATAATGATATCGACTTGGACATTGGTCAAATTGCCTTATGGATTTTAAAGGTTATGTTATCATTTAGCCCTAAAAGTTTAATTTAAAGCGGTTTTAAGGGTTTAGCAAGTTCATCCCTGCATCGATGCCGGGTTGGCAGATTGATAACAAAACAAGTTCTCAATAGGGTTTCACATAATGCCCAACAATAGGTTAATAGTACGTCATTTTTCAGATGTTGATTTTAACCGATATGTACACCTGCATGTCGAGTCCGAGCGACTGGCGCCTGAGGGACGCTTTGTATCTGCCCGAACGCTGTCAGATGAGCTGGAGCATCCCAAATTTGAACCGCAAAGGGATTTGTGGGTTGCCGACTTAAAGGGGGTTCTCGTTGGTTGTCTGAGCATTTTTCGTGAGCCTGAAATCGGACGCGCTTTGCTCGCGGGATGCGTTCATCCGCATCACCGGCGCAAAAAAATTGCATCAACATTGCTGATCAAGGCCTTTGAGCAAATCAAAGCAGCCGGTATCAAATCCGCTCAGATCTGCATCGGAGAATCCAATACAGGCGCAAAACACATGCTCGCACAACTTGGATTTACCTTTATCCGTTATTTTGTTGAAATGAGACTGGCCATCAACCGTCTTCAGCTGCCGGCCATCCGACAGGACGACATTACCAGCCGTCAATTGGCGCCAGGAGAAGCATCCCTTCTCGCTCAAATTCAAAACCGTTGTTTTGCCGGTAGTTGGGGGTTTAATCCGAATACCGAAGAAGAGATAGCCTATCGCTTGAATATGCAGGGTCGTTCCCCGCAGGATGTGATCCTCACATATTGTGGTAAGCATCCGATTGGTTACTGCTGGACGCTTATCAACAGCGAAGAAAATAAACGCAGTAAAAAAAACAAAGGCCTGATTCATATGTTGGGAGTGGATCCGGACTTTCGCCGGCAGGATATGGGTAAAGCGATATTGGTCAACGGGTTAGCAGACCTCAAAGCCAAAGGTGTTGACGTTGTTGAACTGACAGTAGACAGCGAAAACTCGGCCGCACACTCTCTTTATGAATCGGTGGGCTTTGAGATGGTTGCTAAATTGGAGTGGTATGAAAAGAGGATCAATTGAACTTAATGGATCACTGTCGACATATCGCTGGATTTGGTTTTTTCCAGAACGTCTCTGATGGTCGTCGCCAGGTCCTGAATGACAAGCGGCTTCATTAAAAATGCGCTAATGCCAACTTGCTCAGCGCGGTTGGCCAGGCTTTCATCGCTGTAGCCGCTGCAGATGATGACCGGTATGTCAGCGCGGATCTTGATAACCTCATCTGCCAATTGATCACCGGTCATATCCGGCATGGTCATATCGGTTATCACCAAATCAAAATCATCAGAAGCACTTTGAAACAATTTTAGTGCCTCAATACTGCTGGTGCAAGTTTCAACCCTGTAACCCAAACGCTCAAGTGATTTTTTTCCGATTTCGGCCAATGCGCGTTCATCGTCAACAAATAAGATTCGTTCATCTCCAACCGGAATCATCTGAGGGGCATCCGATTCGGGTTTTACTTCTTTAGCTTCGGTGGGAATATAAACGGTAAACACCGTTCCTTTGCCCTGCTCGCTGTCAACGGTAACAGCACCACCGTAGCTTTTTAAAATACCATGCACAACCGCCAGACCCAATCCGGTTCCCTTGTCTTTTTCTTTGGTCGTGAAATAGGGCTCAAAAATTCTTTCCGCAACTTCGGGTGCCATGCCGCTACCTGTGTCGGCGACCACCAGCGTCAAATACTTACCAGCATTTAATTCAAGATGCTCGGCTTTCTGGGCGCTCAGATGGATATTTTCAACCTTAACATCCAGCACGCCACCCGTTTCGCTCATGGCATGGTAGGCATTGGTGCACAGGTTCATGATAATCTGATGGATTTCAGTGGCATCGGCCTCGATAACCCCGGCTGCGGGGTCAATATATTGCCGAATTTGAATCGTCGCTGGCAACGATGCGTTGAGCATTTTAATGGCTTCTTTGATTATCGGATCTATTTTGAGTGGCTTTCGATCCTGATCTGACTGGCGACTGAAGGCCAAAATCTGCTTGACGACTTCTTTGGCGCGCTGGCTGGCTTTGTATATTTCGTTTAAATTATACTTGGCGTCGGTTTCTTTGACGATGTCTAGCATGGACAATTCCGTATAGCCCATAATAGCTGAAAGAATATTATTAAAGTCGTGGGCTATGCCGCCGGCCAGGGTCCCGATGGCTTCCATCTTTTGGGCCTGGCGCAGGTAGGCCTCCGATTTTAAGCGCTCATTTTCCAACTCTTTAAGCTTTGTGATATCCGTGGCAACCTGCAGGCGCACATAGCGCCCGTCAATCCATTTGATGGCCCGATCATAATTAATATACCATTTGCCGGTAAGGGGATTCTTGCCTTCCCAAACAATTGCACCTGTCGGATTGCCCTGCTTATCCAGCAGTCTCGCATTTGTGCAGTGCTCACAGGGCTGGTTATCAGCACGGAACACCTGGTAGCAGAGTTGTCCAACCAGATTGTCTCCGAAATTGTCCTGCATGTGCTTGTTCATGAAAATAATTTCATGGGTGTGCATGTCGGCGGCATAAATGGTTGCATCAATGCTGTCTAAAACCGTACGAAACGTTTTGCGGGAATTATCTAATATTTTTTCAGTCTGGATGCGCTCTTGAAGCTCCTGTTGTATCTTGGCATGCAGGTGGGCATTGTCTAAGGCAACGGATGTGAGCTCGGCAAAGCGTGTTAGGACCGTAATTTCATTATCACCGAACTGCTTTTGTGGGTCAAAAGAGCAAAGACCGATGACACCGATGGTTTCATCGCCTGATTTCAGGGGTACGCCCAAATCGGCTGTCATATTATCGAATTTGGCGTCGCGGTGCCTGCCGGTCCAGTGGTGGTAATCGTCGACTTTTAATGGTTGGCCGGATTGCCACACTTTTCCGGATAACCCTTCACCGGGTCGCAGGCGAAATCCCAGCCATTGTTCGAATCGACCAGTGCCCACCTTGATGACGAGCTCATCCGTTTCAGGATCGTGTAAAAAGATGTAACCCTCGACTGTTCCTACCAGTTTACCGGCACGATCAACAATCGCTTTGAGCAATTCTTCGATGTTCAGGCGCTTGATCAATCCAAGGGTGGTCTCATGCAGCGCCATCAAATATGCATTGTGCTGCTTGAGGGAATCTTCCGCTTTTCTTTTTTCGGTCACATCGCGCACGATGGCCTGAATAACCTGGTTTTCACCCATTTGAAATAAACCCGATGATACTTCAGCCAGAAAAAGGTCACCATTTTTTCTGACAAACTCAATTTCAAAATCGATTTGTTGGCTAACCGTGAATTGATGATAGGCCTCCATGGATTTCAGAAGCGCTTCGGCGGGGTGTAAATCGGACATTTTTTGCTGCAATAACTCGGCTTTCGTGTAACCGAATTGTTCCACGGCCTTTTGGTTGGCATCCAAAATCCGACCCTCCATGTCGTGGATAAAGATGGCATCACTGGAATATTGAAAAAGGCGACGGTATTTATTTTCCCCGATACGTATGACGCTTTCAGCTTGCTTGCGGGATTCAACCGCTTGTTGCAGCTTTTCATGCTGGGCAACCAGGGCTTTGGTTTTCGAGACAATTTTTGTGTGGGAAAATAAGGCCGTAAACAAAAAGAGAAAAAACAGAAAAATAGCAACCACAACGGCCCGTTTGAATAACTTGGCAGAGCTGCTTTGATTGTTGTCGCTAAACCATTGATCCAAGGATTGATAATAAATTGAGCTGTTGTTGCTTTTTAGTTTTCGCAGGTGATGGTCTAAAGCATCCAGCAGGTTTTTATTTTTTCCGATCGGTGCCGCGTAAAATAATTTTTGGGGACTTAAGACGATGGGGCTTTTTTTAATGTTAAATTGATCTTCAAATCGAAAACCGTAAACATGATTGACCAATCCGGCCTGACAGCGACCCAATTCCACCAATTTAAGGACATCGGCATAGGCATTGGCTTCAATGAATCGGCATTGGATGCCAAATTGTTCCATTAACTGCTTAAGACCATCAAAATAGATGTCATCGTGTAAGACAGCGACCTTTTGGTTTTTGAGGTCAACAATCGATTCAATGGTTGAGTGTTGATCAACATAGAGCTGTCCCCAGTTGCTGATCACGCTTTCATAGGAATAGTCAAATACTTTCGCCCCGGATTCGGTTAAGGCCACCGCAGCGAGCAAATCGATTTGGCCGCTTCTGAGTTTTTCAAGACTTTCAAGGCGTGATCCGGGCACATATTCAATGACCCAGCTTTCCTTTTGAGCGACGTTTTCAAGAATATCAATGAAAAGACCGTAAACACTGCCATCATCCTTTAATCCGCTCAGGGGAATATTTTGATACACACCAACTTTAATCCGGGTTTCCGCCAGCGGCGCAGACGGCAAAATCAAGATTGTAAAGCATAAAAGTGCTAATATTTTTAAATATTTGACCATATGGCGACGATTGAACTGAATTAAACAATAATATGCTTAAATCATAACAAATTTATGCCGTTTTGGCTAATTTTTGCACTTTAAAAAATAGAGGCGACAGGTTATCTGAAGTGTACGGTTTGTGCAGGATGGGAGATTAAGTAAAAACTAGGATTTGAAAATTATAAAAACAATGATGGGGCGATTAAAAAATGTTAAACAGAATATAGTACTGGCCATATTGAATTTCAGAGGATAAAGACAGTTTTTTTATATATCAATTAATTGCTTTAGTTTTCATCACGCCATATCTCCAAAATGGTCAAATCGTCACTAGCACTTGAATTCCCCCGCCAATTGGATAAGAATTCCAATAATCCCTTGCCCCAGGGAGGGCCCTTTGCATCCTTTATAAAACCAACCAGACGCTCATTGCCAAAAAGTTCATTATCTTCATTTTCGGCTTCAATAACGCCATCGGTGAAAAGGAGGATCGACTCTCCGCGAGAGAGCAAAATTTCTTTTTTCTCGTAAGGTGCATCCTGCGTGACACCCATTGAAATCCCGTTTAGGGGAGGCAAATTTCGTATATGATTTTTGGCGATCCACAACGGCGGTATATGTCCACCTATTGATAATTGCATATTTCCGCTCTGGGGCCAATACCGCACAAGGACAATTGTGGCAAAGAAACCTTCTTCAGAAGCTAGATTGTAGGTGCTGTTGTTGACGACTTGCAAAAGGGCGTCGATTTCGTATTGATTTCTTGCTTCACTGCGGATTTTAGTCGACAATGCTGCCATAACCAGAGCAGCAGGAACGCCTTTATCAGAGACATCAGCGACATATGCCAATAAGCTGCCATCCGGTAACGGTATTACATCGTATAGATCTCCGCTGACATAGGCGGCAGGAATTGCAGCAGCCCAAATATGGCTGCCACCGTCTAAATCCGGAATATCCGGCCAGAATAGCGATTGAATCTTGGTTGCCGTCTTCAGTTGACCCAGCAGCTGAGCCGACTGCTCGATGACGGTGTCATGCAGTAGCTTGATGCGCAACATCGACTTTACTCTGGCAACCAAAGCAGCATGATTGACGGGTTTGGTTAGATACTCGTCAGCACCAGCCTCAAGACCGGCGACGACGTCTTTTGAATCAGTTTTGGCCGTCACGATGATGATGGGCATAAACGGTAATGAGGACTCCGCTCTGAGATGCCGGCAAACCTCAATGCCATCCATCTTGGGCATCATGATGTCCAGCAGAATCAGATCCGGCAAACGTTCTTTTGCCATGGCCAACCCTTCTTGGCCGTCTGATGCTGTAATGATTTCGTAATTGTTTGCAGCAAGACGCATCTCGAAAATTTCCAGGTTAGCGGGATTATCATCAACGATGAGGATCAGTGGAGGCGTTCGCATGATAACCTCTTGAAAAAATTAGCTAGGGTATGAATTCACGAATTTTCGCCAAAAGAGCCCGCGGGCTGTAAGGTTTAGAGACATATGCATCGCAGCCGGCCTCGTATGCTTTGACATCATCTCCGCTCAGGGCATATGAGGTGACAGCAATGATCGGGATAGCACTCAGCTTAGGATTGGCCTTGATTCGGCGAGTCGCTTCGTAGCCGTCAAAATCAGGCAATTGAATATCCATCAAAACCAAAGCTGGAAGATGGGTTTCAGCCACCGTGACACCCTCTTGACCGGTTAGTGCTTCGATTATCTCATAACCGGCGCTTGTGAGAAGATCCCGTATGATCCGCCGGTTGTCTTCCTGGTCTTCAACGACTAAAATCAGCTGACTCATGGTTGTTTCCTTTGCTTTTCGACTCGAATCGGCAAGGTGAACCGAAAAGTCGAACCTTTCCCAGGTGTTGACTCCACCCAGATGCGGCCGCCATGCATATCAATTATTTTTTTTGAAATAGAGAGACCCAGACCGGTTCCGCCTTTTTTGCGTGTACTGGATCCGTTGGCTTGCTGGAATTCATCAAAGATCTTCTGTTGGTCGGATTCCGTCACTCCAGGACCCGTATCATGCACAGAGACGCAAAACGTTTCGTTAGAAACAGTCACTTCCACTTTAACCTCTCCCTCATCGGTAAATTTGATCGCGTTGCCGACCAGGTTTAACATCACCTGAGCAATGCGTTGCTCGTCTGCTTTGCCGATCTTTAGATCTTTGGGCACTTCGACTTTCAATTTGAGATCCTTTTCCGCTGCTAATGCTTCAACAGAAGTAGACACCGTTTGAACCACCTCTTCCATTGAATATTCATTGAGCGAAAGGGTAAGCTGGCCGGCTTCGATTTTAGAAAGATCCAGAACATCATTGATGAGATTGAGGAGATGGCGGCCATTTTTTTCGAGGCGTTCAAGAACATCCTGAATTTTTACCGGTACAGCACCGTAAATGTTGTCCAGAATCAGCTCTGTATAACCCAAAATGGCATTTAATGGTGTTCTCAATTCATGGCTCATGTTGGCAAGGAACTCGGACTTATGTTGGTTGGCGCTCTCGAGCTCGTGCCCTTTCTCTTCGATCTCGCGGAAGAGACGGGCGTTATGAATGGCAAGCACAGACTGAGAGGCAAATGTTTGAAGCAGGTCGAGCACCGGCGCGGGAAATTCGCCGGCCGCCTTGCGCCGAACGACCAATCCACCAATAAGACGGTCTTCGCGCAACAACGGCAATGCCAGCAAAGCCCGATAACCTGACTGTTGAACATAAGAAAGGGGGTAGTTGGGCACGTCTGCAAGATCCGGAATCTGAGCCGGGGTTCGCTTGACAGCAGCCTGACCGATAACCGTCTGGTCTCCCACACGCAATCTCGACTCGCGCAGCGCTTCGATAAGATCGGCATGAGCGCCATAGTTTATGCTCGGCACAAAAACACCCTCCGCTTCGTCGAACTCGTAGATTGTCCCGGCATCTGTCTTTGAGAGCTGCACCGCATGGCGAACGATGCTTGTTAAGACCGTTTCCAGATCAAGGATTGAGCTGACGGCCTGGCTAACCTCCCCCAGGGCTTTGAGCTCTTCCACTGACTGCGCCAGCTCGCGGGTACGCAATTTGACTTTATGCTCCAGGGTGCGGCTGTAATCCTCCAGTTTGTCCTTGCTCTCTTGAAGCTCTGCAAATAACTGCTTAATCGATCCACGCATGACATCCAGATGCTGCGCCAATACGCCAATCTCATCACTGCTGCTTTTATCAACGAATGTGTCCAAATCGCCCCTGGCGATCATTGAAGCTGATTCCTGCAATTTTAGTAAGGGGGATGAGATGTACCGTCTCGTGATAAAGATGGATGTGAGCCAGATTGTGGCAATGATGAGAATTAACAGGGCAATTGTGCTGTAAATTTGAATCAGCACCTGTTTTTTTACGTTTTCGCGTGACATCACGATTAAAATCTTACTAATGACACTGTCTTTAAAGTAGATTTTGGATGATTTGGCGATCAGATCAGCATCTTTGAACGATTGCGGTGCTGCCCCCGACTGATCCTTCTTAAGTTGAAACCCAGTGCGATTTTTCTCGGTAATCAGCTGATCTTTCCAAGATATCTTAATATGAACAATGGATTCATCTAAAAATAAGGCGTCAACAAAATCATTTACGACCAGGTAGTCCATGTTCCATAATGGCGTTGGCAGACTATTCTGGGCGAACATGATGGCGTTGTCTAGCCGCTTTTGCATTTCGTTATCAATTCTGCTGATATCAACAATGATAACAACCGCAGCAAAAGCAATCAGCAATAAGGTAAGTATGCTGATCAGGGTATAACTAAAACGACGGCTGATGCTGTTGACTTTAGGAGAGGTTTCAGACGAAGCAGCTTTTTGCATGGACTCAATCCTTTATGACATGTTCCGTACGTTGTTTAAAGGCGATGTCTAGATGAGAGCAATCGGCGTATTTTAGTCCTTAATTTCGGGAAATGGATCATCCTCTAATTTGAAGTTCCATTTTTTTTGAATTTGCTTGACGGTGCCATCCGCTACCATTTCATCAAAAGCGGCCTTCCATCTTTGAACAATCGAATTCGATGTCTTTTTTGAAAAAGCGATCATAAGATCAATTTCGCGTAGATGATAGACCTCCTCAAAAGCGGTGTGGTCAACCCCGGCCAAATCACAAACGGTTCTGAGACCCGGTATTTTATAGGCCCATAAATCTATACGACCCAATGCAAGCTTCTTGGCATTAAATTGTTCATCTGAGACAGGCTCAAGATTTGTAAATCCTTGACTTTGGAGTAGGCGCCCCCTGGTATCGTCTCGAAGTGTGCCAATGCGTTTGACCTTTTTTGCGTCTTCCAGATCTTTAATTTTGATTCCCGAATCCTTTTTGGCGACAAGAATATCTCTTTTCGTGGCTAGCGGTCCAACCCATTTAAATTTATCATGACGCACTTTGGTATACGTCATTCCGAATAATATAACGTTTTTGTCTTCAAGGGCCATTTTGTAAGCCCTTGCCCATGGGTACACCTGGATTTCCTCCTCTGACCCAACTCTTCTCTGTATTTCTCGTACAATTTCCACAGAAGGACCAACCAGGACCCCATTATCCACATAGTTCAAAGGGGGTAAATTTTCCGTTAAAATCGTTAAATCAGCTGAAAGCACAGGTTGACCTACAAGCAGAAGTATTGAGGCTGCGAGCAGAAGCAGTTTTTTCATGAGAGATCTCCTTTCCTCATTTACGGATTAAAGACCTGAATACGTTATCAAAATTGTTGAACGAATTAAGGGGATTCTTTGCTCAGGATGCGACTCAGAGCAGGCTGTGCTTCTGAATAAGATCTGGAAAGAGTTTGTGGGATCAGGGCGATTTCACAATTCCGATCTGGAAATGCATTCAATATGAAAATAGTTATTAAATAGGGTCAACAAAGTCAATAAAACTTGTTATCCATCTTTGCAAGCACCGGTGCTGACAGCAGGAAAAAATTATACTTCCGGCAATTTTTTGCGGATAAATCGAATTCCTTTTAATACTTCTGATGCCGGTATACCAGGTTTTATCTCCAATATCCTGAGGGTCTCGGCCTCAAGAAACGGTTTTAGCGTCATAATATCAATTTCACCGGCACCCGGGGGGATGTGATCATCAAGACCGTTAGCATCATGAAGATGGACGCCGATAAGCCGATTTGCATAATTTTGCAACAACGCATTTCTAGGAATTAATCCCAGGGCCTCATTGGCATGCGCATGACCGGTGTCGTGCCAGTAGCCAATCGGGGCACCTTTTAGGGTATCAAAGATAAGTTTAAAATCATCAAGTCCGGGCAGCTCATGATAATGATACCGGTTTTCCAGCCCCAGCATCAGCCCCTGCTTTTCTGCTAAGGGTGCTAAATGCTCCAAACTGAACAATAAATTATCCAAGTAGGCTTGTTTTTGATTATCCCGCTCTTTTACTTTTTTGCGAATAAAGATTTGTGCTTCCTCTGAAAGGAGCTGATTCGAATTAAAGTATTGATAAAGCTTGTGCAGTTCATGATTCATTTCGACTAATCCGCAATGCAAAACGACTGCTTCGGCCCCGACCTCGGCTGCATATTGGATTGTTTTGGATGTGTAGTGAATGGCTTTTTGCCGTTCCTCTGTATCAGAACTGGATAGCAGAAACAGATCCCCGCTGCCTCTGACATTGCCACATACAGAGGGAATCGGAAAATAATTGTGAACACTGACGACTTTCAGCCCCGATTGTTTAAGTGGCCCCTTTAGCTGAAGAAACATGGCTTCCGACATTCGATAGCTAAGCTCGATTTCGCTAATACCAAGATTTTTAAAGGCTGCGATCAATTCTGCTACTGTTGCAGTTTTATCTGACAGCCAGGATGTTGAAAGCGCCAGCATCCCCCAAATCCTTTCTGTTTTGCTAATTGACTATCTTCTAACCATGGAATTGCAGTCTGTCAAAATGGTTTTGTTGACTCTAAACAGCGAATTTTTTATATTTGACCATTTGCTGATTTCTGCATAGTCGTTTAGCAAAACCGTATCAAATTGTTGCTACCTAATATGTCGCACCCAGACACAAGAGAAACAATGCCCAGCCGCGAGCGCTTCAGGGAAACCATGTGTTATGGCGCACCTGATCGCGTCCCGTATTTTGAAGAGGGTATCCGCAAAGATGTCTTGAAGGCCTGGCGCAAACAGGGTCTGGCCCGTGGTTCCGATCTGGCCAAACTGTTTCCTTCTGATGAGCGGGAACGTATTGAAGTAGATCTGGAGCCCCGGCCCAAAGTCGGATTCAAAGGCCATTCGCTTGCCGATCCGGAGGAATTCAAGCGCCGCCTGGATCCTGCCGATAAAAAGCGACTTCCCACTCGATGGTCCCGGCGAGTGCGCGCCTGGCGATCCAGAGACCATGTGCTGATGCTGTATGTGCACCGTGGTTTTTTTCTGACCATGGGTGTGCAGGATTGGCATTCGTTTAGGGATGCCATGATCATGCTGGTAGAGCAGCCCGATCAGGTCCACGAGCACCTGCAAATTCAGGGCGATTTTGCGGCCCGCTTAACCGATCGTATCCTGCAGGAGGTGGACGTTGATGCCATTGTATTCAGCGAACCCATCGGCGGGAATGACCGCCCCTTGATTTCGCCGAAGATGTATGAAGAGTTTGTCCTGAAAAGCTATGAACCGATTTTGGAAGTGCTCCACCAACACCGGGTCGCCACCATCTGTTTCCAGACCTTTGCCAATGCCCGTATTTTAATTCCACTTATCCTTAAATGGGGATTTAACTGCCTGTGGGCTTGCGAGGTCAATATTGAAGCCATGGATTACCGCCGCCTGAGAAAAGAATTTGGTCGCGATTTGCGTTTGATCGGCGGCATTGATCTGGATGCGTTGCGCAAAGATAAGGCCGCCATCCGGCAGGAAATCGAGGAAAAGGTTCCCCCGTTGATAGAAGACGGTGGCTACATCCCGCTGGCCGACGGCCGCGTGCGCGCAGATGTGCCGTTTGAAAATTATGTGTATTATCGTAAGATGTTGGAGGAAGTCACCCAACAGCCATAAAGCACCAGATCAATCAAGGCTGATGGGCTTTCCATCCAGTATATTGTTCATCATTTACCGCATAACCCCTTCGACTGATTTCAGTCGTTGCTTTTACCGTTGACCCGCAATCGTCACTTGACTTTGATTTTGGTCATTCGCTTTTTCTTTTTAGGCGCTTTTTCTTTTTCAAGGCTGTCAATTCTTTCATCCAGCAAGGCGCGCATGGCTTTTAAAAACTCAATACGGGATTGGGTCATGTGCTTAACAAAACCCGATTTTTTCCCCAACACATTTTCAAGGTCCATAAAAAATTTGCCAACAGGGCAAATCGCCATCTGGGGTTCACTCTTTTTGGCTGCCATCTTCTGCTCCTTCAAAGCATATGTCCAAGACCCGGCCCTTTAGCTTAGCGATAACCTGCTCTTTTGACGCCACCTGTCTTGGAAGTAGAATGTTTCGTTTATAACCACCGATCCGAATGATGAGTTCATCAGAAAATTTGTTCAACTCGACATCTTTTTTCATTAGAAAGGGCAGTTTTACTTTCAGATGATAGTTGCCGTTTTCTTTGACCAGTTGATAAGGCTCATCTTTATAAAATCGCTTCAGCGGGTTCTTCTTGCCGTATAATTGGTGCGCCAGTTTCTTCAGTTTGGCATAGCCTAAAATCTCACCCTGAAATAGATCGACTGATAAAATGGGTACCGGGCTAAAAATATCCTCAGCGGTCTGGCGGTGCTGCTGTTGATCTTTGATCCAGCTTTTAAAATAAGATTCAGTGATTTGCTCGGGCAAAATGCGGTTCATAATGATCGCGTCAATGCTCATTTTATACAAGCAAAAATACATAAAAGCCCGCTGGGTCTCCTTGAGAACCACTTTTTCAGGGTTGGTGATCAAGCGCACTGTGGTTATTTCGGGATCCGTTAAAATCTGATCAACCCCTTTTAAGCGCTCGAACAGCTCTTCAAGCGCTTTAAAGTAATCGTCATCGGGCAGGGGTACATCGGTGAATCTTTTAGCTACCGGTCCGACATATTTGGCGAGTGTTCTTTCCAATCTAAAAATTTTTTGCATATACCATTCCAGGGTAGCCGGTATGCTGATAAACCGCAGTGATTCCCCGGTGGGCGCACAATCCAGCAGGATCACATCATATTTTTCCCGCTGCACATATTGATTGATATACAACAGTAAGCTGACTTCTTCCATTCCGGGCAAAATGGCCAGCTCTTCTGCCAAAACTTCATCCAGTCCGGTGGTGTTGAATAAACTGGAAAGATAACGATGAATATCACGCCAGTATCGTGTGATTTCCTCCTGGATATCGATTTCCTGGATGTAGAGGTTGGGATTGATTTGAACGGGCCGGCCTTTGTTTTGATCGAGCAGATTTTTTTCAAGATCAAAGATATCGCCTAAGCTATGGGCGACGTCCAAAGACATGATTACGGTCTTTTTGCCCATTTCCGCTGCCCGGATACCTGTGGCGGCTGCTATTGAGGTTTTACCGGTTCCGCCTTTGCCGGCAAAAAAGATAATTCGCACAGGCAAACTCCTTTTTTATTATCTGACTGCGAGCGAGCGCTCACTTATGATGGATTCAGCTTCGGGTAATGCTTGAATTCAATAAACTGCCTATGGTATTGAAATTTTTGTCAGACCATTACTGGGCTCTGCATTTATACTCATAAGCATGAACAGCTGCGATTTCACCTATAAAGGAGAAAATTATGCCGATAGCAGATCAGATGGTTAAAATGGTCGAGGGGATGGAAATGGTCAAAAAGATGTTCGAAGAAGGTGCCCGGCTCAAAGCCGAGCATGGAGCGGACAAGGTTTTTGACTTTTCACTGGGCAATCCGGACGTGCCGCCACCGCCGGAATTTAAAAAAGTGCTCAGAGAGCTGGTCGGTGATGAATCCCTCGGACACGGCTATACACCTAATACCGGTTATCCCCATGTTCGGCAGGCGGTGGCTGATTATCTTAGCGGTATACATGATGTCAGCCTAACCCCGGATTTAATCGTCATGACCGTCGGTGCCGCCGGTGCTTTAAATGATGCCCTCAATGCGGTCATCAACCCCGGCGAAGAAATTTTGGTGCCGGCCCCTTATTTTATAGGCTACGACCACTATGCCTACGTTGCCAAAGCAACCATAAAAACCGTCCCCACCGACAGCAATTTTCATCTGGATACGGCTGCCATCGCAGCATCCATAACCGATAAGACCCGGGTGATGCTGCTCAACTCACCCAATAATCCCACCGGAGCTGTCTATTCGGCTGAGGAGCTGTCCAAACTGGGCCGGGTGCTGGACGATGCCAGTCAAAAATTCGGCCGGCGCATTTATCTGGTGGCCGATGAGCCCTATCGCAAAATCGCCTATGATGTGGAAGTGCCTTCGATATTTCAAGCCTATGCCCATTCGATTATCGTGACCTCCTATTCCAAGGAGCTGTCTTTGGCCGGGGAGCGCATCGGTTTTCTGGCCGTTAATCCGCAAGCTGAAGACGCCGGGTTGGTAGCCAGCGCCGCGGCGGTGATCAATACCATGCTGTGTGTTAACGCCCCCAGCCTACTGCAGCATGCAGTCGCCCAGTTGCAGGGAGTCACGGTTGATGTCTCCATTTATCATCGACGGCGGGATTTACTGTGCCAGGGCCTTTCTGAAATCGGTTACGAATTTCATGTACCCGAAGGCGCATTTTACCTGTTTCCCAAAAGCCCGCTGCCCGATGATGTCAAATTCACCGGTATTTTAAAGGAGGAGCTCATCCT
>JAAUXU010002467.1_pt1 | contig 31800 bp, 30 predicted proteins | sample 7278151 | NCBI WGS metagenome assembly JAAUXU01 (sample SAMN14350113, study PRJNA611818) | marine sediment metagenome | isolation source: surface marine sediment (1.8m) | place: French Polynesia: Moorea | collected 2018-08 | reverse complement strand
TACTCGAGCTCTGCGGCACGTAACTCTAAAAGTTCTGGTGTAAGCGTACTTTGCTTGGGTTATGAGCACTTTGTCCTGGGTCGCTTACGCTGTATCGTTATCGTAAGGACAGCCAAAGTTTCCCGCTAAAACGTTTTATTCATCGTTACAGTGAAAAACATAGACTAGGTGACTACTCGTACGGGAACATTAAAACACACTCGCTCATCGAGTCAGCGTCATCATTAGGGAAGGGGTACAAATACCATACAGCTTATTGATTGGGCGCGCTTACACAAGGCAAACTTTGCATTAAGATGTCATCAGCATAGTGCCAAAAACCTCGAGACAAATTGTGAGTACGTCCTTGACACAAAGGGGGGGGATTTACAGTGAAAAAGAAATTGAAATAAATATGGCACAATTACATATGGCACAACTTTGGTATGTACATATGTACAACTCTGCGTCAGCGACGAGGATGCGCATTCACACCATCCTGGGGGATGTCGGTTGCTTGGTTGGTTGGTCGGTTTTACACACGTACAGTACAGCAATTAGCAAAATGTCTTTGCTCAGAGATTGTTTGAACTGAGAAAAATAGAGGGGGGAAAATATGGTCGCCATTGTACAAGGTCAGTAAAGTGGCATCCATCATGGAGACGGCATTTAGCGACCTCTTCTGAATGGATCTGGCTATAAATAGCAAAAATAATGCTACAAACATCAGCAGATTTCTCGTGCAACCCTGCTTAACGTCAGGTTTGAAAAATGCCTAAGTGGATCCTGCTTTTCCACCGCAAGTTTGACTATTTTTATCCCTCCAGTGGGAGAGAAAGACAAGCATAAAGAAGTGAGAGAGTGCACTCCTTTTCTTTTTTTTAACACTTTCAGCAGTTTGTAGCTCATTGATCCGAGACTTGAGTGAACCTAAAAGGACACACACAACCATGGTCTTTGGGAAATTGGCGTCGCTCTCCATATAACGTTAACACACGCACATCATGCTACTCAGGTTCTTGCACTGTCTTTTTCCCTCGCATTTTCATCTTGAAGAAGCTTGAGCGTCAAGGAGAGAAAGACATTAACCTTGCAACCACTTGAAGCAATTTGACGAGCCTTTTTTTCCTTCCTCTTCTTCCCTCCCTTTATGATAATGGTAGACTGAGGAAAAGTCGTCTCCTCTGCTACAAGTTTGCTCTAGACAGCGAACTCGCTCCTCTTGGTCGCCGTCGTCGTCGAGTTCCTTCCGTTGGCCGACGTCACCACCAAGTCCGCCTTCCTCTGTCCGTCGATGAGTGGATCTCGTTCCTCGTGAGTCCTGGGGTGATAAAAAAAAAGCTTACAACATATGGTAGTTCATAAAAGTGGCATAACTGTGGAGTCATCAAGGAAAGGGAATGTCCTAGCCCTAGAGAACCGCATGGCTTGTACAGGGTGAGCAAAAAGATTGTCGACTTGTCCATTGCCTCGTCTTCTACGAGGCCGTGCGATTCAACATGCGTGTGGGCTTAGGTTAAATTTTGCAAGGCTGAGGTATTAATTTTTTTCATTCCCAGACATTATCTCCTTTGAGCCGTAGACACTTATGAGGCCAATTTGTCTGTGTCTTGTCCTGGTCGGAGTCGTCGGGGACGTTTTTGATGGTGGCCGCATTGTGGGAGCTCCAGGCCAGAGTTGCCAGCGTGTACCCTGTTGAGATCTCGGTGAGTATCAGAGAAGTGGCATTCAAAACAAAGACAGCAGATGCCTGGAGTTTGCTTCTGACGACCAAGATCCCGAAATAAAAGTTTTCAGACAAGTGCCAATAGAGCAACTTGTGCTATTGGAATCTTGATATGACAAAGCCTGCACCGAGATCTTGCACCTCTCGCAAATTGAACCGTATGACCCTCGATCTCAACATGAAGTTCATGGAGTTCCTCATCGTACACGCGGGAACAGAAAAAAGTTGAGTCAGGAGGAGCGTCTTGAGTACTGAAGCACCACGTGATAGCAGATAAAAAAAAACATTGTGGTCAACAACCGTCATTGCGTAGATTGGATGGATGGAGAGATAAATAGAGAGAGATTGGAGGACAGATAGATAGGAAATTAGGTCAGCAACATACTGACGAAATAGAAGTGAATAAAGATAGCGATGATAGAATAGCAATAGTGACCCTTTGCTACGATGCCCGAGTGGTGCCTCCACTCAATGCGCTGTACATCCTGTGTACTAACTTCAGTGTACCGACGGACTCTTTCTTTACGTTACAACATAGCCACACACACAAATGCGTGAGTGAGCGAGTGAGAACTTACTCCTTTCAAGGTTAATACGCATTTGCAGAGTTTTTCACACATCCACCTCAAAGACGGAGCTCTGTTGCTGCTGCCTTCGACCAGGTGGCGCCATCACGGATCTCATGGCGGCCTTGTCTGCAGCCATGACACCGTCGGCATCGTCGTCCTCCCCGACGATGATCTGGTTGAGGTAGTCGGTGGAGGAGTGCGCCAATTGGCGAGATCTCTTGGTCAGCTCATGCAGACTCGTCTGACTGGACGCTAAGTTGGGGTCCCGGCGAGGTCGTCTGTCAGGCTCGTAAGAAGAGTTGGAACTGGTGGAAGAGAGGGGTCCATTCCTCATCTTGTTCTGACGTTGCAGCATCTGGTGCTGCTTCAGGAGCTGCTGCCTCAACATCTCCTTCTTCGCCGCCTGCTTCTTGTCTGTCGAACTCGCTGACGACGACGACGACGACAAAGGGGCTTTTCTCGGCGATGGAATGGAAGGAGCAGCTCCTGCTCTAGCTGGAGCAGCAGAAGCAGGAGCAGTGCCTCCTCCCAACTGGCTAGGGAGAGGCTGTGAGGATCTCAATGTTGAGGCCGCACCTGGACTGGCTCGATCTTTTTGCTGCAGTGTCATCTTAATGGTCAATGAGTCCATGAAAGGACCAGCTGCGCTCATTCGTAGGTCCTCCACATCATTGGACGACTTTGACAACTTTCTGTCAGACTCTTTGAGACTATGACTGTGATTGAAGAGTTCGGTTTGAGATTGATGAAATCTTGGTTTGACAGCGTGACTTTTGGCCGTCGACGACGTCGACGATGAGACGGCCTCGCAAGATCCTCTCCTGTTGTTCCTCATTATGGAGGACATCTTCTTGGCGGCCACCGACGACTTCGGACTGTTTGCCACCCGTCGCTGCTGCTGAACGAAGCGAGTGGTCACCCCTGCCGCCAAAGATGGCGGCCTCTCATGGTGAAAAGAGTAGTCACTGGTGCTGTCAGTCTCTCCAGAGTTCGTAGTAGTAGCATTGTTATTCCAGGGAGAACTGTCGGCAGTCGTAGAAGAGTAATACACATTTTGCGGCGGTCGGACAGACCTTGATGTTGTTGCCGGTGCTGTCACACTAGCGCTCTTTATGCCAGGTTTTTTCCTTCCCGGAGTCTCCAGACTCTCGTAGATGTGACACTGGCCGCCAGGCGTCAACACCCACTCCGACCTGAACTTGGACGCCGGGGAAATGGGGGGACCCAACGAGGGCGGCGGCGGCGGTTGTGCCAGCGGCCCACGAGTCGAAGGCAGCAATAGCATGCCCAAGGGATTATCCCTTTGTCTCCTCTCCATTTCCATCGAGGCTAAGATGTCGGACTCGCTGCGGCCTCGCTGCTTCCGCTGTTGGCTTTGCTTCTCCAAAGCTGCGTTTTTGGGCGGCTGCCGATACATCTGGACCACCGAAGCCACATTCTGCGAAGAAAGTCGTCGAGAGCTCGCATTTTTATGCACCGAAGCGAATCTTGAAGGCTGGTACAGTTGTTGTTGGCTATGACTTGGCAATCCATGTTTGGAAGACGAAGCACCAGCGGCAATGGCACTGGCAACTGGGTTAGCTGCGGCTTCGGGACCAGCGGGGGTTACTGCGGCTTCTTGGTCGACCTGCCCCCGGCCTGCTTCCAGTTCCAGAGGACCGTTATAAAAAGCGCGGGAGAGTGAGTTTTGCTGGCTGCTGCTGCCCTGGTCGGAGGTCATCCGGTTGGAGGAGGAGGGCAGAGACCCGTCGTAGACGACTCTCAGCGGCTCCTCTTCCTCAGAAGAGACGGAAGGGTGAGTCTGATTTCTCCTTCCTCCTCGCCAATTTGACCGATGGTGTCGAAGATCATCACGATCTCTGCTGAATGAAGATATGAAGGCCAATCTTTGTACAGTTTTGTGTCTTCATCGTCAATACCAAGGACAAGACAGATCTCCAGATGCAACAACGACGACAACAACGACGACGAAGACCAGGAGCCTCACGAGGATGGCAGCGCAATACAGACGGTCATCTACACAGTGAACGGGAAGGGGTGTCGTTGCTCCCCTGGCCCTTCCCGGCCTCGCCGTTTAGTTTTTCGAAGGATCCTTTGGCCCACTTAGCATGCGCGCCCACACACACACACACACAGCCCACGAACTTGAGATCACGTATCTTTTCGAACGCAGTACGGGACATTAGTCAAATCATTCTCTAGGCTCGCTGTGGTATGCGACTGTAACAACATGCGGCACTATGGTACTTACCCAATGATACTCTGCTTCTGTTTGATGCCCGGGGGGACCCTCTTTTCGCTGCAGACGACTGGTGGGACGCGCTTCTCGCTAAAAATGGACAAATATTAACCCGTGAAGCACTGACGACTCTCCCATGGCTACAAAACGGCCTCCGTAGGTACAAACACGGACAACACGTCCCATGCCCCAGAGCACGCACAAATGATTACACTGTATATATATTGCACTTTAAGGCTGAGCTGGTTGGTTGATGAAATTGTAATAAGCGAATTAACACTGAGTCAGTTCCTTCAGCGGATTCTTTGATGATTTTGCATTTACCATTGCTACCTTTATCACAGCCGCGTTCGAAAAAGATCGGTGAAGAAACATCATCTCTGCAGGTCCAACGTGCTTGGAACCTTTCAACGTCTGGTGTTTCTTCACAAAAGCACGGCCAAGTTAAAAAGAATTGACGAAGGAGTCAATATCAGTATGTACATGTAGAAAAAGCAAGGATGTTTGTGGTTGAAGATGCACTCGTTGATGGTCGAACGCAACAACCACCACCTGTGAGTTCCAATGATCGAACATCTGAGGTAATCGCGCAGCCTCTTCGTTCAAGTGTCCACACCCCCAGTAACGACATCTTTTGCACGAACATGAACGGCACGTCCCTCATCACCACAGCAAATAATCATGCCGTGCATGACAAAACTGACAAACTCATATTGCAAGTCCGGTATGTTGGTGTAGCGCGGGATCACCCAACCTTTTCCGTGAATAGTTACGTGTCTTTGGTAGCTCTCTCAACCTTTACTCACCTACTCTGCTTCTTGGATTGTTTCTGGGGAACTTTGGCACAGATGGTGTAAGTAACACCTGCAAGAAGAGAGTTGCCAGCAATCACGTTACTCGATCATTGTTTCTTCCACTGCTACTGACCTTTCTGTTTAGTCTTGCAGCACACCAGATCGAGGATGATGAGTCCCAAAAGAATGAGGATGAGGATGACGCCGACCAGGAGTCCGATGGGGACAGAGGCGCGCGCGGGGTCCCATGGCGGCAGCTCCCGTCCAGCGCCTACAGAGAGAACGCAGACTAGTTTAGCTCTGCTACGGCCTTGAGCACATAAGCATAGTCTTACCTCGGAGTCTACGAACCAGGTTTTTCTCAGAGATACCAATTGCAGGACGAGGAAGAAGGAATATGTGCACAAGGGACATTTTCAAAGGACACGGGAGGTGCTCGCACGAGCATTTATTTCAGGAAAAATACATTAACTCTTGTCTGGATGAACACGGTTAAGGTTGGGTTTCTCTATTTTGTTTGTTTTCATCTTCTTCAAGGAGTTATGTCAACTTTTAAGTTTATCGCTAAAATACGTGAAATGTAACGTATGCACATGACGTGGACAGTCTCTTGAGGGTGGAGTACGTACATACAACTCACGCGGGTGAAATGGTTTTAACAGTCTATTGCAGACAGATTTTTCGAAACAACTGAAGCACGAAAAAAAAGACACCAGCCAGAAACTGCGTTGCCAAGCAAAAAGATCTCTTATCATTCCCTGATCACTTGATTGCTGCGGGAGTACAAAAATCTTGGTAGAAGAGCCAATAAGAGCTGTCACTTCACTTTACTGTCACGGTTTGTTTGCCGGAAGATCGCCAAAAATTTCTATGCTCTTTTTGTCTGTGCTGAACAATTTCATGGTTGGTGCTTTTATGTGTGCGCTTCGCCATCTCTGAGAAAAAGCCAGAAAGATAATCTTTAAAAAAGTTTACGCCGTTCCGAGGTAAGACTTACCTAAAAAAGAAGTATTCGTTCATGTCTTTTCCTCTTGGAACAACACCAATGCTGTTCAGAGAGAGAAAGAGAGAGAGAGGAGTGATCATAGAATGATTAAAGACCTTGAACAAAGAAAAACACCAGTTGAACCGATATAAATGGAGTTGAAAGCTTTCTTTAGGCGGACTTCAACTCAGTCTCCAGCTGGTGCTGCTTCGCACTTCTATACAGTAATACAATAGTGCAAGCTGCACGAAAGTGTCACATACCACGCAAACACGCAGTGTATAGTACGTCCTAGTGCAGTACCGCACTAGTCATGCGTCATTTTCGCGAATTTCGCGAGGCACTTTTGACAAGACTTTGGATTCTGCATCTGGAAGGACATTGACGATCCTCGGGCACCACCAGCCCCGTCAGTTCCTCCCTCGAGCTGCAGAGTCTAAAGTCGTGCCAAAAGTGATTCTTTGCGAAAATGGCGCCCATAGTTCAACATCGCATTTCTAGTTGCGGGCGGTGGTCGCAGGTCCGAATCCGGCCCCCTCAGACGATTTCTTAAAAAGTCTCACGAGTTTTTATTTTTTTTTTAAAAAAAAAAAAAAGGTAAAAACTCCCCAAGGCGGTGGCTGGATTCGCACCTCCGACACCTGGGAAAGAAACCACTAACTCTATACATAAACGAGTATAATTCACCGTGCGGCAAAATTATTCGAATGTGCCGTGGCATTACTGTCTGCACCGTAAGTTTTGTGACTTTTGTGACTGCGCAGTGACTTTTGTCGTTGCCTTGGAAGTCAAGGTCCTCAGGCTGGCCAGATGCTTCCTCGCCCGAGCAGTGACCTCCAAGTTCACTGTGCAGGGACAAAATTCACTACACACTAAGCTTACCCCCGGTGTAGACAAATTCACTGCACACATGATTATGCTTGATACGTAAGGGAAAGCACACACACTCTGTCCACAGGTTATACAGCCAAGAGGTGGCTTCAGTGCAGACACCCCATTGCGTAGCGTGTGGCAAAGTACTTTACACACTCTTTGGCACTTTACATATGTTTTTAACGTGCTCGAGTGAAGAAAACTGGCGAGTAAACCAAAAATGCGATGTTAAGTACAGTACGTACTGAAATATGCAGGAATGACATCAGTCACCATCACCACAAAGTTCTCATCAATACGCAGCTACTTGATCTTCTTCATACAGTTATTATACATGTCCGCAAGTGTCCTAAGACCCATGAACTTAACATCCCACAGTATACGACAGCAGTTCTCGCTTGAACAGACGTACACCAATTTCCGGGGTCCGATGAGTGCAACAAAGCTTTATCTTTTGTCTCATTGAAGTACTGTATTCGTAATGCCATTCTTCCAGTTCATTCCATCTGCTGGGAGCAACTTTCCAGAGTCAGTTAACAGCTCAGTTCTTTCTTTCTTATTTTTTTTCCTTTGTTTCTCTTTCAATCAGTATCGGGAAGCTAAAAATGGGACTTGTGTACACGTGTGTGTGTTATTCTTCTCGTTATATCAGCACATGGCCACCATCGCCGCTGCCGCAGCCGCCACCAAGAACGTGAACCCGACACTCTTTGTGAACACGGCTCCGCTGATGCCGTGGGGGTTGGGGGTGGGGATTTTACCTGAGACGTGATCTGCAGAAGAAGAAGGTGAAGTAGACAAGGACAGGGAATCATGAGCCACCCATCCATTCCCCAGGACACTCACCCACACCCACAACCACACATACACAAGTACAGAACATACATACGTTGTAGTTTAAATAACGTTAACACCGTAAACATGAAGAAGGCATCAAAGGCTCCTTTCTCGTTTAGCATGAAGTCAACCCTTTTAGAGTGCCGAACGATACACATGTTGACAACAAAGTGGAGGATGGTGCCCTTCTACGTTTTCTTGGTGATGGACGTGGTGGTGCCGTCTTTGGGTATGGTACAGGGGATGCTGCTGGGCGTAACCGGACTACACGCTTGTGCTGGCCAACGTCAACTCGTCAACAACAGTCTTCGAGCAGAGCCTTTGCGATGCCAGGGAAACTATTCCTTACCTTTTGCTGTCTTCACGATTATAAACTCGACCGGCGAGAATCCCAAGTTGTTATGCGCTCTGATCTGAACCATGTGGTACGTGTCCGAGTAGAGGTCCCTGATCTCGTAGCGCACGTTGCCCGGGTGAGGCACCTCCGTCCTAAACGTGACAGGGAAGGTGATGACCATGACAACGACGACAACAACAACAGGAGTGCTGCTTACCTAAAGACATTTCCAACTCTATCCCACGTCTCCGTCTCTTTGTTCAACCTGACTGGGTAGAACGAGATCTCAAAGAAGTCGATCGGTTCCCCGTTGTCTTCCGGGAGGTGCCAAGAAAGCTCGTATCGGCTGGGACTCGTCAAGTTCAGCACACCGTTAGGGCCAAGTTCCTCACCCTAATGAAAATATATTGGAATGGTCACAACTCAATTGGCATCAGTAGACCAGCCCTTTTTACTGGTCCTAATGGTATCACGACTTTTCGCCATTGGCAGTTCCCTATGGCTTTTTTTGCCACGACATTATTTCCATGACCATTTTTGTCACTGCCCATTCACCACGAGAGCCAAGGATCGTGCATCGGTAGCTGCGAGGGCCAAGGACAAGAGTGTGCATCTGAAAATGCATCTGTACTAATGCTAGAATTAACGTTTCGTGCACTGATTTGCTCCAGTTGTATGATGTTCAAAAGTGCAACAAGCTGCACAGTTCCTACACACAGCTGTGAAAAACAGCACAGTACAGGGCGTATAAAAAAGATCAGGGCGAAAATGGTGATCAGTCTTCAATGTAGGCAGAGTGGATCATACCTGAAACTGTCGCACATCAACTTTAAACATGAAAATGCCTGCCTGGCTCAAATGTCAACACATCACAACCATGAAATATGGAAAAACACCACATCTGCCCATCAAACGAGATGACACTAAATACAATTGCATGGAGTCATGACAAAACTGAACCGAGGCAAGCAGCCAATGACAACAATGATCATGGCAAAGCTGCCACGACGAAAAATGACATGACAAACTGTCACAAGGCGTTTTTGCCATATTGTGGGGTATTGTTTAGATTTCTTGCCGGAAAATTAGTTGATACTTGGGGACTGAATTGAAATTGTGATGTCAAATCGGGGAATAGTAAGTATTGTCCCTTTTTTACCTCTTTGTTTATCCTTGGACCTTCCGGTGGACCCCTGTTGGGCATCGTGAACTGCTGCGAGGCTCCCCACTCCGAGAAGCCGACCAGGTTCTTCGCCCCGAAGCGGAAGTCGTAGGTAGTGCGAGGTTGCAAGTTCTCCAAGATGTACACGCCATGCGCGCCTGATTGTGACGATTCGTTATTATCAGTGTAATCAGCTTTAAATGACAAGTTACTGATACTGTCTTCTGATTGCCCGTGCGATGTGATCCATATTTGGTGTCCTTAACTTTCAAAGTTGGAGTCCCTGAATCAATGGAAACGGGGCAACTCTGATCATGTGCTGTGATAGCAAAATAATGATGTGACCGACGTTGGATAAGGTTCCAACTGGTCGGAGGCGTTTGGAGCCAAGCCCAAACCTTGGACGACACTGATTTGCCATCAGGGATCGCCCATGCCAAGACGTCTTCTTGCATCACAGAGCTGGGACACCACTTATGGATCACCTGGACGTCGTGTGCGTGCAGCTCACTCACTTGCAGGCCAGACCCTTCTTCTGGCGTCGTTCCACTCCTGCGTGGCCACCTTGTACTCGACGGCGTAGGAGTCAATAGGGATTCCCCCAGTGTCAGTGGGCGCCGCAAAGCGGAACTGAACCGTCGTAGCCGTCACTTTGTCCGTGATGGCCTTAAAAAAAAGGGGGAAAATGAAGAGAAAAAAATCACTCCGGCACAGATTGCGCTAGAAGAAAAGAGCAAGGACTCGGTATCCGAAGCACGCCCGCTATTACAGAGAGAAGACGACCCCGCTGGGTGAGTCCTTTTTTTTCATATATCATTGACCCGACGTTTCCCACTTCAATTTTGCCGGGAGGTCTTTCTCCTCTACGTTCCCCCTTCTTGACCTTGACGGACCTGCCCAAGGGCCCGTGTCGAAGCCGTGAATCTTGTCTCTAGGCTAATGGCGGCTAGAGATTACGTATGACGACAATCCTTCAATGAGGTGTGATCAGAACGGGGTGGAGCCGAAGGACTGTGGGATCATCGGCAGATCTTGGACAAGACCTTGAAGTTACATAAAGCCCAGTTTATCTGTTCTTTCTGACATTACCAGCGAATAAGTGCTTAGGCAACGTCCTTGAAACTATTCTCGACAAAGTTGCAGGGTTTTCAGCGCTCCCGCCCGGTGCCCAAGTCCGTCCCACCAGTCCACGAGTCCCACGAGTGTGTGCTCTGTTCTCCAACGATGAGGATACACCTACTTGAAGCTGGTCCCTCACCTGCTGCACCCTGCTGGGCTCCCTGGCCTCCGCCAACTCGATCTCGTGCTGCGCCTTCCCGTGTGTGTTCTCCGCCTTGCACGTGTACCGCCCGTAGTAGTCGAGATCCAGAGGGGTTACGATGAGGTCGCTGCGAGGACCACGACCTTTGATCTGTGAAGAACAACATGACATCTTACGCTATTGCGCCACAACTTTAAATGAGGCCAACGCATGCACCTTCCCCTATTTCCCCCACAAGGAAGAGACGGCCAGGAGAGTGACTTGACGTCAAACAGCCTCTTTTTCCTTCAATTTTTGCCTATGGTAATGGAACTGCCAACTTTTTTTTGCTCCCCCTTCTAAGGCTACTGGGAAGTGTAGTAGGCTACCTTATGAAGAAGGTCCTTTCAAGCAAACTAAACTTTGGTGAAAGAGGCTTACTGAACTTTCGCTGGAGCACAAAGAAATGAAATTTTCTTCCCTGATCGAGGGTTATTCGGTCCCTTGTATCGATTTGGGCTTTTTTGTCACCCCTGTAAGTACAGCGCAGAAGCCACTCAGTAGGTGTGGCTCGTTTCTGTTGTGTTCACCCTACAGGAATGATGTGTCATTGACACCTTTCCCTTAAGTGGACCTGGTGCTTTCCCCGTACAGACTCTGAACTTGTGTTTGGAAATGGGGTCCTGATGTTTCCCTCCACACATCCCACTAACGCTTATATACCCTTATACGTATATGCTCAAGTCTCACACCCAACCCTTTGCTGTCAGGTATGTGAAAAGGTCTGTCACACTTTCACATACACGCAGGAATTTCTTCCATCTGTGGTTACCGCGATTCACTGCAAGTCCCGGAAAATTTCCCTGTCACACCCTGTAGGTACTCAGCCGCAAGTGCCTGGGCCCGAAGATCGGTCATTCCCCCAAAGCACATGGACTACTTGGCTCATTCTTACAAAGTTCGTGACAGGAGGGAGAAAGTGGGCGTCAGACAACAGGTCTCCGGAGAGCAAGTTTAAAGGACTTCAGGTCCATAAATCTCCGGCATTTGTACGCAGTCATGCACGTCGTCAACGCGCATACAAGACTCGAATCTCACGTCGTAGTTCCTGTCGATGATTTTCCTGCCGATTTCCCTGTCCCTGTACCACCAGGTGATGGTGGCGTTGGGAATGGCTGTGGCGATGCAGGTGAGGTTGATGGGATTCTGGTCCCAGCTCCACTGCTTGTCCATCACCTTCTCCTCGAAAGTCGGCGGGAATTCGACCTGAGGAGGAACAGAAGCAGTCGATTTACTGTGTACACGCATGAACAGAAGGTTTTTCTTTCTTCTTCGTAAACACCAATCCCGTCCTTCCCTCTCCATGTTGTCGCATGAATTGATCCCTGGAATTTTTCAATTCATTCTGCGGTTCGCGAGTTTCCTCGCTCCCATCCCTGACTTCAACTTGTAATTCCAACTGTTTCTACACACAACATTTTGCTCCTTCTCTCAAGTGCATTTGTTTCTTTTCAGCGCAGTCGATTGTTCCAAGACTGCGGTTGTGCTGAACCCTTTAGACACCTGCCCAATGCTCCCAGGGACACGCAGCCAAGGAATCTGGTTGCGTGCAGGCACGTCCAAGGTTGCCACAGCTGCTCCGTCGACTTTGTCCGTGATGTGGCTGAGTCTTGCACTGGACGAGGTCTAACTTCGTCTTATTTGAAAGCTGACTCAGGGCATAACGTGTCCTCTCCTCCACTTCTTACCATTTTGCTTTTTACGGGCTGAAACAGCCTGAGGGGCAGCCTTTTTTGTGGATCTCTCTACAGAACCCTAACGTGGCCGCAACTCATAAATAAAGGAGAGCCAGTCTGAGACTTTTAGGAAAACGTCTTTTTACACGTTTATGTTGAGGCCTTGTCTGCCTCCCTTAGAGCCTGCCAGAATCAAGAACGCACAAAGTAAGATGCTGCAAAGAGCTGGACTTAGCGGAGGAGGAGAGCGACCCAAGGCTGAAGTCGAGAAGTCCTTGATTAGAATAGTTTAGAAGCGAGAAAAAGAGGAGAGGACGATCAAGTCACTGAGGAGTCCCTGTGACGAAGACGCCAGTCACGACGCGTGCATGTCCGTCCACGTGAGTCTCAGAGTACGGTGCTGTTACTCCCTCACGTAGTTTGGAGCCTAATGACAGTGTGTTGCTCACCTGAATGTGGCCCGATTTAAAGAACTTTCCTCCCTCGTTCCTCGCCTGGCACTCGTACAGCCCGTCGTCTCTCCTCTTGACGTCGCTGATGACGATTTCAGAGACTCGCCACCTGATGAGACACATTGTACGCGTTACCCATGTACTTGACGAACCGTACAAGCTGTTTAAAAAGGTCGTCGTGGCAACACTCACTGTTCTTCTCCTTCGGTGTAGTCGGGGGCCCTCTCCACGCGGTTCTCAACGTAGATCCGCTCGTCCATGGGCTGGCCCCCGGCGATGAACTGCTCGCTAAAGGGGAAAGAAGTAACTGTGCTTCTTGTGAGCTCTGAATGAAAAGAGTTATTGCAAATACTTTTGGCTCCACTTCCGCCAGATGATCTCTGGCAGCGGCTCTCCACTAGCTTTGCACACCAGCCTGCCCTCCGACTGGCCCACGGCGAAGGTCTTGTTGTACAACTCTTGCACCTAGGGAAGGTCCCAATGCTTCGACCCACTATTGCTCGAATATGTTCGGGGATTTCAAATACCTTAGGTCGAATGATGACGTTCAATCTGGCCGTCGCCTTGATGATGCCGGCAGGATTTTCTGCGATGCAAGTGTAGTCACCGGCGTCTTCTCTGTGCAACTGATACGCGATCAGGTGCCCGGTGTCCTTCTCAAGGGTCCATCTGGAAGGGTGCACAAGTACGCGCTTAAGTGTGTGTATATGTTATATGACACGTATGTTCATGTGTGTACGGTACTGCATAAAACTCATGTACGTGACTGAATTTTTTTTACAATCTTGATGTTTCTCTTGACGAAGTTGGGACAAAAATTGAAGTGTTTAACTAGACAAGATGAATGGTATGCATGCTAAAGTGTATGTTAGGTCATATATTGTAAAGTCATGCTAAACATATTACCCTTCTTTGTCTAGCGCGTCCCTCCCTTCCCAATCGACCCAGGTGTAGGTGGGGTGCGGCGTGCCGGAGGCCGCGCATTCCAGGTCGGCCCGCTCCAGCTCGATGCCTTTCACCGGCTCAGGTCTCGTCAACCACTCGGGAGGAATCTGGACCTGCGAGGTCAATGATGCGCTTTAGGACGTGGTCGGGTTCATCAGCGTGCTGACGAAGTGTCTGCACGGGTTCCACTACCAGTTTCCCCTCTACTGGGTATCTACATAAGAGTCTCGAAAACCCATTAATCATAAGATTCTCTCCAACGCTTCCCTCCCCATCCACTTAAAAAATGCCTCTCGCCTCAGTTAGTTGTGAAATTAAGAGGGTGATTTAGTCATTTCCTTGCCTCTCGTGAATCAGCTCCGACTTTTGTCTTCGCTCTCACCTCTAGCTTGATGTCCCTCTCCTCCAGGCTGCCTGTTTCCAGGACTCTCGCCCTGCACGTGTACGTGCCGGCATCCTCCTGGGCGACGTTCTTGATCAGCAAACCGTCCGTCTCCACCACGTATTGATTTCCTGCGGACAAAAACCACGCACGCGTTCGTAAAGCAGCCCCAACACTTTTTTGCATTGTCTAATATATGCAAGTGTTTCCTCTACGAACAAAAAGAGAGAGAACGAGAAAAGTACGCTAGGAAGGAACCTCTGAATTTTCCTTCGCATTAACGTTACATGATGAATCGATGTGTCTGTCTGTCTGTCTGTCTGTCTGTCTGTCTGTCTGTGTGTCTGTCTGCACGACCAGGGTCGTCCTTAGACCCGCAATACCAAGTATCTGATCAATGAACTACGCCGCCGGATGCGTTTTATCGCAAAAGATCGCACGCAAATCACCCTTTTTTCCTCCGCTGGTCTGCATTCAATTCAGAACGAGCAACAATGGGCAGCTTGATTGGCGCTAATGTTGCCGCTGCTGTTGTTGTTGTTACTTCAGCTCTCTGTCACTAGGGACACCCGGTGTTATGTGCCCGAATTATGAACGACGCACTTGGTACATCATTTTTATGGTATCTTTAGTTATAAAACCTGTGGGAACTTCAAAACCTGTCCTTAATGGCCTTCGACAAGGAAAAAGAAGTGGGGTGGTTGGTTGGTTGGGTGGTTGATCGTTCAGCCATTCAGCTAAGTGAAGCTTCTGAATGCGAATGCCATGTTGGAAGCTGCTGGCGTCGAGATGTGCTTAGAAATTTTGGCATATTCCATGCATACGATTTTCTATGTCCGTACCTGTGCAGCTCCGGACGTTGCCATACGTACCGAGCAGTCCAGCGCTCGGCAGCGGACGCACGCGCGACCGTTGTCAGCAGCTCTCGACCACGTTGAGGAGGAAGTCACAATTTTGCCTACTTACATGTACAGTGTTCTGTGCATGCCAGCACATTAGCACTGCGCGGCCTGGCTGAAAGGACCCGTGACTGCACAGTGAAGCTGCGCAGTTGCTCGACTGTAATAACTGAAGTCGTCAGAAATTGGCAAAAAAGCAACTTCCATTGGCGATACCAGCAGAATTCTTTTTGAAATGCCTCTAACTAACTTTTGGGGAAAAGTCCTCTTTTCACCTGAAGTCTTCCGACTTTGTTCCTTTTCGAGTGAACAGATGAAAGTCGTCACTAGATGGTGCTTTTGAGGCTGCTCTTGAAGGCTCCAGCAATGACTGACAGCGAGTCTCACGCCCATGGGCACGAACACGTGAGTATTTGTTCTGTACAAGCAGACTGTTTGGTTGATGCACCATGGAATGAAGTCGTCATAGCTCATTTAGCACTGGACGAATTCCCCTAACAGCGTCGGCTATTAATGTCTCTATACTTGCTGTTTAAATTGCCATTGGAGAACTTGTTGTTCAAGAGAGAGTCCAAGGCAATGAACATCGCTTGAAAGCCCCGCCAGGTCGACGACGCAGCAGAGTTATAAGAAACTGACTTGAAGAGTGCAAAAGAAGTGTAGAAAAAGCATTTCATCGAATGTGTGTCATTGAGGAAATCATCAATGAACTCCTGACAGATAATCGCATCACTGCCCCACTGAGAAACATGCTCCAATCGCTCCAAGACTGTCGATGTTCTCTCCTGTCACGTTAGATCATCTGTTTCACCCCCTCCGACCGACCTAAATTGTTGTTTGGGCCGGCCGCGCGTTAGAAAGCCGGGGTTACTGGGGTTGGGTGGGTGGGGGGTTCGATATGACGAACATCACAATTGATCACCCCCTTGAGGAGTTGGGCGACTGCATCATTAACGGAGAAATCCATCAAGTAAGAAAGGAGAGGCCACGTGACTGATCCACGCCGCGCACACGTACTCACGAACGGGCGCTGGTGCAAACACTCCGGCTGCGCAGTCAAGCAAATGTGATCCCACCCACCCGGAGAGACTGAGCACTTTGCCATGCACGCTCACCTCGCTGGATTTGTGCATCCGCACACGCATTCTGTGTCCTCCATACGGGCATATGTGAGCAGGCACGTGCTGTGGAAGACATTTAGGTAGATATGATGCTGAGGCTGCATTCTTGCGCTCACTTCACGTACTTTCCCCCACTATGTTTGCTTTCAAGATTCAATTTATCTTTTTTCGAAATCCCAGAAGCCTTTCCTCCTACCTCACCAAAGGCAGCAGGCTCATTTTGTGTCGATAGCTGCAAGGTCTATCTCGGTCACCCGTCGACCTGCTGCTTACTTCGGGATTTTGAGAAAAGTTTTAGGGAAGGGCTAAGCCTGTGGAAAAAGGCCAAGGGTCTTCCTCTTGTAATAGCACAATGCATGCTGCTCCAGTCCCGCAGTAAAGGGGAATGGCAGATTTTGGCTCTGCACTATTGGGAGAACACAGGAGCCCACTCAGATTTGTCCCGGGTTCGTAAAACAGCATAAAAGACGTGGCAGCTCTTGCATGTCGAGCCACGAGTACATTTTTATTAGGTACAACCTGCCTGGCAGGAAGAACACACACACAAACACACGCCGTTGCACAGCTTCGTCAAATAGTGAGCCGATGGACAGGAGAGGCACGACATGAGCGGGTCTGTCGTCTCGCATACAACTTTTCAAGGGTACTTCAGTGCGGGAAGGTTTTTAGCCCACCCCAGAGTCAGAAGACCAGATTTTCAATTATGGAAACGTCGTTGATTTTTGTTTGCCATAACCATTTTTATGCCCGTGTGACAGATCTATATGAAGATGAGCAATATATTTTTTCGGCCAGACAACAAAAATACTGTATCTCCCGTCGAGACAACTACGCTGGACATTAGTCTTGGTAAGACGAAATAAGGACGTAGAACAAACGACTCCACACGCGTGGCAAACAATATTAGCCTCGACTGTCGTGCTGGGTCGCAAAATTGGAATCAAACTTGGGGATCCAATTGACGAAAGTCCGTACCATAATTGTTAATCTATTGACCCCTGGGAGGAATTAATTTTATTGCTCATCAAGGTTCACAATTCCCTCAATACTTCTTGACCACGACTGTGTAAGACATGAAACTGTCCTCGCAGACCAGGAATCGGTACACAAATTGGACCCAAGTGACGCAAAAAGTGACAAATAGTTGAAGGTTTGAACTATACCTGGCAACACTTAAGGTCATCCTTGCTGATGAAAATGCTACTGTGCTGTTCAAGTGGATGTCGAAATCCCCCCTCCTCAGTGTATACTATACATACAATATTCGTCTAGTATACACAACTACTCATGAGTACAATGGAACGTCTCTGCAAGAATCAGGATTTCATCCTCCCAGGGAACTCATCCGTTCGGGACCTATTTTATTTGCCACAACGAAAAAAAGAGGCTATTCATGGTTACTCTTGTAGAGAAGTTCCACTGTTTTGGCCTTTTCCGTGAAACCCGAATAAGAATCAGGACATCTCCCGGCTTCCATTGTGAAAAGCCAAGATCCGGGATTGAAAAAGTGACCCCGACATGGAAACCCCGAACTGGTACAGTACGCGTGCCTCTGGACAAGTTAGCACTGTACAGTGTGAAAGCGCAGACATGACGTGACATAATCTACAGACTAGTCCTATGTGCAGCAAAAAGGGTCTCAAAGCGTCTAAGCTAGGCGAATTAAGAAAAAAAATGCTGCTTTATTCGCCTGGCAAAGACTCTTCTGGTCGGAATAAGGTCATTATTGCGGTGGTGCTTTAGAGATTTGTTTGGCAAAGCTCATACGACTCTGCGATTTAGCAAATATAAATTCCAAGCTCAGTGCGGAGAGGAGAGACAGTGCGGAAGTGAAGATAAGCTTAATTTACTACGTTCTATGGTGCAGAGTGGAGATTGCTTTTTTTTCTCTCTCTCTTCTACTTCCTCTTGCTCTCATGATTCTCACCTCCGGGCTGAATTGGCAAAGATACCGTGACGTTGTCGCCTTTGTTTTTGGGCGGACAAAAGCACCATGGTCAGCGTCGTGTTATTCAAAAACAGACTGTGACTTCTCTGAAGTCACCATGACGCAGCAGCAGCACGTGAGGAGTCTCACCTGTCGACAAGATGAGGCTCTCCTTCAGCCAGTCGATGGTGGCCGGCGGCGAGGCCCTCACCACGCAGCGGATCTTGTAGTCCTTGTGGATGACGGCGTTCTGGTCCTCGGGGGCGTCGTCCCAGGTAATGCCGACTGAAAGCGGGCGAGGAAGGGACAAGATGTAAGATGCATGTGAAGACGATTATAAATTTTTCAGAGAGCGGAAACATAGGATGGTTAGGGTTGAAACCATATCACCTTTAATAGATGTTACACAAACTTTGCAAAAATATGTGAAATTTATGCTAATTTTGCCAAAATTCGTGACAGACAGCAATTTATCTTATGTAAAGACATCTTTTTCCGCTCTCTAGTTATTGTACGTATCTACTTACTGAAGGTGGATATCTGTACTTTAGCTGCCATCTGTTCGTTATTTGCGTAGATGCCCTCACACCGGTAGTCGCCGGAGTCCTCTTCGCGGAGATTCTTGATGAACAGCATGATCGCGGGGTCTCCGGGTTGCTCCTCGGTGTAGATCCTGAGGGACCCCAAGAAGAAGATACATTTCAACTCTCCGCATCAACCGGGACATAGCCAAAATACACAGGGTTACCACGTGCACGTGTATGCAGCGACCCAAAGAGAGAAAAAAGACTTCCATCTTCAGCTACTTGATCCCTCACAGCTTTTTTGGCGAGCTACCCCACATGCCTTGGTCGCTCTGAACATATTCAGTACATTACATGTCTACGTTATCGTGACTTTGGAGCTTCTTGGAGAGGTTTCCACCGGTCAGTGTTGCCCTGCTAACATCTGTTCATACAGTGCTGTATTGAACGTACTGTCTGTCCCAGTTAAGTTGTTGCAAAGAAACACCAATAGCTTAACTACTATACAGTATAAATTATATCAGGGAGAATGGAGACTTAGTTTATTCTTTGCCTTAGTGCTAGTGCTGCAGCGCGTAGCTTTTATGTGTACAGCAATGACACAGCGTAGATAAAGCCGGACAAAGTTTAGGCACCGGCTCTTAAACCAGGTGTCTAAACCAATTGCTTTTACTTCGTTGCGAAGAGAGAGATGTCGACAAATGTTGATGCAACGACTCCAAACTTCGTCCGGATTCATCTATGACAACCTGTGGACAGGCAGACGTCTCATCCTATCTAAAGTACGCTTCAAATTTCAGCCCTACTGTAGGTGTGGTAGGTGTTTTATAAAATATGAAGCAAGGTTAAAAATTTTAGCTGTGTGGTACGTACAAGCTGACGTCAGCAGCATCAAGTAAACTGACTGAGCAGAACGTTCAGAGACACATGCATGTCTGCTTTGTGTGCGTGCGTGTGTGTGGCTTTCAAGAAATAAAACAGTTAAGGCAATGTAATTATCTGGGCAGAGAGGTGAACCAATTTCCTGTGTACGTGATGCGCCGATACCTTTTCTGGTGATCCCGAGGCTCTCCACGGCTGCCTGGATAAGTCTAGTGCCAGTCAAGATTCCTGCTTACGTTTTCAAGTGCAGTTTGGGAAGTTCTTTTTTCACTTTTTTTTGGAAAAGGGAACAACGCATAGGCTCAGGTGCATGGTACTTTTTCTGCAGTGATGATGCGAGCCACAAATATTTTGGGCTCACGAGCCCCGAGCCCGAAGCATGACACGAGTGAGGCTGAGGACTTGGGTGTTTGGACTGAAGGAGCATCAAGTGCCACGACATCACGGAAAACGGACGGGTAAGCAATGATTTTAGACGCGTTTTGTTCAATTTCATACTAGGGTTTCTCCTGGCTAAAGATTCTTTCAAAAGTTTCATAGATCTCAACCTTTTTTGCTAAGGCTCGAGGCTCGCGTGATCACTGTTACTCAGCCCAGGTACATCGGCCGGCTCTATCCTATTGACCATGCACTGCCACTGTATTTTTGTCCCTACAAGTGTCACATCGACTACGTATCGTACATATACAGCGGTTTAAACGTGAGGAAACTTCTTATTGTAAAGGGACAACATCGAGGATGGAAGGAACAATGCATGACTACAGAATAACATTAATGGATGTTACCTCGCGCTGTAATCCCTGTGGTATCAAGAAAGGAGAGAAGTAAGGGAGGAAAGGAAGAAAGAAAGGAACAGAGTGAGTTTTCAGTCCCATTTTCTGCCTATTGATGTCATATCGCAGACGAGGGCTGATAATCAGGCATAGTAAACAGGTTGCATCAGAATTAGTGATGACTCGAGGACTCTCATCCAGGACTTCAGCCAGGTCCTGGCAGTCATTAGTGCTTCAACAGGTAGTTTGTGAGTTAGAAGCCAAAACTCGCACTCCAAATTATATCAGTCAGCTGTGTAGAAGAGTTTCCTATGCTGGGCAATGTGCGTGAGCCAAAAACTGCATTGCTGTGTCGCTTTGCTTATTTGGGCCTCCTTAGTGTCACTAACTCTGACGCTTCCTGTGTACAATAGTATGCATCTGTTATGATACGTAGTATATGTCATCAGTTATTGGGCAGGGCGTGCATACGACCACTGAGCTGATGATCCACGGTAGCGGCGGCAGCACCAGCAGCAGTCTGCAGACTTTCCGCCCAACTTACGAAGCAGCCTTAAAAGCGTGTGATATAAGGTAAGCAGCACTTGCGGTTTCGTACGTACTATTATGCTCTTTGCGCACGATTGCGCCATCTGACAAGGCTCGGGGTGCAGATTCTGGCAGCGCGTGCTCTTTAAAGAAAGGGTGTGTGCAAGACCTGGGACTCGCATAGCGTTTAGCAGCAGTGCAGCAAAGGGTTAATGTCGCATACGTACGTACTACGGACAGTACAAAGTGAGAAGAAAAGAGTGGATGATGAGGGAGATCTTGGCAGAGATGGAAGTTCACACTTTTGGCAATATGGGCGGATGGAACCAAATGATTGCGCGGTAGAGTTCGCCAGTGGTGAGTCAGGCTGGAGTTGTGACTGTTCGAGCTTAAGTGACGCAGCTTTTTTCTCACAAACAGCATTATTGCTCCCCTCAATTTCATTGCTCTTCGGAGCTGGATAAGAGTGAAAGCTGCAACTTTCCACGCTTAAGTGATGACACTCATTCATACAAGAGGCTTCTCACGTCACTTTGTATAGAGGAGAGAGCGCACTTTTGGGTGCTTACCTGTCATCCTGAGGAATCATTTTTCCCTGTGGCCCCAGCCACTTAAGGTCCCTGACGAGCTCTGGATTGCTGACAACGGCCTTGCAAGTGAAGAACAGATTCCTGCCCACCGGCATGTGGTGAGGGCCCGCGGGGATCACCCTGAGGGTGTTGGTCTGGCGAACGTTCAGCCTGTTGGCGTAAACTGCAAGAGAGAAGCACGACACTTCAGTCAGGTAGCACTGAGGACTGAGTTCAAAGAACGTTGAAAAGTACGAATACGGGCGCAAGTACTGGCATGGGTACGCACTGTAGCTCTATTTTGTACCCACAGGTACTGGTACCGGTTGTGGGGGTCATAACCCAGGGGCACGGGTATAAAGGCAACCCGTTACAGCCTCCGCCAAGGACGTACCGTAATAACTAGAGAGCTTTTTTTAGGCAAATTCTGTACCATGGCAGTTTTTTGGCAGCATGCGGCAAAAAAATGCTAAGCCCTCAAGCAAAAGTTGCCACTTTCATCAAAACAGAATGTACGCATTCACAAATTTCTACTCCAGATGAACATCATAGCACGTTGAACACTTGCGTCTGTCAGGGACGACGTTTCTTTGGACATAAATGTTAATCTTCCCTGCCCCAGGCCTCGCCCTCCATCACCTGAAACTGATCTGACGACCTCTACCACTCCGACGCTCCCTACGAGGGGAACCCCATTTTCTTTGGTGAGAGGTCTGGACAAACTTTGAAGAAGAAATCGGGACATTTCAAATCCACACCGGATTTGTCCACACATCTCCTCCTCCCAGGCTCCGGCTGAGCCTTCCCAAAAATTGTATCCCCCCCTCCAATAATTTACCCTAACCCCAACAGGGGTCACAAAATAATCTGCCGTGGAGGATTAATAGAGTACACACAGTAGCCCCCGCACAAGTCATAGCTGCTTTTTTTGTTCATGCTCGAGTCGGGCCGACATTAGGGATCGAGAGTGACGTGAAAGCAAAGACGAGAAAGATCAATCAGGCGTGACCCGATGAGAGAGAGATGAACAGAAATGGATCCGAGTCGGTCATCAGCAGCGATGAAGGAGAACTCCTCTACTTGCTTTCGCGTCGTCTACACACATGTTGTTGTTATTGTTGTGCACACACAGACACATGTGTATACCTGTACAGTGCGCGCCAGAAAGGAGATTTAGCGAGGATCCTGAGACTGCTACAGGTCGAGGAAAACGGCAAAAACATCTCAACTTTTCTTCATGATGCCGGACCAGGAACGAGCAGGGACATATTTATGAAATGGAGTCCCCGCGTCTGCCAGGAACTCGCTCAAGACACAGGCGGAAGACTCTGCATACCAAAACATTTTTGTCCCAACTTCTGGAACGCACTGTACACACACAAGTGTTGTGTCGCCAACATTCTTTTTGCCGGCGCACCATGTGTGCAGCGTCCTTGCCCTTGTTGTTGTCTGCCCTCACTCGCACACGTTGAGCAGGATGGATGCATGAGCTGGATGGAGTCAGCGTCAAAATGGTCCATCTGGCGTGTGTCAATTCTATTGAAAAGTAACGTGCGTTTATGCCGAAACTCTGACGGTTGCGCGACTATTTAATTTCCTGCCTAAGAACGTCTCCTTTTTTTCTTTCTGTCTTCCCAAAACAAACTTCAGAAAGAAAATCCTATGAGAAAGGAGGAAAGAGGAATCAGCAAAGTCGATGCGAACTTTTATTTGCCAGAAAAACAACTTTCTGCAGAAGGTTGCAATCCTCTCTGGGTGAGGATTGAAGAAGAGAGCCCAAATGCTGGAACCTTTGTTGGTGAAAGATTCCTACTGCTTCCCTCTTCTCATTGGCATCGCTTGGCCTAGAAGGCTCTTTCGCTCATACAACAATGCCTTGTTCGGACTCTGCGGTTGCCGATACCAGCCTTCAATGAGGAGCGTTTTGATGCAACATCATTCACATCTTTAAGAGCTGCTATCATCACAAAGGGAAGTCTCGCTCAACCTCAAAGGCTGTTGTCCGGGATAAAGAAAGAGGGTCTGTTGGAAACACCTCGGCAACGCAATTTGTAATCTGGCACCGAAATAAAACCTGCGGGCCAGCAAAAAGCTCTTCTCTCTCTGTTCCAGCTGCCCCAGGAGTTCTCACACATTTTTCATACTTGATGCTTGGGGTGCGAATGCACACTTTTCACCACTTTGTCGCCGCTGTCGGTGGCGCCGCCGCAGCCGCCACTGTTGCCACTGCACATATCCAAGTGAGCAACTTTGCTCATTTTTCTCTTACTGCTGCTGCTGAATAAGATTTTTCCTCAGCTCTCTTTGCCCAATCCGTCGTCGTTGTCACTCGTGACAGGATGAAAAAGTTCCTCCCGCTCAAAATGCGCCCATTAATCAGGCGGCCCCAACAATGCACGTGCTTGCATGTGACTCATTCGTTCCAGCCTATTAGAGGGATCGACACGCCTTATTTAATGCTATTTTGGCTGTGCTCTTAGGCGTGCACTCTTCACGGACGACAGAAGCCGATCGGAAATAGCCACATGGACGCTAAATTTATCGGCCGACTCTGTCTTATCCACTCTAACGTTTTCGCACTTATACGGACGAATTTCTATTAATGTTTCCCCTGCCGACAACGGGGCTAATCCTGACACACACACACACACACACACACACACCCATTTGTGTTCACGTATGGTCCGGCTAAGAGAATGTATTAGCATCAGATTACGTACCTTGAACTGTACGCGGATACGTGAGTTACGACAGGGTGGACAATAAATTCTCTTCAATGAGTCGCTTGTGAATAGACCCTTCTGCGAGGACGTTCAATGTGTGATTCAATCCTTGCACATGCATCAGGCATGCAAGTTGGGGGGGCCTTGAATGCAGAGGCGTTCGGAGCTTGGAATTCCTGCAAAGGCCCACCAAGGCCCCTCTGAATCAATCTGGGGTACGTACATATACCAGGCTCTTGTGTCGTGCCTGCAGAATGGGCATACTTAATATTTTTGGGTATCATCAAGAAGGGGCGGTGGAGGAGAAGTTCTTGGGACACCCTGTACGTGCGTGCGCGCGATTCCCGCCAATGAGCGAGCCTCCAGCATCCATTGATACAGAAATGCTGCGACAACAGCGCCAAAGATGGGCAAGTCAAGTCTGCAAACAGTTTTTTTTTCTTTTCCACCCCGGTAGCGGCGACACACATCATTACACGGAGGAAATGAGTAACATGAGACTTCTCTGCACACTTAACATTTTTAAAGTGACTCAATGATCTGGCTCGACGTGACATGATTTGGCATATTCCAGGCTCAGCTCAGCTTTCTTCATCAGTCAAGAGCAGGACTGAAGAGCTGCCTCCAGCCGAGGGAACAATAAAAAAGGAGGGTCCATCCTAAAATAGCGACCCAATTTTGTCAACAACAACTAGGAAGCATTTTGTAGAAAAGGAGGGACAGCAGCTATTGTTTGCCAAAGGGGGAAGGAGCATTTGGGAGAGAAATAATGCTCCTCTGTGGCTTCGTCCCGGTTCCCTTCCTTTCTCTTTGTGCGATTACTATGGACGAATAGAAACAACTTTTTTTCTCCTATCAAAGTTGCGTGGCTGTTTAGTTATTTCTGTCTCTCTTCCGGAGGACTCGGGGGCCGTCACGGCCAAGAAGCTCCGGGCTGGCCCGTCGGTGACGCTCCAGATGCTCACCAAGCGCCTCAACTGGAATCGTAACCCTGACGGCCAGCAGCACCTGGCTTTTCTATAGGAGAAACACGGGATTTCCGTGATAAAACCTGAGAGGCTGATATAAGGTTTATCGTGCACTCTAAACTTGATGCTCTCGAGAGCGGGAGAAAAGTTACCGTCTACGGACTTGAGGGGTTCCACTTTCGTAAGTGTAATTTGCTCTTATTATTAGACATTCATGGCTACTGCGGCGGCGCACGGAGGAAGATCTGGAGCGGGAAAAAGCTCTGCCCCGGATTGAAGTAGTCCCCAGGGAGGGGGAAAAGTCCCACAGCATCTCAGATTTCCTCCTCATTTCACTGCTGCTAATGGTAGCCCCACAGAGGGGAAGAGCAGTGGACCTCCAACGTCCCAGCAAATAGACTTTTGCAGGATCTCCGCACAAAAATGGTCGCGATTTGAGTCCTGTTTCCAGGAAGTCACCGAATACTGTCCAGACTCACTCGCTCCGTAGAAGAAAAGTTATATAGATTTTTAGGACTGGACATTCGTGACTAGTGGACGGTACAGAAAGCCCACTTTTCTCGTCTTTCACTCGCATCACATTACCAGAAAACCCTTTTCTCGAAGTAGCTTTCTGTCTTAAAAAATGGCTCGCCAGCTGCGTTCGTGTGTGTATGGGGGGGAACCTTGATGTAACACATAGAGAGAGGAGAGAGACTCACGTACGTATCCTTTCTATCTGCTGTGACTCTAAAAAATGCGTACTCCTGCTGTTGTTCAGACAGTTCTGGCAGCACCAGTGAACACATGTGTGCCTGCCAGCCTGTTGTGCTCCCTGCCTACCGGCCTATGGGCCTGCCTGCCTCACACACTCGCTCACTGACTGTCGACGTCGACGGCCAACCTGCAGATTAATGATACCAAAGAATGGAGCCATTTTTTCATAGACACGCATAAGTACGCGCAAGAACCTTTGTGGAAAATTAAAATACACAGGTAGCCGAGGTACCTAATGCGGATAGCACTTAAAGGACGTGTGAAGCAAAAAAGACCCCAAGTCTTGGGTTGGTACAAAGGACTCTTCTTATGGCTCAGTAAGTTGAGCCGACATTTTGTTGAAGGAACGTTCGTTCGTGGGTAGTGTACGTACACATGGGTAATCCTTAGAGATTACACAGAGAGTGGTTACGCGGTGCTGAAAACTCTCCGTCCTGTCATGTGTAGTGCTTCACAGGGAACTTTCCTGAGCATCGCAGGGAATTTCCCGAGTGTCACAGGGAATGTCCTTCATATCCTGGGTCAGCCCCTCAGGCCCTGCAGTTAGGGCGTTCGAGTGTAAGGCAACAGCTGCACTTTGGTCAGCCTGGCTGACTCTTGAGTCACTGTATTGGCCATGGAGGTTGACCTGAAAGCCAACAGTCGATCGAGCCAGTTGTCTGATTTCACTCGTGACGCATCTACTGTATGTTTTTAGTGATCCAATAAGAAGTAGAAACCTCTTAATCAATTAATTAATCTTGCGATAATCGAGTGTGGAGAGAGAGTATAAAAGCTTGGCAGCGTCAGCCCAAACCGCTGCAGTCCCGGCAAACAAGTCCATTTGGCACAATGCCTTCTCTCACCATACCGCTGTCTCTGCTGTCGGCAGTCATTTTGCTGCTGGCACCTCAGGTTGAGCTCAAAGATCCCCTAGCAGTCACCATTTCTCGAATGAAGAGACATCAGCGAAACATCGAAGACGTCATTGACAATCCGGATGTCGCCCGGTCCAAGGAGCTTGCCTGGGGTAAAGTGCAGTCGAGCAGACACGCAAAGTTGAGCTTCGTCGTCGACATCAAAGACCTCATGGCGACCATGGCTTCTTTCAGGTCCTCTCCCCATCGCTTCCCGCGACAAGCTGCGCCTGCTGTACGGGATGTTGCAGTCCATGAAGAAGAGACCCCAGGACGTCATCTTGCCGGACAGGGAGGAGAGGGAGTGGATGACAAGGCTGGGATGAGAGTAACACCTATCCGACCTTTTCTCCGCGTACAAGTTTATGATAGATAGGTGAAGCAAAATTCCACTTTACCAATGTAACTTGCCAGAGAGGTGCACTTAAAAGGCAAAGTGAAATCGTGGGGAGATGTTATTTACTCTGTCTCTCGGTATTGGTGGTTGGAGTGGCACAGTGGATTCCTGGTTGAAGCCGAAAAATACAACTTTGCAATTAGCCTTTTGTGGCCAATTCTCTAGGCTGTGGTGTGCCGTCCTGTAGAAGGATGAAAGCGATTTAAAGTGATGCCACAGAGGTTGAGCCAGTCCGGCATACAGAGGGCTGAAAGGGTGATTGGTGCCAATTGGAGTAGGTAAGTGAGTAGGTAGATAGATGGTTAGGTAAGGAGGCATTGAGTGCGTCAGCTCTCCTGCATGGCCTGTTCTTACACACATACGTACTCTGTTACAACCACCCGACTTTTCTTTACGACTACTTCTCGCTGATATGGCTATTAATTTTTCCTTCAGAAAGAAATGTATTAGCAGAAAAGTTCTCTTCACTGTCTGATAGGAAAGATGTCAGATTTTTTTTCCTTCTCCTATTTTTCACGTCACATGGAAAGCTGTTCTCTGCAGGTTACCACGTGTGCTGGAGCCAAGGCAAAGTAGTCCCACTAGTTCATTTACCTCAGGACCTGCATGGAGACACCAAATATGACGTCCAGCTTCTACTGCGCTCTTTTGTCTGGTGTGAGGCTGAAAAAAGAGAAGCTTCAGCTAGCATTGGAGAGCGCATGGGAGAAAAAATAGCGCGTCAAAGGCAATGCCTGTAGTACGTTCGTGAGGCTAAATGCCTCACATCTTCCTCGTTCCTCTATTGTTTGGACTATCTTTCTTTCTTTCTTTCTTTCTTTCTTCCTCGAGTGGCATCTGTGCAGCAGACACAATTCCTCTGCCATTCGTAACACGCTTTTTGGGTACAACGCAGCCGAGAGAGGATGACAACATCACGTTTATTGCGCTGACATATTGACGTGGTGGAAATTGTCTGTCTCAGTCGCGGCAACGTCGAGGTCTGTCCACACAGGCAGAAAAAAAAGTGGGACAAACCAAACTTGTTCACCCTAGGTACGACGATTGGGATGCCTCAGAGCTCCCTTATGCGCACCACAGTCAAACAACGATCCATAATCATGAGAGATGCAGACATCTCGAGATGGATTATCCCAGCAAACCAGAGTTGTCCGAGCTTTGCGGGCTTCACTCCGGACACCTCTGGGCTGGGGAAACCCCGTCACTTCACCACTAGTGCGGGAGTGGATAAAGAAGGGCAGTCGAGTCAGGCCAAGATAAGACTCGACCCAAACCAATCATCTCCATTCCGCTATCACGTCACACGATCAGAGTTGCCCGGCTGGGATTGGTTCACCTGCTACTGCACTAATCATGAGACTCCGGAACTGTCAGCCATGATGGACAGGGCAGCCGAACTGCTGGGCTGCGGTTTATTATTCGGTCATAAGCTGCCGATCATACATCTTATTGTGCGCGGGGATGCTCACGCATTTACCCTCACTGCAATAGCGATCATCATTCATCATCGCCACTGTTTTAAGCACGGACCAAACACAGAAGCCATTGTATCGTGCGAATGGCCAGAAAACAAATGTTGAAGGAGCAATGCTTTTGTGGATTGCAGAATTAGTCACGCTTGTGCATCACAATGCGCGACAATCCGCGCACTCACGCGCGTCCGCACAACTGCGCGCGGGCGTCTTAAGAAGGGCAGCCCATTAAGGAGAGTGAAAAATAGCTTTTAATTAGTCATACACACTGCTGCGCCTTCGGCTGGAACCTTGTTTGAGCCGGCCTTAAGGGCAGGCGCTTCCCCTGCTGCCACTTCCAAGTTAACATTCCACTGGCTTTAATACTTCTATCTACTTATACGCCACCACCGTCCTTTGCCGTGAGTTCCTTTCTTTCATTAGAAATTATAATGTTGGCGGCTGCTGCTCCCAGATAAAAATCGTTGAGCTTTGCGATCTCTGGATCTAACTCCATCGTCACCACTTGAGGCTATTCTTGTATCACGACCAGAAGAAGGCTGGGGTTTTTTTCCACGAAAAACGTGTACGTACCAAAAGTGTGGAGCGTGATGGTAATTGCCAAGCATTTGTTTCAACTTGTTCGCGTGGAAGTTTCAGCGCAACCTGCAGCCATTACAAAAGTTTTTTTTGTACCCAGTAGTGCCTCCTACGCCACGCAATGGGACATATCTTCCTCTCACGACCACTCAATGTTGATGCAGGCGTTGGAGAGGTTGGAGGGTTTTTTTTTCTTTTCTTCTTCCAAGTCTTATTCGCGTACACACGACGCAGTGACGATGCGGGCTCTAGGTTGTTCGACTTGACGTACGAGCCTTGCGGCCACAGTCGTCAGGACCAAGTTGGAGTGCACAGAATGCGATTTTAGACTACTTCTCGCTCTTGGTTAGTAGTGGAAGGCCGAAGGTCTTTGTCAGATGGTTCTTTCAAAAATGTCACACACGTATCAAGGTCGTTGTTAATGACAAATTAGGTCACTTTTGATTGATTTGGCCACTTCAGTTTAGGTCACTCTGGGTATGGCTTAACGATGTAAGAAGGTCATCATCAACAATGCGATGTCAATTTTGTTATGCAGGACCTCGGGTGTGCGCGATGCGCTTCCTTGACCAAGTACCAGCTCGCGAGCCCAGGCTCGAGGGCTCGTCTCATCACTAACACGACGCTAGCGCCGTTGCTACAGTTGCTGCTGCTGTGATCGCTGTGATCGCTGTTGATACTAAATGCACAAACGCTTCTCGAGCTGCTTTGAGTTTCCGCGCAACAACAATAATCGACTGGTTTTTTTTGTCGCTTGTACTGTAGCAAAAAAGGTAGCGTGCACAAAAAGTTTTCCATTTTCTTTTTCTGGCTTTTTCACGACAGTCCAATCGACCGAGTCCCGACAGAGCAAAGCCAAGGATCTTGGTTAACGAGGGCCACTTAGTGACAAAACTGAAGGGGACAAAAAGAGCTCTAAAGTCCGTGAGTGTAGTGAGAGTCACATTTTTTTGTGGGTATCTCTTCAGAAGGGCTATGAGAGGACGTGATTCTGCCCCTCTACCTTCTTCTCGTCATGATGTATCGATCATGGCCATTTTCTGCGAACTCATTTGGGTCATCCTTGGGCATGAAAGCTTGGGCACTTTTGAGTCATTTTTTATCGTTTCATCCAGTACCTATATAGTACGACTCAGCTACTTGAGTGTTCTCGCGCGTACTTGGCTAGCACAAATGTATCTTATGCCATGAAAGCTGACAGTCTTGGTACTTGCTAAAGAATAGCCGCCAGCTACTTCGTGAGTGTGTCAGAAAGTCAGTCTTTCAAGGCTTCACTCACATGCGAGGATTGCTTGTATGTATGTATGTTCTACTATACCCCACTGCTGCGCACACAACGCTTACATACTTTGAGCAGCTATCAGATAAGGCAGATTTCAGCTTGAGATGGAAGCGAAGTGTAAACGCGCCCTCAGATGACTCCACTGGAGACGTATACAAGTAACAGAAGAAGCGAGAGAGACATCTTCGGTACTGCATAAAGCGATTTTAGAATCTGAGTTCTGAAGATTGAATGTGTGTGACTCAAGATGGAAAGAGAGAGAGAGAGAGAGCAAACAACATTTCGAGGAGGAAAAATAAAATAGAGAAAGAGATGAGATAACTTAATAGCAAATAAGCAGGCCACGCTAACAAGCTGGGATATCAGATATTATCTCTTTCAAAAAAAAAAGTTTCCAGGTTGTTTCCTATTTCCATAAGAATCAGTTGACTTCTCCACACTTGATCTTGAAGAGGTGAAAATCTTTCATGACTCAGGATGCAGCAGAAATGGTCAGTCAGAGCTCTCGGATTTGGTTGATCGCTCGACGAGAATGAAGAAGGAGCTGGAGCTAAGTAGGAAAGGAGGTATCTGATTTCGATATCTGGCGACTCCATCGCTCGCCCCCTCCACGTTGGGTGGGCACTTTCCAGCCGAGGTGGGTAGGTGATACGAGCACGACCATAAGGCAAGCCATGTGGCAGACACTTCTCTGCACGTGCATACATGCGTGCATGCGTACAAAATGTCGGACAGACAGACAGACAAACACACGGAGCTGGTGTATGACTCAATGTGAGCATGGAACGAACGCAGCTGCGACGATGGCAAGAGAATTGGAAATTTATCTAAGCCTTCCGACGCCTTTTTTTCTTAACTGTTCAAGCAGTTTTGAAAAAACTTCGATGCAATTTTTTGCACTTTGGCATTGCAATTTGAATTTAGTGGGAATCAAGGACGAAGCGTCGAAGGCAAATGCTTTCATGCGTACCTTGAAAAAAAGCACTCTACCCTAAGTATACATGATGCAACGAAGTTGGCAACTCTTCCACTCTCTGTACAAAGCCTCTCGTTTTAGGGCTCGTCGGCTAGCTCACTTAACAGCAAGGACGGGGGGGGGAGTAGGGAGAGTTACCCACACCGTCAAAAATAGGCACATTCTCAATACAGTGTTATGAATGATTTTTTTGGGGGGGGGCCGCCCCCCCCCCCGCGCCCGGGCCTGGAGAGAGCCATCTTGAGGGGGGCGGACACGCCCCCCACCCCCAC
>JAAUXU010092948.1_pt1 | contig 31810 bp, 39 predicted proteins | sample 7278151 | NCBI WGS metagenome assembly JAAUXU01 (sample SAMN14350113, study PRJNA611818) | marine sediment metagenome | isolation source: surface marine sediment (1.8m) | place: French Polynesia: Moorea | collected 2018-08 | reverse complement strand
CTGACAATTATTCTAGTACTGACGGAGTAGTCGTGAATAACTAGAATGGGGTATGATAAGCAGCTCCTGTTCAGGCTACAATCCTGTGAGCACAGTCTGGCAAACCAAGGTACGCACTACAAGTACAAGTTAGCTCGCACTCGTTCTCTACTGGGGCACCAGTATAAGGACATAGTTGCCAGAAGTTGGATCATAGCACAGCTTGTGCTAGCCTGCACCAGCCACGGGCCCGTCCTACACTTCTACCATAGCCTATGCTAGTCCATGGTAACGTCCACTAGCCCGCACTGGTCTACCTACCTTCTTCCTGTTGTAGAGACAAATCATCCTGTAGCAGCAGTCCTTGATGTCGTCCTCCTCAACCCCGAGGACGTCGAACCAGGACGGGTTTTTCGGCAGAGGAACGAGAAGTTTCCGGGCGGAGAGGTAGATGCAGGCCACTGCGATCGTCTCGGGCGGGTATCGCACGAACACGTCCGTCCGCAGGCTGTCGTTCATAAAGTTCCTGTCGAGAAAGAAAATCAAGGTCCCCCTGAGGTCTTGACCACCTCACGCACGTTAAGGAACATTCTGGCAAAAGAAAAGCATGAGACAACGGCCCCCAACCCCACCCACACTGTTGACAGCCTTGACCCCAGGGGCTTCTCCATCGCTGAAAGGCAAGCAGAAAAATTTTAGAGAGGAAAATACTCAATGATCAGAGTCAATTTTCTGTCTTTTTCATCTGGCTGCCCTGTCATTGTGGCTGAGAGGGAGAGAGAAGCGAGCAGAGTCAGAGGCGTCTGCAAGGGAAAGAAGAAATGACTTTTTTTGCAGATCAGTCGCACTTTTTTCGCACACACCGACACAAACTCAAACGTAAGATCTTGGTCGATGTCACTGACCCATTAGAAAGTCCTGCTGAGAAATCGTGCAAAAGCTGTCTGATTGGTGCGGTCGCATGAGGCGCAAACATGAATATCGTAAGTGCTGTGGCAATACTGGAGGTTGAGCTGGCTTACCTCGGATCTTCTTCTCAGCCCCCTCCCTCCTCTCTTTAGCGCAAAACACAGGACAAGCAAACGATTTCATCTCCAGAAAATTGACTCTCTCACACCAAAAATAAGATCTTGAAGAGCACTTCAATCTTGGTCTTTTTTTTTTTTTTTGATTCAGCCTTGGTCTTGGTCTTCGCTGGGTGCATTTTCGCCGCCTCCTTTTTGGCCACAGCGAGGCCTTTGTCGAGGCACTTACCCCTGGCGAAGGAGATGACGGGAGGAGGATCGATGAAGGCTGTTGGGCTCTTCTCTCTCTCAATCTCCGACCCACTAAACAGGCGGAAACGAGAAAGAAAGAAATAGAGTTAGTCGAATTCTAATCAAACTCGAGGCAGGCCCAAGCCAGCCAACTTGGGTTTCTGTCCCTCCACGTGTTCCAAGGACCACTGCAGAAAAATGGACCTCATGTTTACTGCAGCACGTGTACCAAAATGGTCAGAACAACTGTATGTGAAACTTAGCAGAAGCTGTGAGTTCTGTCCATAAATTCCCAGTAGTCCTTGGCGTAAAGTCACACTTTCCTAGTCGAAAAGAAAAAAGGACACTTGTGACCCGGTCATTTTTGCCAGAATGTTCCTGTCTTCTCACTCTCTCTCATTTAGGTACTAGTACACTTGCATTTTTTGGCCTTAGCCGTCTCGGGTTTGAGGGACAATAATCTACCGTGTGAGTGAAAGAAAATGTCCGAGAATATAAACCGATGTAGGTGGGTGGGTAGGAGAAACAGAGGGTGGGGAGTAACAACCAGGGTGTGAGGGTTTGATGGTGCAGGAAATGGTTTCAAGCAAGCCATGGTCAAAAATGCAAGGCATTGACGCAATAGGCTCGGCTCTGTCTGAACTTACCAGGACATCTGAAGCAGTTCCCTGTTGGTGTCCTGCTCCAGCCACTTGAGGTACATGACGATAATCTGGAAAACGGGAAGACCATAACTGAAAAAACGAGGGATTGTTTTCGGCCAAGACTTCTGGAAGATGAAGGAAGGAACTTGTAGCTCGCTGCTTGCTTGCGGAACCAATGGTGTTACCTTGTGAGGGTGCTTGACGTGCACGCAGAAGCCCAACTCTTTCAGGATGCGCCTCTCCGACTTGATCACTTGGTTCTTGAGTTCCACGTACGAGTGGTCCAGGGGCAAGGGCTGGATCCTCCTATCGAGACAAGAGCACAAACTTGATGACGGTGTTTAAAGGCTCACAATGCTTAGTAAGTATGCTGAGTTGAGTAGAATTCCTATATGTGTGTGTGTACAAGATTATGCTTACTTTCCCGCCCGAACTTGTCTGATGTGCTTGAAGACGTTGATGATGTCCCTGGTCCTCCTCGGACTCTCTTCGATCTTGCACGCCAGCCCCAAGGCCGCCATGGCCAACACGTCGAACGGGATTCGGACCAACGACTTTGCATAGTAGTATCGCTGGAACAATACGCAGCCCGTCGCCATGGCAACCTAGAAGAAAGAATGAATCGTGCAAAAATCACGAGAAGAGCCAGATGGAGGCGCCAGATTGGCCTAGACCGCCAATGAGCTTACCTGCGGCAACTTGAGTAGCTTCCCAGCCACCTGGATGAGGTCGCAGCCCAGGGATCTCAGCTGCAACTCGGCCTCCTCCGAGAGGCCGTCCTTGGAGCTGGGCGTCGGCGAGAGTCTGCTCAGGGGAAGCACCGAGTTCGAGATGTCCAACACGATCCGCCCGTACTCTTGCGCGGGAACGCTGGAGCCCGAGGCGGCCTGGGTGGCGGACGCGACGGGCTGGACGGAAGAAGAGGATGCGGAGGTCATCTTGTTGGCCTCGGACATGACAAAAGGGCAATGAAGAAACCTCGACCAACGTTCCTCTCTTCTTCCCTTCTGCTGCACCAGTCAAGAGAAACAGTTGAGTGCAGTGCAGTGAGTAGCGCTGCGCTGAGGCTCGGCCACAAACTCTAGGTGTGACCAGGAAACTCACACGTAAAGCACAAAATGATGACACCGTCGCTCTGTATCTGGCATCTACGCAGCTTATAAGTAGGTCACGCTGGTCACACCATAACATTTTCGGCGTCCCCCCTCACTCCCCAAAGCCCGGCCCAAACTTCCCGCCGCCTACTCTTGCTGCCCTTCATCTTCGCCGCCGATCTTTTTAGGGATGTCTCCAGGATCGACGTCGGTAGGAAAATCAGATATCTCCTTAGCTTCAGGAGCGACTTGTTTGGGCTTCTTGGCTGGGATTGGTCAAAAGCAGCGTATAACATGTGATAAAAAAATGGAGACAAAAAAATGAACTCTCAGTACGCTATAATTGTCCAGTGCAGGAATATTCAGTAAGGATTTATTTTTCAAAAACAAAATCATTGTGTTCTCGGGCTCGTCGACTCGAGCTAAGTTTAGTCATCTGTGACAACTCCGTCCTGATCCCCGGGACCTCCAGTGCGCCTGTCCAGTTGGAGGCGGCGGCCCCCAGGCCCGCCGCCTGCCCGGCGGGTGGGAGGGCTGACGTGGCCGGCAACGGCGCTGGGGACGGAGCCGCAGAAGCCGACGCAACTGCTGCACTGAGTCGTTCTGGTGGCAGCGAACGCGAAGCGGTTCATCTCATCCTCTTTCTCCATCGCCATCGCCTCGGAAATTTTGCGCCTGCATTCGCCGAATTCCCCGTGGAAGAGGGCGACGGGGACGAGAGGCCGCTCGGGGTGTTCTCTGCCGTGAAAGGAGCCTCCGGTCATGTCCACCTTTTCGGAGCGCGTGTGCCAGTTCTTCCTCCGCGGCAGGTGCCAAAGGGAGGACTGCGAGTTCAAGCATGACAAGTCGGCCGCAGCAGCGGCAGCCGCAGCAGCCTCCAAAGCGGGTGCCTCCTCCTACAGCAAGACCCAACAGTGCCGGTTCTTCTCGGTAAGCGAAGAAAGTTTCACTTTCTTGTGTCACGAGCAATGTTTTTTGACTGAGCGCCTTCTGTGGCTCCACCCAGGCTGGCCGCTGCAAGTTCCGCGACAAGTGCCGCTTCAGGCACGAGAAGCCGGGGGAAAAGGACGCCAAGGGCGATCAGCCCAAAGCCTCCAAGCCCACGGAGGAGGTGCTAGAGTTGTTAAGGCTACTGCATTTTTGGTATTCACTTGAATACGAATATTCCAAAAAAGTAGCTGGATGAATATGAATATTCAAAAATTGACCTCTCCAATTTGCTGAGCCTAAACCAGTTATGGGGCATTAACCACTCTAAGCAACATGAATTGCACCAGTTTCAAATTTTGGCCGTGGAGAGCATTCTCAGTAAATTCTTTGTTTTGTAAGTCAGTTTCAAAGGAGCCGAATATTTAAAAAAGTTATCGGTTCTTCTGAATATCCCCTAAAATTGTATTAAATATATTTTAAATACGGCTACAGATTCATTAACGACTCTAGGAGGTGAAGCGGAAGGTGACGGAGCCAAAGGAGACTGAAGCAAAGGTGACGGAGCCGACGGAGACGGAGCCAACGGAGACGGAACCGAAGGAGACGGAGCCGAAGGAGATGGAGCCGAAGGAGACGGAGCCGAAGGAGACGGAGCCGAAGGAGACGGCGGAGATGAATCCGCCCAAGGCTCCGGTGCCGGCTGGCGACGAATCCGTCAGCGTGGCGAGCGGCTTCAGCGACGAGGAGGAGAGCGTCGGTTCAGGTTTCGACGACGAGAGTATTGCATCTGGATTCACGGAGAGTCCGTCCAAGGCCAAGAACAAGGACAAGGTGGGGAGAGACAAACAGAAGCAGAGAGACTCGGCACCTGTTCTTATGACAACTCATTTTTCTCCTTGCAGGAGGCCGTCCTCAAGAAGGCCTCGAACGACGGCGAGTCTGAAAAGGGCCAGGACGCTGCCGAAAAAGATGTAGAGACAGGGAAAGGAGAGCCCGAGAAGTCCAAAGATGCTGAAAAGGCGACAGAAGAACCTGATGAAGCACCCAAATCTTCTGAAGAAGTGGTCGAAAAGGCTGTACCTGCGGCTGCCAGTGAATCAGTTCCCGACGAAGGCGAGATGGAGCAGGACCAAGCCAATAGTGAGAACGACAAAACGGGTGAGGATGTAGCAAAGGATGGGCAGGATGGAAAGGAGGCCGAGGCCGCGGCCACGAACGAGGACGCGGCGAAGGCAGGGACTGAGGAAGTGGCGAAGGCTGGGACTGAGGATGTGGCGCAGGCTGGGACTGAGGATGTGGCGCAGGCTGGGACTGAGGATGTGGCGCAGGGTGGGGCTGAGGATGTGGCGCAGGGTGGGGCTGAGGACGTGGCGCAGGCTGGGGCTGAGGACGTGGCGAAGGCTGGGACTGAGGACGGGGCCACGAATGACGAGGCCGGAACGAAGGACAAGGAGAAGGATGAGACTACTAATGAAGACGGAGCAATAAATAAGGGCGAGGGGACCGCCAGCAAGCCCGACAAGGGGCCCAAAGAGATCAGAAGAGACTCGAAGGGCTTCGAACGGTTCGAAGACTACTTTAGGTAAAAATCAGTGGGTATAAGTCAGTACTTTGCTACGCCGACAATTAACCGATTCATCTTTTAAAGCTTGATGATTACGTGCATAATGATTGGGCAGGTGTCCATGTATTTACTGACTGTCCCCTACTCCGGGGTAGAATCCAGCTTAAGCATATCTGTTAGGATAGTTTGAAATTGTCGGCCTTGTTTGATTGGGGAATTTAACTTAGGTATAGCAGAGTTTGCCATTTCGAAGTTTAACTGCATCGTGACCATTTGAGTGATCGTAGAGCAAAAGTTAGATTGCAGAGGAGATTCTTACCTCTCCAGGGAGGTGTGTGTGTGTCAACCACTTGATTAGCACAAGCTAGTCAAATGTTATGGTAGAAAACTTTCACTACGCAAATATCATACATCTATATATTAAATGACTTTAAGTTAAGGGCTCATATGAGGAAGTTGGCTTGTACTATGCCATGGTAAGTGCGTTTGTCTCTTTGTGGAAAATATCCTTTTACCATTGAAATTCAATCGTGAGTGACCGATTGATCGTCGGGGGAAGGTCAATCAAGATCCTCTGGTCGCCAGAGGATCTTGATTGATCACTTCACCATTTGCTGTTCACCTTGCAGCGACAGCGACGCGGATAAGACTGGGGAAGCCGCGGACAACGACAACAGCCAGGCGCCGGCGCCGGCGGACGAGAGCATGGAGTCGATCCAGGAGGCTGATTCCCCGCAGGTGAACAAGCTGTTGCTTGAGTTGGACCAACAACTTTGCAATCTCAGCGTCGTAACCGTTTTAGCTGCTGTCGGTGCGCACGCCACGACACCGAGCCGCGAGAGCGGCCGCCGAGAAAAAAGACGCCAGCGCCGCCTCCAAATCAGCCGCGACCAAGAAGAAGGGCGCCGACGACGCGGAGGACAAAAATGCTCAAAAGGCCAAGTCTGACAAGGACGAGGAAGCTCCCGCGGACAAGCAGGCGGCTGCTTCCACGTCGAAAGAGAAGACCAACGGAACCTCCGTTGATGCTGAGGAGACCATTGAAGACATCATGAGCTTTATACAGGTGAATACGAGATCTTACTGCAAGCTGTAGACGGGCTTGAACTTGGAAAAGGAGCCTGCACGGTTTTTTCTTGACAAACCAAAAAGCTAAGTAAAAGTCAAAGTTTTATCTTTGACAAATCGAGCTGAAAAAGTAATTAAGTTACAATGACATTTTTTGTTTCTGGTGTTTTTGATTTCGATGCTTCTTAAGGTTCTGCCACATGATGCAGACTGCACCGCAAGTGATTTCAGTGGGAGAAATTGAGAGCAAACATACACTGAAGCATTCGAGTGGAACCTCCAGGTGAAATTAGTTGTTCAAGCAGTGCTTGCCAAGATGCAGCATCTTAATGATAGCCCATTGCGATGCTAGAGCACTCGAAACGTGGCAACCCTGCAGATTAGTTTTGGCCAGCTTGGGCTGTTTTCGGCCCAAATTCCCCTGCTGCCTCGCATTTGGGTGGGGACCCCTTTTCCAAGTCGTACCTGCTTTTGCTCTCACGTTTGTCTTCCATTTGTGACGGAGAGGATCCGTGTCGAACATCATGCGCGGGGTAAAAAGTTCGGGGGATTCGACTCCCTAATGTGGAGGGTCTGAGGTTTGGGAATCCCCCAGAGTAATTTTAGCACACGTAAGAACAACAAAATCGGCCCCAAACAGGGGCTGTTTGTGCTAATCTCAAGGGTTGCCAGGGTTGGTCATTTTAGATCGACCACAAACTTATCCTCATGCACTGGGTGTTTTGTCGCCATAGCCAATGTCATTCCCCCCACCACACTAATGGTTCAGTGTGATCAGTTCAAGTACTCCCGACTGAAATTTCTTGTGGAATGTCATGCACGTGAACGCATTCACGTACGTCACCTCTTAGCCCTTGGAGCTTGCCTGACTTTGCTCTCACTATCTGATCACCGGAGTATCTTGGCCACAAGTGGGTAATACTGCAGCTTTAAGTCTTAACTGTTAATACAGTGAGAGGACAAGGAAATCCACTGTGATTGATCACATGGCTTTTACTCATGGGTGGAAACGTGAACTACTGACCCGACTCCAATGATGGTCCAGAACCTGGCAACTTTTCCTCCTCATTGGACCTGGACCTTGTGAGACACTGATTAGAACTGGGACATCACTGTGTAACACTGTTCTCGTTGCCATCTGTCTCCACTGTACGTGGACAACTGAGGGTTGCTAAAGCTAGAGTAGCAACTGAGTCATCACAAAGTTTCACTCCAGCTCCACATTCCTTGTTGAAGTCTCCTGACCTTGCATTAACTAAAAGTGGTCAGACAAGTATTGCCAAGCTCTGCATCGTGATGCGCGGGGTGGGCCAAGGGTGTTTGCAACGCACAAGTTGCAAATTCCCTTGGTAACGTCAGTTCGGCCGGCACGTGTTCCTCGGTGGCTTCTTTATGCTTAGCTGGGCTTTATCCCGACGAATTATCCAGGAGTGATCGAATGACCAAAGTCGGCCTATTTTGCCAGTTGGATACAGATGTAGGATCTTGAGACGCTGGCAGTGATCCATGCTGATTCCAATTTTGTACTGTCAGGACGAGCCCGCTCCGGCCGACTCCGGCGCGACCAGAGACAAGACGAAGAAGAAAGACTCCGTGAGCACAGCTTCCGTCGAGGAGATCTTTGGCGGCAACAGCAACAAGGTTGCAGAGAAGAAGAAGTCTGTCTATGACCTGGAGCCCGACGGTGACGAGTTCTCCGGTGAGTAGCTTAAAACGACATCTTCAGTGACTGTTGTCATCATGTTTGTTCAACGCCTAAAATCAGTGAGCCAAGGGACCACCGCGCCCGACAACGCCCCTTCCAAGCCTAAGTCCGGTGGCAAGCCCAGGTTGATCAAGAAGGAAGGGGTCACAATGATCGGAAACAACACATTCATCTACACCGGCGGCAAGAAGAATAGAGAAAACAAGGACGGCGACAATGACCCCGACGATGACGACGACGATGACGATGAGGAGAGTACCTACTACGTGTTGGGCGGGGACACCGCTACCACTGAAGACGTGAGTTGCTGACATTTCTCCCTCCATATGGACGACGTGAAGTGCTGTTTTCTTTCTCTGCAGGACGATGATAACCAATTTGCTGATGCCGATGATGGTCCCTCAGGTCCTCCTGCATCTAAGAAGGGCAAAACCTATGGCGAGGTATGATACCGCGAACTGACGTTGAAGTCCTTTCTGTACAGTACGTGGATCGTGTCATTCCAGGGCCGCCGAAAGCATCGCACCAACTACGTCTACGGAGCCAAGAGCACGGCAGCCAAGACCCGCCGCTGCGGCGAGTGCGAGGGCTGCAACAGGGAAGACTGCGGAACCTGCCACGCTTGCAAGGATAAGCCGAAATTCGGCGGCAAGAACTCCAAGAAGCAGGCGTGTCAGTATCGCGTATGCACTTGGAAGAACCCTGGTGGGACCAAGCGTAAGGGCGACCAGAACACCGCGTCTAAAGACCTCGAAGGTACTCCAGTGGCCGCGCCTGTCAAGGCTGCCGCCATCGAGGCTGCCAAGAGCAAGGTGTCCGTCAGTTCGAAGATCAGGGGGACGACCACGCCGAAGAGGGGCCGACAGTCCATCCCCGTCATCTCCCCGGCCTCCGTGCCGGGGTCCAAGAGGCAGAGAGCTGCCGCAACGAACGAAGAACGCAGGCCAGGTAGCAGTAGAATACGTAAGACTAATAAAATAAGTGAGTACTTGGCTTTGCTGACTTGTGAAATCCTTCTCAGAAGGCTCCAACCTGACTGACTTCGACCGGTCCAAGTACACCCCGGGTCAACCCATGCCTATCGTAAAGAAGGGCGGCGACGAGTACATGATCGTGCTTACTGGGGTCAAGGACACAGGGCTGTGTGGCAAGTATTGGGCAGACATCGACAACCTCCCGCCCAGGAGGAGGCGTGGCAGCAACCAACCGACCACACCCCAGGAGGAGAAGAAGGTGTCGCAAGAAGTCAGAAAGCGAGGAGCCAAAAGGAAGCAGGTACAATGTGGCAGACAGACATAAGTTACATGTACACGAAATACTAGCATCTTACTTCAAATACTTACATCTTAATTCAATATACAGAGCAGACCAAAAGTCCCCCCCCCTTTACTAGATGCTCATTTCTCGCAGGATGTGCAAGACGATGTATGACGACCTATTTGAAACAGGAAATTCAAAATTGTCTTATGCAATTTTTATGTTTCAGACTAAAGTCAAGGCGTCCTAAGGTTAATAATCAATCTTTCAGCACTACACACTGTTTGCCCTCATTTTATATTTAACTTTAAATCTATGAAATGCGTAAACGAGGGTGATAGGGGAGGAATTTTAAGTTTAGAGTCGCGAATTCATGTAGGTCAGTGTAGGAGAAAACACTTAAAAGGGTCCGTTTGTGCCATCCATCACCACTATTTTCAACAGTTTACGTAAAAATCTAAGTTCGACACTTTTGTCCCCTGTAGCCTGACTGACAACCTGTTTTTTTCCGTTTTACTGATGAAAACTTTAAAGGCTCTCTTTTTCAGGTGTGTTCAGACATCCATTTGTAGGCATTACACAGCCGGAGCTATTAGGAGCTACCTCTCTCTCTCTCTGTGCTTCGTTCGTTGCTCACTTTTTCATTTGCTGTCCTTCAGGATGAGATGTCTTCGGGTCCTGCTGAGGTTGTTCCCAGTGAGGAATCTCTCACGACGCCCCCGCCTCCCAAGAGGGGAGCAGCTGCAGCGACAGGGGCTGCAGCGACAGGGACTGCAGCGACAGGGACTGCAGCGACAGGGACTGCAGCGACAGGGACTGCAGCGACGACGCCAGCGGCCACTCCTACCACTGGCCGCGGAGGAAGACGGAGATCCGCCCCCACCGAGAAGGCCTCCACTGCTGAGGACGAGAGCGTCAAGGTCGTTCACTCAGACTTCGAGAGCAGCGACGCCGCAGAAAAGGCGACTGCGGCTGCCCGGCAGTTCGCCAACGGGGCGTCCACTACAGTAGTGCAGAAAGTGGATTCCGCCGCCACAGTGCAGGAAGCCGCTAAGGAAATCAAGGCGGCGGCTGCGGCCGCAGACGTCAGGTCAGAGGAGAAAGTGACGACTAATTTGTTGCTGTCTACCACGTCCTCTTCCTTATTCCCGCAGATCTTCAGTCCAGCCTGGCGCGACGACCGTAACCAGCACCCCCGGGAGCGACCAGTCGCGGTCGGTGACCTGCGTAGCTGACACGTCCACCCAGAGGGAGGTGGTTGTCGAGTGCTTCGCTCCTTACGATGACCATAGGTATGAGAAGCCAGGAGCTGGATGTGTTCACGTTTTAAATGACGACAACAATCGTGTACTCTAATGACTATAATGAACACAGGTGGGTCAACATTGGCAAGGAACGCGACGGCATGGCCCCAGATGCAGTGCAGTATGCACGAGCCCTCCGCCCACCCTACCACCTCCTGTCCTTCCTCAGGATCAAGGGCTACTCAACCAAGGGCATGAGCTGCACCGACAAGAACACCATGGTGAGAGAGAGAGAGATTAATAGACGAACTCGAGAAGACACTGGGGTTTTTTTTTCAAGGTGTTCGTGGTGCTGGAGGGCGAGATCACAGTGGTGCTGCACACGACGCAGTTCAACGCGAAGAAGGGAGACAGCTTTTACATCCCTCCCAAGAACTATTACAACCTGATCAACCAGAAGGTTAGGGAGGCCGAGCTCTCCCTCATTCAGGTACATCGAGATCTAATCTTTCTATTCAGGAAGTCGAGCACATCTGAGTGAAAAATATTTATAAGCCTTTAAAAGAAAACAATGTTTTGTTTTGACATTGAGGTGAGAGGAGACTGACTAGTTCAAAAGTATGGGGAGTTGGGGCTTCTAGCAGGTGTAATGCTGCCTTCCTACATGAATGGTTAAGGCTTTTGTTTGTTTGACTTTTGTTTTCTGTCCTTTAGTTTGGTTACAATGACAAAAGTCGAGATCTTACATACCTGTACGATAGCCTACGATGAGTTAGACTCAGATTTAGGTCCTCACCAACCAAGGTGTGTCACTTCGAGACAGCAGATTGTGCCTGAGAAGATCACCAAGATTTGTGGTGAACCCAACTTCTTCACCTGTAGATACTTGGATAGCTCCTTTGGCTGATCTCCAGACACAGTACTTGAAAGCCTCCTTGTCTATGCTGCCGTTGCTATCCTACAGCTTGTCGTTCTTGTCATCGTCCACGTTCATCAGATTGATTTGGCCATTCTTATTGGACTTGCTGATGCTCATTCATTACCCACTGTTCAGCAACCAACGCTAATTCTGATTTACTCCGTTCTGGAAGCATGATGTTAGCTCAATTTCCTCCCAAGTCATCCCGACTTAATTGCACGACTCCCCAATGACTCTTTCTTCCTCCAATGTTTGTGAGTGCTCATTACTAACATGTGGGTGTTGCAGTTCCAGTACGACGGTCCGCTGCCAACCGTGTCCGCGGCCTCGCAGTCTGGTAATCCCAGGACTCAGCAACAAGCCAATTGAGGAGGAAGAACCTTGCAAACCACTAGTGTCTGTTCTATAAAAAGCACACACACACACCACAAAATATTGCTGCACTGCTGATAACAAATTTGTAATTTGTACTCTTACTTTTTTTCCAATGGATTATTCTTCCCAAGCCAAGAGTATGTTTGTGAATGTACATATAACAGTAGTACATATGTCATCGATTAAGTTAATTTACTGAGAAATACAGTTTGGAAAGGATGATATTCTTTATTTGGCCACTCTCCACTTCCTGTAATATCTGTTGTTAAAGAACCGGTTGCCTTGGGTGAAAAACCTCGGTATGTAAACTACGTCGTCGGTGCTGGTGCGCCTGTTGCTGGGGATGTTACTGACGCTGCTGGTGTGTCTGTCGTCAAAGAAGCTGCTGCTGCTGCTGCTGCTGCTGCTGCGCCTGTCGCTGACGATGGAGCTGCCCTCTGAGGGGCCCGTCCTCGGAGTCAGCTGGCCCACCACGCCTCCGAAGCCCAGGTACAAGGGGTCTGCGGACCGGGGGACTCGGACTTGGGAAGACCTGTGATATGGATGTGTGATTGAGCATCTTGACCGACGCATGCTACTAGTACTACAGTAATCCCGAGTGATTGAAGTCGTGAATCAGGAGCAGTTGTTCATGCTCCAGGTAGGGGCAGTGCAACCACAGTGTAAAGATCACTTGGGCTTCGCTATGACAGTGCCTCAAACCGTGAATCGACCGGAGTCGACGGTGCAAAAGTGTCATCGGGTCGGGTGCCCGCCCAGTCTGTGAGTATCTGCTGTACCTGTTACTGTAGAAGCCGGCTTTCCTGGCCCAGTAACCCTGCCCTGCGCCCGGATAGGGCGGCCAAGTAGACCCGGTGAGCGTCGTCCGTTGGCCGACGACCCCGCCGAGGCCCAAGTACAGCGCCGACCCCATCCAGGGCATGGCAAGGCAGACCACCAAGTACGACAGCAGCGAGCAGCCCATCTCTACGACTAAGAAGTGCCTTCCTTCCTCTCGGAGAGCTTGGCTGGAAGTGTTTCCAAGCTGCGTGCCGATGCCAGTGGTTTCCTCCGCCTTCAGGTGCAGCCGTGTGTTTTGTTCTTGTCATTTTTACCTGTATAAATGTAACCATGCAAAAAAAGCGGGATGGCTGGAGACTGATATCGAGGCTGCTTTCGAGGCTGTTCTCGAGACTGCTGGCGAGACGGGGAAGCAGCCTCAGCCTCCGAGGTCGTCGACATCATGAGTCTCAGGATTGAATCTGCTCTTGTCTGACAATGGAAAACTGCCCTGAAGGTGGGGGGGGGAGCAGAAGAGGGTGTGGGAGAATAAGTAGATTCTCCGTGGATAAAGGAAATATACTGAAAACTCGGTCGTGGAACAGGTTTGAGTTGCTGTTTGAGGCACAAAAGATGCCCTTATTGTTGTTCTTTCTCTCCAGGATCGCCAAAGCTCCTCCGCTGGGCCTGCCGACCTTGATCGCGGTCAATGAACCGGGCCCAAATGAAGAGATGTTAAATGCTGAGGGCTTTTTCCTGCCTCTTGCGTGCATTCTCGATCCGTTACGTAACTGTGCTGGGGCAGACGGACGGTTTTCAGTCGGGCTCGTTGACAACAGGGGGGGGGGGGAATGGTGTTGGTAGCTAAATTTCAAATCTTGATTTTGCAGAATGAAAAGTTTCATTTTGGGCGGAACAAGAATATTTTCAAAACATACATATGTATTTGCTCGTTCTATACCCATGGGCAGTAATCACACCTTGGATGTATAAAATATAAGTGGAAAAAGTTCCACAAGCAGTGAAACTCAACTTTTGTCATCTCATTTGCTAAAATTCTTGACCTCAGTTAGAACAATGAAAAGACTTAAACATATTTGTATCAGTGTGTTTATTATTCGCACGTAACAAGCATCACAGAACATGAGAGTGCATGATTAGTTTTTCATACGTATGCATATAAAAGAACTATAAGCATGTTGTATTTGGTTATGTGTTCGTACAACAGTACGCAGAAAAGTCCATGGACTTCTAGAAGTCCCTGAAAGACTGAATGATCCACTCAGCCCGCTCAAGTTGGAACAAACTTTGATTCAAAGCTCATTTTTTCGGGGTCAAAGACCCAAAAGTCACCACAAGGATGCGTCAACAGTCAGAAAAAGGACCTCGTAGATCACGCTCATTCTGAAGCTTTTTGGGCGTGCTTTTTTTACAAAAAAAATATCAGACGTTTGATTCAAACGTCCATGAACTGACTAAGAACGTCAGTGACGAAGATGCTGACCAGATTGATCGGATTGGTAAAGTCGTTATGCAGAACAGCACAAAAATACTCGTTTGATTCAAACAGATGTTTCAAAATATGAAACAAAAATTAGTACTTGGTACTTCAGCAGGAAGTGACGTCGAAGCGAAATTATTATAACCGAGGTGGACTTTGATGCAAAGTCCAAAACTTTTTTTTTCCAAAAAGAAAAGGGGAAAGCTTTAACAAAAGCAAAGTCTCTTTGAGCTGATCAGTCCTTGGCTAGAGATCTGTAGGGCTCAATGTCATAGTCGAAGAGCTCGTGGTCGAGCTTGTACTTGTGGTAGAGCACCTCCACCGTCCTCTTGTCCAGCTGGCCGAAGTACTTCTTCCGCAGCCGTTCCGCCCTGCCCTCCCTGGACGGGTTCGCCCACGGCAGCTGCAGGTCCTTGTCGGTGAGCCCTTTGGAACGGAAGTAGTCGAACACCCCGCCCTCCTCGAAAGCGTAGTTGAACTGCCAAACGGTACCAAAGTTGACTCCCGCCAAGTTGTCTCTGTCTCTGACTCACTCACCTCGTCCATCAAGGTGTTGCTCAGCTTGAGGATCACCTTGGGCCTGGCCAGGGGGTGGCACGGGCTGCACATCCTCCAGTAGGGTAACCAGTGGGCGTTCAGGTTGGGATCACGGATCCAGTGCTGATCGTCCTTGCCGTTCGTGGTGTGCCAGTAGCCTGATGGCAACGAGGAGAATGAGTTGGCTGTGGAATGAGGGTAGTTTGGACTCACTCTCACCTTGGAGCCCCTCCGCGGTCCCGTTGATGATGAACCTGACGAACTCGGGGAAGGTGATGATGTCCCTCAACTCATCCGGGTCCTTCCGGTAGTTCCTCAGCAGCAGTTTGGTCAGGTTGGAGAACAAGTTCGTCCTGTTGGGGTCTCCTATAGTACGTGTACATTTCTGTTTAGTTCAATCAATGGAAAGTTGGTGCAATATAGTTATGAAAATAATAATACTGATGAACACGGACAGAAATACGTCTTACTCACTTATCATTTCGTCATTGAGAATGTACATGTAGGCGGACAGGAGTCTCTCCAACGGGTGCCTGACGGCCAGGACCTTGTAGGTGACGTTGGTCGCGCCATCCTCGAACGTCTTCTCGTGGCCAATGTTGCTCATGCCTGAGAGGGAGAAAAAAGGAAAGAAAGAAGGAAACGTTGCCATGATCTCCACAAACAAGTTCTGCACTCACCATGTGGAAATTTCTGGTGAGCTCTAATAATGAACTTGGAGAAGGACGAGCTGGCAACCTTGGGGATCATGCACATCATGAAGTCGGGCTCCTTCATGTGGAAAAATCTAAAAATACATCAACAATCGGGATGAAATATGAACAGTTGTCAGCTTTCTGCGTACACTTGTAAACGACGAAAACTTAAAGTTTATAGTTTGCAATTACACTTGAGGAGTTTAGAGTTAGGAGTTGAGATTTAGAACTTGTGAGGTAGACGTTAAGGAAGTCGTAAGCTCTATAGAAGCCACTTTAACTCGTATCGCTTCCTTGTATGGTACATATTGTAAATTTAAAGTTACTTTACCTCTCCCGCTGCACAGTGGCGTTGACCAGGGCCGAGCTCTCGGCCCTGCGGGCGTCTGCGGCGTAGCGGGCGCACGTCTGGTCCAAGATCTGGCGCCTCTGCTGGAAAATGTTGGCCAACATCGCTCTGGTGAGGGCTGAATTACGGTCGGTGGCGTTGCCGCCGTCTACAACCGTGTTCACTTCATCGGACTGAAGGACGACCGCGAACATCGCCAAGAGCGCCACGCACAAGACGTACGCGCCCAGGACGCGCCACTTGCGCCTCATGGACACGGTGCCCAAGGAGAGTCCCCCATGGGATAAGACGACGTTCTTTCTCATGCTGTCACGGCGAAGTCGCCCAGATGAGGTCGCAGTCGTCGCCCGACGAGGAGCGGGGAGTTCGGAGGCAGCAGCGACGACGACGACGACGACAACTTGGCCGACGACGACAACGTCTTGAGCCTCATCTCACCTTGGGCAAACTCACCCGAGTGAATGATCCAAAAATCGCTGATGCCGGTTCATTACTTGCGCTCACCTGGATCGAGGTTTTGCTGCATTTCTTCCCAAGAGTTTCCGTCAGCACCAAGAACAATAAGTGCGTGACGGCGGCGTGAGCGGCGTGCGCGGCTTGAGCCGCATGAGCCGCGCCAGCCGCGTGAGCGCACCTCCTGCTGCTGCCGTTCCTGCTGTCCGCCGTTGGGTGAGTGGGCCCCCGCTCGCTCGCTCGCTCCCTCCCCCCCTCCCCCTGGCGGCCTGGCTGCTGCCCTCCCCCCCCCTCAACGCGCTCGTGGTCGGCTAGGACTGGACCTTCGAGTACGCGGACGCCGACGCCGCCTCCCTTGTTAACTCACCCTCTTCTTCTCTCCTCAGTTCGTGAGCGAGTCCTTAACCGGCGTCTTCTGGTGCCCAAAGAGAGAGAGAGAAATTTCACTCTTTTCCTCCCCATTTTCTGGGTCACTTTTTGGGGTGCGCAGAAGGAAAAGAAAAGCAAAATAAGGGAAGTCATGTGTGGAGGCAGAAGACGAAGACGAAGAAAAACAAAGCAGTGATCAAGTTTGTGACTTGAAGTGTTGTTGTTGCTATCGAGTGATTCTACCTTTTTTGGGTGCTTTTCTCCATCAGTGACAGTTGCTCCTTCTCAGTGACAGCTACTTCAGACGAGGAGTCTGGAGGTAAGAACATTTGTACTAGTCGTGCCTGCAATAACACTCACTTCGACTTGATTTGTAGCATCTATAAACGACCACATGAGTTATGGGTCTTTATTACAAGTATGAGAGGAAAAAACCCATTTGCAATCAGGCTGACAATGAGCAGTTTCCTCTCTTCTTTTTCTCCCTGCCCATTTACTGTTCTCTGCTTCTGCTGCCCACCCAAAAGTCAAGATTTTTCATGTGTTATGATTTTTCTGAGAGTTAAAAAAAGCGAAATTGATTCTCCTATTTTAGACTGCTGCACCTCAAGAAGGAGAAAGTTTGGGGGGGGGAGTTGGAGGAGGAGGAGGAGGAAGAGAGGCTGCCCAAACGTCCACACAGGTAGACGACGGACGTAGGGGTAAAGGCTAAATGGATGAATGGAGAAATCAGCCCTGCGGTCAGTGTGAATTAGCAGAGATTTATTCTGACGACGGCATCTCCTGCCTGCCTGCCCATATCTGGGCGCGTGAGTTGGAATAATGGGTCATGAAAATGGGCAATAACCCAAAAAGATCTCAGACCTGCCCAATTGTGGTGGACGCGCACACGCACCTGCGGTAATCCTTCATCATCAGGTAGAATCTGGGCAGTCGTGGGTTCGACACCCTTGGAAGAAGAAAAACTCTGTCGGACAATTGCGTCATTGAGAGGAAATGTGGCCAAAGCACGAATTTCTCGGAAGAGGCATTGAAATCTCCGCAGAAAAGGTAGCAATTTTGGGGGCTTTGTCTTATTCTTCTTGCGAAATAAACGCAACTTTTGCACTATTTTGCTCTCAAGTCGAGCTCTCTGATGTAGCTGACATTGCAATCACGTTGCGGCACCCAAAAAGTCTGCTCATTGACCTAGGAGCGCCTCCCCCCCCCCCAAAAAAAAATGAATCCCCCCCAAAATGCACAAGCTGAGCTCGGTTGCGTCATCGTAATGCTCATTCTTGCTCGCTCCTGTTACTTCTCTTTTGGGTACGCTATTGACATTTGGCAGACAAGCCTCACGCACCCAAATTGTGCCCATTCTTAACTGCATTCTTTGTTAGAGATGACGGGGATCACATTTTGGGGCGTGTGACTGAACTACAGCTCGCTGGTTGTTGCCCCTACCTCCTGTGCGTACGTATGGGGAAAAAAGATTTCGTTTCTGCTGGTACACCAAGGGTTGACATGCAAACCGCTCATTTGTGCCCATTGTGAAGCACCCAACCTGTGCCATTTTGGGCTGCTCATTCCTTTTGTCTCCAAGAAGCCACCTGTTGGCATCAGCACCCAGGGCTGCAGCAATTGAATGCGGTTCTTCATCATTATTATTCGCTAAAAGCTTATTAAATCAGTAGCAATTCCACCCACTGAAGACAAAAGAAGGGGGAATAATGCACAGGGTGGACCAAATGTTGAGCTGCTCGAGCACAGATCCAAAGATGAAACTACCTGTAGATATGTCAACTGTCCTACACATGCATCATCAGATAGATTGAGACTTTTGGGGAGGTTCCATGACAGCAAAGAGCCTCAATTTGTCTGTTGAACCCCGTACATTACAGCGTGACTTTTGCTCCACCCTGTGCGCATGTGGAGGTACCGCCAACGCTCTTGTCAGCCACCTAATACATTTTTATACTACAGTGGAACATGCGTACAAGAGGCAACAATTAGTATCAAACGACCATTTCATGCGGAGAATGTAAATATGGAATCAATTTTCAAAAAAACTTTCATTCTTCTCGATGGAGACAAGAAACACTCATTTTGTGATGTTTTTTTGAAGAGGAATCTCCATCTTTTTTGACGAAAACTTTTTATAGTCATCATCACAGACGTCTGCCAAAAAGTTGCTGAACTCATCATTATCCAATGTCATCATACGCAGTGTGGTGCAATTAGTTGGCAAAACCCCCTCCAGAACAAAATAAAGTCTGCTCAAATGGTAACATCAGCCTTGTCCACATTGGTTTTTTTTTTACCTAGGATGTTTGGCTGAAATTCCTTGATGAATCAGATGGATGGTTGAAAAAAAACAATCGTGACTCACATAAGTGCGTTCCACTGTACAAAATCTCTTTTGGCAAGTGTCAAGCATGCATAAGTGAAGATTCTTCACCCATCAAAATGGGCCCCAAAATGCTGCCCCCCCCCCTTCTCTCCATACAATGAGTACGTGCATTTCATAGGGGACAGATAACGACAGGTGGCGGTGACGATGACTGAACCCGACAGAGCCGAGCGGAATGTGGGGCATGCACGGATGGGGGCCCATTCAATTCATACGTACACGCAGGGGGGGGGACTTATTGTCCGTGCTTTTTGAAGCAGCTGTTCTTCTTCTGTCTCCTCTCTTTTTGCGCGTGTGTCTCTTTCAATCCTCCTGATGCGTCTTGGCCAAAAGCTTCGTGATCTCGCAAAATGAGACTTTATTTTTGCACGTGCAAAAAATTCATTTTTATCCAGGAAGGAACGGGGGCTTTGCCATTTCCTCAATGTCCATTTTGCCACCTCACTCAGTGCAAGTTTTGCAGTGCAATTTCCTGCTTGAGCCACTCGATTTGGTTTCGTCAGTCGCCAAAACACACTCGGCCAGACAGACCTTGCTGGGCTCCCCAGCTGACATCAGAAGCACTTGGACTGCGCGCTGACCCCGCTTTGTCTGGCCGCGCACATCTGGCAGACGAGGTTCAGGACGCAGACAGGGATGTGCGATCGTCTCTGGCCTCGGTCACGCTGCCAGACACGAGTCAAGAGCAAACAACTGTGCTGAGACAGCGACCATGACAAAGATTGTGCGTGCAAAGCATAGAAATCAGCTGGGTGGTTTTTTTCAAACATTCTTAGTCAATTTTGTCAACACAGACATGATCAAGTTTAAGCCTCTTCCACTTGCACACATTTCTGATGACGAAATTAAAGATTCCCTCATTACTTTTAATGATTAATATCATAACTAATTAGCTTATTTCACAGACATGAACTAATTTCTTTCCTGTTTTCTTTTCCCTTCTTTTTCAAACACAGAAGCAGCAGACAATGCCAAGCGCAAAGGGCTGTTCTAGCCTCTGCGATGGCAGATCTGCGGCAGATCTCATCTGTAAGCTTCTTCGTTCTTCATTCCGCCATCGCAATTCAAAGAAGCGCCAGGCCTGAGTAGGTCAAAACAGGCCCATTAAGGCCTGTTATGCCCAGAGACAATCAAAAACTGTTGACTGAAACTCACGACTGCATCCATGCAAATGCTGAACGACTTCTGCAACATGGTCGAGTGGGCGCTCCCCCAGCTTGCCTTCTTACCATACATTAACAGCAGGGGGGAAGGGGGTGTGTGGAGGTGTGCGGGAGAATCTTTGGCGATTTGCTCAGAGACGATGACAGCGCAACAAAGGGTTAAGCTCTTTAAACGCGGAAGAGAGGCCGTTTTTTCCCACTTTTTCAATCTCTCCAAGGATATTTTCCCCTGAGGGGGGGGGGGAGGTTAGGGGGGTTCCACAGCCGGGGGAAGGAGGAAGACAGGGATTAGCATCGTGTGCTAAATGCCGTCATTGCAAAAAAAGGAAAGAAAAGAAAAAAAACACACACAAAAGCAGCTGCTGCAACAACAACAACAACAGCCTTGGTGGTTTTCAGAAAAAGACGTGAGAGAACAATTGCATTCTTCGTTATTCTCCCAGACAAAATGAGCCGTTGGACATTCCAACTTGAGAAAGCCATAACTGCCTCGTATTTAGTTCTCCATTTACAGGGTGCAGGCAAGCAATTGTAGCCACCTGCTGGACTTGGTGCAGGGTGCAGCTAACGTTTCAGTGGCTGCCTCAGGAGGCGGAGGAGGCCTAACTCAGCAAGTCTGATGTAGCCTTAACATAGGTAGACTCGCCTAATACTAAGCAGAGCTGCACTCACCTAAGCTGGCCAAGTTTCACAGCTTTTTGTCAGCACCTCGCACAACTTCTTTCTCCAAATGCTTGGCTACTGTCTGAGACGAAGTGCGATCTTGCCAAAAATCTAGACTTCCGCCTATTTTGGCGGAAAAAATCTTCCTATCCGATTTTTTTTTCACTTCCACCCCAGAAAGTATGCGATACCTTGGCAGTCGTGAATGCCAGCTGACGACTCCTACACAGAGGAAATGAAGAAGAAGCAAGCAAAAGTGGAAATGAATGTGCGGAAAATAGGCGGAAAATGCACTTTTTTGGCCGAGTCCGTATAAAAGCTGCGGTGCAGGAAGCGTCCTCAGCTCTGTGGTAGGTGAAACAACAACAAAAAAACACACCATTCTACTGCTCTCAGACTTTACACAGTTTGACTGGAAAGAAAAGCCCGATTTTTCTCGGCCACTTCTTCCAGCTGCTGCGGAATTCGCATGCGGATTTGCCTCTCCCTCGGCCGTCGTCATCTTGCGTTCACAAGCTGTTGTTTGTTTCCAGCCTGCGTAGGAGGAGAGATGACAACGGTTTCTTCACTTCGCTTTCTTGTCTCAATCAAACAAAAGCTTCGGCCTCACGACAGCTGGCTGGGGCGGGAAAAACGTGCGATTCACCTAAATTTGGTGGAATTCGGCACTTGTTCAAAAATCGCGGATTTCTGGCTCAGGCACAATTTTCTCAATATCTCTTTCAGTTTTGCACCGTGACTCGAGTTCAATCAGTTTGACATGCCCATAATGCCTAAAAAAAGACCGGGTGGAAAGTTTGTTGCCCATTGAGTCTTGTTGAGCACTCACTGTGCAATGGTCCAAAAATTCCCAAAATGCCCAAAAAAATGGATAGGAAGTGTTTGCTTCTCTTTGTCACTCTCCGTTCAGTGATCAAAGTGGGTCGAACAATCTGACTCTGAGGGAGGAGAAACCCTTCGAGCTGGCTGTCAGCCCGACTCCATCGCTACTTTCTTTCTTTCTAACATTCCTGGCAAATGGCGAATCTTTGGGAAGTTTTTTTTTCCCTTTCACCCTCGAGCGATCAGCCAAATCACAGTCATTTCGCGGAAAAAAGGTCTAGACCGAGAACTCCAGCGGCAGGAAGGAGGAGGAGAAGCCTCTGTTGCATGCACACACGGTGGCGGCGTCGTGGCAGTGGCGGCCGACGAACGCCACGCTGCTCACCAGCGGCCAGAGCAGCTTACGAGGCCGTCACTGTCCACACGAACCAAAGACTCGTCTCTCTGTTATGCTTGGACGATCTGATTCAGCGCACGTTTTTGTCGCTTCTTCCCTTCCAACCCGAAGGCACTTTGACAGCCCCTACTCCATTCTCGTCACACACACCAGCTCAGGCCTACAGGCCTACAGGCCTACCATGGGCCTTACACCAAACATCAACGCTTCGGTGGTTTCTACAAAGAAAGGGGGAAAATGGCTGCATCGAGCGGTTCAACTGCCTCGATCTGGAGCGTCCGAAGGGCCTCAATCCTGCACTTGCTTTGCCAAAATGCCAAAATGTGGCGAAAAATGCATGAGGCCTCCTCGCATCCATCAGCATTTTGCAACAGCGCCCGTTCTTTCCTCAATTTGGCGCCTCCGCAAACTTTTCCGCAGCAATTGTTAGTTGCTTCAAAGCAACGCCTAAAGTCAAAGCAAAAACTCGAAGACGCATGAACTTGAACACAATCACACATGAACACACACTAATGTAAACGCACGCCTCCAAGCAACGTCTCCTACTCACGTATACAGCTTCACTCACAGGCATGGGGCCTACATGCGCACACATACGGGGCCTGCACACGCAGACAGGCCTACACCTACATGCAGAGCGTCACACGCAGACACACACACGGAGAAACAGACATGCTCATACACGCTCACACGGAGAGAGAGCTTCAAACGCACAGATACGCATACACACTCAAACTCACGCACAGGCACAGGCACACACAGAGTTCCACAGACATACACACAGATGCACTTACACAGAGCTTCACAGGCATGTAAGGAACTGCAGACACACACAGAGCTTCACATATACGTACACAGAGCTTCACACACGCATTCAGAGCTTCACACACGCATTCAGAGCTTCACAGGCGCGCAAGGAGCTACAGACACTGACAGAGCTCCGCATACACGTACACAGAGCTTCATGTACACGTACACAGAGCTTCACAGGCATATAAGGAGCTACAGACACACACAGAGCTTCACAGGCATGTAAGGAGCTCCAGACACACACAGAGCTTCACAGGCATGTAAGGAGCTCCAGACACACACAGAGCTTCACATATACGTACACAGAGCTCCGCATACACGTACACAGAGCTTCATATACACGTACACAGAGCTTCACAGGCATGTAAGGAGCTACAGACACACATAGAGCTTCACAGGCATGTAAGGAGCTACAGACACACACAGAGCTTCACAGGCATGTAAGGAGCTACAGACACACACAGAGCTCCACATACACGTACACAGAGCTTCACACACACAGCTACTCATCTATAGACCTAGAAATCCATGCACAGCCAGCCTCATACACCCACCCAACACCAGAGCTTCACACCTACACACGCAGCCTCGCACATTAAGCCTCTTACACGGAGGCATTGGGCCCACACGCGCACACACACACACACACACACACACACACACAGGCTTCCTGAGAAGAATTAAGAGGAAATTCCTCGCGAGTCTGCCTGAGCAATGAACTCGGCTGGGCTGCAGTAGAAAATGCCCACGATCCTCAAGTCCAGGAAGGCAATTTTCTGCTAGATCACTCCTCTTTTTATCGTGAGACATGAAAAATTCTGTTTGCTCAGTACCGTGTGACGCGCACAAGACCGACAGCGCCGCCGCCGCGCCGTTGTTGGCGGCGCACACGGTACGCGAATATGTGGTGGTGGCAGCGTAAAAATAACAACACAGCAATGAGATGAAGCCTAACTGAGTTCCAGTTCTGGACTGTTGGAACTACTTAAGTATCACACGTGTGTGTGAAATACGTAGAAAATTTCCCACAATTTCTGCTGTTGATTTTCTCCAGGAAGACGTGGACCTTTCAAGGGTGAATGGATGGACAACAGAGAAAAAAAAAGACTTTTTTTTCGTTCTCCACCAAGATGATGAGAAAAAGAAGAAAAAATATAAAAAGTAACTGTTTTTCCTTCCTTTTTGAGGTGGTTGCACGAGAGTCATGCCAAAAGCTGCTGCTAATTGATGGCGGAATTCCATTTTTCGCAAAAAAGATGCCTTTTTCGCATTCGTGCGAGGGAAAATTTTCATTGTGCGTCCACAGAGACAAATAACATGAAATAGAAAACATAACTGTGCACGCTCTGTTGCCCAAGCCCAGAGAGATCAAACATTACTTAGCCATGCGTGCATTTTGCTTCTTGGACTGAGCTCGTGGCGGACGTTGTTGATCTTGGTGCACTTGGACGAGCAATTCTAACGGTCCCTCTTTTTGTGCTTGTCCTACAGGTGCGTGTTGGAAATGATGCCTACCTAGGAAGACGGACAGAAAAGCTACACCGGAAAGGAGAAACATGGATGGGGGCAGCTATGGAGCAGCCTCGACCACGGCCTCGACTACGGCCTCGACCATGGCCTCGACCTCAGACAAAGGTCGGGTTCGATTCAGATCGCCGTTCAAGATCTACGAGAACTTTCGTAGCGCCCGCTACGGAAAGGGGAGCAAGGAAAGCAAGGAGAGCAAGGAGCAGAAGAGTGAGGCTCCTAGAGAGTTTCTCCTCGCCAAAGACGAGAGCAAGGACGGTGAAAACAACATCGTCACCGGCGACAACAACAACGTCGTCAACCACAGCAGCAGCGACGGCGGAGAGTCCACGGACGATAGCGGGATTGACTCCATCTCCGAGAGGCACGTGTTGGAGGAGAAAAGGATCAAGGCCTCCTCCTCCTCCTCCTCCTCGGCGGTCAATGTGGAGCAAAAGAAGGAGGACAAGCAGCAGAAGAAGACCAAATTTGAGCCGTTGAAGGCCGAGCTGAGGCTGCTGCAGCACAGCAGCAAGGTGAGGGAGAAGATCATGGCCTTGGAGACCAAGTACGGTGCCAAACACACCAAGAACTCATCTTCGTCCTCTTCTTCTTCCTACTCTTCTTCGCCCAAGACCAAGACGAGCGGGAACAACAAGAAGATCTTCCTCAACCCCATGGACCCCTCCCAGGCCAAGAGCCTAGCGGAGCTGAGCAGACTCATCAGTGACACTGGCCAGCTCCTCAGCAGGAATTCAAACCTGAGGGCGAGTCTCACCATCTCCATGAGGAAGAAGAACAGCAGCAAGTCCTCCTCCGCCACCGTCGTCATCCCTACGCCCAAGATGGGCAGGAGAGGCCTGACCCTCGCCCCCGTCCCCTGCGACACCCTGAAGAAGGAGAAGACTCGGCAAACCTCGAGCAGCAGCGATGAATTCGACGACGAGGAAGAGCGGCCTTCACCGACAAGAAAGGCCACAGCTAGCAACGGCGCTTCCACCGGCAAAGGCCGGTTCAACACCAACAACGGCAGTGGCAACAGCAGCAACAGCACCACCAGCAGCAACAGCAGCAGTGGGTGCGAAGAAGAAAAGGGAGAAAGCAACGGCCTTTTGCTTGCCAAAGGCCGGTTGAGCGACGAAGGCAGCAGCAGCACCGGCACCGCCAGTAGCAGCAGCAGTGCCACCAGCAACAGCAATGGCGCCTCGCTCGTTGTCTCCCGGTCGAGGGGCTTCGCTTCCGTTCGGCGGTCCGCGAGGCTTCCGCCCAAGACCGTCTTCACGCTGGCCTCCAAGTTCGAGAAGCAGCAGTCGACGAATACGACGACGGCGACGACGACAACGGCGACGACGACGACGGCGGCGGCGGCGGCGGAGAAGTCGGCGACGCCGGATGCCAAGACAACTCAAGGTGAGTCACAAAGTGGTTGTTAGTCACATACTTGGACCCTTCGAACGCTCCTAGGTGAGGGTAAAGTTTTTCTTTGTTTTCATTTTTGAGCACCCTGCTCAATAACCTTTATGCGCATTTTGAGCATGCAGCAACCTTTAACGAGCACAAAAGCAACAAGGAAGACGCTGCTATAAAGGACTGAGCTGACGGGATCTGTAGGGCAAAAACTTCCACGCGCGCGCAACAGATGAGTGAACGTCAAGCGTAGCTTAGTTATGGGCACCCACCCAATATTCAGCAACGGTCAAGTCGTAGAAATGAATGCCCAAAATCTCTCTTTCCCTTAGGGCCCATTACAACCGGAGCAACCGCGACCACTAAGACCAGCAACAGCAGCAGAGTCAGAAGGAGCATTTCCAAGAAGTCCTCCTCAAACCAACAGCAGCAGCAGCAACAGCAGCAAATCAGCAGAGGGGGCGACATCGCCAAGATCATCCGCGCCCTCAACGCCTTGGAGGTGGAGGCGGCCAAAGACACGGCCGTCTTGCGCCGGAGCTTGCGCCAGGCGGCGCTCCAAGCGGGCAGGGACAAGCGGAACAAGAAGAATGTCCAAGATTCGGACCAGTCGGTGACGTCACAAGAAAAGGTTGATGACGTCAACAGCTCGGGGCTGCAGCGGCAGCAGCAAAAGCAGAAGAGAAGTCAGGAAGAGTCCAACGACGTCAAGCTGGTCAACGACGCCGTCAACTGGGATAAAAACAGCGGCGGCGATGGCGGCGGAGGCCTGAACACGGAGAACTCGCTGACGTCCAAACATCTGCAGTCTCTGTCGGTGCTGGAACCTGGTGAAAGTTCATCCCTTCGACTGTCAGAGATGCTTCAGAAAGCCAATTCCCAAGATCATTACTCAGAAGTGAAGAAGCTTGAAAAGATGGATGAGTCTGTTCAGGGCAACAACAACAACGACGACGACGACGAGGACGAGGGCGACGACGACGACGACGACGACGACGACCACTACTACTACTACGATCCGGTAAACAGCAAGGCGCCTCCGCCATCATCGACTGGGTACGACGACGTCGCCTCCTCCTCGTCCAGGTATAGCAGCAGCAATCCCTACATGGACCTGGCCAGTACGCTGTACAGCGAGATCAGCGGTGGCGGCTATGACGACGTCAAGAACGCCTCCGTCCACTCCTATTTCACTACTCAACCGCAGCAGGGACAGCGCGGGGGCGTTGGCGGCGGAGGACTCTTGGTCAAGGCTACCCCCGCGGTTGTCCTCGAGGATCAACAGGAGTCTCTGGGCTACGTCTATGAAGAGGTGTCGGCGCCGTCGTCATCTTCATCAGGAGGACTCTGTCTGTACGAGAGCATAGCAGGTTCCCTGCTAAACCTGGCCAAGTCCAGCGAGGACAGCCACTCGTCGTCTAACCAGAACGAGTCCTCCCTCGAGGTCATGGCCTACACCCTGGCCAAGTTCGGTGAGTCGAGTCAGCGTTCAAGTCACCGGAGTTCGACGACTGCCACGACTTCGACGTCAGCGATGACGCGGACTAGCGACGAGTGGGTGGATCTGGAGACAGATGAAGACGACGAAGACGTTGAAGAGAGGAGGAATCAGCCATGTCTGGACAGAAATGTCAGCTTCATGAGGTGAGTTTGACTGTCCCATGATCAAGATCTCAGCAAGTGACTGCTTTGAAGGGTGACAAAGAAAGTCATGATTGATCGACAACTTCTTTTCTTCTTCTTCTGACATAACAGAGACAAAGGTTGCGTTTAACCAAACCAATTCACAATTCCATAAGCTTTTGCTTTGAGCCTGAGACAGGTGGACTTGGTGGAGCCAACTCCAGACTTGAGCAGTAAGAGAGAAAAAAGATGTGGGGTGGACTGAAGGGCCGAAGCTGCGTGCGTGTCTAGATCGTGTGTATGTGTGCAGTGCAAACTGCACTGCAATTGCTCTGTGCAACACGGAGCTGGTGTGCAGTGCAAACTGCACTACCATTGCACTGTGCTACAGGGAGCTGGTGAGCAGTGCAGAGCTGGTGTGTGCGTACAAAAACCCCTCTGCAGCGCATGATTGGGCAAAAGTCCTCTTATCAGACACAAGCGTGCATTCTGGCCTTTACTCGTTTTTTTTCTGTGACTCCCTGTTTACCCAAACTTCTGAAGCACCCAACGAGAATCAATTTTTTTGGGCAGAGGCGAGTAACGTTTTGGGCGGCCTGAATGGACCACCCACGACCTCCTTTTTATCGCAGCTCTTCTACCGCAGGACATAGAGCAAAAAATGTGAGACAGTCAATAATTGAATTTAGGCGGGAACTCTCTCTGAGGGGCAAAAAGCAGCACTTCTCAAGACGCTGCAACCATTTCCTTCCCACTTTATTTGCTTGCACCCAGAGCACTTAAAAGTCGATCTCTTGGTCAAGGCCGATTTGTCCAATCTTTTTCTTAGTTAGTTCAACGCGCCTTTAAACACACTTGGCTGAAGAAAAAGCTGCAAAAATGTGGAAGTGAAAATCATAAGCGACTTCCAACTGTTGAACTTACGAATTGACTCGACTTCTTTGCGCAAGTTTCGTCTTCTTGGACAATATTGTTGACCCGCAATAAATTCTTTACCTGTGTGACTAATTTTCCTCGACGAAGCAGAAAGTTTATTGAGGTCCATTTCTCTCTGCCTCCTTAAGACATTCCCGACTTCCGAAATGGGGAGGGAAGTGGGCAAAAAATGGGCAGAAGAATGTCTTCAATTTGGGCTAAAAAAAGAAACTTCACCGTTTCAAGTTGAGGAGAGAGGAAGAAAGAAAAACACCTGTCAGCATTCACGGACGTGTACCAGGTCAGGGTTGCCACCTGCTGGCCCTTCCTGCCGAAAGTGGCAACCCTGCGCGTATGCGCAGGAGAGGATGGATTTGTGCCAGGCCGGTATTGCACACTGGCCAGCGTGGCAGCCCTGCGCTGAGAGAAAAGACCCAAGCTGGATTTGTGGCAGACCAGCACGGTGAAAGTGGCAACCTTGTGCAAGGCTGGTGGGGCCTTGTTCGTCCACCTGAGGTGGCCATCCTGCGTGAAAAGACATGAGCCACCTCCACCCACCTGAACGTGGCAGCCCTGTGCCATTTGCCTTGCAAATCAGACTGATCTTCCCCTTTTTTTTTTACAAAAAAAAAACAGAGGAGGATCTTCAAGGCCTCGTGGCAACTCTGATTTATGTGGGCCCCCACGTCGTGAGCGGCATTTTTCCCTGCAATTTCTTGAGCGCCCCCAAAGAAAGAATGGAAAAGACCCATATTTTTTCTCTCTCGGAGCTGGCCCATCAATAATGGCAGGATAATAGACAAGTGTCAGTCCAGACCTGGTCTTTCCTGAGCAAAAGTCTGGTCGAGGAGGATTTTGCAACCGCGTTTCATTTACTTCTTTACGACGTGTACAATTCCATTGAAATGCTGATTCCTCCAAGGCCTCAGGGAGGCAGTCGAGATCCAAAAGGCTGTTAACTCATTTCTTCTTCCTCTTCTCTTCTCTCTGATGCGCTCACTGAATTGCTGGGAGCAAATTAAGTCCCCCCCCTACCTTCATTAACCCAATGATTCCCCCCTCCCTTTGCTGTACGTGTTCACTCTCTGGTATTAAATGCAGCTTGAAGCAGTTCCAGAGGGTCATCCAGCAGCAGGGATTCTTCCCGCCCAAACTTGCTGCGGGTGAAAGTTTTTGGGCATCGCCCAAGATGAGCCTTTTGGGCGCGCGCGCAGGTACGCTTTTGCGTACGTCTCTGGCCTGAGAAAGATGAATGCCAGGTATGGCAGGCTGATCCAGGTAGGTGTGTTATATGTAGACGGGAGTTCATGTGCCATTTCGTGGCAAGTTTCGTATCATTTTCACTTCACAGTCTTGATTTGAGAGGAAAATACACGCAATCCCTTGATATTTCAAAAGTCAAAATTTTGCCTTTGAACTTTTCTCAGTTTAAAGGTAAGCCTTGACTTAATGATAACTTTTTACAAGAAAATAAGCTCAACTCATCAATACAATGGAACGTCAATGCATGAGTCAGCATTAGAATCCCCGAGTCAAACAATCATTTCATGTAGTAAACACAAATATGGAATAAACTTTTAAATTTTCAAGAAACGTTTTTTTCTCAATGGAGACAAAAACAGACTCATTTTGTGATGTTTTTTAAAGAGGAATCTCCATCTTTTTTGACGAAAACTTTTTATAGTCATCATCACAGACGTCTGCCAAAAAGTTGCTGAACTCATCATTATCCAATGTCATCATACGCAGTGGTGCAATTAGTTGGCAAAAAACCCTCAAAAACAAAGTAAAGTCTGCTCAAATGGTAACATCAGCCTTGTTTACGTGGCTGCCATTGTTTTTTTAGGCTCAACTGAATGAGGATGTTTTGACTGAAAACGCCTAAATGAATCAGATGGATGCAAAAACAATGTTGACTCAACTTGACTCACATTAGTGTGTTCCACTGTAGTAAGGGTGTCTATTTAAGGACAGACCATACTTGGTGACGCCGACAAGGCAGAAGCTGAGACTGAGAACAGTGAGGACAGCTGAGACGATCGTCAAATCGAGACACGACTGTACTGTCATGACCGAGTGAAGACGGCACATGTGTTGTTTGCTGCTGGAAGACAATTTTTCACCTGTATAAACTGTCCCGACACTTTTCTTTCCAAAAAAAAACACTACAGAAGGAGGAGGTTCATTGATCACACCAGAAGGCAACATTCAGCTCTCACTGTCTGACAGAGGCTGATTTGTTAAAGTTTCACTTTTACATTTTTCACCTAGTTTGGGTTGCCACGAGAGTCCTGGTTGGGCCAAATTCGTTGCCAGTTTCATTTCTCCTACATTTTCACCTGGTCGGGACAGCCGAAAGAGTCCTGGTTGGGCCAAATTCTCATTTCTCCTACATTTTCACCCGGTCGGGACAGCCGAAAGAGTCCTGGTTGGGCCAAATTCTCATTTCTCCTACATTTTCACCCGGTCGGGACAGCCGAAAGAGTCCTGGTTGGGCCAAATTCGTTGCCAGTTTCTCCTACTTTTTTGTTTTCGTGTCTCGAAGCAAGAAAGTTAATATGATGGATCCTCACAAAGCAAAAAATTCCCAAGGCAGTCCTGCTCAGGAGGTTGTCACACTGAGGCTGAGCATTCTGCCATCGTCCGCATGAATCAAGATCTGCCACAGGAAATGGCTCAGAGTTCCCAAATGACTTAAAGTGGCTAAATGATTCAAATTTCCTTAATGGCCTGAGGTGGCTAAATGGCTCCAGGTGACTGAATGTCTGTCAGAAAAGAGGCGATGCAGTCTTTTTGTCTCATACCCATTTCCCCTAAAAAAAAAAATCTCTTCCGACTGAAACTTGTTCACTTTCTCTGCTCATTGTGTCTGCTGATTGCTCCTTCCACTGCTGCTTCTTCTTCCGGCAGACGAAGAGCGTCTCTCAGGTCGTGCACTGCACAGCTGCACTGCCGTAAAACCGCAATTACGCGTGCGAGGACGACGACGGCGACGACGCTCAATTACTCGAGGTAACTCACGTACGCATCTCTTGCGTCAGCGAGACGAATCCGAGACAGAGTCAGACCGTGCCTTCCCTCCAGGGCCTTGCCTAACCTCGAGTTTTTTGACTCAGGCACAATCACATCAGAACAATGGAGAAGGAGGAGGAGAATTTTTGAGCACATGAGAAACTTGGGGTGCTCATTGCTTGGCTTTCATTTTGTCTCGCACTGTAGCAGTGCTGATCAGATGGGTCCCCCATGTCAGCACTCCCCAGCTGGCAAACGGTCACTCCAGTCAGGCTCTTTGTGACACACACAATATGGGTGGTGAGCGAAATGGGCCCCATTTTCTTCGATTCTTCGGCTCAAAGTGGACAAGACGTGAGCAGCTGACCAAGTCGTGGTTGGACTCCAGATTGAGCTTGAGAGACG
>JAAUXU010122993.1_pt1 | contig 31828 bp, 29 predicted proteins | sample 7278151 | NCBI WGS metagenome assembly JAAUXU01 (sample SAMN14350113, study PRJNA611818) | marine sediment metagenome | isolation source: surface marine sediment (1.8m) | place: French Polynesia: Moorea | collected 2018-08 | reverse complement strand
GTGAGTGAGTGAGTGAGTGAGTGAGTGAGTGAGTGAGTGAGTGAGTGAGTGAGTGAGTGAGTGAGTGAGTGAGTGAGTGAGTGAGTGAGTGAGTGAGTGAGTGAGTACATGGAAAACCCAGATCGTTGAAAGACGTGAAGCACCTGATGAGATACACGGTACGCACGTACGAGATGTTGACATGCTGGTCCAACCGAGACTACGGATACGTCACTGGGCATCATACCTGTGAGTGTGATCGATCCGTCAGTCTCTCCCCGGGGGTTCTTGGCCATGCACGTGTAGTTGCCGAAGTCATCTCTCCTCAGGTTATTGATTGTGAGGCTCATTCTGATCTTTAAGAGTTGGTACAGTGAAATCATCATTAGTCTAAGTACAAGGTGGGCACAGATACTAAGACCCCTTCAAGAAATAGTTCATGACTCAGAAATACTGGTAAGGTGGGAACCCTGATTATTGAATAAGATTTCATGTCATCATCATGGATCACCAAAGGATGCGGGTAATCCCGTGTATCTTTGATTCTGGATAAATGCACAAATGGCACTTTTAAGGTCACCGGAGCAACTGGTCTAGGTCTGGTTGAGGGAGGAAATTATGGGAGTTCCATGAAATGAGACGAAATTTTGTGTTCATGCACAAATGTTTCCCAAAAGCAGGCGAAATTTGAGCTTGGAAAGGCAGTTGTATCGATCGAGCTCTAGAGACATTAACAAATATCAAACAAATGACATCTGCCAATGCGAGCCGTAAAATAGGCCTCTTAAAAAAGATTTACAGTTTGTTTTGATTACTCAGTAGCAAGGACTTTTTCCTACAACAAACACTCTTAGATAGCATCGTCGGGTAATCATTTACTTAAGGCGAGGGTTTTTTTAGCGTTAAATAAGGAAATAATAATAAAAAAGTTGAAGTAAATAAAAAGTATAGAACGTTATGTACCTTGTAAGCAGGTGAGCCCTGTCTAGCATATATCTTAATTCTATTGTTAGCTTGAATCATTCTTCCGTCGTATTCCCAGAACGTGAGGGCTTCCGGGTGGGACTCGACGAAGCACTTGAGGGTGATCGAGGTGCCTCGAACGGCACTTGTCTGCTGCGCTGGGACCCACATCATGGGAGGAACTAGGGGAAAAAATACTACTGTTAATAAAAAGTTGCTATATGAGTAGCTGAATTGACCCAGTTGTCATCCGATGGCGTCAAGAACAAAATGGAGAATTAGGGGAGGATCTTCTCTGCTTTGACGATGTGTCTAGGCGTCATCCACCCATGAATGTTGTCGTGACAGCTACGACGGATGAGGAACCCCGTGTTGGCCCCGATGACAACCCCCCAGGTCTTAGCAATTGGCGTCATGGGCTTGGCGGCCTTCAGCTGGCCCATCCTCATCCTCATTTGACCAGTCCTTGGCCTTGGCCCGTGCATACAGTCAAAACTGGACACAACACATATTGGACAGCAGAGATCTCGTCGGCGATGAGCGTGGGATGGCGGCACCCGCGTCAACAATTTTGACTTGACGGAAGGCAAAAGTGCCTTAACCACCCTGTAGTAACGTCTCTGTGTGTCTTAAGTGGCGCCCTTACCGTGCATAGAAGCAAATTTATTGTAGCTCACTTTTACTGTGCCCAACTTGAGTCGACATCAAACTGTTCCTTTAGGCTCAATGTCTAAACGTCAGAACTAACTCAAGAAACCATTGTAAAGCTCAGCCTGTACTCACAATCTATTCCCAGCTGGATCCTCTTACTGACTGCCGGCGGCACCCCATTCTGGGCGATGCACATGTAGGCGCCCATGTCCAGGCGAGAGACCTTGTACAGGCGGAGCACCTCGCCCTCCACGCTGGGAACTGCAAGAACAACAGATGCCTTCTTCACATGAAAATATGGCCAAGTCTTTGTCGTGTTATCCAGCCAGACAAGGAAAAGAAAGTCTTGTACTAATACTGGTCCGTTCTGTGCCTCTTGTTCTGTAGCTCAACCGTCCCTCTTCCCTTACGATAAATCATGCCTTCCATATTGTCAAGACAAATGTCACACCCGTTTTAGCCCGGTAAGAGAATTTTCTCCATCCAGACCGTAGGTGCAACTGTGCCAACAACAGCAGCTGCGCGTACAGTGTGATCCACTCTTATTGCACTCAAGTGCCTCAGCCTGAATCCATCAAATCTTGGCAACTCTGCTCAGGTGAAAGACTATGAAATGTTAGAAAAGTCATCATAGCCGAGTCTTCAACTGCCAATATAGATATAGACCGTATGAGGGAACCTTGGACAACCTGTCTTGCAATTGCAATTGGTGGGGTGAATCTTCACATGTCTTCCTGGCCTCATTACCTCACATTGGCGTCAAGGCCACCTGAGCTTGGGTCACTTTGTCGACGAGAGATGACAAAAACCAAGCAAGTCTACGGCGCTCTTTAAGGCTCCATTCCAATGGGCATAAGTCTTGGCACCTTGGCCAAGCCGTGTTGCCATCAGGCATTGGCAGGATCGATCTTCCTTGGTCTATTATCCAATGTTGGCATCCAAGCCAGCCTTCCACACCCATTGTGATCTGAGGAAGAGGAAAAAAGTTTCTGCCACACGTGACAGAAGCTCATCCGTAATAGTCAATAACAAGTGACTTAATTAGGGTTGTTCTTCCCCTCAAATTGGCTCTCTGCCCATCCATAAAAGACGTGAGGACCCAAAAGTGGCCATAATCTCCTCTGTTCCAGAAGGGAAAGAAAGAAAAAAACTGTAGTTTCCTTGGAGGAGGAGGAAGACACAAGTCCTGTCTGACTCTCTCAGGGCCAGACAAATAGGGAAAAGAAAGCTGGACAATGCAGGAAAACATTCCCCAATGTGGCTTGGAAGAGTCTTCTTCCACTACTCTAAGCCTCCTCCGGGCATCTTTAAGCACTTTCTGGCGCCTTCTTACTCATAGGTCTGTCTGTGTCTGCCTTCTCTTTTCTCTCTTGAGACTTCAGTAAGAGGGTTGGGATGGGACGTGGCTCGCCTCTGGCGCCTTGAGGTGAAAGGCCACTATGCGGCACAGCCTCAGCCTCAGCCTCAGCATCGGAGGACGGGCGTCAGCTATGAGGGTGCGCAAAAAGAAACAGTGGGGGTTCAAGAAAACGGGGAAAGGAAGAGAGAGAGAGAAAAGAGTTTGTGCTTTAACGGCACGAGAAGTGAGAGCCTTTTGTCGTGCATGACACGGGATTAACCATATTTTAAGGAAAATAAAACTCTTAAAAATTGCTAAACTGATTAAACTTGCTGCTAAGGCACGCAGAGAACAAGAACGTAGGGCTCTTAATATACCTCGATGCCATAAATAATTCTTTTTCTATCAAGCCTTCCACAGCAGATTTGCTGCTGGCCCGTTTTGATGATAAAGAGCATCTGCTGCAAAAGAGAGACGATGCAGGTCAGATTGCTTAGGTTGAGGAAGCCTTAGGGGGCTTCAGCTTGACTCGCTTCCATCAGAGCATGCAATTAGCTCAGTATGTGCATTGCAGTTCTTGTCCTGGCCTAGAGGGACGAAAGCACTTCTCTGTAACAAAATGTGTGTTGAGCAGTTGCTGCCAGAGTTAAATCTGATGCTGAGGTTTTGAGCAAACAGTTCAATTCTCAACTAACGTAAGGATATGGCTCCATATCATATCAAGAAGTTTCTTGCGTGACAGTCTCTTTTTTTACCATTCGCGGACTGTGAAGTGGCACTAAAACTACTTTCATAGACCGCAAAATTCAATTGCTAACTCTGCCTTCAATACGCAATTTTGCCCAAAGGTGAAGAAAATAGCTTAAGCTACTGAGGCTTCAAGCTTTCCAACCGTGTAAAGAGGCTTTCTGTAGCTTCAACATAGAAGTCTACAAATAAGGCTTTTCACAAGACCTTTCTATTAAAGCAAGAAACTTACGTCAAAGAACAAACTGCACGACTGAAATGTGCACTGTATTTTTCTTGTGTTCCTCGCTAACTTGCCCAGTCCACGGCCTTATGTAGTAAAGTACAATATATATAGGCTCGGACAGGTCAAATCGGCCCAGTCCAGACCGAGGAAAATAAAATGCTACAATATAGCCACGCAATATGTAGTTATCACCTTCTTGTAAGACTGATTATACCCTGGGCTAAAACTAACTAGGTCATTCAAGGGTGTTGATGGTAAGAAGGCCAATAAAGTCAGGCGTTAAAATCTAAAACAATTAAAACAATTACCTGTGTCAATGCACACGTACATACTATACTTTATTGGGTGTAACGTATTGTGTCATATATTTAATAGCACCATAAAAATGAAAAATGTGTCACACAATCTAGGAATTTCTGCTGCATTTTGGGCCAATGACTCAAAGGTGAAATAACTGGGCAAGTCGGGGACCAACCACTCAACTCATGAATCTGTACTTAATTGTGATCTCAACGTGTAATACCTAAGAGAAATATGTACTTCCCCAGCCTTTTACGGGTACACCGAGTACATGGTGATTATAGAGCCAGGGTCTAATAAGTCACGCGCCGCAGTAAGTGACTTTCTGGCCTTTGAAGCCATAGACATCACAAGCTGAAACAAAGAAAGAATAAGTTGGTCTCTTTTTTTCCTCCTCTGCTTCTTCCTCCTCTCTCTAGATAGAAGCTGTCTCAGCTAATTAATGTTTGACACTTCCCTGATCAGGAGGAACAAGAAGGGCTTCTCAGCCGCGCTCTGCCAGACACAGACATCCTCCTTCATAACGAGGGCGAACAGGTACATGTGGTACGTGTCCTCCACGTGTCTGTGCGTACTTATGTACCTCGTGGAGTTCCCCCAAGCCATGGTCAGGTTGACTGCTTTAGCTACAGGGTGGCCAATGCTGTGTTTTAACACCATGGAACTCTTGCTTGAGTTACAGAGTGACCATTGAGTCCCGTTGCGTCTTCAGCTGTTAAGGAGGAGAATCCCATACTCATTCTTCGTACAGAACAAAGGCTGGACAACAGCTTGGAGGCCGTGATGTTCTCCGTGTTCACGGAGTCGGAGACCTTCAAGTTGGGAAAAGGAAACCTCTGCGAGGCCAGCGGAGGTCATTCCTTTGGTACCGAGACTTTTTAGTAACGTCGCCAAAAAAAGTGAAGAAGTAATGTACCGGTCAGGTGCCAGACTTATGTGGCCCTCAAGTGAGAGGTTGGTACTCTGAGTGAAGCTGTTGCGCTGACAATGATCTTACCTTTCAAACACTACTTTTTGAGTGATTCACTTCTAAAGTTTATGCGAGTAAAGTTTTGAGCCTCTACTTCCACGACAATCTGCTTGTCATGCTTCAGCTGTGTGAAATTTAGTGTAAGAGGAACCTGGCAAACCCTTCCATATCAGCTTCGGCCACTCTTTTTCAAAATGACCCCTGTTTTTGTTAGTGAAACTTGTCACGACTAAAGTATGAGGTCCGTCCTGGCTGCCGAAGTTAATCTTGCTGCTCTAGTACTTGTTTCATCAATGCTAAAAGCAGTCTAAGTAGCTCAGCTTTTTGTGATAAAACGTCAAGCCTGGTGGAGCCGGGCTAAAATTGACTTTTTTCTCTGACTAATTCTTCATCATTTGACCTTAGGTAGCAAACTTCAAGCGAGTACTTTTGAAGTACTGTTCCAAAATTGACCCCTTCATCCCAACCAAGTTCCAAAATTTAACCCTTTTCGACCTAGTCCAACATACTTACATATCCACTTCACGTGCGGAATTTTTTGCATGCGCGACTGCTCCTTTACAGCAGTTCGGAGGTTTTGTTTTTCGAAAATAAGCCACTGTGCAAATTCTACTCAAAGTCCACTAGCAGCTTTGTTTCACCGCGCGCTTTACACTTCTTTTTAATTTTTCCATAGACCTTTTTTCTTCTTTATAGATTTTTAACTCCGTACTAATCTCTTCCCTTTTTTGTAACGTCAAAAGTTCCATTCGTTAGAGAAAACATGCCATGGGACATTTATGAATGTCTTCCTTATTTAATATGAGAAGCCTTCTTCATGTCAACAATATTACTAACACATCTTCAATTTGCTAATCGGCTGTATTGGCGACACACTGTTATGTTCATTGGTTATACCCCACGCTATAAGATGTGTCAATTCAGTCCACAAATTGCATTGGCATCGTCACACACAGCACTAACGACAAAGACGTCGTCACGATGGACGACGACACCAAGATGTTCTCTCCCTCCAACCCCCAGGGGAATTTTTTCCCCACTATCCCAAGGATTAGCATTCATCCCCTGCTACCCTCATTATTGCTCCACACAAGCAATCCCTTGTCCCATCTCATGCGTGTAAATGACGGGGTAACAAAAGAACGGGGGAAAGTAGATAAAAGGGTGGTTACTAAAGAGGAGGGGGTCCCCCCCCCGGTCACCCCCTCGCAAGCTGTAATGCACCAGCTTGTTATCACCTTGTCTGATCGTGAAAGCTTAATGCGGGTGGAGGTGGTGGACATACCGCTCACATTCCTGGCGTTCTCGATGTTGATGTTCTTGCCGTCCTCGCGCTTCCAGGTGACCACCGGCTTGGGGCTGCCACGCGCGGCGCACTCCAGAGTCACGTTGGAGCCTTCGGTGCGGACTTTGTCGCCACTGCTCAGGCTGTCCACGATGCGAGGAGGGACTGAAAATGTCCATTCATTATACAGGGTGTTTCAAAGGTGCGGCTCGTGGTAAGATGGCTCCAACTCGGCCATTTCGTGGCATTCCTCTCATACTTTGTACAAATACATGGGAAGTTTATTGCAAAGAGCATAGCATGCGATTTTGCACCACTGTGCAAATTGAGACTGTACTTTTTTCAAATAATTTTTGTAGAATGCCAGTCATTGCTTATGATGGCAGAATTTGTCTGCACTGTCATGACTGTGGCCCTTGCCAAGCATCGGGCTTGGAAATTATTAGCTCAGCATTGAGCATGTGAGAAGCTTGGAGGGACTTTTTTTGACAGATCTCCCGAAAAGCAATGACGTCATATGTAGTCATTTAGCTGCCTTCTTTTCCTTCCTGTATACAAGGGCGGCATGAAAAGGTCGCGAAAGCTCTGTTAAACAGAGCTGTCTAAAAATATTCCTCTCAGACCAGATTGCTTTGTCCGGCTGAGTTTTGTCTGTACCTGGGCCTTGTCTGCCCTTCTCTCTTTCTCTCTGGCTTCCTAAGCTGGATTTTTTTTACTTTCACCGACTTCTCCAAGTCCATGCAGTGTTGTAGGTAGTGAGGTCACGGCTTTACCTGTGATACCTCCTTCAAGATTAGGGGAAAAAGATTGTGAAAGTTTGGCCCGATTTGGCATAGGTCAGCAGTAGTGATGGTGCAAGCCGAACAATAGGTCGGACTTGCACGAGCCAGAGCAACATCAAAGCGCAGAAGACGACTGAGCAGGAGTGCACAACTAAAAAGAAATGTCATTCCTGTGCTACTCATTCCTCACCAGACTTTTCAGTTTCATGGACCTTCTAGGCCCGTTTCATTTGTAATCACAGACCGGATTGTGCCTCATTCATACGCTTCTTTAGACGGCCAATATCGAAAGAAGGATTCGCGGGCCTGAGTTCAACATCCCTAGTGAGAAGTGTCAGCTTACTGAAGCAGGGCTGTTGCAACGACTTTATTTGTGAGAGAATATTACATTCATAGGGATCTTATTCTTTGTTGCTATAGGGGTTGCGTTACCTGGCATATATGATGAAAGATCTTATTGTGCAACATTATATTGTGGTATAAAACGTTGTATTAAATGTATTGAAATCATCAAACATTGTGTTGAATAAGTGCATTATAAAGCATTGCACTTAAAACATTACGTTTAAAACATTGCAGAACATGCAAAATATATGCGAAGACCTCTTTCCGTGGGCGTCGAGTAGGCCTGAAAGATTGATCAATACCTGGTGAAAGAAGAGTCACCTTGCAGCTTTTTCTCCACTGAACCAAGATGGTGAACCAAGAAGAAGGAAGGAGAATTTGCGGCAGCAGCAACAACACCAGCTCCAACAACAACCATGTTGTCTCTAGCAACGGCGCTATCGCCAACAATAACGTTCACGAAGAAGAAGTTGCTGCCGGTGGTGAGACGAGGACACCGGGAAGCGTGAACAACGTGTACGTGATCCCCAACTACTACTCGAGCAGTCGACCCATCTTCGTGCTGCCCTATGTGCCTTATCCTCATCCTCGCACCAATCAGCCTTCCATGGTGACAACTGCGGAGCTGCTGCCACCACCTCCTCCGCGTTACAGGTGATCGTATGGATATTATGGAGCAAGTCATAATAAGAACTGGGTAAAAAATTACTATGTTTATCAATGATGATCAATCAGTATAATCAGTTTATCAGTAATATCAATAATGTTGGCGTCGCACTCCAGCTCAGTCCTAGTCAAGACCATGCAACAGCTAAGGCCTGTTTGAGACCGTCAAGCCAGTCAAGTCCACTGTGATGATGGTTTTGACCTGAGCACCACGGTTCTTGAGGATTATAATTTTAACTATTTCTATGGCAGAGCAGTGTTTTAGCTATTCTTTTGAGTCAATGCTTGCTGTGCATAACAATAATATAAATGAGTGGGTGAGCAATCATTATAAGCAACATTCCGTTTCCGGTCTCCTTCCATGGCTCAGATTGGTGTATTCAATGATAGTTGATAATAAAAGTTAAAAAAAAACATGCAACACGTGAGCAGCCGCGATTTTGTAGACAAGGCCAAGGCTGTAAGTGAAGATCTGTGGTTGAAAAAGCCTCCAGCTTAAAAGCAACATTACAAGATTCAACCGAGGTCAGACACTGTGCTGACGTTGGTCTTTGCCACAGTCATGCATTACTGTGAAACATGTTTCGTTGAATCAATTTGGGACTGAGATTTTAGTTCTTATACCCTTCTGATTTATATAGGCATTTCTCACGAAAAAACAGTAATAGCCATAAGGAAAAGGGCTGTTCTACTGGTTTTGTAGATCATTTGGGTGTGGGCAAACAAATAATAGACTTAAGCACTTTGTATGCTGACATTGGACACTCTCTTTTTGATTGATGAACACAGCAGCAACATGGTCGTAAAGTGAAGTGGGTGAACACTGACTGACTGACTTCAAGGGAGTGTCTGCAATTGCTGTATCCATCTCATCAAGAAGAGCATATTTATCACAACTATGAAAGATTAACCCTTTCTTCACTGCCATCATCATGAGTTTCTTGGGAAACATCACAAAAGAAGCATAAACAAATTTGAATTTGCACTCCCTCTTTACCTAATTCTGGCCTAACAAGAGAAAATATTGATTTAAATGGGCATAAGGGATGGAAAGTTGATTCATATTAAGAATTTTAATTTATAAAAGGGCTGTTCGATTTGGGGATTCTAATTTTAAGTCTTCTAGCCGTTTGATTCATATTGCCATTGATTCACGTAAGCGTGTTCCTATTAGTTGTGTATTCTTAGATCAAAAAGCTACAAAAATGAGTGGGGACGCTTACAAGAAAAAAATGCAAGGTATTCACAATATGCCTGTAAAACGAATGAGCAAAACTGTCAAGCTTCTCTACCTACTTCTGCTGCTCGGGTTCTGCTGATCCTTTGGCATTTTTGGAGGCAAAATTGATAAAGGACCATAGTTGCCACATTGTGTCGAGAATTGTTCAGTCTACCTGGGAAACTGATCTGCCAATCAGAGGTCAGGGATGTTCGTGGCAACATCTTCCGTGATCATTTTTTGCTCTTTGTCACTTTTTTGAAACACAGTGTATTTTGACCCACCGACTATAGGGTGACTTATTATACGTAGGTAGTAAAAAAATATGGTACATAGATCAAACATGAAAAAAGCTATGATCACACAAGTTTCAGTCAATACCACCATCAATATGAGCCTCCGCCGGAGTACAACTCTTGGTCCAATCACACCCAGCTGTTTGACGAAGAAGGACACTCCCTGAGCAATCTCCAGGATCAGCTTGAACAGTCCAGGCATAGCCAGCACCAACGGTGCGATTGCTGCGGGATGGTGGACGGCCATCATCGATCGCAAGGTATGAACTGTAACCGACCGAGGTCCTCCACAAGGTCTCCATGAACTTCTTCGTCGCAGACGACGTCATGCATGAGACCGTCCTGTATCCTAACCTCTTCCACGAGCCGCAGTCCGGCCACTTCCAGCACCGACGCTTCGCTCGGCAAGACGCCTTTGGATCAACTTCCAACGTCAACTCGGGAGACTTGGACGTCGACGAGGACGACGGTTACGACAATGACGACGACGACGACAGGAGAAGCAACGGCGTCGGCGTCGATCAGCAACAGCAGGTTTTCCACCTCGAACTGCGCGCACGTACACTTTCACGTACACTTTCTTCATCCTCGTGGTCTTCTCACCAGGTCTTGGCAGTCAGGAAATGGATCATGGTGTCTCTGGTCATGTGCCTGCTGCTGACGGTCTCCCTGCTATTGGGGGTCACATTGCAGCACTTCCAGCTTCTCAAGAGGTTGCCAGCCACATCGTCATCGCACGATAGCACCATGAGCAGTCAAAACTTTAACAACGCCACCGTTGGCTCTAGACCAGGCTTGGGCAGGCTACAGCAACGCCAATTTCTGCTAGTTCCTGTCTTCCCCAGTTCTGTTGACGAGACTTGAGGTCGAAGCTTCACTGTCGTAGCTACTACAGTGGACGTCGAATAAACGCTCTTTGAGATGTTCTGGACTGTACAATGATCGGCAGTGAAGTACAATGAAGGGCAGTCACGCCAATACTATGATAGCTCATTGAAGGACTCTCTAGGGATGTCATGTCATGCTCGAAGGCCAAGTCATAACATCTTCACGCGTACGGGGAGGCCCCATGTTTAGAGTTTTCAGGTTGGAAAATGTCCTTGAGTCGTGACAACCCTGATTACCTGACGTGATTAGGATGTCAACTGCAACGAGACGTGTCTAAAGCGGTAAAATATGGACGTTGATGGCTCTCAAACTTTTGCTCGTTACGGGAGATATACGTATGTGTTTATCCATGCAATGCGTATAGGATTATCCATGCAATGCGATATCTACTTAACACACGTGAGGACGTCGGTATTTGCTACGTAGATCTACATGAAAGCATTCATCTTCAGAATTTACCCCTAAAGCTGACCTTGACATGCGCAATCCCAAGAAGTCCTACACCGTGGACAAGGTGGTGGCTTTGCCATTGCGGACTTGGTGTCATCGATATAGAGATGGATCAAATCGAACCAGGATATCGAGGGCAAAATCAGAGACTTTTTGGATCAATTTTAGGATCGGATGGGATGGAACGAAGAAAAAGGTCTTCCCATAAACTTACAATCATAATCCATCTCGATCTCAAGATATATCCATTATTATATTACCAAAAGTTGGTTTGACGCCCTACTAATTCTGGCTCACACTGTACGCAGAGCAGTACTGACAGGCTGCCCAGGAGGTCCAGGAAGACCTCGCCTTGAGGTCCACCTACGGACGCCAACACGTCAATAGGTTAAGTGAATAGCTTGCCATAACTTGCGAAGATGAAGCCTAGGCACGACTACTTCGTACACCTGGTCACTACCAGCGTCCAGTTGCACAGGACCAACAAGTTGTCTGTCAACGCTTTTGTTGACCTCTGCAATTGGTCATTCTGGGGGACTGTGACCGTGCAGAGAAAGAAAAAGTCTCAATTGTTGACCGATACTACTGAAAAATACAGTACATAGCCCCAGGGACTTCCGTGAAACTCGGTCAGTCGTTGCGTCCCCTGGTTGTACTCACCAACGACGTTGAGGTAGCCGAGCCTAGTCTTGGCCTTGGCGGTGTTGATCTGACACATGTAGCGGCCTTGGTCAGCCCTCTGCACGTCGCGAATGTGCAGGTTCCACGTCCGGGTCCCCTCGTGCGAAACGCCGATGCGGGGGTTGCGCGTGATCACGTTGTCCTGCACCGTCAGGATGGCGGACCGGTCGTAGTGGATCCAAGCAACCTGTCCAAAAGAGGGGAAAAAATATGACAGCTTTTTGTCATCAGGTTATTCTTCGCCAATGCTTTAGCGTTTAATAAAAAAATAGTCGCAAGTCTTCGAACAGATTCTGTGCTTATAATGTGCTCAATTATTCGCTTGAACAAGCAGAACACTGCCTTAAAGCTTTGCTGAGTGAAATCAATCTTGTACACATCTTTTTGACAGCAACACAGACTGCAGGTGGAAAATATATATATATATATATATATTAGGTTAGGTCGAAGAGGGGTTCGTTTTGGAATTTGACTCAGTCCACTTGGTGTTTGGTTACCTAAGGTGAAATGATGGGTTTTTTTTCTTTTTTTTTTAAAAAAAAAATCATTTCTTTGGGATGGCCCGTAAGGGTTTAGGTTTTACTGCATAAGGCAAGTACATCAAGAACTTGAAAAGCTCTCAAGGCTTCAGGGCAAAACTTTACTTGTACAATTGTATTTGACTGCAGTGCTTTCATATGGTATCTTGGCATGTCCACTTCACTCTTCTGGGTGTTGTTGACCTAAAGTCTTCATGTAAGAACACACCTTTAAATGTTGTGGGACTCAGCTTCAACACTTCTTTTTGACTTGACTACAAAGTACTCAAATGGCATCTCATAAATTTTACATGCCCATGCGGCATCCCTATTTTCCACATAGCTTAATGCATACATGTTGAAAAATATCAATTCTGTTTTTATGTGGTGGGAACTGGGCCTTCGACATCGTTACAGCTGGTACACGATTCATTTTGTAAAGAAATCATGTTCCACTATGGGCACTTTGGCACTTTTCTCCTAACTTATCAACACTTTAACTTCACCGCGCGATCTTAGGTCTTTTGCAACTCTTTATTTCTGTCTTCTCTTGTCTCTGGGTCTAAGAACAATTCCTGCAGAGTTGCTGGGGCCTGACCTGCAAGCCATGGCCAGACTCTGCAAAGATAAAGGAGGCCCTTTGTACCTAGACCTGTTGTGCCTGATGAGTGTGCCCCTAGGCAGAGTTTGAAAGTAGGCCCAGTCGGCCTAGGTGAAACTGAGGATCAGAAGCAGGCAATCAGCCTCTTAGAAGGAAGTGGAACCAGCCAGACAAACAGCCCAGGTCACATAGGCAGGGAAGAGGACGAAACAACTCAAAATAATATATCTTGCTGCAATGTTAAAATTCGTACTATACTGCGTCTTTAACTTAGCACTAGGCAGGAGACTAAAAGCACACAGAGATAACATTTAGAGGCTAAGAGTTTTTGAAATGGCCGAAATATCAAGACTTCACTGAACGCAACTTCTTCACTGCCCGCCCCCAAACCATTTTCCACAGAAATCCCTTCTCGAGATAGCCTATTATGTAATAAATAGGTATTATAAGCCACTACGTACACGTGTACGTACCTTGTGTTCGCCCAGGTTTTTCACCGTGCACGACAACGTCACGTCCCTACCCTCCGGGACCGTCACGTTCTTCAAGTTGAGGACGAACCCTGGTTCGGGCTGCAGACTCACTGTTGAGCCTATGCGAATGTGGATAACAATTATAACTGTATTTTCTGGTCTGTGCCAGTTGGGTCGCAACCTCCTTAGAATCTAAGGTCTAATCCTAGTCAATTCAGAGACTGCGGTTCTTATGCGAATATCGATATTGTTGTACCCAACATTGCATAGTTCTCCTAACAAACTTTGTGTTCAACTTTTTGGCTAGACCAATGGAAGGTTAGCATGAGCAAAGGAACGAGGATTTTATAATCACTAATCAAAGGTCAGTCAGTTGAATCCAGTTACGTCTTGATTTCAATCCGTACACTCATTTTAGCAGTAAAATGCTGCAGTACAATTGCAGGTTTAAAAAATACGCATGTGCCACAATCCATGTACGATCCAACAACGATATAGGAGTAAACAGTGCAAATAGATAAAGGACGTTAATAATTTCACTTACCGGACACAGCCCATAGACTCCATAGCGCCAGGATTGACGTGAGCTGAAGGCGTTGATATGAGTGTTGACATTGGGAAGACATCGTTCAGGATTGACTCACTGATATGCAATCGTTCCACGTAAAATTGTAAAGAATAAAAGCTTTTATCACGTTCAGGAGCCCATTTTCTTCTTCTTCTTTTCGTCCACCAGCTCCATCAAGCACAGAGTTGATGATTCCAGAGTGATTGCCAAAAGCTCCACTGTTGAAATAGATGTGTGAGCGGCCTCCTCCTCCTCCTCCTCCTCCTCGTCGTCGTCGTCGTCGTCGTCGTCCTCCCCCGTCAAAACGCAGGCGGTGTCAGTGGGGGTGGCCCCCAAATGCCTCTCCACCACCTCCTTTTTTTTTGGGGGGGGGGGGGGTAAAGGAGGGGGAAGGGGGGGCAACAACAGCAGCACGGAAGGATGTACCACAGAAATAAAAAACCTGAATATGAAGCTTTTCTCAGTTGTAGTTTCAACGCGCAACGACCAAATGTTGCTAGTCAAGTTTTTCGCGCGACCAAATTTTTCGCTACGGTTTTTTTGCGGCTCAGACTGCGAAAATTGGGGATCTGAAGCGCGGTCTTGCTTGCATCTCTCGCTCATTTTGTACCTCCGTACGTACGTCACGTTGCTGCTTTCGCCTCTTTTCTTGTCCGCGTAGAAGAAGAAGCCTCCAAAAGCCCCGTGAGCAACCCCCCCTTTCCCGGCCCCCGCCCCCCCCCTCCCTTGCGCGCATGCGCAGAGAGAACGTGCGCTCCTTCGGGCTCGGAGACCTGAACCCCCACTGTTGGGATGGACCCAGGAAGAAACTTTTGTACTACTACCACTTCTCCGCTACGTACTACAAACAGGATCCAGTGCGATGACGATAACGCAGTGAAACAACTGAGAAAGAAAGAAAAATCTTGCTAATAGGTAATCCTCTCTTCTCACACACAGAGAAATTTTGTTTTTTCTTCACTGCCCGAAGGGTTTAAACAACTTGATCTAGTACAGAGCTACACTTAAATGGAAGTAGAAGCCTGGGGCTAAGTTTAAATTTTGCTCTTAAACAATTATACAAGTAGTAGCAGAAGATTCCACGCATTAAAGAATTAACAATTTTCGACTGTAATTGGGCAACAGAATGACGTGCATGCAGAACAGAGTGAAGAAATCTTGTGCATGCCCAATTACCAATAGAGGGACTTTTTGACGGAGTTATTAGTTAAAAACCTAAACAACTAATATCATTGGACTTGAGCAACACAGTTATGACTTCTCTGCCTGAGTTTGAAACTTGATTTTAAAGGCATTTTCTGCAAGAGTTCCCCAGGATGCTTCAGGACCTCAGAGATATGATACAGATAACAGAACCGCACACCTTTATGTCTCCCTTATACATTGAAGAAGTTAAAATTACGCATCCATAACAACTTTGAAGGAGAATTATAGAAAATAAGATAAGCACCTCTTAATCTGAGTCCATGTACAATAGTACAGACGTCTGGGATTGGCGTATGTACTTCCTTACATTCCATTACTGAGATTTCCATGTTCATACGTCCTGAGCAACGCCAGTGTTAATAGAGATTTTAGGGGCCGGTGTGTGCTCTTTATTACAGCGTCGCTGAGACACCCTGTATTCGTGCCTCAAGCGGCGTCAGTTATAGAGATTTTGAGCCGAGCATTGGTGTGCACCTACTGTAATACATCTTTCTTGAGACACCCCGCACGTTCTTCGTTACATTTACGGGACGCGATAGTTCGTTGTGATACTTTTCTGCAACGTGATGAATAAGGTTTCATCCTCATTCCCTCCCTGCAATCTCTGTCGTCGTCTCAATGCAAAAGAAGAGCATTTGTTGCGTGCTGCTACCGACATTATACATATACAGACCGACAGACCGACAGACCGACAGACAGAGATTGCAGTGGAGGCTCCAAGAACGACATTTCATTCAGTGACGTGGGGATGAGCAGGAGAGACACCTTCTACACTGAGGAGCAGACTTGTGCGCTGCAGCTGGCTCGTGTTTGGTGGGCAGGCGCAGATTTTTTAAGATATTTTGTGAGTGAGTTGCTTTGGTGGTTGAAATCTTACTTAGCAAAGGCTTTTCCGCATATGAGAGGTTGATCTGCCACAGTCTCAGCCAAGATCCTCTGATTTGGCGAGCAAAAAAGTCACTGTAGTTGAGTATGAACAAAATACTGTCAGATTTGCTCAGAAGGCTTTGCTGCATCTAAAATCATCCTGAGCGACAGTCATTATCTATGCACTTTAAGGCTTGCCAGAGGTGCTGAGGCATTGGTGCATGTATGTGGGATACTCCAACTGTCATGACGGTTTTGGTTTCATTTAGGAATCTTTTAGCTCAGGCTGAATGAATGCGGTGGCAGCAGAGTATCTATGAGCTAAGTTTAAGTATAAACGGGATGCTCCAAATATGCGTCCCAGTTTAAAGTTGCTTATTGCTCTTTTGTTCTTCAGAATTTTATTTCTGACACTTCAAGCTAAGTGCGTCGCTCCTCATTCCGCCGATAAAGTAATTTAAATGACTGGTGAGCATCATAAGCTCGCTGCTGTCTAACATTTAGTACAGGCCCAGGAAACTCGTCCCTCTACTGAGAACTTCAGGTGAAGGAAGGCTTTGGCACGACAAAAACGATGGAAGAGATCAGATTCCTTATGAAAAGGGAGTGAAATCCTGGAAAGCAAAGTTTGCTGTCAAACGTTGTCTGCGAGAAACTTTATACACTCAGGCAGCAGCTACATTTGCCTAATTGGTTTTCCAGCTGGCTGCCTGGATGGATCTGTGTGAACACAATCATGAATCTCATCAGGCTGTGCGATCAGTGCCATCGAGTCCGCCTTGCACAGTTCAAGGTTGAACTGTGAAGACAAGGAAACAAAGAAAAAGGATTGGCCATTGGCTCTCTCTTCGGTCAACTGGTCATTGCTAGGCTGGCCTCACATTAGGACAAATTCACTGTTCAAAACAGAAAAGCGCTGTTTAATGGCAATTTTTTTTGTCGGCAACTCGGCCATTTTTTTTAAAAAATGTAACCATTTGAACCTGGTTGAAGAAACAGTCTCTCGCTGGTGGGTGGGCGATTTTGAACACTACGGTGTGTACAAACAGACTCCAATGACCGCCTGAGAAACTGACTTGGCGGTACTTTTAGTCACTATTACCAGACCACAGAATTTTAGGTACAGACTCCAAATGTCGCCCTCCCGGGACCAGACACTTGACGTTGAAAATGCCGTAGAAATTAAAATAATCCCCAGAAACATCGAGAAAACTGAATTAAGTTGGTCGTGAAGGATCACAAAGGCAAGAGGAAAATCTGAATTCACCTAAAATTGCAATGTCTACCGACTGCAAATCACGTGGCGTCACTTTCGGTAATCAGAATTTACTGCGCATCCCTCAAGACTTAAGAAATAGTCTCTCAGCTGCCTCAATGATGCAGGAAATCTCTCTCTCTCTCCACATATGAGCAGAGCTTCAGACGCTTCTACGTATTTGGAGCGGCGCTCCACATTTTTCACTCCAACAATCCAATCCATACTAATGAACTCATACATAGTTTATCAATATGAGAGTGTTGAAGATCCAAAGCATCCATAAACGTGAGTCATATTTTACTGGGCTGGGCTGCCACTGTCTTCGAACTCTCCTTCAGGGGTCTCAAAATTCTCAGTGGTCCCAAGAGTTTTAAAGCATTTTACCTCAAATCCATCACTAGCACCGGAGCAAGTACATAGCAAACCCTTTCATAAGCCAGAATAACAGTTTCTCAGGCAGTCACGAATGATGCGAGGTCTCCAGCTATGGTCAACTTCAGCTACGAGTGATTGGTGCTCTACAACAACTTCCTTGCGTTCACCACTCACAGGTCGCGATGAGAATTTAGCGCCTCCTCACGCTCTTTAAAAAGTTCAATGCCCTCAGGCAGATTGGCAATGGTGGACGGATAAGAGCTGCAAGGTTGAGAGCTCAGAATCACTTGAAGCTACATACTGTACTTCTTCACCAGTGCCAAGAACTGGAGGCTTCCCAAAAAGGATCAATGGCACTTCAGAGCTAAAGACCAGTTTGCGTACTAATAAATTACTCTTTGATCGAGAAAAAGAAGTGACTTTTCCCTGACAACTTTGTAGGGCTGATCATTGGTCCGGGTGATCATGTCCAGGAATGTTGGTGTGAATTACAGGGACTGCAGAAATAGATCTCCGGGGAAGGAAGCCGCAAATGTGGCTTGAAATACTTGAAAAGTTTGGCACTTCTCTTCTGCAGGACTCAACCACAGTTGCTTTTGTCCTTTGCTGCTCCCTGCGTCCCAGGATTTCTCCGAGACTTTCATCATGCTTTCGTTGAACATGACATTTCAGCTTTGTCAGTACCGCTGAGAACGCAGATTGAAGTGCGAATTGCATCTCTGACGCTCGAACCTGAGACAAACATCAGCTCTGTCAATGTGGAGTGCGACTGCTGTCAGGTAGAAAAACTTCTCCACGAGACAGAAGTGGCTTTGCATATTCTGAAGGACTGCATCAGCCACATCTTTGTATAGGGAGTCGTCTCGGCCAGACAGTTTCTTTCGAGTTTCGATCTTATGTCTCCTGATTCGACCCCAAATCAGTACATGTTACTTACATGACGTACAAAGTCTGGAATACTCTGCTCATCTCATCCACGAGACGCGTCACATGAAGACATAGCAAGATGGATTAGATTGGTCGGAACGAGTGGTCACCCAAGTCCATCTTCTTTTGTTGAAATGGAGCAATGCTCCGATCACTCCAGCCAGCATGAATAACCCGGATTGACTGCTCTGCTCTCGACATCTCTATAAACATTACAGTATATACATAGGGCAAGGTCAAAAAATGAAAAGTTTGGAATTTGACTGAGGGCATCATAGGTTTGTTACCTAATGCCAAATGGTGAAGAATTAGTCAAATGGTTTCCCCCCAAAATTTTTGGACCCCCCTCCATGCCAATAAGTACGTAAGTTCAGCGTACACTAAGTAAGTAATAACTCCATAAGTCAGTACATAACCAGGTGCTCAGATTTTGAAAGCCCTATGACAAAGCTGCCAGCACTTTGTTTTTAGTTCCATTTGACTGCAGTGCTTCAATTTAGCTTCTAGAAAGCAACTAAGCAGGTCCACATCAAATTTGTGATGGTGACCTAACAACCTTATGTTCTGTGTCTAAAAGACTGTGGAAGCAGAGACGGGACCCAAAACGTCATTATTTTTTCATTCCATTTGACTAGGTCAAGTAGATTCTTGCAACAAACCTAGGGTGCCAAGACATTAAAAAATTGACCTAGCGACATATACTAGCAGATCCGACCAACTTCGCTGGCAGTTCTCATGAAGCCCCCAACTATAAAGTCACTGCCTGCTCAGTCTGTGCCTCTGTAGTCCCCCACATCTATAGTCTGCCTATGTGGTTCCCATAGCCTGACAGACACTCACACACTATATAGATGGCATGGGGTCCAGCTTTTGAGCTGGCTGGACCAAGTCAAAAGCACCAGGAAGAGACAGTTTGACTTGGCTCATGCAGGCAGACAGACACACAGGCAGACTACATAAAGTCCTACTCCTACTGCTTTATATATTAGATATATAAGGCTAGCTCAAAAAGATACATTTTCTGGCAATTCACATTTTTTATCCTGGGTTTTTGGCATAGGGTCAAATTAAGAGGAGTTTACTGAAAACATTTTTTCCTGAAAGGTCTCTTTCCTATCTGCACTTTTAATTTGAAGGTTGACTTCAATAGCACAGTACATAGGGCTGTCTGAATTTGTAGGTCTCAAAATGCTATGCTATAAAAGTGTCTGATTGATATGACATTTCAGGAGCTAATAGTGAGGAATGTCTAGCATTAGCAAAAAAAAATTAGTTCAATCAGACACTTTTACAACAGGGCATTTTTTGGAGTTTTCTATGTATTGTCTATATATGTGTTGATTTTGTTTGTGCTAAAATGCTGTTGCAGAAGTGTCTCTGAATGAACTGAAATTTTTTTTGCTTATTCTAGACATTCCCCACTATCAACTCCTGAAATGTCAGATCAATCAGACACCTTTATAGCAGCATTTTTAGAGTTATAAGATCAGACAGCTTCATGTTCTGTGCTACTGCAGCAAAACTTCAAATTTAAAGTGCAGATAGTAAATCATTTCTTCAAAAAATGAGACTCGTACCAGCTACACCAGTGTCTAATGCCAATTTTCCACCATGAAAATCCAAAGTTGACATTTTCAAACTAGCCTAATATATATGTATATACTTATTTATTGTGGCCCATAATGTTGCCAATTTTTCTACCAGCACGTGGTACACGTCATAATGGTACATATACTACGCGTAGTCCTGAGTATGGTTGAATGAAACAATCGTCCTTTTTTTCTTTTCCTTTTCTTCCACAAGTTAAACGAACATGTACTTAGGTGCGTGTGATAGCTACAAGTGTACAAGCAACTTTGTACACTGTATACAGTCTACGGAAAAACTATCTTTAGCCTATATTCTTGAGCTGTCAGCATTTCCTTGGGCATAATGGGTTAAGTGGGAGGCCGGGAACGTTTTTTGGGGTGTGGCAGAAGGCAAGATGAGCTTTTTTTAAACACTTAAGAAACAACTCAATGATTCTGACATTTAACGATAATCTAGAGTGTCTCTACTTCATGTAAAGATTGAAAATAACCCTTCGGTCGTATGAGCATGCGGGCAGGGGTGGGGTGGAGGGGGTGGAATGGTGTGGGAAACACATAGCACTAGTTTGGTTTTCTCATTTCTTCTTTTTCTTCTTCACTGGGCTCACATCTTGAGTAAGGTAGAGCATAGAAAGATTAACAGCAAATTACAGGTAACTTTTTATGCACTATATGTGTACTGTACGTAGCGTAAACACCATATGTATATGGAATATAATATAGAGAATGCCTGGATAGTTGAATAGTATATGTAGTGGAAGTCGTAGTAGGCCGAGTGGAATACTAATGTAGTCACTGATTTGTTCCTTCGTTGTGCCGCGCTCTTTCCCCCTTTCTCTTACTGTTTCTGGCTCTTGCCTCCTTTTTTAACTCTTTTATTATATGATGGTCCGTAGTCGTCGTCATAACTTTGTGAGTGCATCTCTCTGTATTAAGAACTCGTGTTCTCTATAGAGCCTGAAAATAGAAAAACCTGTTAGTGTTGGGTTGCAAGTATTCTAGATTCAATGACCATGAGTGGACTTCGGAACTTCAGGTGAAAATCTGAGATGCACTTTCCGGGGACAAAATTTTTGGCAATTGACACAGTACTTAAAAAAATGCAGGGAATGACACTTTAACTTTTGAGAACATCTGGTGGCAAAAACAGAGCAAAGGGTATTTTTTTTTTGAGAAAGTGGAGAGACATTGAGAGCAAGGGCTGCACTGAAGCCTTTCTGAGTGGCACCTCTGTAAGGAATTCGTTTTTCAAAAAGTGCTTGTCAAGACGCGGCTTTATCGGCAACGTTATGATAGCTAACTGTGATGCTAGAGAGCTCAAACAGCAGATTAGCCCGGGTTGTTTTTGGTCGGGTTTGGTGGGGGCTTCTTTTGGCGAGATGCAACACGGTCAAAAACAGCCCAGGCCGTGAGGTCATCTGTAAGTTGATGCAGTTTGAGCGCTCTAGCTCAAAAGGAGCAGTCGCAAACTCGTCAGGTACAGACTGCTCCGTCTCATTGTGTTCATGACCAACTTCAGTCACTCACTTAGCACCACGACGCAGCGTATGCGCTCAATTCCTGACCACCTACTGGCGGGGCCTGTTCTTGGCAAGAAAACCGAAATAATAACCACAGAAATTTCCTTGACTTTTGACAATATTTTGCCGTAAAGACTCGAGACACTTAATTTTTGCCACCTAAGCTGGTAGAAGTCTCCACCTAAGTCCCAAAGGCCTCTGCAGTCATATGAAGTTTACCCTGCTTGGCTTTTTGTTCCGAATCCGCCGAGAACTTTTGTCCGTTGCTGTCCTCACGGTGCTTGCGTAATCTGATGGGCATCACATCTTTGGGAGGAGCGCACAAAGGTATCTAGGAGATGACACCACGTTAGTCAGCAAACGCATGTCATGTTCGCACAAGTAACTTCCTTACCACATACTGCGACGTCATCACCTTAGAGGAGACCGTTGAGACTCCTTTACTGTTTGCAACGGCGAGGTCCTTCTTGTCCTCCTCCTCACCGGCACCGTCCTCATGGTCATCGTCACGAGATTCAGATTCTTGATGATTCCCGTTGGCTGGGTCAAGCACATCACCTAATAACAAATAGTTCATTTTCTACTGACACTTCGGCAACAACAGCAAGTAACCCATCATTGCAGAGAATTATAACTGACTCATTTCATAACTGAATTCATTCTAAAGAGAAAAAAGAAACAAATTTTCGAAATCTGACCGGTAATAGCAAAGTTGTTGCATCCCGAAGTTAGAAATAATTTTTCTCACACTGACTTCAATTGCTGGAAAACACTTAAGCTTTTTTTGCAAAAAAAAAAAAAAAAAATGGCGTGTGTGCGTGTGTGTCTCATGCAGCTTAGGCAATTAGGTTCTACTTATTGTGTCGGGTTACTTCCGGTCTACACTGTGCGACCTTACCCTGACTCTGGACCCACTTGGCGTCTTGCGCGGCGAGATGAGCATCACCCTCGACCTTGCTGGTGAAATCATTCTCTTCTTCCCCGTCCCCGTCGTCACCGCCGTGAGCTGCCACCGTTGTGGTCAGCGTTGTCACGTTGTTGTCCAGGGCTGAGTTGTCTTCGCTTGGGGGCTGCTGAGCTGGAATGAAACATACTCATAATAAGGCATGTCCGGTATTTATCTTTATCATCACTTTCTTATTTTAGTCCATCTCCAATCTCTCTGTCTCTTACTTAGTTGTTGTTGTTCGCCTTCAGGTACGATACCAGTGGCCGTCAGGATATCCGAGAGGACGTTGCTTCGTTGGTTAAGCTGGTCTTGCTCGTTACTGAGGTCCAGAACGATCACGTTGCCCCCCTGTGAGTAGAACAAGGTAAATGTCTTGGCCAGTGGCGTTGAACAGATAAGGCTTACCCGAGCATTTGGTGGAGTAGAGCTGCTCTGCGTCTCCACGGTAGGAACAGTGGTCACGGCAGGAGCAGAAGATTCACCAGGATTTTCATTGGAAGAGGAAGTTTCTGTCACTGACGACGACGGGGATGACGTTGACGTCAACGACGACGTTAGCGCACTTGCAGTTGACGTTGAAGTCGGCGCAGCGGCTACTACTGGGAGTTGAGTGGGGGCGGCTGACAAGGTAATACCCGCGGCTGAAAGAAGTGGCGGTTTAGACACAATGACGTACGGCTTGCCACCCTTGGTCTGGAGGATCCGCTGTGACGGCCCGCCCCCGGCCGTCTTTGGGGACCTTTGTACGACAATGACGGAGGGGCGGCTGGAGACGGGCGGTCGGAGCATCACACCACCGGCGCTCGAGGCCGAAGGACTGGCGCCTGGACTCAGGCCGGGCCTCTGCGGTGCCAAAGTCTTTACTACTGACGCACGCACTCCGCCTGCACTGACGGTAACGACTCTGGGCGATCCAACGGCTCTGGCGACCCGCACGACGTTCTGGCGGGCACCCACAGTAGCGGAAGAATTTTCCGCAACCATATACACAGGGGTCCCCGGCGACGGAGTGCCACTGGCGAGAACCGCATTGGAAGCGCAAGCACCGCTACCCCCCGCGACTCCCTTAGGGAACAATCTCGCCCCGGCTGGGATGACGCGCATGCCACCTTTGCCGTCATTTAACTGGATGCCTTCAACAGTTGCTGGCTGGGTCGCAGGTAGAGGAGTAGAAGAGGCTGTGATGGTCGTGGTCGTCACAGTTACTGGTGTCGTTACTGATGACGCTATGGTCGCCTCGGCAGAGTCCTTTTCTATGACGTTATTGCTCATCTTCGCGACAGTGCCGCTCAAGGGGGCGCCGGCGGCTGCCGGTGTCGCGGCCGTCACGGTTTGTCCACCTCCAGTGGCCAATTCCATCAGGCTGTTGGCAGTAGCGAGATGCTCTTGCATCTGGACGTTGCTGGCAGTAGTGTTGGCCGACGTTGACACAGTCGCGGTGGCAATTGTCGTCACCAACGTGGCCGCGGCTGCAGCGGCTGCGGCGGCTGCGGCTGCACTGACAGGTGCTCTCTGCTGGCTGAACTGCGCTATCTTGCTCGGACTCACGGCTACGGGTATCTTGGGCAACTGCGGCATGGTAGGCAAGGGAGAGGCGGCCAAGGCTTGCGTTGGTGGCAATGGTGTCAAGTTGGCAGCGGGCGCGGGGGGAGCGGTAGTCACGGTGCCGCTGGCCGAGACCACCACAACCTATTGGACAGAACAGAACAGGCATGTTAGTATTAACCCTTTGACTGTCACGTTTCCGTCAAGTACACTTGCCTTTTGAGTGCTTGAGATAGGTATGGGATGGGCAAAGGACGTGTTAGGCACCTTCCCTTCCAACTCGTGCAGCGGGTTGGGCACCTGGGGCAAGAATGGCCGGGCGTAGCCGTGCCCACCCTGGTTCACCACGTTCGTCGTCGACGAGTTCACCTTAGAATACCAAAATTGTTAGCGCGCCGCTAGAAAAATAGCACTAGGTAAGTGACGAATGTCTACTTACCCGATTTGGCTGGCTGTTGGTCCGCCCTCCTCCTCGCCTTCGTTTGACGGCGGTACCGGAGGATCCGCTAACGTGTTGACCCGAAGGTGTTGGAGGAGGTCCCATGGGCGACCCCACAGCAGGCGACGGCTGCATTAAGCTAGCGCCAAGATTTCTCGGCGGCGCCAGCGGCAACTGCTGGAAGATCATGCCTGGAGGAATGATCTCAATGGTTCCTCTCGCTTGATCCTCCTCATCCCGCTGGCCCTGCCTCCTCTTTCGCCGAGCTCTCTGAGGCGTGTTTGCCCCGGGTTTGCTCCGCACGGCATCGCCCGGGGCGGCGGATTCTTGCGGTGCCTGCTTAGTCTCCTCCTTGAACCGGACAACCATGCCGGAAGGCAACACCACAACATCTCCCAACGAGCTCTGCTTGCCTCTATTAGGAAGAGATGTACTCGGCGGCGGCGAGGGAAGGAACGCGGCGGCTCCCAAGTTCTCCTTGAATCTGACTTGCTGCGGCCGTCGCGGAGTGGCTGTCTTATACGGCGGTCTCAGTTGGGTCCGGTTTCGCCTCTCCACAGCGGCTTTGGCGGCATCGGCTGTGGCGGTGGCGGCTGTCAAGGGTATGGCGCGTCGCACCAGCGGCACGATGCGGCGTCCCTCACGCGCCCAGTCGTCGTCGCAGTTGGGGCCGGACAAACTGTCAAAGCAAGGAAACAGTCACTCGACATGTACCATTGTTTACGGCTTTCTTTCTCATCTTACCTTCTGGCAACGGTAGCCAGCACCTCATCGTTAAGTGCCCTCCTGACCTCGGTTTTGTGTCTCTCCACCGAGACGTTGAGCATGGACGAGAGGTCGGACAAGATCTTACGGCGATCCTTCGTCAGATCTCCCTGCGCCCTCAGCGCGCTCACCACGCAGGCGTAGGCCTCCAACTCTAAAAGAGAGAGTAAGCAGTCTTTCGCTGTCCAGAAGAATCTCAAGTACTTTTCTCTCAGTGTCCGAAGTCGACGCAGACGGGATCGGCCACAGCGACGGCCAACTTCAACAAAACCCACCGCAAAACTGACTTGAGGAACCAGGACATGGGACTGGACGAGCCAAATGAGTCGGTCAAGAGCAAACCAATTGGACGCTCCCGTGACTTCTTCAAGGCAATTTGCTCCGAGCCCAGCTTGTGTTTCCTGGGTGTTTTGGATAGGACAACACTTGCACTCAAGGCTCCCATGCCCCGGGACTCCAATGCCTCAAGCACCCGACACCTCAACGAGGTATATCTTCAGGTTGTCTCTCAGTAGGGCCGGCTCACATTGGCTGTGGGGACATTGAGCAGCTTGGGCAGTGCTAATCTCGTCGTTAAAAGCAATAGAACGAGATCTAGGACAGTTGCTGGTTGGTGTTCAGGTTGCAGTCAGGAGCAAAGCTGAATACTTCTTACACTTACAACACCTCTGCCTTAGGTCTAGCTGTAGTACTCTGGACTACTCCGATTCCTGGATTGCTTCGAGCGAAGAAGTGTTAAGTCAGATCAACCCTAATCGTCCCGGACGCTTTCACCCAAGCCTCGTAGAGGGGCCAGCTCTCCTGCCAGACGACCAATTCTTTGGAACCCCTTCCCCCCCGAGTACTGGAGAACTCGTTTTCGTCTGGATTTCTCTATTTTTGTCTCTCTCTCACCCAGTCTCCTGAGAATGGCGGCGCACTCGCCGGGCAAGAGGTCGACGTGGCGGGGCCACATGGCAGACAGCTTGGACTCCCCGGCGGCGAAGGATGCTGGGAGCCGCTCCTCGGCGCCGTGATCCCTCCGAGGAGGAGATCGTGATCGACCAGGAGAAGGGTGAATCGGCCAACAAAAGACGAATGCGAAGTAGAGAGACCTCCGCTGCTAAGCCAGCCAGCGCGTGCTGTTCTTCTTCTTCTTGTTGGGAAAAGTGGCCAGGGAACCAGTGAACCCGAAGAGACCCAACGCAGCTTGAGAGGCATCTCCAACACCTCGGCGGGAAGCACGTGAAGAGCCAAGATCCTTGTCTTTATGGCCATCTGGAACAAGCACTCAGTGTCCTTGGCCTCCCCCGACACTCACAAGGGCGTCAAGGAGCGGTGGCTATATCGTAAGTCCAGTTTAAAAGCACCCGTACGACGAGATTGCGCCCAAATTTTCCTCCGTTCTTTTCTCTTCAGCCCAGAGGATTTTGGCGGCGACCGGCCAAAGCAAGGCCACGGCCGGGACCGTGGAGGCGCTTCCTTCGGACTCCGCCAACTCGGCCGGACCTTTCTCTCGCGGGCTGTTGTCAAAAAAAATGGCTGCTGCTGCTGCCAAACAATGTGCTCGCTGTCCTGGTGGGAGCCGTGAACAAGGAGTCCAACGAGTCTATGTGGGACGACCCAGGCGCTGCTGCCGTTGCAGCAAGGCTGAGATTGAGAAGGGCCAAAACAGCGGCCCATTCACCGAGGCCTTCGGGCCGAGATCGACGCCGAGACAAGTTCGTGACGTGGACGCAGTACAGACTCATGTCTGGAGCTGTCCGGGCTCGCCGAAGGGTCTGGAGCCGGGTGTCGGGGTCTTAATGGGAAATAGAGCGAGCTCCCATTGGCCAACTCGACTCTCGTCTCCCTGCCAATCAACGCTTACTGAGTACCTGGGCCTATCGCTTCCCGTTCCCTGGTTGTATCTCTGAGGCCTTAGTCATGATGCAACAGCAACGAGGATAAAGCCAATGACCGACGTGATAACCGAATAACCCAAACGTTGCGCCTTGCTGTCCAAATGACCCACAGTCTAAGCAGCCAGAAGACGACAACAAGATGCACCACGGGACCGATATTAACATTCCCCTGGACGCCACTGAGGTAGATCACGTTAAGTCCGCTTCGAACTCTGACCTCAATCCTTTATTCCAGGTCGACGAGGCATGGGTGAAGTCGACGCTGAGGAAAGCGCTAGGATTGTCGCAGACAGAGGGGACGGTCACAGTGCGCCAATGGAAGGCCGAAAAGGCCCATGAGAAGGGCATGCTCAGCTCAGTCTTCAGGATCACGGTGCAGGTGGAGGATGAAATGCATAGGGTAATGTACATAGAGACATCGTTCCATGGCTCGGAGGGAATCCTCTAACAAAACTCATCCTTTCACAGTTGTTCCTGAAGATCATGCCTCCGGACGACGAGCACAGGATGCTCATCAGTAGCAACTTCATGGATGTCACCGAGTTAGAGACCTACCGGATCTTATTTAAGGATCTGACTGCCTTCGAAAAAAGGCAACGACAGTTGATGACTAAAGACAGCGACAACCTGGACGCCAACATCTCAAGCATCTTGCCACGCTTGTATGGGGGTGGGAGCGACAAGCGGCCCACCCGTAGAGCCTTCTTTCTCCTGCTGGCAGACATGTCTCCCGAGTACCGGATGGTCGACTTTGGAGTTGGGTTGACGCCGCAGCAGCTTACGTCGGCCCTCAGGGATCTGGCCTACTTCCACGCAACGGCCTACGCAATGGGACAGGTGGAGAAAATAGAGTCATTTAAGTCAAGGTAATGAAAGATGAGAATTTGGAATTTTGTGTCCCTGCTCATTGGGGATCTCTTGTCTCCGTAGGTATGACTTCCTGAGCCCTAGTTTCGCCAACTTTTCCGTCGATACCGGGTTGAAGAGCTTTTTGGAGAACGGCATGAAGCGGATGGAGGAGGACCTGATGAAGGACTTGGGTCCGGGGCATATCGTGGACGCCGTGAGGAGGGTTAGGAAGGATGTGGGGATCAAGATTACGAACGCCGTGTTGACGCCAGGACATGAGAGGTTCCTCATCCACGGAGACATCTGGTCCGTCAGTGTAAAACTTGTCAGGATCGCGCATTATTCGTTAAACCTCTGCTTCACCCGTAGGGCCAACAACATGTTATTCGACTCTTCCAACCGATGTCAGATGATCGACTGGCAGTTCACTGCCAGCGGATCTGTTTTCCTGGACTTCGGCACACTGTGCTATTTGAGTATGCCCCCGTCTGTTACCGCTGAATACCACGATCGTCTCATCGCCACCTATCACGAGCGATTTGTCGAGGTCTGTCACAGCTTGGGAGTGACCGAGTTGCCATGGAAGAACAGGATGCACTTCGAGCGAGAAGCAAAGACAGAGGCCCTTTTCGTGACGTTCCTGTGGGTTGGGGTCTCCTACGAGTTGGTTGACCCTTATCCAGCATTGAAGGAGAGGGTGCTTTGGGTGTTGAAGGAGAGTCTCAAGCTGACTCCTGAAGCTTTTGCTTGATCAAGATCAGCAGGGTAGCGACGACTTAGCATGAAAATGATTCCAAGGAAAAATTAACTATATATTCACTATGCGGGACTTAATTTCCAGCAAGTTGGGCAGGGCTGCACGAGGGAGGACGTGGTTTTCCCAGCGTAGCCGAAGGAGGCTGCCTGAGTTAGGCCCTGCCCAACTTGCGGGAAATTAAGTCCCATAAATTAGCCGTGATTTCGTAGTTGAATTTTGAGGTTTCCTGATAAATTAATGAGGAAATGAACTTGCCGGAGATTAAGTGAACTCGTCAGAGTTTAAGTGATAGATAATTTCCCAGATGAGCACACAAAACGGGGCATACCAGGAAACCTCAAAATTCAGAATATAATTGCATTTTACCCATATTGTCAATTATTATTAATTATTCTTTTGTAACAAGACAAACTGATAATTGATAGTTTTAATTACGAAAGTGTAAATTTACAGTCAAGTCTTGCATATGGTAATAATTACATGCCGTAATCATGTAATTATTCAACCGTTATTGAGTGAAATGCTATGAAAAAGCCACACGGGACGTGTTTACACAGAAGCCAGAGCAGTCTTTAGGGGTTGTTTAACAAATCTTTTATGATTGATGTTTTTTCTATTTTTTTTTACTTCTTTTATACTTCTACACTGCCATTTATATTACTTTTATTGGAAAATTAAGTCGTTCCTGTTGGAATGGACAAAAAAGCAGTTTTTTTTAATAGTCACCGAAACATGTCACAAATACGAGATCGAGCCAAATCTATATACCTTAGTGGGACGTCTGCTAAATAGACCAGCAGTAACAACGTTATGAACACGACTCTTATGTATGCGTCATTTACTCGTAGTCGTGACAACGGTACTAACTCTATATTTGTCTCATATCACATTTAGACCTGTTCATTGTCTGAAGATCCTTTGTTGTTCTCTGGAGCAGTGTCCTCTTCGACGAATAGGGGAACGCCATCTTCTCCTGCGGATTGGGCATCGTTACCCTCACCGACGCCAGGGGCGTCGTCGACATTGTTCACCTTGTCCCTTTTTTGCTTCTTCTGCTTTGCACCTTTTCTGTCCGGAAGGGTGCCAAGAAAGGCTTCCGCCCAGTCCTTGCCCTCGCTCACGGAGCTAAGGATCTGGAAGACGTGGTCGATGGTCAGTACCTTTCTGGTCTTCATCTGCACGTATTCGTCTATCGGCAGTCTGGCATGGGCCACTCCGTTGCCCACGGCGAGTCGGTGGCACAAGCCCTAAAAGTAGTTAAGTATTAATGACGAGTCTAACTTCGTCTGCTCTTTGTTACTTTGTGCGCGTTGTGGTCCACCAGACCCCCGATGACGTAAAGCTTGCCGCCTTCTAAGTCAGTCAAGGTGTTATTCGACTCGCTCGTCAAGTAGACCAACTTGTCCTTGGGCAGAGCCTCATGATAGGGCTTCTCGTGGAACTTGACGTCCCAGTTCTTGAAGCCCTCGTGTTTCTCCATCTCTTCGAGGCCTCGCCCTCGGAGACCAGCCACGTGAAGTTGCATAGGGTCGGGCAGGCGGCGGTTGATGCTAAATGGAAAGGGTTGCCTTGCTACATCTGGTCAGAACAGGAATAAAAGAAGGTACCTGTAGCAATGGAGAAGCTGTTTGCAGCACTTGCCCAAGTCCCTCTGGTGCATGAGGTGGTCGAACGTCATGTCCAAAACGACGCCGATTTGGCAGCGGCTCTCGCTCATCTTCTTTTCTTTCAGCTTTTTTCTGCTGGCATGATAACTCAGCTCGTGACGGCCCTCTTTGATCTTCTCGGCCAGTTTCTCCTTACGCCGGCGCTTCTCGCGAGCACGCCGGTCGGCCTTGGACGCCAGCCACTCCTCGCGCTTCTTGCGTCGCTTCAGGGCCCGCTTGGACAGCGGTGCTTCGGCATTCGAGGCGGCCATGTCTGGCTTCGCCTCCGTGGCGGTCGGTTCGTCAGTGGACATGCTACTGACGTTGATCCGGATGTTATCGGCGGTGTTGATGTCTCTGTTGTATTTATTTGTTTATGTCTGCTGCTGAGTCTTCGGAAGGCGTGACCACTTAAAATGACACAGATAGTCACCGATCTATCTCATGCTGAAACCACTGAAAAACAAACGTGCTTATAAGGAAGAGCACAGCTCAAACCAGATATTGCTGATTAGGTGCTGACAACACAAACGCTTAAAAAAAAGTCCTTTGTTGTGCTCTTAGAGTTACATAAATTCAAGTAGACAGTTGCTGAAGAGCTGCTTGTTCATGGTCAATCTGAGTCTCTAGAGATTTTGTTTGGCCCTTAATTTACAGTTTTTAGTAGATTGTGCTTTGAAAGGCAAACTATTGGGGTTGACGACGTCGTGATGACGATTGAAGACGTCTGGCGGCTCCTTGACGTGAATCTTGTCCTCTGACAATCTAATATCATTCTGAAATCCAGACTTCTTCCGACGTTCTCTGACTAGACGCCGGGTGTGAGACAGTTTTGTAAAATAAGGCCAGTGAATCAGACAAATGATGCCAAAACACCAATAATACCAAAGGCAGACTGCGTCAGAAAGATCTTCAATGCTATCAGGAGCATCTTCACGGGCGGCAAGCATTAAAGAAAAGGATAAAATGTGGCAGGGGAGGGGTTTGAGGACTAAGACGAAATTAAATGCATAGTTGATTTCAAATTTGCCCCTGCTGGTCTTATTGATCTTGATGACGGGTGTGATTGATTCTTCTGTACGAGTTGCTTTTGTTGGACTGATGCTAATTCTGTCGCACCTTCTGTGCACATACATGTAAGTACACCGCCTGTGGCAACCTTACTTTGTCTGCTGAATAACGTCGAAAACAAACGCACACTAGAGAGTATTCTCCCCTTTGCTGTCGCGGCGAATCGACGGGACAGTCCCATAGAAAAGAGGGAAGAAGAACGCGCTTCCTTTATACTCTCGCCCGTCGAACGTGG
>JAAUXU010075768.1_pt1 | contig 31858 bp, 36 predicted proteins | sample 7278151 | NCBI WGS metagenome assembly JAAUXU01 (sample SAMN14350113, study PRJNA611818) | marine sediment metagenome | isolation source: surface marine sediment (1.8m) | place: French Polynesia: Moorea | collected 2018-08 | reverse complement strand
TCAGTCAGTTTCCTGTTCAACATTACTAAGGTTTTTCCTCTTTTTTACCTCCCTAATTTCCTACTGTTATATATGTGATCTCAGGTGAAAATCAAATCTAAAAGGCCCATATTAGGGTCTTGCCTAACTTCTAACATTAAAAGCGCTATCATTTGTAGGAACCTGGGCCTGGTATTTGAAATGTCGTGCAGCCTCCAAAAGCACCCCTGGCCGGATGAAGAGCCGGAGAATCGGGCTGTTGCTTCATTAAGGAACCTTCCCATGATCCTCTTCCTGTCGAATGAAATCTAGCGGTCATAAGGCTACTCATGCCAGAAATTAGAGCTCTGAATTCCTTGTGAAGTGGAACAGAGCTTCCTTATGTATTGCATTTCCCAACATATCTAGAGCAACTTCAACTACTTCATTGGTGAAGGTCCAAGGGATGCATGTGGAGGCCAGCCCTCATTTACTCGGAACAGTCCTTACCATGCTTGAATGAAGTGATGCAAAAGTGTGGGGTCGAAATTTCGGATACAGCGTGTAAACAATGTGAGCTTCTCGGGCTTTTATTATTATGGCGAGTAATAATAGTTAATTGCGTGCCATTGAGCATGTATGATATCATAAAGTTAACATTCCTATGAAAATGCTACACACGTGGCTTCAAATCAAGTTGACTTTGGTTTTTTCTCGCGACTTCAACTTATAACTTCAACTGTACGCATATTCCAATGCATCATGGCCTTTTGATGTCGCGTTCACTGTTCGATGGTGTCCTCCAAGGCCTTGCGCAGCTGGTCAGCCACGAGGATCAGGTCGAACAGTCCCGAGGCCGATTGCTGGTGAAACTTGGAGTGCGGGTACAAGTTGTTGCACTCCGTAGCGTTGGGGAAGAGGTTCCAGCCAGTCTACGGACGTGCACACACCGATACGTTAAACAAGTGCAGCGAGGCTGCCGACCTGGGGTGTGCCGTACCTGCTGCAGGTCATCGTAATACTTCGGGAAGTCGTTCAGAGCGTTTGAAAAGGCGTTGATGGTAGGGATGAGCACATTTCCTAGTCGGTTAAGGGTTGGTGACATCGTGACGTAAACACCAGAGAGGACGTTCTCTTGCCAGACGAAGGCGTACAACACCTTGACGAGAGCAGAGGCGAGGTTCGAGCGGAGGCGGGCCTTCTCAGCCTCGCTCAACACCAACTCACTCGTCGAAGACACCATCTGGAACAAGTGGACACACGGAATACTGGGTGAGTGCGTAAGACGCATCACGCACTTGTGGCAGGTGCACATCCCGAAGGAACTCTGAGACGTCCTGGCTACTCCCGAACAGGTCCGACAAGAACGCTAGAAGGGTCACTGTTGCAGCGGTATCTTCCGCTGTGATGAGAAGCGCGGCAGAGACGATTCCTCCAAATGAGACTCTGTAGGGAGGCATGTCCAGGGACTCCATCGCTGCCGCCCACTCGGTGGAATCTTTGTTCAGAAATATGTCGGTCAGCACGTCGGTGATCTCCACTCCGGATTGAGGCCTTGAATCACCAGTTGAGTGCTTGGAAACACTTGTAGGAGAGAGATCATTTTTCTTGTCTCACCTCTTGACGTGACTCATGTCATTGAGAACTGGGTTTTCACTAGAGCCAGGAAGGTTTGAGGCAATGTCCTGGTAGATGATGAATGAAACAACGTCGATGAGTCTGTCGTCCAAGTACTGTCCAAGCTTGGTATGACTGCCGTGATTCATGGCAGATCCCACCGCCAGGTAGACGTTGCTAGCCACCAGGGCTCTCACCGTGGCCTCTGGCATGGCGAACCTCGACATTGAGAGCAACACGTAGACAGAGCACAGTTTCGTCGACATTATTGTAACTCACCCTTCCGGGTGTTTGCAGATAGCAAGGGCCAGGTGAGAGTACGCCAGGCTGGAGACATAGTTGCAGGGCTCGTAGATGGTGAGGTTGCCATATTCCTGGACCAGTTCATTGTTCTCCAGGTATTGCGGGCAAGGAGGGCGAGCGTAACAAGAGCCCCAGTGATCCTCAGGGTCCGAGTAATGGACCATGCCATTCCACGCGCGCTCCTTTTGAAAGCCCAAAATAAGCTAATGAGGGAGAGTCAGTCTTGGCCGGTACAAACCAAGGCCCTCTTGAGCAGGGGATTCGTGCGTCCCAAGCACTGGTAGAGCTCTCGTTCAAACTCCGGGTTCTGGAACTTCCCGATCCCTGGAGTCATCAGCGTCTGCATTGCGTCAAAAATGGTTTCGGTTGCTTCGTCAGCCTCTCGGCGCTCAGGAACAACTGGACCGTTTCATCCATGTAAAAAAAGTGCTACTATTTTGGATTTCTTTTCCCTACCCGCAGAGCGAACTTCTCCCAGAACCACGAGGAGAGCCAAAAGTGGAGCCAGGTTCCTCATTGCCGATCCAGCCGTCTGAACACTTGTTGGCGATCTCCTACTCTGAACTGGACGTTGTTGTCACTAAGTGAAGCTGTCTGATGCACGACAGAAGGCCCTACATGCATGTCACGACTAATGGATCAGAGAAGGCACGTTTGCACCAGCACAAGTTGGAGGACTGCGTCCGGAACGCGAGGGGCAAAAGTCAGTCAGTGCAAATGAGGCCTAAGTGGCAAAAAGGCCCGTCAGCGTCACGAACAACACGTGCGACGAGATGGAAGGAAGTAATGAACCCGTTGCTGTCTCTCAGAGAATATGACTGACAGACCATAAGGTTGAAACTTTGCTACGTAGAATCAGATTTGGGTGCTGATCCTTTGTCGGAAGAAGACTTTCTTTAACGTCGATCCTTTCAGTCGAAATAACTTAACCTAGCAAAGCTAATGAGGGACGTACACTGAGCAGGAGCCTCAGCACTTTCAAGTCGGCTCTGAAGTCAGCAATATGAGACGAATGGGATGCAACCCAGGCTGCATCTCCACGGTCTCCACCGCGTTCGGAGTCGCCTAGAGGCGGATATTTTGAGCCGTAATTTTGAGTGCAAGCCTGACTTTTTCATCCCTGCGCTGTATGAGAGCAAAAAAGAAGCAAGAACGATAGCAACAATAACATGAGAGCAGTTTTTATACGCTTCAGAGAAAAATGACTATAACTAAAGTGACATCACCTGGCGGGGGAAGGCCATCAAGGATGATCCCAAGCCTGGAGCTGAACACTACAATACTAACATTGATTGAATTATCCATGAGTCGCACGCTAGGAAGGGAATGTTTGTGCCAGAGAGACGTGAACAAGAACAACATGGGGAGCACGGTTGCAGACCTTTCTGGACTGAAATGCACGGACCCATTTTGGGCCACTACACACTCAATGTGATCGGCCGAATTGACCTTGGTGATGTCACGCAAAGTATTCCCCCTCAACATGTGCACTGTGTACCCAAGGAAGTGTAGTCATCCTACACGTCAATGATGACCATGTTGTGATCGGACGCGTCGTCATCCACGTGCGTGAGGCCGAGAACTCTGTCGAATCGACTGGACTCCAGGAAGAAGTAATCGATCCTGCTTTGGAACCGACACGTTGACAAAGGACCCACCAAGCGAGGGCACAGGGCCTGTAAGTAACCCGTGTCAACGGCCATCGTCTTGGTGTTCTGCGCCCCCCTCTTCATCCTCTCAGTGCACCATTCTGTCTGATGCGCCCAGTAGGTACCTCTTGCAGGAGTCTCACCTTAGCGTCTGTGAAGCCCTCGGACCCCATCTTGGCAGTGATGTGTCCCAGCGGCTGCTCCCAGTTGTTGTCCTTTCGCACGAGCGCAATCTCGTCCAGGCGGGCGCTGTCGTAGTCGTTCAGGGTTAGCGCATTGAAGTCCCCAGTGAAAATCCTGCGCAAATGTATAGCGGTGTTATGAGCACAGTGACGCCAGCCTCGCCTACCTCGGCATCTCCTTAGACAACTGTTTGCAGTTGTGATGGTCGGTCAAGATCTGCTGCAGCTCCCTCATCCTGGTCGGCTCCCAGCGGTGGTTCAAGTGCAGGCAAGTGAGGGCGAAGGAGAATCTGTCCGACACCTTGACCACACAGGTGCAGTACCTGGGCCAGTGCTTGCGGCGGCGGTTGCTATGGCTGAAAGGTGGGGAAGAAGAAAAGGTACATCACGTACCGTGGTTCACCACCCCTGCCCGACAAGAAGACGCTCACCAGTCGATCTGGACGAGACCGAACCTGCTGAAGATGGCGCAGTTGTTCCTGAAGGCGAAGCCATTCGCGGATTGAAAGAGTCCCTCTTGAACGAGCCTGGCGAAGACTTCCTGGGAGCTGTGCTTGGGCGCTTCCTGCAGGCACAGGACGTCCGGACTGAAACGCTGTCAAAACACAACAGAGACGATAAACGTGCGTACGTCCTATGCTCAAATACTACAGCCTGCGCCCCATTACCTTGACCAGCTCAATGATCTTGTCCGTGTTGTCGCTTCCCCTGGCGTCGTGGAAGCCGTGGACGTTGAAGGTGGCCAGACGCAAAGGAGACGACGACTCACCCATTGTGGCAGCTGCCATGAGTATGACACCGTACAACGGAGCCAGCGAAACGAGTCGACGATTGCGCCACCTGAAGCAACTTCAATGAAGTAATCGATAAGGGCAGCCTGGTTCGTCTGTCCGTCGTGGCTGTCCACGCCTGATGCGCCATCTCCGTTTCGAGGGACTCGCGGGACTCCACGTCCATGGCGAGGGGAGACTCAAGGGACTCCCGCCTCAGGATGGATCGCGTCGTCCATGCGTGACCGCCGCCTGGCCCACGTCGTCAAGCCCCCCAAAGGGAGGACGATCGGTGAATGCTACGTACGTAGTGTCACCAAAGCGTGCAATTCATTCAGTCTTTGTCATGCTTCGCCTTCACCACTCTGGAGTTCCCCTAGCTTGGACTGACACCCCAGATGCTTCTTGTGCAAGTTGCTCTTGCTGTCGTGTCACTTCCTTGCGTCTGCGCGGAGATCATGGGCGGACACGTTAGTCCGGTTCTCCCCCGCCCTCCTTCAGGAGTGCACATGCGATTTCCTAGGCAGGGGGAGTTTCTGCAGGCCCACCCGAGGCCCATAATGCCTGATGCATGAATGGAGAGTAGATTTATCAGGCCCGGAGGAAGTGTCACTGGACTTAAACATGCAAAAGTCATCAGTTAAGTGCATCTTAGTGAACGCTTGCGACATGTGTGACTAAACCCCAGAAGATGGAGTTTTTTGGCCCCCACTGGCAGTGGTCGAGGTGCGTGCATAGCAGCGATAAGAGGGTGGAGTGGAGCCAGTGCAATCTGAGGCCCCTGTACTCAGCCTATCAACCTTGGGTGCCCCAAAATGAGTTGAGGAAGCTCAACAGCAAAACCAGAATCCTAGACTTGCATTTTTTTGAAGGGGTGCAGTCCATGTTTGCGTTGTCGCTAAGGGACTCGAGACCCCAGCGCGTGCCCGTCCTGTCTGCGCACTACGTGCCTCCCCCATCCCCCCCCCTACACTCATGTACGTACACTTACCCACGTACATACGTGCGCACAGGTGCCCCAGGCGAAGCACGGCAGCAGCAACAAAGCCATGTGGAGCAACCACGAACTGAACGTTCAAGGTCAGACGAGTTGCTGCGGATCACGCGTTGGAGTGATGAAGATTACAGTCCGGCCTTTGCGCCACTGCTGGATCACGTGCACGAGTTGCCGACGCCAGATTGTCTTGGTATTTTGTGTCCAGAGCACTTTACACAAAGCAAGTGTGGCGTGATGCTGGCCGCCAGCAGGTACGTGTTCCCGGCCGTCTGCACGTACGCGTTCCCGGCCGCCACGTTGCGCTACGTGAATGAATGAACGGCTCTACTCGGCTGCGCCCGCCTGCTGGCTCATGCCGGTGAGATCGGCCAGTACCGTGCGTACGTCTACTATAGTGCTAGTCGAGTACTCCTTGTTGCTGTTCTTTTGGTCTTTATTTTCTCTCTTTCAATAAATTTATGTTCCAGACAAAATTTCCTTGTCCTTCACTTTCTCACGTCGCATACATAAGCACACTTTCCTGACCTCACGTTCTGCGCATTCAATGTCTGCGGCTTTTTCACGATGATCACAGCTCTTCTCATTTAGGACTCGAAGTCGAAGTTGAATCCGGTCTCGAACCTATTGAGCTGCAGCTTGCCCGGGGGGAAGAAGTTGTTGCGCGGGGGCTCTTGCTGGAGGAGCCTGGGGGCCACAGGCACGGACTGCTGGGGCAGGGGCAACTTGGGACGGGGGGCAGGAGCAGCGGGGGCGGGACGGGCACGGAGGGTGGGCTGGGCGCCGGCCAGATGTCCAGCCAGGTGGCCGGCCAACACTCCGGAGCGGTGAGTGGGGTCGTGGGGGTTAAAGAAGGGGTTCACGCCCTCGCAGTCGGCGCAGTTGGGAACCAAGCTAGCTTGCTGGGCCAGGGGATTGGCGGGGTCGAAATTGAGGGCGTGCTTGTTGAACTGGAAGTTCAGGTGCGTGGGGTCGTTGGGGTTGATGAAGGGGTTTACCTTGCCGGCGGGCTGTTGGGCTTGGAGGAGGGGCTGCTGCTGCTGCAGCTGAGGTTGGATGGGGGCAGGAAGTGGGCGGCGGGGAGCGGGAGCGGGAGGGGGAGCCACAGGGAGAACGGGCTGTTCTGGCTCGGCGGGGAGCTCTTCGACGAAAGCAGCGGCGTCCTGTCCACCGGAGGGAATGTGGGCTCCGTCCAGGATGCGGAATCCTTCGCGTCCGGCAGAGTAGCGCACGGTGTAGGTCTTTCCGTCGTCGCCGATGTAAGAGTACTGTCCAATCCTGTTTCCGTCGTTGTCAGACTCTTCGCGGAAGATGACTCCGTCCTCGGTGGCGAAGGCTGCGCCGGTACGGCCGTCGCCGGCGTTGAAGCGCTGCTCCTTCAAGATCTTGGCCAGCTTGGGATCCACATTCTGGGCGGAGGCGTAGGCCGCGAGCACGCAGGCAGTAAGGGTGACCTGTGGAAAGCATGTCTTAGTGCAACAACACGTGCATCACGAGCATGTCCGATCGCTTCGACCGCACGTACAGAGATGTCAGTGAGTGACTTACCAAACGATACATGTTTAGCGCGGTTGGTAACACTTTTCTTGCACCTCTAGCAAGTGTTGCTCAAGTGCAGGACAATGTAACTGTGCCCCAGCGGTGGCGGGAACACCCTTTTATACTTCTTTCCGGGTTTGTCCTTCGGGGTCGACGCTTTAAATGGCTGGCGCGAGGGCAGGCAAACTTGCTGCAGGCTGGGGGGTGGCTGCAGAAGAACAAAAGAGGATACCTGCGTCAAGATGTTGCCCTCAGGTAGCCAAGGAGTAGTGATACAATTCCTCCTTGCGTACAAGTACGCACACTCGGTGTGCAGCTGATCACTGTTGGTCAATGTAGAACGCGTACATCCTGTAGTCGTCTCCATCACCTGGGGACCCGGGCATATATTCTTGTAGCACCAGCGATTAGAAAACGCACGATGTTCACGATCATGGACTTGGTGCTTGCAACCGATATAAGAATCAGAGATTTTGACTTCCACGGAGTGTCAAATATGGACTTTTATATCGTTTAGCTAACACAGTGTGAGCAAACTGATACCTTGATACAAAGAGTTTCCAACAAGTCTCTGTCCTCAAAATATGCAGGCTGAATTTGATGACTTCAGCTGATAAAAAAGTGCCTCCATTTTATGAGGTAAAAAATTATGACCTGGAAGAGTGATGACTGCAAGCTTATTTTGCCCAGAACCGGAGACCTCAGGACCGCCCGGTGCAATTCGGTTCTCCACACAAGGGCGCGGGTGCACTCCTATTAAAGATCGATGAAGGGTCTCGTTTTGGCCAAGGTCTTTATCTGGCACGCGCCAAAGCGTAGCAGAGTGTCTGTTCATATTAGCAGCGACTAAATGTCAACCATAATGTTTGAAGCTGATAATCCTCTGGTCACACTACTGTGCATTTGTACCGGGGCGGCGAAAACAAGTCAGACATTTTTACCTCTGCACTCAAGGTCAGCACGTTGATGAATAAATTGCTTGTGCATGGTGACAAGACCTTTACTCTAGACTCGCGGGTGGGTGGGAACCCAACTTGGACTGGGCGTGCTTCTGGCTGTCCGCGGACTCCTGACGGAGCCTCCTGACGTTGAGCATGAGAGGAGGGAGCAGCGAGCGATGTCGACTGGATGCTCATTTGCCGCGCAACGATCCTCGAACGCAGCTGTGACATTTTGTTTTGCCAGATTACACAAGGAGCAGTTAGAGACAAGCATCAATCTCTCTATCAAAGCAAACATTGAAAAAGATGCTGGTAAATATATCGGATTGCGCATTGAAAAAAAATGTCCAAGTAGTTTTCGTCGTCATTCGACTCAGCGTATGTGTTTGTTGTTATAACCTAACGTCTGAATGAGTGTCAAGTGAATGAATAAGTTTGGCCTCAGATGAGTTCAGACACTTGAGGCCAAGAGTCGCTCGACATTTTGATGGTCTTGTTCTTCATAATGTCCGACATCTCACGCAAGTTGGAGGACATCTTGATGAAGAGCTTGAAAGACTTCTCGGCCTCGTGAGTCCCGCGGGTGTGGCACAAGTAGCGAAAAAGTAAGCCAGCATATTTTCTCTGAAAGCAAACAATACTTTGTGGACAAGTCAAATGGCTTGATAAGAAACTTCACTACTAATCATGTGTAATCATCACCTGCATTTCGGTTATTGTTTCCTTGTCTCTAAAATCCGGACACTCTTGCTGATTTTCCCTGTTGCAGTCGGTGGAGAAGAGGATCAAGACGGTCAAGAGGATGGCCGTGTTCCTGTTCAGCTGGAGGAGCTTCATCTGCTCCATCAGTGACTCGTATTTGCGCTCGTGCTGCTCAGAATTGGCCCAAGGAGTGGAGAAGAACTGGTGCCAGCGCATTGGCTCGATATGTGGCAACCATTTCGAGGCACTGCCAAACGAGACTTGTGTATGTTAGATTCGTTCCGGAGCAAGTACTTAACACACAATCAAATTCTATATACAATCGACGGTGCCTCAAAGATATGAAGCAAGAGCTCCGTCTGTCTGTCAGTGCGTGCGTCTGCCTCACACTGTGTTGTACTCCAGTAAGCGCAATTACTACATACGCAGTTTTGGGCCCCAAACCCATATGTTACTCCACACCCAGTCGTTCCTACATACGCGCTTACCACATAAGGAGTTGCTACAACCGCCAAACCAAGCTTCAGTTGTTCGGTCGCCTGTTCCAGCGTCCGACTGACGAACAGACAGACAAACGGACAACTGAACGAGGGGTTCACGTTTCATCAACGCACACAATTGTGAAGACTCTTTTAGGACTTGCTCAAAATCCTCGTTCACACCGATTTTGCGGCATTTTAGGGAACAAAAACCTTGCTTCAACAGTGATTGGCTTCGTCCACAGCAGTGTGTCCATGAGCGTCTGTCACTACATACGGAGCTACTGCATCGATATTTGCAGCACACATAGGTCAAGGATTTGGCCCCGCAAACAAGTAGTTAAAGGTATGTAGAAAGTATTTTTGGAGTAAATACACAGTTCCTCCATTTAGGGATCCCACAATGGGACCAACGTAATCGAATTAAAGTAATTTTGACGTAATCTTTTTGCTGGAAATCTTCTCATACTGCCAAAGGTCCTCAATTCAGTCCAGTCCAGGCCACTTTGAGGTTCTGTGAGATGCCCACTGATGACGACCTTTTCTATTCATGCTAATTCCATGGAAATGACCTTTCTCGAAAAAAAAAAAAAAGACTACATCCTGCTTTTTGGGTGCAGTGACATTTACACCAGTCGTACTTTATGTCATCGAAGCTTCGAACTGTACGTACCGTTTCAGTCTACCCAGCATAGATTGCTGTATATACTCTGTATTTCTTGACCTGGGCTGCTTTGATAAAGTTGCTCGCGGAACGTTGCATTTGCACAATTGCTCAGTGTTGCAATTCTCAGCCAATATCGCAGCGTGTCCGTAAAGGTTGCGTCTGATGAGCTGTAACATGAGAAATACCTTTTGAGCCCCGAGAAGTCAAAGACTGCAAGCTTCTCCGCCTGCTCGAGGAAGTTGTCAGCGTCGCAGGTGAAGAAGCGACCCATGCGGATGTTGAACATGGGGTCGAGGTTATGCAACAGAAGCGCCTTTTTGTCCTCGACGTGTGTCAGGTTGACAAAGTCGTCGAGCGTCTGCGCCAGCCTCGTCAGCTTACGGATCCCGACGGTGTAAGCCCAGCAGATGGCACCAAACTCCAAAGTGGCTCGACGTCTGGCAGCCGCCAGGAAGGAGTTGAGAGTGGCGGCCAGCGGCACATGTTGCAGAACCTCGCCCAACTGTAACGAGTGCTGGCGGTCCAGCCGAGAGAGCTCGTTCATGCGGAACTCGTCCTCCGCCGTGAACACGGTCGTGGTGCCGTGGCCAAACAAGAGTTCTCTGGGAAAGACGCTTCTCTCGTCCTTCTCGTTGGCCGCGTCATCACGGCCCTGGTGGCTGGCGACGAGTCGTCTGGTCTTGGGCGGCGCATGTGTCATGCCCACCAGAACGCACTTTCTGTACCTGCACTCCGGGCACTTCTTGCGCGTGTCCACGGTGACAGGACACTGTCGCTTGTTGACGCACTCGTAGGTCCGCTGGGCCTCTTTCTCCACGGCTCGGCGGAAGAAGGCGCGGCAAGAGAAGCAGGAGGTGACTTTGTAGTGGCTGTAGCGCAACTTGGTGGCGCGGTCACCACACACAGAGCACACAGCGCTCACAGCCAAGGAGGACATGTCGGAGTTGCTTGCCCGACTATGTTCGGTCAGGAATGTAACGTTTCAATGACGTCGAAGACTCTTAGGCGAGATAAAAACGTTCCTGATCATATCTTACGTGAACAGTAGTGTGATGTACAATGCGGCTTTGTCATACGTACAACTCGTTGAATTTGCACAACTATTGCAAGTAACTAAGATGTGTCGAGTGTGAGGAGATCCCTCATACGCTGTTTTTCAGTCGATTATGTATTTGTTATGCAGTGTGGCACAATTTCCAACGAAAGAAGAGTGACTGTGTACATTGCTAGCAGAGATACCCGGGGTTGGGGTCTCTGCTCCTATGACGGGCGGTGCCTTTGGCGACCTTGGATTTCCGCTTCAGCCGTCTTCGAGGTCGCTTCTGAGGCAGCCTCGTGAGATTTGGGGGATGATTGTGCCACTTGAGAAACCTTTTTTCCTTCCTCTTTGGGGCCGTCTTCACCTCAAAAGGCCTGAGGCCCTGCCAGGCCTCAACTAGGCCCCCAATGAGTGAGTGAACCCTCTCGACCGCTCCTCCACGACCTGACCCAAGCCGAAGGACGCCAAGTCCGGGTCCAACGATGCGGCCATGCGGAAGACACCAACGAACGAACAGACACTACTATTTTATTTCAGTACGTATAAATTCAGTCTATGTAGTCAAGTCTCCCTGTTAGGCTCCGCCTCCTCAACTCTGGAGTCAGACTCGGTGGCGATGGAGTCGTCCTCGGAGAAGCCTGCAAGGAGGGGAAGTTGCAGCCAAACTTGCATCGCTTTAGATTCCGTGACTAGTTAATTTACATTTCGACGTCGACGGATGAATCTGACGCTACTGGACTTATTTTTGTCACCTTGTTGGGCCTTTGCTTTGTCATCGAGGACGAAGAAGGCGACTGCCAGGAACGCGATTCCGCCCAACACGTCCAAGGCGACGCAGAAGTACAGGGCGTACTGCATGGAGTAGTAGTCGCGCTCCAGGGAAGTCATGGCCCCGGACGTTGCATCTGTGAGCGAAGCAACCATCAATGGCTTGGCTATTGGATGCGACTGTTAGAGGACCGCTTACGTGGATTGTTGGTCTCTTCGCCCACCAGCTTCTTCTCAATGGTGTCTGACATGATGCCAATGATGTAGGGACTGAAGGCTTCCCCGAGAGCCTTGGTCAGGACGAGATGGACTGCGCTGGCGCTGGAGCGGCGGGTGGGAATCACCACATACTGCACGGACGAACGGATGGACGTACACGATGTGCAAGACCATCACGCAGACGTACGATCATGTTAATGCGTACCATGATGATGTCCACGACGATTGCCCAGACCGTGTTGAGGAAGCTCATACCCAAGAACACAGTTACGATGGCCCCGACGATCTTGTCCTCCGCCGTGGCGATCGCCCACGCGCAGAGCGGCGCAGACACCAGCAGACCGACGCCGCAGATCACGGGGTCGACGCGAGGAAAGCGGTCGCGAAGCTTGTACGACAGACCTAAGTAACCGTGACGTCATCAAAGACATATTCAAGCCAGATGCAGTTAAACTCCACACTCGTCTAGAAATGAGCATTTGGCGGGTCTGAGCAATCTTTCATAGTTGTCTCTGACCAAGTTCATAGCGAATTGCTCAACTTGGAAGAAATTTTTGGCTCATTCTTCATTGGGTGGTTTTTTGTCTGCTCTCGTCTGTACCTGATCCAGTCACGAGGCCCAAGACTCCTGCAACGCTCAATACAAGTCCAAAGAGAAAGGCCGAACTGCGTAGAGAGACGTACAGGGTGAGTCAAAAAAAGGTCCGACTACAGTAAGGTGGAGGGGAGAGGGGAAGGAGTAGGGAGCGGACACCGTTTCACTCACACTGTACTGGAGTGTGGGGAGGGTGAAGACTTTTTTCATCTGCTTCAATCATCTCACTTTTCAGGCGCAATTGAGCTGCTCTCGCCATACTCCTGAGCCACGAGGATGGCGTTCTCAGTGTAGAGCGGGCCCCACCACGAGAGAGCCCCGGTGAAGAAGGAGAGGCAGGTGCCTGCCAAGGATGACAGCACGAAGGACCTGATGGCAGGTGAGGATGACCTGAGGGGGAAGCGCCACAACTCGATATTCATTTACCTGTTGGTCATGAGATATCGCAGATCTTCCGAGTACGAGGCCAGGCTGCGTCCACCAGACTTGGAAGTTCCTCCTTGCTCTGATTGACCTTGGTGAACGAGGAGAGGCAATACAGACATGCGTACGCGCCGCGCGTTATGCCGATTCACGCTAATGCAATACTGATGCACGATCGTGCACACACCTCGCTCTGGATCCAGCAAGAAGAGGACCATCAGGGCCATGGCCACGACGGCCAAGATGGGCGTCACCCTGAGTCCCCAGCGCCAGCTGCCGGCGGCGTTGGCCACGCTGGAACCCACGATGTAGCCGAGACCGCTGCAAGTAAGTACAAGTGCATTTTACTATATTCACCAACCCCGTCTCGTTTACCTGCCCAAGGGAATGGCAAGGTAGAAGATGGCCAGGGCGGCCGACCTCTTCTCCTGCGCGTAGAAGTCTGTGAGGACGGTGGGCGCCACGGACGTAAACCCGCTCTCGCCGACCCCGATGAGAGCGCGCATCACCAACAACGGCCAGTACGACTGAAATAGCCACGGAAAGTTCGAGTTAGCACTCGGGTGCTTCCTCCACCTGCTCGACCCTCACGTGGTCATCGTGGGCACATCGGGACCCACGTGACTTCATAGGATTACAGTGTGACTCAGGAAAAATAGACAGGCAGTAAAACAAAGTTGTGCTGATGATATGGAGAGGGTGAAAGAGGAAATTTGGGTCACGCTGAACACGGTTCCATCAGTGATGACTGTCAGTCACTGACTCCGACTCCACAGGTCATGTCATGACACAGCTGCTCGTGACGTCATGACAGCTAGAGCAAAGAAGGGGAATCCCGGCAGCTGCTCCTGCTCTATGTTAAAGCGCAGCTGTCGGGGAATCCCCTCTCGTAGATTCTACGGAGTCTGAGAAAATGTATGGCGCTGGCCTCCTGACAAACTTTGCGGTTTTCATCCATGGGTGACGGGTTCTTCTCGCTGAGTCTTGACTTCAGCATGACTCGCAGGTTCTCAGTGGCTTAAAGGGCCTTCAAAACCTCCCCGCAGTTGAGCCAGTTCTTGATAATCTTGGCTATGCGCTTGGGGTCGTTGTTGGCAGAGGAGTGAAGATTGCCGCTCAGGATAGCAAGGTTACCAAGGCCTCCTTTCTCTTTCTGCCGTTAACCTTTATGACTGTCCAGAGCCACGGACACATTGACAGCCTCAGCATGAATTGTCCTTCGCCACTGAGAGCCTCAGCATTATGTTGCTCCACCATGTTTGAGCGAGACAGAACTGCAGCCATGCAAAACGTGGGCAAGGATGGACTTCCACACTGCAAAGGCGATCACATCTGGGCACTCCCTGACGACCACGGACAACTGCAGTTACAATCCTCAAGGTTTGAGGTGGAGGTAGCGACACGTCTGCAGTCTTCTGACGACGGCAACTTCTTCTCCGAACGCAGCTTCAGCCCCAACGATCATGGCACGTCCCCCTACAGGACGCTGTCGACCATGTGATCGATGGAGAGGAGTGTTTACTCGCCCCCAACATGCAAGAGTCGGACCATTTCGGTCCAAGGAGTTCAGTCGGCGTTCGCCCGAACGACGCTGGCCAGGAGATCGTCGACATTGACTTTGGAGTCGTTCATCTCTTCTGGTGCGGACGAACATGGACAGGGGGTCGCACTACCCCCTCCCCCTCGTCTTCTTGTGCAAGTTGTCATTCCCTGTCAAGTGTCCCTATTTGACTCTGAAGTTCTGATCAGTTAGCAGGATCAAGTCCCAGATGAACCAATCCGTCCAGCATGACGGTACAACAGGGCTGCAGGTCAGCAAAATCCAGTTGTCTTATCAACAGTATATATTGCGTGCATGTCTCACCCCACCCCCATGTGTTCTTAACTAATAGTAATGAACGTTTATGGCGTGATTCTAAAGTTTTCTGCCGATCTGCAGGCACACACACTGCTTACGCACACATCTAGTGAGCACACATGAAAAACGCTCAGATTTTACCTGACTTTTGTTCGCCTCCTTCACCCTCTCGGACGCGCTCTGGTCGGAGAACGCGTCCGTGGACGTCACCTACAGTCACGTCGAGTCTGGAGGAGGACGGAAACATCCGCCGTCGTCTTCCAGCTGACAACTCCGTCATGACTCTGTCCAGTTTCACCCTTCCTCACAAGTCCTCCTCGACTCGAACAAAACCAATTTTTGACTCTCTAAACGTCCCCAGCTAAAAGAGGGACCTCGCGAGGTCTCATTTCATCCGCCCGCCAAACTAGGGGACTCCGGCAACGCCCCGGTGACCGACGCTCCCGTGCACCACCCGTGAGGTCACTCGGCAGAGTCGCTTTCTGAACACATAATCGAATATGATTATCAGTGAAGAATTTAGTGCTATGATGGGGCTATAAAGTAATCTTCGTCAGTACGTAACTTGCAGGCTGGTGAAAAAAAAATTCCACTTGACTAAAGAGTCGCCACTGTAATCATGGCGGGGCTGAAGTTCTTGCTCTTCTTCACCTCCATCTTCTTCTGCCGCGCTCAGGAGCAGCCGTCCGCGGCCTTGGTCATCGGCGGGTACACCAGCGCCGACGTCAACAGAGAGAGCATCAGCAACCGCGTGGAGCTATTCGGATGCGATCAAAACCTGGACTACGTGGTGGACGTCGAGCCATTTCCAGAAAGGGTCAGAAAAATCGTGCCAAGTATTGAAAAGAACAAAAATATGACTCATAGAGCTGCTTCTTAAGATTTCCTCCACGTCTGGGCTCTTCATCCCGACTGATGAAGGCGGTGGCGTCCTCGTGTGCGGCGGTTTCGCGTGCCCAGAGAACGAAACCTGCGCGCGGTCGAACCGGTGCTATGCGTGGAACCCCAGGGACAACCAATGGACTTTACACTCTGAGTTGAATGAGCCAAGAGCGCTGGATGTCATGCTTCTGGTAAGATGCCCAGGTGCTCAATGTCCAGACAAAGCTTCACGTGGGACGTTCTTCAAGGCTCCCAACTTGGACGATTCAGCCTCAGAAGGCCTCTACCCCTTGGCCTTGGGAGGCAACGTACAACAGACGGAGATCTATAACGAAAATGAGGGGGAGTGGCAACTCTATCGGAACTTGAGCTCGAACGCCTACGATTCCTACAAGTGCCTCGCTTACAACCTCAGAGATTCGAACGACGGACTGCTCTACAGCATCGACAGGAACAACATTACCACCCTGAACCTGTTAGACGACTTCGACTTTGTCCCCATTGGCAGCACCCCCGACCCGATGACGTATCCCCTCATGTGCTCGCTCGTCAATATTGGCGGAACATTGGGTAAAGAATTCAACAAGTTGGATGACGAAACAAGAGTGAAACATATTCCTTGAGTCCTTTTAGGTATATACACGCGCTACGGATACTGGTATAACATCAGGACAGATGACTGGGAAAAGAAAGCATTGCCGCCCCTGAACTATCTCAGCGCCAACAGGCCGCCCAATGCCATGTACCGCTTCAGGGAGCTCCCGACCATCTTCGGCTTCCCCCAGTGTGACGACCGTGGCGAGTGTCCCTACATCGACGTCTTGCAGTACCAGGCCGACACAGACTCTTGGGTGAACCTGGGCTCGCTGTTAGAGGAGGCAAGGTCTCACCTGGTGATCGAGGTGCCAGGTTCATTCTGCAACTACTTCACTCCGGAGGCCGAGCAATTCCAGCAGACCGGAGCCCTCATTGTCGGGGGCTTCTACGGCAACGATATTAGTATCGCAACCGTCACTGACTCAGTCGAACTGTTCGGTTGCAGCAGCCCAGTATCTCCTCTGCCTATAAAAATGGGGCTATCAGCTGGCACCTTCATCCACGACGGTGCCGAGGGGTACGTCTTGGTCTGCGGCGGCTACCAGTGCCCTGACGATGGCGGTGAAAACCCCACTTGCGCTAAAGGAGACATTTGCTACACGTGGAGGCCCACGGACAACGTGTGGACAGAACACTCGCGACTGGCGACAGATCGATGGGATCACGCGATTTTTCAGGCAAGCAGTCTGCTCTTAGACCATAGCACAAGTAGCACGACGACAACGCCGTACATTTCAGGCGCCCGTGCCTGACGGGGAAGGCATCAAGTACATCCCCTTGGTCTTCGGGGGCAGCGAACGAATGGTGGAAACCTACGACGAAGCTAGCGGCAATTGGACCAATTATGCTGAGCTGCCGGACCTATCATGGCTGGCCAATGGATGCTTGGTGCAGAGTGGCGACAAGGTCTACAGAGTGGGAAGGGACAGGCTGGTGTCGGAGGTGAGCACAATGAATAGCGTCACTGTTCGTGCTCCTGCTGCTCGGTGAACAACAGAACTATGCTAGGTGAACCTGGCGGACCCCGAACTTGCCGTGAATGAGATTGGCAGCTCGCCCCTGTCCTTCAGCAGTCCATTGACGTGTTCCATAGTGGAGATCGGTGGGGAGAAGGGTATGCTGAAGATGGGATGTCTGGTGAAATGACTCCGCAGTCCGTGATACTAATCTGCTCCGCAGGTATCTACGTGCGCTACGGATACTGGTTCAACTTGGAGCAGAAGGCGTGGTCGCTAGTGACGCCCCCGCCCCTCAGCTACTTGAGCGCCTCCAACCCGCCCAACTCAATGATGAACTTCCGAAGACGTCCCACATATTTTGGCTTTCCCTACTGCGACAACCTCGGCGAGTGCACCTATGACCGCATCATCCAATACAATTCAGAGACGGACGAGTGGGACGACGAAATCGGCCGGATGAGCGAGCCCAAGAAAGGCCACGTTGTGATTGAAGTTCCGTCAGACTTTTGCTCAATCTTGAGCGGAAATCAAACCTAAAGGCGTGCTCAGATGCGGCGAAATCTACGAGTACTCGACAAAAAGATATCCTGTAGAGTTTGTACAGTATGTAAAGCGTGTGTGGTTCACGCCCGACGACGGCAAGTTAACATGAGGGACAAGGAGAGCCTCAGTCCTACGCTACTAACATTCCTATGCATATCCCCCCCCAGGTCTGTTGCTCGCGTGGTCCCTGCAGATGCCTTCATTGGCCTTTACCTGCATAACGTTGGGCCTCGGCCTCGTTGGCCTCCAGGCGGCCCATAATCTACTGTTTGTTTTCATCTCACAACTCCTTGGTCTTGGAGCACTAACACTCAAATGTGGGGTCGGGCGGCACTGGCGAGTTTCACGGCAGAGATCTCGTCAGTCATTAACATGGGATAGCCAAGGTGTCGAGACCAGCCTCCTGGTCACTTTAGCGACTTGCCTACAAGGTATCTTGGCCCCAAGTGTGCTTCAGCTACTGCAAAGCACGTCCCACCTTACCGGCATTAGCGTTGCTGTCATCGACACCGTTGCCCACAGCCCCAGTCCGGCGATCATGATCCACTTTCTTGAGTATCTATCCCCGAGGTAACCGAAGAGGGGAGCGAACACGAAGTAGACGATGACGAAGGAAGTCTGCAGGAGTCCGCTTTGCCAGTGCTCAAGGTCGAGGTCGGCCTCAATGTCAGACAGGACTCCTACGATGAGTCAGTACGACCACAGACAGCGATCGACGTCAAGTGTGGCCACTTTACCTGACACAGTGTACCTGTCCATGTAGTTGATCAGGTTCGCGAAGCAGAGGATGGCGACCGTGATGCGCTTGTCGTTGCCCATGTTTCCGCCGCTGCTGCGCTCAAGTGTTGCACATTTCTTTCCAGTCGATTGAGCCTACATACATCAGACTGATACGTCATCACTGTTCTAAGCAGACGAGTTCAAAGAGAAGGTAAAGACGTCTTACTTAACGGGAAATATACAAGTGAAAAGCAAGCTAACGTTAGTCTGCATTGCTTTGTATCGAATCACCAACGTATTTATTGTGCAATCAGCCTCATAGAATCATGGTGATAACACGTGTGCCCCCTCGGACAGCAAAATGACTCTTAAGTATATAAATGCGTCATTCAGACACTCAGGCTTCACTGAATTACTGTAAATGCTTATCCCGATACAAATAGCATACAGTACAGAGTCCGTCAGTGAAAAGTGGGGTGAGACCTCACACGTGCTGCACCATTAGTCACTTCGAGCTCTTCCTGGAGGGCACAGCCACTGCTGTGCGCCTGCTACTGATGGTAAAGAGGTTCACGTTCAAGTGATTGCAGATCTCCCTGCAGACGCAGGCGCTGTAAACGAGGAGGTCGGCAGAAACCACGACGAAGCTGAGGATGAGGAGCTGTCGCTCAGTGATGATTGAGGAGAGGCGCACGTAGGAGCGAACGAAAAACGTGAGTGGCACCAAAAGGGTCACGTCGCTGTTCGACATCTCGCTCTTAGTCATGTGTGCGACCTACATCAAAGCAAGAAAAAACGGACGTTAGTCATGGGTGTGCGTTTGATATCAGCAGGAGCTTCTTACAATGAGCTTGTTGGTGACCTTGGCCGCCATGAGGCAGAAGGTCATGATAAAGAGAATCGGGTTCTCCTCGAAGACTTTTTCTGCCGAATTCTGCGCAATTACCACCCCAGGGATCACAGTCACAAGGATGGGGATCACGGGAGTGATTACGCTGGTAGCCTGGAGAACACAACTGAATGCAATACAAGATCTTGGGTTGGTAGTTTTTGATCTTGCTCACCGCCACAGTGGACCCGTTTTTGCCGGCTCCACCGTTCGAGATTATCTGCAGGGTGGACATGAGCGAGACTGCAGCACATACCAGGGCGAAGGTGGTGGGGAGAAGCCGCAGGCTGAACAGGCCAAGCAGCTGCAATGGAGACGATCATAGGACGTTTCCAGCGTGTCAGGGATGAGAAAGTACTCGTACTTACCTCGTAGTCCCACATCGACCCACTGAATAATGCTGTGAGCATCATGACGGATATCACGCACATCTGTCCCTCCGTCACGTCAAACGTGCCGAACCTCATCGTCCCTGTGGAGTGCAAGTCGAGTAAGAACACACGCGTACGCCATGGGCGAGCAAGGGGCATGTCCGCAGCTTCAAAAGCCCCTCATAGCTCAAAGGTTTCATCTTTGACCCCAACCCCCGTGTCCTTACCCGTGACATAGGTCTGCCAGTGAGCGGTGTAGAACATGACGGACGCGGAGAAACACTGCAGCAGCAGGAAGGACGGGTTGTGGCCCAAGGAGACGCTACACGCGCACGCGATGGTCACGAACACTGGGGGAATAGAGAAAGGTCAGGCCAATGACATAAGACGTGACCTCTTCGGGTTTCCTGCCTGTGCTAAGGCTGTCGCACCCGTGGTCGAACAGCTCTCCCAATGGACTTTGTGTATTCGTTCTCCTCGCCTGTTTCCCGTCGATGGCGTCCAGAGTTTGGTATATGAAGAGGCCGACTGCGCAGGCGAATGCCGACCACTGAGGTGCCTGAGGTGCATGGAGGAGTGCAACTTCTGGCGTTTGAGGAGTTTCCTGGCCATTTTCTTACCGGTTCCTTGGCTGTCGGACATTGCCACATAACCACAGCGGACGTGATGACATTGATGACGAGCCCCAGCATTGTGATGAGATTGGGGGCCACCCACAAGGGGATCCACGTGACCACCAAATTCCACCTGTACACACTCTAAACTGAGCCCAAGCATCGCAAGTAGGAAGACTCCTCACCATCGCTGCATGGATCCATCCAAGAGAGAGGAGCTCTGGGCGCTATACTTGTGGCGCTCCAACCTGCGCAACTGCGCCGGGGTCAGCAGCGGTTGCTGGAAGTACATCGCAACCCCGACAGACTCGACTTCGCTTTCGTCAAACACTACGCCAGAGCGATCGTCTCGCTTGTCGTTTCTCCCCTCCTTATCGCATCTATCGTCGCCGTCGTCCTCGTCGCCGATCTCTTCTTTCACCCTCTCTTCCAGCTGTTTTTTCCTGTCCTCCCTTACGTCCGTGGCCTAGGAGGCGCAGCTGTTTCTCCTGGACAGCCAGACGCACGCCAGGCACTTGCCAGGCACTTGCCAGGCACCCACACGGCAGCGACTTCGGAGGAGCAGGCAACGCCAGGGCAGCCCGGTAGTGCGGCGGCGTATGCGTGTTCGGCAGCCAGAGCTTGAGCGGAGCTGTCAGGAGATCACGGAGTTGGCAATCCTGATCTACGGTTGTTGCGTCTTCAAAACAACGCCGGGCAGAGGAAAGAAAAGAAAGGGCTTTGTTTTCTCTTCTCACTTACTTCGCCTTCGTCACGATGATGTCGGACCGGCGCCTGCGCCTCTTGATCAGGAAGTTCGGCGGCATCAGGACGAACGCATGGAAGGAGCTGACGCTCGGGTACGGGTGGGATGAGTCTGACAACGCCGCCGTGGATGAGGATCTCATCGCCTTTGAGCAGCAGCAAGCGTTCGTTCGTTTAGGAGAGCCACCACCGATTCGACCCTGGCGGCGTGGCCACGAAGGTGGTGGCGGCGGCGGTGACGGCGGCGGCGGCGGAGGCGGAGGCGGAGGAGAAGAAGGAGGAGGAGGAGACAACGGTGACGTGACGGACGCTGCGCGCCAGTTTGGAGTCGGCGCAGTCGGACGGATCGAGTGCCGCTCGCTCAACGAGGAGGGAATCTCACGCGCTATCTTCTCTCGGGACCATCGGCCGTTCTTCACGTATTGGGTGTGTTTGGCACAGCTGGTGGTGGCATTGGCCGTGTCGATCGCCCACCCGTTTGCTCCTCCCGGAGTGGGATTGGCGCGGTCCCAGGAATTCGTGCTGACCGAATGGCTCACCATGGAGCAGGTGGCAGTCCTACAGCCTTCTAATGTATGGTTGGGTCCGCGAGTAGCCGACTTGGTGAGACTGGGAGCCAAGTTCGCGCCGTGCATGCGCCGCGACGACGCCGTGACCGACTCTAGAAGGGAGGAGGAAGAGAGAGAGCGTAGTCGGAGCGGCTGCTGCGTGAGGAACGACCGATCGGGCTGCGTCCAGACCACCCAGGATGGTTGTTCCAGGACCCTGTCCACCTTCGTCAAGTGGACCAACATGGACAATAGTACAACGCGGTGAGTTCGATATTGCACAATCCTACAGCAGTGTGACCCTTACGTTGCTCAACTATTCTCTCAGGCATCGCATCTCCGGTCCCGTGTGTGGACTGGACCCCCACTACTGCGATTCCCCCACTGGCGCTTTGTGGCCCGATGATGTGACCAAGTGGCCCTCGTGCCAGAGGATGCGCCGGCCTCTGCGGCGCGGGGCGCCGGCGCACGTCACTTGCAAGGTGGTGGCGCGACCATGCTGCATTGGCATTTATGGCCGATGTCAGCTCAAGACCCAGGAGTTTTGTGACTGGGTTGGAGGCATCTTCCATCCTACAGCCAGTCTCTGCTCTCAGGTGGACTGCATGCAGTCCGTGTGTGGCGATGCGCCCTTTAGCCCACGGCAGTCGTACAGAGTGTTCACGGCTCTGTTTCTGCACGCCGGTTGGGTGCACTTGGTTGTCGTCCTGGCGTTCCAGCTTTGGTTGATGCGTGACACGGAGAAGATGTGTGGCTGCGCCAGAATGGCCGTCATCTATCTGGGCTCCGGCGCTGCTGGACACCTTTGCTCGGCCGTCTTTGTCCCTTACCAGCCCGAGTGCGGACCCTCAGGCGCAATCTTCGGCGTCCTGGCCACCCTCCTAGCCGAGATCTTTCGTGCCTGGAGCCTCTTGCGTCGCCCCTGGCGTGCCGTGGCCATCCACGCCCTCGCAATGGTGGCATTGTTCATCGCCGGGTTGGTCCCCTGGGTGGACAACTACGCGCATTTGTCCGGCTTCATCGCTGGCTTCGCACTGTCGATGGTGCTGTTGCCTACAGTGGACGAAGGCGATGTCTGGTCGACGTCTGCGGTCTTCTGGAGCGTCGTCTTCGCCGTCTCCTTCGTGGGGCTGGCCTGCGCATTCTTCGCCTTTCCGTACTCATTTTGTGACGGCTGCGCCATCTTCTCGTGTCTGCCCATCACCAGGGACTTCTGCGCGGAGCAGCGATTCGAGCTGGGAAAAGAGCACAGATATTTCTAAGCACATCGACCAAAAAGCGACCAAGTACAAAATAATCCTATGTTAGATTTTTATGATATTGCTTTTAAGATATTTTTTTCTTTACTGATCAATTTGAGTGTATGATATTACCACATCGGGGCTAAGACCATCACTGGCATTCATGTCACAATGTCATGTGTGACAAACCTTTGGATTGGTCAGGCACCGAAGGATTTTTGTGATAAAACTGAACGACCCTGAAATAATCCAGGTGAAACTAGTCTTGGGGCAAGGATTAAATACTTTATTTATGGCATATAACTGACAAATGCCAGAAACAGCCCAAAGTCGCCATTGAGGGCATGAAAAACTGCCGACAACATACATGCCTTGTTTAAAGATTTCTCTTTTGGTTATGTTAGAGTGACACCTATTCTATTTAGTATGTTGTTGAGTGCTACCTGAAAGTGTGTGAGGAAGATGCTGCTTAAGTAGCAGTGATTGTTCTCCCTCATCCAGTCCACCTGTAAAGGGAAGCCCTGGACTGGCTTGAACACCTGGTCGACTGAGAGACGTCGTCCCACTCATTAGATAGAGCTAAACGACGCGGCCGAGGATGATCTCGGTGCTGCAGCTGCAGTCAGAGGACTTTCAGGCAGGGCTGGGACTGCGTCCAGAGGGTTATTTTGTCTGCTGAAGATGTGGGAAAGATTGTCAAGTGTGCCTTCGGGCACAGCCAATGCAGAGAGTGACAATGTACAGAGAGGCTCTGAAGACATAGTTTTCAAAGCCTGTGAACTGAATGCAAGCTGTGAAAATATAATTTCACGCATGTTGACAGCCTTTGCGTGCCACTCTTAGACCTCAACTAAGATTCCCTGGGCGTCGTCAATGGCTCAAATATGATATTAGTCGGTTAGGGCCACAAGTGCCACTTAGTATCCAGTAGTGGAACAAATCCTGAACTGGGGGATTGGTAATTTCCAACCTTTCGTCAAGTCCAAAATGTCTGGGTCAGAACGCAATTTTGCTATGAGGTCATTGAGATCATTATAAACTACCCAAACCGCTGAAACTTCCCACTGCCATGAAGCATTGCACAATTCCCAAAGTCCTATTTTGCCCCATTTAACATCAGTTCGTAAGGTCTAATAAAACTTTGTCTATTTTATCATATTTTTCTTTTGTGTCCTCGATTTCTCAACACCTGATTGCATCAGGTTCTCTTCGATTGCTTAATGCAAGTGGCAGCCCCGCATTGCACTTTGTGACAACTGCTGAATGACCACGCTTATCAATAAAGCCACACACTGAGCGGAAGTTACACAATTGTCCAATGTTGTATTACTTCATAGCTGATTTGAGAAAATGGCTCGATATTTGTTTAAAGTTACCCACCGACTCCGGCCAGCAGCTGTCACATCCTCAAGAGAAAACATCTGGAAACCTTAGGAACTGTCCACGTTTTTCAAGGCAGGCCAAGCTGCTGCAAAAGAGTCAGGAAGTTGTGTTCTTAGGACCGCCGAGAGGGCAAGGAATGCCTTTGCACTGAAGAAGCTGCTGCTAGTTGGAGAATCTAAAGGCACTGTGTACAGTAGCACTGAGAAATAGCAGTTGAAAGGTAGGGTTGAGGAAAGTCCCACTGTCACCCACCTCATGGAATACCATGGAATTCAAATGAAAGAAATCTTCCAAAACTTAGGTTGGAGCACAAAACTTGTGGGTTCATTGGACTGAGGGGTGCGGGTCATGTCATCTTATAGTGTCGGACGTTCCTGAGCGAGTCATGTCCTTTCATGGTGACAACATTGTGTTCGTAGAATAAGTCTTTTGATGTCAGTGTCTGGTGTTGTGGCAAAATGGATAATTAAGAACATCAGAAGGATCTACGGACGTCAAGAATGTAGACTGGAACATATGTACGTTAGGGTGGGCCTCTTGAGGCGAATTTTTTGCACACTCATCAGCAGCTGCGACTGATGTAGAAAGTCAGATCCCACCCAATCAGACTGACATTGGGGCACACAGAAAGGTGCTACAAGGCTGACAAGGTGTTGGAGCAGGGGGCCTTCCTGAAGGACTTGGATCAATGCTATTGTCATCATCTGAAAATTTTATTATAAGATATGATCCTTCTAATGTACTAACACACTTTTTTCAAAAATTTAATTTTAGCATACTTTATGTAGAAAATTCATGGCCCAAAAGAGGTACTTTATTATGTCAAATTAGGAAATAGTGTCTTGATACTTTTTTGCTCAGAAGGGTGACATTTCATAAAAAGAATTTCATTTCATTCTTTAGACTGCCATAAAGCCACACAAAAAGGCTGACATGGTGTTGGAGCAGGGGACCTACCAGAAGCACATGGGTCAGTGCTATTGTCAACTTATGAAAATTTTATTATAAAATGTGATCCTTCTGGTCAACAAAGTACTAGTGCACTTTTTCAGAAATTTTATTTTAGTGTACTTTTTTATACGATTCCAACTCCTTCTCAGCCTTGTAGCACCTTTTTGTCTGGATCAATGTCAGTCTGATTGGGTGGGATCTGACTTTCTACATCAGTCGCAACTGCTGATGAGTGTGCAAAAAATTCGCCTCAAGAGGCCCACCCTAATGTACGTATTACACTATGTCAATTACTTTAATCTCTTCTAAATTTGTTGAAGACATTTTAGTCAAATGGAATGAAAAAGTAATGAGTTTTGGGGTCATCTCCCTGCCTTCAAAGTTTATGAAGACAGAACATAAGGATTAGGCTAGGTCAAAAAGGGGTCAACTTTGGAAATTCACTGTCTGCAGCTGGGGTTCGTTACATGGGCTCAAAAGATGAAGATGTAGTCAAAGACTTTGGAAAAAAGATTCTGTTTAGGGTATGCAAAAAAGTCATCTCTGACTACTTGCTTTGCCTCTCGAAGTCGAGAGGCATCCCCTTCATTACAATACAATACAAAGATTCTGTTTGCCTCTGCCCAACTTGATTTGAAATTTATGTACTAAGCTACTTTAGTAAATTTGCGGTGAAAGTAGATTTCAGCTCTGGTGGCTGTTAGAAGCTGCCAAAGTGGGTGAAAGTCACTGACCAAAATGCTGACATGCTTCAGTTGCTCAGAAAAATATTTTACAGCCAGTACTGAAGAAAAACAGTTACAACTTATTTTACAGTATTATGCAACTTTAAATGCATTTGGGCATCGCTAAAACTCCTTCTTTTCACTTTCATTTGACGACAGTCTTCAAATGGGATGTGGTGACAAATTTTGGACATCCACGGGGAATTCCAATTTTCAACCTAGCCTAATAAGGATGTTAGGTCGACATCACAAATTTGATGTAGACCTGCTTAGTTACTCTTTAGATGCAAAGCTGAAGCACCATAGTCAAATGAAACTAAAAACAAAGTGTCGTATCTTGCTTTGTCTCAGTACTTTCCGAACCTGAGCACTTTGATGTGTTCTATACTTATGCAGTAAAATTATACTTCAGGAGAGGATGATTCAATTTTTTGGAAAACCACATGAGTGCATCTTCACCATTTACCATCAGGTAGCAAACCATCCAGTCAAATCCCAAATTTTTCATCTTTTGACCTAGCCTAATATGTACAGTTTTCTCAGTATCGTGTACATCTAAGTTTTTGAGGGAGCTTCTGGCGATATACATCTGGATGACCATTTTTTGTAAGACTATGGAAAAGAGACTTTAGGTAGGGAAGCACAATGTTCCCCCAAATGCTCTTTTCAATTCAATAATGATCTTGAGTGACAGGATGTGGCCAGCACAAGCCTGACAGTTCAGGCGGTGTCCCTGTCCAGATGTGAACCAGTCATGAGCATTTATTTCACTTTGGTCAGCATGTGAAGGACTCAAAGCTTTAGACGTTGAGCATGTAAAATTGGATCCCACATGGTTCCTGTCCATGTAGATAAAAAAGGGGACAAAAATTTCCAGCAAAAAATGTAATGTCAACCTACACATGTGCTAATTTTCTCTGTCTTGGACTTGGCCATTTCTGCAAAAAAAGCCCTTGAGTAATTGGTATCATCAGTGCTGTCTTTATTGCATGGTTTCATCCCTGTGAAAACTGTCAGTATAGAAAGTGTGTCACAATGTCTCAATACTTCATTTCATCCCGTGTCTCTGTATTGCCACATTCCATGACACCAAAACCTGTGTACCACAACATCCCGTGTCTCTACGTACATCATGACACCACATCCGTCGACGCTGTAACCTGTGGGTCACTTGACCGTCTCAAAGGCGTACACTGTACTTGCGCTAGCTACGAGTCTGGCTGTCTGGTCTGCGCCCCATTTCTCACTCGCCATGGCCAGGGAGCCGCTCTCCAGCCTCCTCTCGCTCGTCTGCGTGGATGTGGTCACCGCCACGGCCACGCGGCGACGGGAAAAGTGAGGGGAGAAGAGGAGAAAGAGGAGCAATGAGGAGCCAATCTGCAGTCGCCTGGCCTGGCTGCCGTCACTGCTCAGGCAGGGAAGAGGGAGAAAGAACAGTTCACTTCTAGTGCTGGTGTGACGAGTGGTTCGGCGAGGGCCCGGACTCGTGGAGCATCGCGTCGCACGGGCACTCTGGAGGCCGTGTGTCCGACGTCGTGGAGGTGTCCTGCGTGGCCACTGGCATGGACCAGACCTACATGCGCAACGAGGAGGTGTGAAGCAGCACATTCGGGGTGTGCCAGCTTGGCCTGACCTTTCGGAAAGTTTCCGTGGGCCTTAATCTAGGCCTCAACCGGCCTCCAGCAATGCTGTCCGACACCCTGTGATTGTGCGACGAATTAAATACTCTTAGCATCCTCCAAAACAAAAGTGGCCCGAGCCGGCTCGTATTTAAATACCTGCGGAGTCCTTACCCATCCCTAGCAAGTTGTACGTGGTATATGCAGCATGTACACAGCGCAAAAGGACTTAAGTGACGGGAACATGGAGAACGCCAAGTTCTCGGAGAACTGAAAACCTCTCCTCGACGAGTCCGAGCCACTACACCTCCCGAAGAGGTCCGTCGTCTTCCGCCAACCCACACCCCCGCGGTGCCAGCGATGGAGATCGGGTCGCTCCACTCTCGCCCGGACGCGCACCCGCCGCCGCCCCCTTCGTGTTCCCGGCTGCCTCCAGATGGGCATGAATTTCCACCGGACTTCAAAGATCCGGTAAGTGTTTCCTTAAGTGGTTGAGACGCTGCAAGAGAGCTAACACTTTGTGTTGCCTTTCAGAGCCTTCGCAAGATTCACCCCTTGACGAGACACGATGAACGCAGTGTCAAGAGCGTTAGGGACAAGATCGCCCTCTTCAGCAAAGCTCAAAGCTCCGAAGACGTCGGAGGAGGAGGAGCAGGAGGAGGAGGAGGAGGCGGCGGTGGTGGCGGCGGCGGCGGCGGCGGCGGCGGCGGCCGGAGGGTCCTGACCAGGGCCTACACGCACGGAGACGTCAGACTGGGGCAGAAGGTGGCGCCGTTCCACCGCAGCATGGTCAATGTCAGCGTCGCCACAGCAAAGAGTCAGGCAGCGCGACCTTTCAGTGCCAACAAGACCTCGATGCTGCCGACGGGGCAGCAGCGACAATCGCCGTCGGTGTCGCCGCAGGCGCCGACTCCGCAACAGAGTCGGTCTCAGAGCCTTTTGGAGATCGGAAACGCGAGGCTGAACGATCAACACCGACGAAGAAACACAGTGTCCAAGATCAAGGACTTGCCTATTTCTGAAACAGAGAACAGTAACGCTGAACATGAGGATACCAAGCGGGTCATGGACATCCTCAACTCTGACCGTATCTTCACCTCGCAGCCGTGGAAGAGACAGCAACCACAGCAGCCACAGTCGACAGTCTTCTTCCACCGAATCTCCGTCCCCGTTGTGCCTTCCTTGATGCAGAGACCCTCGCCAGCAGCGTTGGCAGAGGACGAGGACTCTTCAGAGTACAGCGAATCCTCCGACTCTTCCTCTGATAGCGAAAGCGTCGAGAATAGGGATCCCATTGCGGGCTCCGTATTGCCTGCCAAAAAGTCCAGGGTGGAGGCTTCGATATCAGACTTTGGCGCCTTTAATGCCAAAGAAGGCTCTTCCTCGATCTTCCTGGGCAAGCCCGCGTCCCGGTCCTCCTCCTTCACCATCGCGGAGAGGAAAAAGTCGTTAGAGTCATTGATAACAGTTCAGTCGTCCTCTCAAGACATGTCAGGCTCCAAGGAGACGATTGGCGAGGAGGAGTTGCCGGTCAACTTCGACAGCAGAAGGAGCTCTGCCGATGGAGGAAGCGCCGTAGGAACGCCAACGCCCCCGGAGAAGGAGGAAGAGGAGGGGGAAGAAGAAGAGGAGAACAGACTATCGGACAAGTTGGAGACGTCGTTTCGGCTGGGGGAGGAAGCTCACAACTTCTCCTGGCTGGAGGAGTCTACGACGGTGGAGAGTGGGACAGAGTGGGAGAGCTTCGATCCTGGCGCACTTTTGCACACTTCCTCGCCGGCGTCGACGCCGTTGGCGCAACAGCCGCCGCTGGCGGCGCAACGACAGAAGTTACACAAGGTGGAGAGCAACAACGTTTCCGTGAACGACATCCGGCGCGCCTTCGAGAAGGCTGAGCAGTCGCTCTCCTGCGCGTCGAGCAGCGGCCACCATCACCACCGCATGTCCTCCATGGACTCTAACACGAGCGAAGAGTCCTCCATCTACTATGGTTCCGTATCCAGTCTTGGATCTGCCGGACAGGCCAATCTGAAGGATCATTACGGCAGCATCACTTCGCTGGCGTCCTCCACCAGTCTCATCTCTCCGCAGGCAAGTACAGAAGCGGCGTTTCCTGTTATGATAAAAAGAAACTAGACATGGCGTCCTCCCGTGTCAAGATTAGTTCATCCTCCAGCGAGGACTCGATCCTGTCAGAAGAGGTTTTTTCCCCGCCAGTCCTGACAAAAGACCAATTCGTATCTCATCCACTTGCAGGAGCTCCAAGGCTTGATCGACGAAGCCAACCAGTCGCTGGAAGAGTCCGGAACTCCGTCCCACGAGATCATGGTGATTGTCCTACACAGAGAATTCACCTCCGGCTCCATTGGAATCACTCTCGCCGGCGGAGCGGACTACGAATGCAAGGACATAACGGTAATGGAGCTTTCCAACTTATCAGTGTCCCCTTATATGCAGCACAGTGTACTCATGACTTTCCTCGTTCCTTGAACATGTAGGTCCACAAAGTCATTCCTGGAACTTTAGCAGATCGTGACGGACGAATCCAGAAGGGTGACCGAGTGCTGTCGATCAATGGCAGGTCTACAAAGGGAGTGACACACAGAGAAGCTCTCAGCATCTTGAAGGTAGTCTTGATCCACCCTTGCAAGATAAGATCGTTGTTGGGATCTCCCGCACTACTTTTGTTCTGTTCGCTTAGGCTCCTCGAGCGGAGGTTGTCCTCGTCCTGTCGCGCAGTCGCTCCGTGACCCCGGCAGAGAGTGGCACCAACCTAGAGGCAGCCGCCGGCGGGACCACCTACTCGTACATTAACAACGGGAGGCCGCCCAAGATACTCGAGAGTCCCATGGATAGCAAATCGCTTCTGTCAGGTGAGTTCATATGCTATGATGACTGTATAGTCCAGTATTGCAACTTGTTACGTGAGATGACTTGTTACGTTACGGAGATCAAGTTAAGATCCGAAGGAGCTCAAATCTCCAAGATATTCCGCATATTCCGATAAGAGGCTTCTCCTGACGCATTTTACTCTGCTCTACAGATCTGAAGTTCGTGGACGTTCCTCGAGGTCCGCCCAAGACGGTGGTGCTGAAGAAGGAGGGCACCGGGTTGGGCTTCAGTCTAGAGGGTGGCAAAGACTCGCCCTTGGGAGACCGACCGCTCACGATCAAGAAGATTTTTACAGGTAAAGAGTTGGTGCATGCTGTAAAGTGTGTTCAAGTGTACTGCGTAAAGCCGGGGTCCTTAAAGAACGCTTTGCTGGTAGGTGGCGCTGCTGACAAGACGAAGCTTCTCCGCGTCGGAGACGAGATTTTGTCGGTGAACAGCGCCGACTGCACGAGGATGAGCCGGATCGAGGCTTGGAACTTCATGAAGAAGCTGAGCGACGGGACAGCCACTCTCGTCGTCAGGCAGAAGTTGCAGCAGCAAGAGGAGAAAAAGCAGGAACAAGGATTGTGAACGTGTTATGATGAGCACGGCGTGTCAGAATAGTTGTTATTTAGTGCATCAATCACTATCTATTGACTCCGTAGCTATTTTTTATTGTATACATGCATATACAATTATACATACAGTACTCTTACAGCTATTTGTACATATGTAGCAGAGCTTTAGCGAACGCCACTCTTGGAGTGGCGTTCCAGAATTCCTTTTTCGGGGAATGACAGGTGGAACGGGCACTCCTTTTCTACTTCAGGAACGAGAGGGGGAGTGGCATTCCTCTATCGGTACGGTCGAGGTGTGGGACGCCACTCCCCTTCGGCAACCCTGACTGGGCTGTCTGCAGTTGCAGATGTGATTGCATTTCAAACATTATCGTGTGGAACAGCAATAAATATGTACTAAAAATTGTGGTGGAATAACACTTCTTTAAGGGGAGTGGGAATGCCACTCCCCTAGAGGGACCGCATGGGAATGCCACTCCCCTAGAGAGACTGCGTGGGAATGCCACTCCCCTAGAGGGACCGCATGGGAATGCCACTCCTTTCTGGGGAGTGGGAACGCAACTCTTAAAAGAAAGGAACGACTGGAGCACTCGAAGTAACATGAGTTGACAAGACCCCTGTGCCGGTCGCAGCCGAATTTTGATGTTTTTGACCAATTTTCCATGGACAAAGAAACTGAAACTTTCTGTGGATGTGGCCACCCACCCTCCATTGCTTCATACCAAAGACGGCGCCCTCCTACCCATCCTTGGACATGCTGCAAGCCAAAAACATCACGTTCGTGTACAACAGCATGATCGCGGACAAACGACGAGCAACAGACGTGTGGCAGCAGTAGCGGCTGTAGCACCAGCAGCAGGATCTGGTCAGTCCGGATCTGGTCAGTCCGGATCTGGTCAGTCCGGATCTGGTCAGTCCGG
>JAAUXU010177055.1_pt1 | contig 31872 bp, 30 predicted proteins | sample 7278151 | NCBI WGS metagenome assembly JAAUXU01 (sample SAMN14350113, study PRJNA611818) | marine sediment metagenome | isolation source: surface marine sediment (1.8m) | place: French Polynesia: Moorea | collected 2018-08 | reverse complement strand
GCACTTAGATGTTTGTCACAAACTGGGGCAGGAAAAGACCCAACCCAGGGTTACTCCTTTCTCTTGTTGGGATATCCATTCCCCCCGAGAGACCCCTTTAACAAACAAACACCCTGTCATGTCTGAAGTTATTTAGTAAAATTCATTGGGAGAGAGGGAGTTGTCGAGAAAGAACCTTTTTCATGAAAACCATCTGACTTCATCTTCGCCATTTTTAACAAACCTAGGACGCACTCAGCAACATTCCAAAATTTCATTCACGGGTCTAGCCTAAAGTATACCAATTATTAGGCTAGGTCAATCTGTCTAATCTCTTGTTGCATCCTAGATTTGTGTCCAGAATCCACATGAAGACCTTCTAGTCAAATGGAATGAAAAAAAAAAGACTATTTGGGTCCCCTCTTTGACTTCAAAGTATTTTAGACAAAAGGATGTTCGGTCGACATCACAAATTTGATATGGACCTGCTTAGTTACTTTCTAGATGCAAAGCTGAAGCTCTGTGGTCAAATGAAACTAAAAACAAAGTGCCGAGGTTCATCAAGGCCTCGAGAGCTTCAAAAAAAGAGAAAGAGAGTGCATGGGCTTTGTCCAGATGTACATTTGTAGTTTGATGTACACTTTTTACTTTTACAGTCATGCAGGTACTGAAATTTCTTGCGGATTTCATCTGGCGCACACTTTTTTACTTTTACAGCCAGCCGTTGTAGTGTTTTCAATGAGAAGTGAGGTTAGAATTGGTTGTTGAAGCATTGCTGATGATGACTACGGAAGTTTGGAATATTCTTCAGTGTTCGTTTTGCAGTAAATTTACAATGCACAAGAAAAACCATGTGCATAGTAACGATACACATGAAATTCACAGATTTCTGTTCGCATTGTGCTATTTGCCGACACTTTTCCAGTAAATGTAACATGCCAGTAAGGTAAAAAGTGTATTATTTTTACATATTTATAAAAATCTATATTTTTACATATGTCTCCGATTATAGTCATCACCCGGGACCCAACGTTTCGATGACTGTAACTGATAAGTTCAAATAACCAATGTGGGTAAAAACAAAGGCTTTCACTGCCGTGGAACTTTTATTTTGCACCTTCAATGAGAGAATTCATTCATTTTTGGGTGCGCTCCCCTTTTAGTGACATTTCTAGAATGTAAGCAAAATAATACCTTGAAACAATGACATTTGGCAATAATGCCCTGTTACTGATCTCAAAATTCACAAATTCCACGGAAATGTGTTGACCAAAAGCAGAGTTTGATGACTTTAACCAATAAAAATGTCTCCACTTTATGACGTAAACGTTCTGGATCATGAAGAGTGATGACTGGCATTACAGCAGGACTTTGATTTCAACCAGAGCGTACTGTATTAAGCATCATACGGATTCATGCGTAACATCAGATGATGAAAATGTGGTCAAGTACGTGTTCAAGTCAGAAATTCATTGTTAGTCTTGCCCCACAAGTTTTACCACAAAAGGAAAGTACTTGAGGAATTGATCAGACATTCAGATCGTCAGCGCAAGCATTTAAACCCCGTTTTTCATGCTTCATTTAGGTTGCTAGCCTTTAATATGGCATTTAGAATTTTATCAGGCTTGTCTGCGTCACATTTAATTAATGTTTATTGATCCAACACCCTCATGCAGTATGATTACAAACCTTTAAATGTTTCATGGCAATGCTGAAACACATTTTTTTTCATTTTCATTTGACACGAACGTCTTCAAATTACACCTAATGACAAATCTTACGTGAAATGATAACTTTCCACCTAGCAGAGTGTAACACATATTGCATATATTTTATCAGTATCAGTTCCACTGGTGTTTTGTTCGCCAAAAGTAGCATGTGCGAGTCCGTCAGCCTTGGAACGTACGTCGTTGTTTTTCTCCTCTTCGGTGCATGCTTGTGAGGGTTTCTCCTCATCCAGAGCGATCCTTGTGGTTCCCAAAGCACGGATCACTTGAGATTGCTAGTGTGTATGCGAGTGTGCGTGCGTGTCTCTGTGGAAAAATGTCGTCAGAGCAACTACTGAAGAAAAAGAATGCTTGAGTGGAAGAAAATTGCCTCGTTATTAGTCATTCCTTGTGAATTGCAAAATTAATGAGTAAAGTAGACTGGAGTTTACCACAGCTTGTTTGGCCGGAACGCCTTGTATGCACTAAAAACGTTGAATAGACACCTAAACAACTGCACCCTTTAGAAATGCTGCTTAATGAACCGTATGTACACAAACGTCCCGGAGGAGACCTGAGACCGAGGGAGATGGATAGAAGATAACTGTCCAAGTCACTCTCTGTCTGTTAGTTTGTGTGTCTGTCTGTCTCTCCCTCTTTCTCTCACACGCAGAACTGCAAGTCTTTTGCGAGAAGAGTCTTTGCCAAGAAGGTCGATAAGACTACACCAACTGTTTGATTACAGCTGGATGTCCTAGATTATGCGCCAAATGTATGCATTGTGCAACTTGACGAGAATGGCAACAGTGAATGAAATACTCATCGTCAAGCAGTACATAGAGTGCGGTGCAGAAGAAAGCTTGGTCGTGGGAAATCAAGCGTATGTAATGTAAATGGCCCGAGCTGCCTGGAACTCGCAGTTTTGTCTACACGTGAAGTAAATAAGTCGAAGAACTCAGGCATCACGCTCTTCAAAAGGGTCTGCGGAGCTACAGGACTAAGAAAGTTGCGGGGTTTTCTATTTCAGGGGCGACCGAGGCCCCAGTGCACAAGATTTGTGTGGTCAAAATTACCAGGGCTGCATATAACATACAATTTCGCCCATAGCCAAGGAAATAAAATTCAATTTTCTGAGGCCACAAGCTTCTGCAGTGCTGCAAAAGGGGGTTTGTGTAGCTGCAATATTGAAACAAGGTACATTTTCCATGTTCTTACGTTCTAGTCAAGCTAAAAGTTTATTCGCACCCACTGCATAGACGCGTGCATGAGTGAATAAAATGAAACTTTTGAACAGGAAGCATTATCTCCCTACCCTGATTTCTGCTGAATAGCTGAAGTATCCAGCATTTCCTGAAGGGATCTAAGGTGTTCGCAGGTGTAGGATTTTAAAGGGTGACTGGATGAAGTCAGACGGGACCACAAAGGTGGTTTTGTGGTCACAACTTGAGAATGAAGTCTTTTTTATGGACGCAAAATCTTCAACCTGAATTTGCGACCTCGAATAACGTGGGACGTCCGGTCTGATCTCACCTGGTCCTCCACATTTTCGGATGCTGAGTCACTTAGCTCTCATAAACTCTTTTGATTTGGGACCTCTTTCTGCTTGAAAATGTCACATTTCGGCCTCAGGGTGCGACCTCAAGTGACCTCTGAGGTCAGGGCTGACCTACTTATAACCTTCCCTGGGTAAGTAGACAGCTCCAGTTGGCCCAGATCCATGGAGTGGAATAGAGGACAAACACACAAACGGTCTATTTTATGTGTATGGATGACTAGTATCATTATTATTACAGTGCCTCTGGTAGGCGTCCCATCATGATGTGACTTGAAATTTGAGTACATAGTACATACGTAAAGAACCCCCGAACGAACGGCAATTTCCGAGCCTCGGCCAAGGTTGCTCGATGTGGCGGAGGCTCCTGCCTCACGGTAATATAAGGCCTCTGGGACACATTGAAATGAAAAGTCTATGCCTGAAAGTAAAAAGAAAAATCAGCTTAACTTCAGCCGTTTACTACAGAAGATGGCAAAAAAAGTTTGTCAGAATCTCGTAGTCAAATACAAAAACTGTCTGTATGCCATTTATGAATACTTAAGAGACCCCCCTCTCTCCTACACACATCTTTACCGCACTGAACCACGCACTAGGTGAATATTATTTGGCCAGAAAATGAACCGAGGCATTGCTCTACTGCAATGCATGAAGGTGCGTTACAGTGGAACTTGCATTGGGTATCAGACGTGGTGTCCACTGTCTCATTCAATGCTGCATGCTGGACATGCCCCAAAATACTCAGTTCACTGCCTGTAACCTAAGAGTCCCAGCTGTAGCCGAGAAAAGCCAATTATCAGGTTCACGCACACCGTGACTTCCACCGCCAACTCCATCTTCAAAAACACTCTGTGTTCCTCTTCTCGAAGGCCAGACATGCAGCGCGTGTCATCAAGTAGCATTTGTCGAAAAGTAGAAAACCTCCTTGTAACAAATGAAGGTGTGAATGCTCATGTTAGTCTGTTATGAATTTAAATGCTCATGTTAGTCTGTTATGAATTTAAATGCTCTCCTACTGACTGCAAAAAGAGCAGTTACGGAAGCCCAATTCAGCTTTAGGAAGTGTTTTTAAAAGTGCTTTGAATTGACCCATAAAGTTATGGTATGAAAGTGAAACTTCTTACGAGTTCAGCATCAGCTCTCTACTATCTGTCGCTCTGAAGGCCAAACTGTGCATTGCATTGTCACACTTTCGAGCCCAAATCATGGCCGAATATTGGGAGCACCACAACCAATATCGCTCCTTTTAACAAGTGATTTGGCAGTTCCGCAGTCAGTGCTGAAACTGCGCAAGACTCAGGGTGCTACCAATACTTCCGAGTCTGACTGTACCTCGAGTACTTGCGCACGCGCCCGTGCTGTGCAGTGCGTCCCTCCCAGGGCGAAGCACCGCACATGATCGCGTGATGACAAAAAATAAATTCCTCATTCCTGCATTGGAATCACAGCGAAGGTACTCGAATGCCACTTGGCAAAGGATCCAGAGTATTGCAGGTGAGCCATTTCGTGCTTACTTTCGCCACTCGGGGTATGAAAGCCCCGTTGATCTCAACGACCACCACTTACGCAGTCTTCATGCTCTCAATCAGTTTGCTAATGCATTTGCTGCGCCCCATGTTGCTCGTGCTGCGGTATCCGCAACAGCAGCGCTGCGCACACGCACACCTTCCTATCCATGCCTGTGGTAATGCAAATAAAGCTGGCAGAGCTTCTCATTTGACGAGCAGCAGCAATAAATCTTTGTTTGCAGCTTTCATTAACCTTCCCGCCTTTTTTTTCTTTGTTCTCTACGACGAGGTTGACCTTTCTCCTTTTTATTTCTCGACAAAAGAGTAAAAAGTCGAGTAGCCTCTTTAGTAGGAGAGGATCTTTCTTTTTTGTCAGGAAAGAGAAAAGAAGTTGCTCTTTTGGAGTTCGGTGAAAGGCAGAAATACGTGCTGAGTCTTCTTTCGCACAGCGAGAGACAGGACTCGACCCTCGGGCCCTGACACTCCAAAGAGAGTTGACTTTTTTCAAGTGTCCTGCGAGGAGGAGAAGACAACGGTGTCAGCGGACCGGCTGAAGCTGGTGGTATGAATGGAGAAGGTGTGTGCACAGTGTGTTCAAGGCTAATCCGTCACCTATCATTAGACACGATCAGCGCTAATATGAATGGACAAACATCCAATTTGGTGCCATTGATATTTTCGGCTACATCAGTTACATGTTTGTTATCAGCGCGTTGTTGAGCTTTGATGACTGTTCACCACACAAGAGGCCAATTGCAATCGCACGGTTGATTTGTTCCACGCCGGATATGATAACCGGACCTTTGCGGACATCATCCCCTGCGACATCAGGACCGGCCAGCAAGTCACAAAGCGCTGGGAAGACATGACTCATCGACCTCGTGGGGATCCAGTGAACAAAATTAAGACTGAGGCCTCGCCCACCTCCTCCATGCACAAACTTGCTGCCGAGGCCAATGTCAGCATTGGGACCGTTCACAAGGACATCGACCTTCTCCAGAGGTGTCCGGCACCTTCTCACGGAGCGACAGAAACAGATCTGGGGAGAGAGACCCATGCGCCTTCTCACCTGGCAGAAGCATCATCCGGCCACTGTGAAACTCTTTTCGGACAAGGAGAACTTCACTGTGGACATGGGTCTGGCAATGCCAGGAGTGACCGCTACCTTACTCCCAGTGCCTCTGAGGTGCCTCCAGTCAAGCAATCAAAGCACACTGGATCTGTCATGGTCCTCGGTGTCATTGCATCCAATGCCGCACCATGAGTGCAGGTTCTTGCAGAAGTTTGGAGACATGTTCCGGGTGCGCCAATCGTCGACAACAAACCTAGAAAGATTGCACCTGAACCCTTTGGTAATGACATCCTCGGTCCTAGTGGCCCTGTAAAGTGCCCTCTTCGTCCTTGAGAGGTTGCTCCTGACCAGGCGGAAATGCTCGGGCACGTTCAGCCTCAATCAGCATGGTGAAGCTTTTCCTCACTTCAGTCACGACGTTCTAACTTAGTTTTCCTTTACTGCGTCGTTGGAAAGTAAAGGGATGAAAGCGTTCAGCTGACACTTGAAAAACCGGGTCAAATTTAAGTGCTTCTTTCGCACAAACCGTAGAAATGTTGTTGCCATGATGCATCGGTACATATTACGTAACCTCACATGAATAGATATATTGGAACAAAATTTCGATAGGTACAAAGCACAAACACAAGTGTACCAGATGAATTCTCAACGTATCCTCTCTGGCTCGAACAATTTCAGTAAAAAATGCGGTCCTTGCATTGATCAAATGACGTAGTCTTAAACGGACACAAGACCCTGTACGCTTTTCCCCAACTTGACTCTTGTTTCGTTCCCTTCCCAGAACGTTGTGACGACGGCGCGTGCTCCTTCGGCGGCGTGTGCGTGTCCTCCCCGTCGGGCGGTCCAGGTCGCTGTCTCTGTCCGGACGAGTGCCCGGAGGTGTTCAGCCCCGTGTGCGGCTCGGATGGGGTCACCTACGACAGCGAGTGCAGACTCAGGCTGGCCGCGTGTCAGAGGAGGAAGCACATAGCGCAGGTCCACAGTGGACAATGCGGTGAGTGGGGTGTGACTTAGCGCGTGGGGGGGGGGGGGTCTCATTCGAGACATCCACGATCCTCGATTGTCACCATCTGTCATCCTTGATTAAGCACACACGAACAATTGAAGGTCGTCCCAGGTCAGCACTGAACGCTCAGTCTAGCTGGGGTCGACAGCTAGGGCCACATTCGCGGTCTCGGTCTTCATCGCCAGGGTCATTATTGCCATTTGCAGTCAGGAAGGGAGAGAGAGAGAATAATTATGCCTATTACTCAAGTACAACGCGGAGGGCGTAAATCAGAATCGATCCATTGTTTTTGTGCGCTTGTATCTCTCAGCCCTGCTACTCACGAATGCATTGTACGGGGACTGAAAGTAACGCTGCCCCCTCTGTTTTGCCCAATCAATTATTAACCCACCCGAAATTACAGAACGAGAAAGTGGACGAGCCTTCTCTCGAGGGCGGTGTGATCTGAAAGTTATAAATCTCAAAATTATGACCATTTTGTTCAGATTAAGCATTGTTGAGTCAAGTGTTCAGACATATCTCAAAGTGATGAATTCACTCAGGATACAACTTCGGGTATGTGTCTTAGGCTTTCCACATTGCTGTAGTTGTTGCCCGGCTCTATTCGAAGCCATTCTAGCCATAGGGAATGAAGAAGTAATCAGTTTTTGGATCATCTCTCTACCGTCCAAGTTTTATGGACTCAACATTTGATCTTGTGATGTTTGGTCGAGATGACAAATTCAAGTCTAGTTACTTGGTGGATGCTGAACTGCAGCACTGCAGTCAAATGAAATTGAAAACAAAGTGTCAAAGTAGTTTTTTTCCTTTACTCTTTTTGTTTTGAAAACTGTCTGACCTCATCTTTGGCATTTGGCATTCGGTAACAAACCGCAGCAAAATTCCAAAACTTTCATCTATTGGCCTAGCGTATTATGTAACCATATTGCTGCTAACCAAGCAATGTCATAGATGCGCTGGCTGTGCTACCTTGTCGATACCCGACCGGGCCGGGTGAAGGAAAGCTACCAGGTTTCTAAAAAAATTACGTTGGTCCTATTTCCGGCCGGGCCGGCCGGTGTATGTGAAGCTGATTAATTTCCTGCCGGGCCAGTTTTTTTCTAATTAGGACCAGGTACTGATAGGAGACAACGGAGACTGAAACGACGACTTAGTTGTTTAATTTAGGTTCATCTTTGCTTCGATTGGGCCCTGAGTGAGCGATGCCTGCCACATGCAAGCAAGATGAGGCGGTCGCTGAGGCCAACTTGGCAAACTTAATTCAATCGTAGAGAGCAAATTCCATGCTTTAACCTTCGGAAGGGCATCCTCGTTTATATAGACACACCTATCCTAGTGCTCCATTAGTATGAACCCATGAGTTCCTGTGACGTATGAAGAGCTGGCAGTCATAACTAAGAGTGCCACACTTGCGGCAATTTCATGCCAAAATGTTGACCTGCCAAACTGGTCTTATCACAGCAGCTCCTTGCATGCCAGTGCCAACATGTACTGACTGAGCTACAACAGCTGCACATGAAGCGGTTGAAAAGTTGCCAGGCCGCCCATAACTACAATATGCCCTGGTTCTCCTCCCCCAGTTGTCCGGGCACCGTGACAACAGTCCATTCAAAGGTGCCGTCCGAGATGGACCCGGTGCAACCAAGCTTTGAGGTGGGCTCCTCTGCACTGCAGGCACTGTCCATGCTTTTACTATCACACATGAAAAGACGCTAAAGAAGGACTAACCTGATTGTCATTCTTTTTGAAATTAGACGCTACTTTCATCACTGGCAGGTTAGGAGGTCAATTAGGTTAGTTGGATTACATTAGTTGGGTTAGGCAGTTACCTTAATATCTACAGAAGCCTCCAGATGTGTTGCACATTGATGTTGATTACACATCAGACTTTCTGGGAATTTTAGGTTTACTTAAATTTTCAGGAGAATGGTAACAACACCTCGGAAATCTTTACAATTCCTAAGAATTTCGAATTTCTCACGAAGCTCTGAAAAAAGCAAGGTTCTAATATCTTCTCAGGAATGCCAAAGAACTCACCAATCTACAGACCACTTACGATATGTTGCAAACGTAGGAGTTCAGTCAAGAACAGTATTCGTTGCCGCCATCCTCGCTTTAAGTGTCCAGAGACTAGTGGGCTCTTCCCAGATTAGTCAGTAGTAGTAGTAGTGGTGTCCATGAGCCGGCTCGGCTCACCAAAGTCCATGAGCTGAGCAAGCTGGTGGCGTCAAAACATGGACTATGTAGTTATTGCGCTCTGCTCTTCTTTCCCTTCTTTGTTAATCCCGCGCGTGCGCCCTTTGCACGTCTGCTACTGCACATACACTTAACACCTCATGTGAAAGATCAAGTCATGTCACGTGTGTGTGTGTGTGTTAGGATCCAGAATACCTGCAGCACGTACGCACCGTGGGATGGAACAGTCAGATTCTCCATTTTCTTCTCACTCATGGTGAATATTCTGATGATCCTCGCAGCTTATTTATGTATAGTGTGAAGTAGGTACGGATGAGCCAGTGAGTTCATGCATTCCCTATGTCACCAGTCGGGGTTAACGGGAAGGCCTTCAATTTCTAATCCAGGAATTGAAGTCAGAATTCCGGGAAATCCCAGCATTTCGTTGGATTCTGACGGTGAGCGTGGACTTGTTCCTCCTCTGCACTGAGGACTAGGTGCCAGCTCCGCCAGATCTACCTTGCTAAATCAGAGTTGTACTGTGGAGAGTCTCCGTGGAGCAATGTTGCTGCCTCTGGCGCAGCACTGACTTCTGGTAGTGTCATCCACCTTGCTCAGGCTCTCCGCTAGGGAGGGTAGCGAAACTTGATGCTAAGTGACGTTCATGAATTTTGATTGATCCTGGTACTTTCTTAGCTTTAACGGGAAATGTGATTCAGCGAAATTTCGCACTTGCTGACTTGCAATGTTGCTTCACCCCGGGAGCTTCGTCCATGATACCCTGCTACAAACCGCGTTAGGATAGGTCTGTTTTCAGCACATGCTTGTGCTTCAGTACGATGCTGCATTAAACAAGGTGGCAATGAGAGTGAAGCAAGGTCGCCATTCAGCAACGTTACTGCCCAGGCAGTGCAGTGACGAACGAGGCTTTCCCTACTGTGTCACAATCGCTACAACAACTAATGCCACTGTTTGAAATGGCTCTTAAGAAGGCGCAGCATATTGACGGACTTGTCTTTCAATATGGTACTGAGATATTAAACAATCTTCATACTAAAAATAGCGCATTTGCTCTCCGCAGACGTATAGGCTTGATGGCCAAAAAATGACTTTTCAAGACCATCGACAGAAGTCGAAGTCATAGGAAGCATTTGTGACTGCTGAGACCGACAAGTTATCTAAAAAAAAGCAATTCTATATGACGAAATCTGTAAGTTATGCAATGCAAGTGCCAATTTTTTTATAGTCTTCATATAACTGCAGTTTCTCATTGCCATTGTCTACAATGGTTTACTCAGGTTGGGCCAAGCACAAAGAGAACAGTAGGCTCAGGCACGTGTCACAGTGTTCTCGCTCAGGAATTTTAAAGGCATGAAAAATGCATATTACTCATTTCTCAGATATAGCTCACAAAAGCAGCCCAGGTATATGTTTTGGGCGTGTGGCAGCATGTCAAATTTGCAGGTGCTGGTTTGCTTTAGATTCGATGCGATTGTTTACTTTTTTCTGCATTTTTCCTGCTCACTGCGCGGTGTCCAGCATCAGGGCCTTAAATTGGGCTCAATTGGCAACCACCTTGATACCAGCACCTGGGCATGTGAGTGATTTATTTCCAAGGGGCGCCCTTGGGTCTGGCTCCTACATTGGTCGGGACTACGTACTTGAAGTCAGCAACCCGTAGAACACAGGAGATGACCACCTCACCAATGCGGTGAAACAGTGCAGTATGACCTGAATGCGCAAAAGTGAGTATCAGCCATGAACGAGGCTGGTCAGGTTCCATCTGAGCCCAGTCTGCTCATGGCTGCCAACTTGGAAAAGAGGTGAGTCTCGCGCATGGAGGACTGAGCATCACAGCTGAGCACAATTTCACACCATCCACCTGTCCTTGAGCTGCAGCTCATCCATGGCCAAGCCTTTGAGTGAATGATTTCCAATTCGCTTGGGACTGCAGGGTTGAAGTAGGAGAATCTCGGGATTGCAAATTTTGAAAGATAGACAAATAAACAGCCGCACCTTGAGGAAGTATCATTATGGCCAAGTCTGTCTAAAAGAAATTTTATAACGCCCAAATTTGTTCAGCACCATTGCTCGCTTAATATGACTTCATTTTCAGAGCTCTCATATCAGCAGTGGCAGAATTGATGGTTTCCATCACTTTGAGAGGGCGAGCAGATTGCCCTGGGGAAGCACATCAACGCCACAGCGAAAAGTGACTTTCAACCATCAGTCAGAATCAATGTTAGAGCCAAATCCTAGGGCGCTCACTGGACATGAACCACCCTCGTGTGCACCCTTTCACCCTTTATGGATGCATACTTACAGTACTGTGATAACGACAGATTCAGAAATGTTGTAGATAAGTGGCGTTTATTTAGCAATATGTTTCTGTAGCTTTTTTGCATAACTTTCTGCTCTCTAGTGATTACTGCACCATATTTTTTCGTATTAGCCCCCCTCCCAAATAAGCACCCTAGGCAGGAGGTACTTATTTCGAATTTTGGATCCACTTTTCCTGGAAGGGGCACTTGGTCGGTCATTTACTTGAAGAGGCAGTGGCTGTTGAACTTGGGGCCGAAGCAGACTTTGACGAAACGGGTGACAGTGACAATGAGTGTGAGGTAACTAGAGGTAAATTTAGATACAGTAGAATCCGCCTATACTGACATCGGATATACCGACGTCACGCACGCTCCCAGGGGTGTCGGTATAAGCAGCGTCCACTGTAATTTGTCGTTAACCCGAAAGTGCTTCTCTGCCAAATAAGCGCCCCAGGTGCTTATTTGGATTTCAACATTTTCCACTGAAATCGGTGAAAAGCAAATAAGCGCCCCTGGGGAGTTATCACGGAAAGCACAGTAGAAGCCGCTTATAAGAACCTCATCTGTTCAACGGACCAAAATGTTCTTATAAGCGGTCTTACCTCGTTCAGAACAATTGACAACATAAGAAACATAGTAGTGTAATCATATACTTAGAGCCTTGAGACGGGGCTCGTAAAGTCCCACTCAAAAAGTCATTATGCCTTGAGAGCGAAAGCAGTTGTTGATGTTCTTGTCTTCAATTCTTTTGTCCAAACTCACCTTACTCATGTTTCGATTATGAAGTTAAATTAAGCAGGTTTCCACTGTTTTTGATGCAATTTTGGATCGAAATTGTTCTCCTTATGAGCGGGTTTGAGTGTTTGCGTATGTGGCGGACGTGTATTTTGGTGCTGTTGCTGAGAAATCTGTTATTACATGTGGACTGTTGTTATGTTCGGTGCTCTCATACGTGGCTTCTGCTGTGCTAGTGGTGTCTTGAAATGGTTTGAGAAGAGTTGAGTCCCGAGATATCCCAGTGGTTTCAGTCCCAGCAAATGAGGCCGTTCGCTGAGTGTATCTTAAGTTTGTTACCTGACGCCAAACATTGAAGATAAAGTGAGATGATTTTGAAAAAATGAAATCTTGTTTGACCCCCTTCTTTGGCAAAAAAAAGTTTTGCTAAATAAGTTCAGTACATCAGAGGGTGTTGAGATTTGGATAGCAAAGCTAAGCACACTTTGTTGTCAGATTCATTCAGCATCTACAAAAGGAACTAAGCAGATCCACATCAAATTTGTAACGTTGATCTAACATCCCTTTATCTATAAAACGTTGAAGGCAGAGGGGGGGACCCAAAAACGCATTATGCTTTCATTCAATAGATTGTCTTTCCAAATATCCTTACACCAAATGAAGCAAGAGATAAAAGAAGCGGTCCAGCCCAATATATCTGAGTATCATATAAGGTAACTCCATTGAACTGTGATTTCCAAGACTCAGGCTAATTTTCTGCACGTCTTCACGTGCATTGCAGTCACGCTGCAGACTGAGGGAAGAATGACTTTGGACAGTACAGCATGGGTGTGTGTGCCGACAGAGGCTATTTGTCTGCTTCACGTCTACTACTTGTACCAAGAAGAAAAACCCGAACTACTCGTCCGCGTGTACGATACTTAGCATGGTGAAGGGTGTATGTGAGTAAATCGATTCCTGCCTTCTCCCGCCTCTTAGGACAGATAATTGTAAAGAGGCATTTGCAGGGCTTCATATTGACACTTGCCATATCGGAGAAACGTTTTCCGCTGGTGTACGAAGCAAGTGCAGCCGTTGAAGGTCCGAACGAGCCCCAACCCCCCAAGTGCTGCTAGTATATTGCAAAATGCTCCAGGCACAACAACGCTCGATCGCTGGTGTCAGGCTGTCTGTCCTCCCCAGACGAGATGTCTGCCAAGGTGGACGTCGTCGTGTCGTTGACAGAGCTTCTCTGGGCTATTTTTTGAGCTGCGTCCAAGGCTTGAAGGAATGGATCTTGCAATGCTGGCAAAGGCCATCCTTTCATTGATCGTCACTCACAGCGAACTTTTGTTCTCCTTTGGAGAAACGGTTTTGTTTTTCCCTGGGAAGGGAAAACTTGGCCTGCTGACATGTCCATGACCACTTCTTTCTCTCTCTTCCAAGGAAGGAAGGAAAAAGGCGATGACGACGACGGTTCAAACTTTTTTGTACAACACGATCTCTTCTCCCTGTTTTTTCTCTCAAAGTCTAAGTGGACGACCAGAGTCGTGAGTTCTGCTTTTTTGTGCTCAGCCAAGTCCTGCTGCTAAATGCTGTGTGTTGTAACACGAGGTTTCTACGTAAACTTCCGAGGTCCGAGGACGTATGTAGTGCAGGTGACACATTCACCTCATGCAAATATCCTACACACTGACCATTGCTGACACCCTCAGTGCTGAAAGCTCCCCGCACATGCGCCGTGCAGATCAGTAGTGCAGCACCATGAGTATGAGGAAGGAGATGCGTGGCAACTCCTCTCGTTCACTACTCTGCTGAAGATGAAGATAGAGTAAAAGACAGGGAAAAATTGTTTTGTGGTCAAAGCCTGTGTTGACAGCAAATAATTGCCCTCATCGCCATCCCTGCAGCTGCGTGCGTATGTGCAGTTTGTTCGAGACTCCTGTTTAATACGAAAACGTTGTTCTGTATTAATACACATCTGTCTATATAAAGCGCCAGGCCCGTGTGTTGCGATTGCCTGAACCAAGTGGATCGAAGCAATGACTTGGCGGACGATCGAAAGTACGTGGATGGCAAGCCTGGAGCCGCTGGCCCAGAGGTGGGAGGCGCAGACAGACTTCCAATCTTCCCATCCAGTGAAGTGGGCTAAGCGCTAGTTTTGCATAGTTGTCCTGATGAAGACTAAGCTTCTTTTTTGGGGATGTGCACAAAACGTCATTGAAGCCTGCGTTGTTTCATCTAATCTTTGCTCTCACTGAAGCCCAAAGTAAGTGCACAAGAGGTCAGTAAAGTGAGGAGACGACAGTGGTGGCATGCGGAAAAGACCTCGGAAGACGTGCCCATGACCTTTTTATTCCCCTTTCCTTCGTGTTCTTTGGGAGCTGTGTGAAATTTCGCAGACAACAGGGGGGGGGGGAGAGCGGATATTATCGACGAACTTTCTCCAAGAAATGAAGCTTGTACTCCAATGCAGCTGGTAGCTCTTCTCATGAAACTCGGAAGCTACTGTATGCACCAAAAAAGCGCACTGATCGGACAGTTCGATAAGAAGCAACACGGTACATACGATATGAAGAGAGTGTACGGTCCATGATCACTTTGAGCTTCTAGTCTAGAGACAAAAGGTTGAGAAAAGCCTCTTGCGTATGCGCAAGTTTTCCTCATCTTACGGGGGGAGCCCAATACGCATTGTGACCAGGCTGTGACCACCAGTCACTTCACCAGCTTTGACGGGAAAACCACCAAATTCTGCTGCTGCAGATATCCAGCACGCACACAAAAGTTCGCCCGCTGCTGCCTCAGCCTCTGCTGAATCGTAGGATGACCCAGGGGCCCCTGAAATACGGACTCATTACGGACAACAGTGGTCCGATTGCTGATTGGTGGAAGAAACCAGTGCTGCCAGGTAATGCTGATCCAGGAATAATGTCACGCACTGTTTAGCCTGGAAAATGGTTGCCAAAGCTGTGAAGCAGTGAACTCAGTGGGAACTCTTGGGAGCGCTCCGGTCCGTGACGGGTCCGCAACCCAACTGTCAATGGGGGGAGGTGAAAATTAAAAATTATTCTCTCCCATTGATGGCGGTGGCGAATCCGATTCTGGGCCTTCACGACTGTCAAGGTGCCTCTGTTATCACCACGTCTAAACTATTGACGTGCCAGATGCAGGGAATCCAGTCGTGTCTTAAAACACTCAGGTCCGCACCCCGCGTACTTTCAGTTTGTCTCATGGAAAGTATCCTTGAGGGGGGAAAGAAAAAGTATACGAATGAGGCCAGCTGTCATAAACTCCCCTTAGCTGTTCGACATCAAAGGCCAGTAATTGCTAACCTAAGTCTCTAGACTGGGGAAAATGCCTGACCAGTCATTTTTTGGCTGCTTCAGGTAAGTCCCGAAAAAAGTAATTGGCCAGATGAAAGGAGCTTTGGGGCTTGAGAGCTCTTTCTCACGGAGGCAACGCTAAATAACAGAAGAAACTGCGTATTGCTCATGGCAAAAAAGGCCGCAATCCCTCTCCTTATGTTTTATGACACTACGATTCCAAGTACGTACAGTACTTGGGGTCTCTCGGGACACACACGAAGTACTTAGAGCTCAGACACAACCTGGGGGTTCGCATAGTCAAATCTCCATGTAATAAGTATTGAGGTCACCAGGCGAATTTCTGGTACGAGGAGAATTTATGTTGCTGCAAGAGTGTCCGATGCATCGAGGTTCGACTGTGCGTAGATTAAATTCTAATGATTACGCCTGAATCCACCTGGCGACGTCACGAAAAGCTGTAGGTCGAAGAATTGCCAAAAAATTGTTTCGCCTTCCTGTCGAGGATGGAGAATTCTTGTCCTTAAGACGATATTGATAATTGATGAATGATACCGCTACTGTTGGCGCCGACGTTTGCTCTACATAACGAAATTTTCTCCTAGGTATTCGTGATCCTTGTGCTCACCTGACTTGTCCAAAGTATTCCGAGTGCGTGACGTCCTTCGACGGGACCTCAGCCAGCTGCCAATGTCCTCAACACTGTTCAGAAGGCGAGGGTACATCAGGAGTTTGCGGTCAGTGTTCAAGTACCTACAGTACACGTACAGGGTGTCCTTGAGATGTTGCGAGTTCTCTTAGGCTGCATGAAGTTAAAAGCAAGTAGTTCTTCTCAAAGTACTTATAGACTCTCAGGTATTCTATGATATCAGTGGTTTGTGCAGGGTGCGGAAGAATTAGCGCCTATAAGAATGATGTGAAGCGCCATCATTCAGGCGTTCATAGTATGAAGCGGTGGTGACATGGACGGAAAGCAAATGTTATTTCACACTGAACAGTTATGCTACTTCTTGTGTAAAAATACATTGCGTATATTATTTAGCTGAACGTTTTGATGAGGGCCTCTCACGGCAATGCGGCACGTTCAACTTCGTCGAGAGCAGCATGGCCAGCAAGTAGAGGTTTATACTAAACTGCCATATTGTTGTATCTGCGACATACGAATTCATGCATTATTTGTGAGTACTTTCGAAAGGGGTGTCTGAGACTAAGCTGGGACCTGAAAAGGCATTTTACAACAGGCACACGCAGTTTAAGGCATTTCAAACAACCCGATGTAAAAGTAGAGACTTGTATTAACTTTTTTTTAAAAAAAGAAAGTCACTTAAAAGAGCATTGTCTAAAAGACAGTTTTAAAGGTCGGGTCTCGGAACTACTTCACTTTTGGGGGGATTCAACCTCTCGTTTGAGAGCTGCATAAACCTGGAAGTTGAAAAGCCTTGTACACAGCACCTGATTGACCTTATACAACAAGCTCTTCCTGGTCTTTGTAACGTCGACGAAGTTGCGGCATTCGCACCGCAAATTTTGACACGTGTTTTGCTACTTTTTGAAGGACTTGTTACCAAAATCTGGTCAAGAGTTGCAGTCAGCGCTGAATTTCCGATCCGCTGGTGCTAAAACCCAAAAGAAAATTCGCAACTTAGGGCATTTTGACTTAGAACCTCTTGAACAGTGTCATCTTTTCCCGCCCACGCGTTCAGGCTCTGACGGCCACGACTACCTGTCCGAGTGCCATCTGGCCAAGTGGGCGTGCGAGCGTCGCCACCCGGAGCTCCGGGTGCGATATCTGGGGCGCTGCAACCCTTGTGCCGCCGCCGGGTCCGGCAACGGCGGCGAGACTTCGCAGTGCCCCGCCGGGCTGGAGTGCCACTTGCAAGAGATCGACGAGCTCGACGCGGCCACGGTGCCCGAGGTGGAGCTGCCGCGCCAGCCTCAATGCCTGTGCCAAACCGACTGCCCAGACAAGTTCGTGCCTGTGTGTGCTTCTAATGGAAAGACGGTGAGAGTGGAATGACTTATTGCAACACGTCCTTTTCACTGTCAAAGTCGACCCTTTTTTCCGCATTTTTTCCTGCAGTATCTGAACGAGTGCATAATGAGGCTGGAGTCTTGTCGACGTCGAATCCCGTTGCACGCAATTTACAACGGAAATTGCAGCTCGGGTAAGCTTAAAACAACAAAAAAAGGGAGAAAATCAAATTTATCGTCGTTGTGCACACCACAAACTGGCCGTAGCAGACTTCCTCAAGGCCATTGTGATAACAATTGCAGACTTTCCAGGGATGAACTATGTGTAACAGTCCAACGTGGACGTCCCCTGCCTGATGCATGGTACGTAGGCCCTGAACAAGTGCCACGGTTGCTCTATCTGTCGTCTGATACGCACTGTACGTGCGTACACTCATGTCCTATACAACATTTGGCACACTTTCGGAGGCTCTTACCGATAAGAGATGGTGCACGTACGCACACGTATGTGTGTCAAATACCTCTGCACCTCATGTGAATCGTGGTTCTCTTAAGACTTCGTGTCCTACACTTTACCCCCCCCCCTCCGGTCTCGATCCCCTCCCCGGGGGATTACGCAGACCTTCTTCTCTTTCTTCTTTTTTTTCCTGACTGCCACGTAAACCAATTTCAAGTCTTTAGGGACAACGACGTGGGGTAGAGGACACACTGAACTGCATAGGAGCAGTACAGCGCAAGTCACCTTCCAGTGGAAAGTTGCAGTGCAACTACTCACTTGCATATGATTGCACGATCAGCACTAAGAGCGATGGGGTTGATTCTTCCTCTCCTCTGTGGTTGCCACCCGGTGGCTAATGGAAGCGACCCAGAGCAACTTGCTACATTTTAGCAGCGCCCATGATTCGTTTGTACACACTGTACTGCGTCACACATGTGTTAATGACTATCTATCATTATTCACTGATGATTAGGGAAATGAGTGCCACATTTCCAGTACTCAGAATAGGAATGTACTGTGAGAAAAAAGACTAGTCCGGACTTTGGGCCTTTTCACCGCCCTTCCCCATACATTTCTTCTCATGCATTTCTGACGTTATGTTTGCAAAGATCGTTTCGCTTCTCATGGAAAAGAAGGCGGCTCAACGTTTGCCCGTCATCGTGCCAGACGCACGAACGTTGGCGGATCGTGCGACCAGAAAAGGCCTAACATGAGGCCTGTTTACAATACCGTATGTGGAGTTCTTTCCGGGTCACTTGACTCGTTTAATTGTTGGCCAGCACGCTATACTGAAATATTCATTGCCTGTTGGCAGCTTTCCGCAAATGGAGGTCGTTTTCATCGGTTGCACTGTTGTGTTTCCTCATAATTGTGCCTTCCTCCTTCTAAAATTAACTCTTTTTTTCTCTTTCCTTCTTTCTTTCTTTCAAAGGCATGAATCCCTGCAAGCTTCTGCACTGCCTCTACGGCGAGGAGTGCTCCACGACTCGTCAGGGCATCAGCGAGTGCGTCTGTCCGACCGAGTGCGAGCGCATCGTGCGTCCGGTGTGCGGCAGCGACGGGAGGACCTACGAGAACGAGTGCGCCATGAGGAGGGACGCGTGCAGCAGGCGGCAGGAAATCAGCACCGTCTACATCGGCACATGTGGTTAGCACGCGGAAATATTTCGTCAATGTCAAAAACGTTAACGCAGGATCCGAAAACCGAAAAAAAGTATTTGCAAGCTACTAACTTTCCCGCAAAATCCGATATCGACAATTGTTGGTAATTTGGAGAATGAAGATTAGCTCTTCAATACACACACACACACACACACACACACACACTGTAAGCAAACGTATGAAACACTGCGCTGCACCCGGACCTTCCTTATGTAACAGTCAAGTGCGGAGAAATCCTTCTCGTAAGACTCGTCGAGAACACCAGGCTGGTCTCTAAGTGCAGCACGAAGTACAACACAGGCCTGTGGTATTTCATGCGTAAGCCTGCAAATGTGTACGGGCAAGAATTAATTTACCGGGTTTGCAGCACTCCTGAGTATAATTTACTGCTCGTATCGCGTAGAACAACTGCACCGTGCCGTTGTTCGTAAGGACGCACGTCTACTTGGCGACATTCATCACGCCAATCTACAATGTTAAGTGCCAGGGGTCGCCTCGCTCAACTCTTTCTTTTCAGGTTCCAACGGCCCCTGCTCAAAGCGCACCTGCCACCATCACTCCGTGTGCGTCGAAAGCGACGACCTCGCATTCTGCGAGTGCCCCGGCTGCACCCTCGAGTTCGAGCCGGTGTGCGGCTCCGACGGAAACACCTACGACAACGAGTGCATGCTCAAGCGGGAAGCCTGTCTCAGAGAGACGCAGCAACTTGCAATCGTAGAACAAGGACCATGCAGTAAGTACCAGACATGTCAGGGTCGTTGTTCTAGAGTCTTGCAGCTGTTCGTGCAGTTGTTCTACAGTCTTTCTTACATCTTGAAGTCATTTTAGCAATCACGACCACCACCTCTATAGCTCGATTTTATCATTTTGTCCAACTACAGCTAAGATATGACGCAATTGAAACTCAGGATAAAACTGAGAAAATAGATACATGCGCACACTCAAAGATCTAAAAACAAGTATTGCAGTCAGAAAACCATCAACCACAGAGCATTTTAAGCTAATAATGGTTAAAACAGCAATTAATTAACCAAATAGCAATGCAAATAGCTATGACTATTTTTATAAGGGTCATAATGAGGGACCGGAGATTTCCTGCGGTAATAGCAGGAAGGTTGGTCTTGATCTTTTTTGGACATTATGTAGAACTCCAGTCAAAGTGCCTGGCCTTGCTAAGGTTATTTTAGGACCACAGTAAAATTTAAAGCGCTACGTCTGTCTTGCACTTCACGTCCACGCTGTCCACGTGCTCCGCATCCCGGTTCCGTTTGGTTCACGGGGTTTTTCTTTTGAAACTGGGTGATCCAGAGCACCTTACGCACCTTTCCTCCCCAGGTTGCCAAGTTGCTTAGCAAATTCTCCCTACTTCTTCCCGTCCTCCCTGCATTTCAGAATCTGGCAACACTCACAATCCCTCTCTTTCCCCCACTCCCACCATAGATAGCTAATGCATTTCCAGATTCCCAATAGGCCCACGCCTATTGGGAATCTCGCCCCACAGTAGCAGTCTATGGCCTCACTGGGGAGGACAAGAGAAAGAGAGAGAAAGAAGCAGGGGCAGAAGGTTTACTACACACTTACTTATGTAGTAAACGAAACTTTGGACCTCGATTTTGGCCTCAAAACAACCTCGACATGCACCTTCAACCCCCCATTTTATGGCTCCTGAAGGTAGTGTCTGTTGACCAAGTTTGGGGCCGATCGGTCGCGCAACCAACCTTACGACAGAGGTACAGACAGATATAGCCGTTTATGTAGAGAGATTTTTATGGAGACCACAAGACTGACACTATATGCGGGCTGTGTTCAGAGCGTAGACACCCCTGGTGGCTGATCTCGGCACCGTCAGCTTGTTTCTCCTCATCTGGATCTTCAGCCCAGCAGACTCTTCTTCGTCAAATTGAGCCTGCTGGTCAGCAGAGCAACCGACCAAGTTGGTGACCTCACGGTGGTTGCCCCGAGATAGCAACGAATAGACCAACATAAATGTATTAAAACCCCACAAAATGTGATAAAGTTCAGACCTCTGGCGGATAGATCTTAGGTGATAAACAGGAGACTTCTTGAAGTTTTGGTCAGCGCCAATAAAATGCTAAAGTCGAGACGTCTGACATCGAGACTTGCTGTATTACATACTGTGCACGTTCATGCAAAGGTGGCTGTGCCAACATGACCTGCGAGATGTACGCAGTCTGCGAGAGTGTGAACGGCGAAGCTTCCTGCGTATGTCCCTCCAACTGTGTGGACGGGGACGACGGCGCGAGTCGCGGTCCTGTGTGCGGGACTGACGGTCTCACCTATGAGACCGAATGTCACCTCCGGATGGATGCGTGTAGAAGAGGACAGGAAGTGGTCGTCGCCTATGACGGACCTTGTGGTAAGAGACCGACGGACGGACAGACACTCTGACACACAGGAGTCGTCATGGCTGAGCACGACATGAGTCTGAGCGTCTGTCTCTTCTCCCAGATCTTTGTCGCGATGTGACCTGCATGCATGGAGCTCACTGTCAGGAGGGCGTCTGCATGTGTCCCACCGACTGCCCCGAGGACAACAGAGACATGCTCTGCGCAACGGACCTCGTAACGGTGAGTGGGGAAAAAATAGACGCATCTATGGTATATACAATGTTTGCCGCAGTTGAACCCTAAATTAACAACTGCCTTTGGCACTGCAGCAGATTTATGTTGAGGTGAAGTATCGTTAAGTTATATACGATACAGAGTGTATACAAACAGTGTACCTACTACCTGTGTGGTATTAGGAGTACAGCTGACTCCTGCAGTCGTAGCCAAAGTCAACAATAAGTTGGCGTTCTGATGGATACCAAGTAATTCACCTGTGTCCCGTGCGTGCAAAGTTAAAGAGTCCTTGTTTTCAGTACAACAACGAATGTGAGATGCTAAAGAGATCTTGCGAGCTTGGCAGCTCCATTTCTTTCCTCCACCACGGACGATGCACAAATGAGGATTATGGCACAACAAGCGGAACAAATGAAGGTAGAACTGAAGTGTTTTGAGTCAAAAGATCCCTGTTCACAAAATATTACGAGGTAACGTACCTAGTCTGAGCACAAGTAACTGCAAATGCACAAATTGCACCTACTGCATGCATGTTGCACTTTCGCACATTATCCTTGCGTTGAACTCAAAATGATAGACTGAAATGGACCTAAAGATATCTTTTCTCACTTTTCTCTTTGCTTCATGCGCCTTCTTAGAGATGTTACCACCTTATTCCTCCCTGGCTTCCAAGCGCCATCCTATCTTGCCTTTCCTCGTCGTCGGATCAGATCCCTGCGAGGGCGTCACTTGCCTCTTCGACGCAAAATGCGTCGATGGCGGCTGCCCATGCCCAGAGGAGAAATGCGTCAGCTCAAACGAGGGGTCAAAACTCCTTCAAGGTCAGGTCTGTGCGTCAGACCTGAAGCTCTACCCGTCCGAATGTCACATGAGGATGGAGGCCTGCAGGAGGCAGGAGCCACTGACCATTAGGCCTATGATTCTATGCCAAGGCAAATTGCAGTTATATGAAACCTTACATTATTTAGTACAGTACAGTGCAGGCCTAGATGTGAACCCCGAAAGGAATGCTCGCTACTTCCAATGTAGTAGATGCATGATTTTAGCAACAACAGGCTGGTTTTTCACCTCAACAATCCGTTTGAACCTCTGCGTTGTCAGAGATTTTGGGCAGGAATGAAATGAACTGCTTAAGACCCATAGGTAGGCAGGCCATTTCACTTTTGGCATTTGTCAGCCAAGTGCCACAATTGACCACAAGTAAGTTTTCACACATGCCTGCAATTTAGGCTGTAGCGGCCAGAAAAAGACAGTGGTAACAGCTTGCCTCGCTCAATCACTTCTTCATTATTGGTGCTGGAACAACTCCCATCCAACATTGTCGAGCACGGTCTGAATGTATGCGAGTTGAACGCTTCGGCAATGGTCGTCGTGTCAGCCACGCACCTGTTCGACATCCACTTTAGCAGCGGAGAGAAGGTTAGTATCAACTGCAAACCCACATTTCAATGCAATGAACTTCCGAAGTTCTTAAGGTGGCATAACCAAAATGCACCTGCGGAGACGCCATCCTGCTCATTCGTAAGTGTACAAAGAAGCCAAGGCTGTACACACTCCAACCGCAGTGTTGCGGTGGGACCAAGCAGATGTTCAGTCAGTGCTGGGACTACGTGGAGGGAGTGATCAAATCCACTGGCAACGTTCTGTGCAGGATTTTCAATTTTGTCTTCCGGCACAGATTTTGTATTATCAATTTCTCTATTGTCAGTGGGAGAAGGATGACTGCTGAACAGGCCTGAGTGATTTTTCTCTGGAAATCATTCTTTATGTCAAACGTTCAACAGAGTACAAACTGCAAAAAAACGCAGAAGACTGTAAAGTGGCCATGGTGCCAGCCCTTGTTTGGCACTATGTGCATGCTGCATTTAAACCACAATGAAGATTCTTCGGCTCCGACCAATAGCTCCATAGAGGCAGCTGTGGCCCATGCCACAAATAAAGTGGCCAGCTCGTAGGCTCCATTTGGTAGGCCCAAAAAGCCACCGCGGGCAACGCACGTCGAGAAATGGAAAATGTGAGTTTCTTTTCTTTGCTTGCTTCCCGCGTTTACCAGAATATGCACGCCATGAAATATGCAACAACCAAGTGAGCACTATTTCCCCTCACAGAAGAAATTAAATTGCCTCCGAGAGCTAACGAGAGGGAATTTATGTACGAGGCCCTTGGCACAAAAGAAATCTCGTTCTTCCTTGTTTAAAGGCTTTCTCCTTTGATAACATCTAAGAATAAAGCAAAGCAAGTTTAGCGCGTGCTTCTTTGCTCCTGCCACTCCAAGAAACAAATCGTCGTGGGAGGAGAAGGAGTTATTTGGAAGTTGCCCTGGTCAGACAGGAGGAACTTTCTCACTATTGGTAGGTTGAGTAGTAGCATGCACAGGGAGCAGGGGGAGGGGGGGCACAGCAACCATCACCACACCCCTAACGAGGCGAGCGTCCCGGTCGTCCTATGCAGTACACACTTCCGGGACTAAATACAGTCGAACCTCGAAGTGTTGCAAAGCAGACCTAAGTTTGAGACGTGACTTTGAGGATGAACAATGTTTGGTCAGCAACAACATGATCGGAACTTTGAGGTTTGACTCTGCGTATTTTGCACGTGCAATTTCGACACTGAAGGGGTAAATGGGAGACTTCCACCTCCATACAGAACCGGCGCTGCCCGTACCCTGCTTCGGCGTGGCGCCACCACTGCGAAAAGCAAGCTCGGGAAGGGACATGGACTGCGGCGATGTCCCGGACAGGGTGGACTGCCCTCCCAGCTCCTACTGCCACAAGACCACGGACTTTGCCAAGTGCTGCCCGAAAAGTAAGAAAAGCAACCCAACCATTGAGCACAGCTCCCATGAACAGAGACCTCAAGCAGGAGTTGTGTGTCGCGGCATGTAGTGTTGTTGGCAAAGAAAAAGCCTTGCACATGTGTAGAAATCGGCATGTTGGTGTCCATTCTTCTTTACAAGTAGGGCTCTGGCGAGTATCCAAACAGCTCAAAATCAAGCTTGTAAGCTTCATGAAGGGCCTTCCTCAGGCTGGGCTCCAACTGAGCAAACAGTTCCTTCGTCCTCTCCGTCCGGTTGCTCCGTTCAAAATGCATACGTACAGTGAGGTTAAGACTTAGGTGCGTCTTGGAGGACACATAAGCCAAGTCCTCGTCAAAAGTGTCGGCATCACCCACAACCTGAAGAGAAGAAACGCAGTAGCAATGGAGGAAACTGTGCTGTTTGACTTCAGAGCTCACATTGTAGGGCAGGTGGCAGTAAGCACAGCGACCAAGCATTGGCTTCCAGTGTGTGTCCACAGACGAGCACTTCCTGTTTGGGCATGAAAGTCATATGCGCAGGTGAGCTTAGATGAAGAGGATTCTCAGACAAAGGGGACCTTTTCTCTGGGACTGCGAATTTTGCTAAGTAAAGAGACTCACTGATACAGGGTAGTTACATAGAAATTGCTTGAACAGAACATTATTCATGTGGATAGGGCCCCTGTGTGTAAAAAATGGTGAACTATTAGCAGATTTGGTTGAAATGAGTGTAACCAAAATTTTTCTATCCACTTCATTTCAATTCACAGAATTCATTGTCAAGGCCCAGCCTCTTGCTTGACAATGCGATGTAGAACAGCCAATTGTCTGAAGTCAAAATTAGAACAAAGATGGGAGATGCATTGCAAATTCATCTTAGTGCAAATATGTTGTCCACTGCATCATTTCGTCTTCCGGGTTCCAAAGGAGCAACTTTGGATGAGCAGGAAGTGTCACTGATTCCCAAGGTCTCATTTTAACTGAGCTGAACTGTTCCACAACAAAAAAAGGGCTTCACTGGATGAAAAATACCCACCTATAGCCATCTCCCGCACTGCACTTGTTTTTCTTGAGGTCTTCCAGCACATGGACTGCAAAAGCAGTGAAATTGGCTCCCAGCTTGTCAGCAAGAGAAAAGTAATAGTAATCCTTCCGATGGAAGATTTTGTTGTCAAAGGCTGAGGAGAGCCTGAAAATAGGTGAAATTTGTTGGTTGGCCCGAACATGAACCTCTGCCATGTGTCACCTGTCGAAAGGATGTCTAACGAATGAGAATGTGAAGACGTTTTCTGCTACAATATACTCCTTTAAGTCATCGATGCTGTTGAGGCCGAGTTTCGTATGGGAGAAGTGGTCTGGAACTATTTTGTAGAGCTTGTTCTTCCACATGGTCTTTTCTTTTTCAGTGATGTCTGCTAATGATATAAAGTGAGTCAGCAACGTGCCAGTCCCCACCTAAAAGTTAACAATTTGGGCTTTTCTTCACAGTGAAAGGAAACGGTGTTACAGCCAGATCTTAGTTGAACGCACCTTGGCATTCCTGCAGGCGGCCACACTGCGCACTGGATCGATCAAGAGGTCGGGCACAGTTGACGGCAATGCAACTGCGTGTTTCATACACACGTCTCTAATCCTCTCCCTTCTCTCTTCAAACTCGCGAGTCTTTTTCTCCAGCCACGAGACCTGGTTGTAGACACCTGCCGGGGCATAGGCCTGACGAAGGCCATCCCTGGCAATTGTCACAGCAATCACTGTAAATGTGAAACAAAGCGGCAGAATGAGGAGTTTTTTCCTCCTTAGTTTGAGTCCACTTGATTCTTCCGTTGACGTCATTGATTCTCCTGTGCGCTGGGTGAAGGCTATGGGATCTCAATGTCGCTAGAGCAGCTAGCACTATAAGGTCTGGGCACTACGAAGGTGGTAGATTCGTGACATCATTGCGCGCGGTCAGGTGGCGGAAGGTGTCCACCTGTAAAGTACAGCCATCATTCATTCATTCAATAATCTCTACATAGCTTGGTTTGACACTTTGTCAACTCTGGGTTGGTGGGATTTGAGATCTGGCCGTCTGGCCAGCCCGCAGCCCGCAGCTTCCCTGCCCGCAAAGCCCGAAACCCGTAAAATGGCGGCCCGATTCATTCCTAGCCTTCATTCTGTGTTGTGTTGTGTTTTTTTGCGAATCATGGAGGGAGAAGAAGCGGCGAGATGAGCTGTACTGAAGTACTGGAGGAAGGAGGAAAAAGCATGAAGGCAGGTAGATCTGTCTCACAGCAGATGCGTCAGCCTGACCCTTATGCATTGAAAAAGGTGTGCAAAAAGAGGCAAATTTTGCCTCACCTCAACATTGATCGGGAGGTTCCCTCTGAGTTCATCTGTCCTGTGGCTTTTACTCACCTAGGCTTCATCTCCACTCTGCCCAGCATTCTCTCTCTCCACCAAGTCGGGCTCGTAGTAAAAGCTGGCGAAGCTATCTTCAGGAACGACTTTCCTATCACGACACTTTATCCCTGCACTGTTTCGTTGAGTTGGGAGAATCTGTTCCCATTCAGTTCCAGATGAGCTTAGTGCACTGGCCTGATTGTCCTAGTTCTTGCAGAATAAGTTTTGTGTCCCCTCGTGATAGATAAGAGTGCATATGGTGTCTGTAGAGAAGAGCAATTCTGCTTCAGAGGTCATGCATTGAATCCTGCATTGCGTGGCGGCCCACCTTTTTCTAATCCTCCACTGGTCCTGGGCAAAAGTCTTGCTTACTGCTTTAAGGAATTTGCGAGCTTTAATGCCTACAGAAAGTAATTCCCCCCAGAGATCGGCAGAATCTATACGTTTATAAAGCGCGAGGGTCCGTATGTAGTCTGGGTGTGTGCCTTATCTAGCTTCTGCGAGGCATCATCTTTGTAGCTTTTGTGCGGCCGAGTCAAAGCGTTGTGGCGGCTCATTTTCGCAGCTGATTTTCGCGGCAGGTTTCCAGCTTCACCAACTCCAGCCACACACAGTGCTTCATATATTTTCCTACTGGGGTGGGTCACTAGTAACGTTTATAGTTGGGACTGTTGTCAATTGTACCTCCCAGTTTGAAGTCAATCTGAAAAAGGAGGGACCCAAAGTGATCCTTGGAATGGACTCTAAATGGGAAATAAATAACTTTGACCAGGACTGTGCGTGTAGCGTCAATGTGACGGAGTCCGGTAGGATCAACGTTGAAAGTTCCTGCGACGGACGAGTAAAACGTGGTGGAAACGAGACGTTCGACGCTTACACAGGGATGCCTCTAACCAGTCCCGGATAGAGATGACAGTCTCGACTTCTGAGCAACCTCTCTTGTCCCACCCGTTGGAGGCAGATCGACGGATGCTCCTGTGCTGTAGGCCTCATGTCATCTCAGGCCTTCCTGATAGTTCCAGGCACCACTGGCTTCCAAGATTCTCCGAGTCTTGTCAAGTAGTTGCTGTGAACAACGTTGTCGTTGCGTCATGAAAGAGACTGCGAGCACTCGGCAACAGACACGATTCCACATGTTCTGTGTGTCACTGACTCCACACTTCCCTCATAGACGTTGACAAGCGGATTTGCTTCAATGGGTTTCACTCCTCTCTGCCTGATTGGAGGGTCATTCAGCCTAAAGTGACACTGAGCAAACATATTAGGAGAAGTTGACATAGGCAAGCAATGAACTGCACAGGTCCAATGCATCGCAAAGAAACCCACTTTCCATGTTTTTTTTCAGCATAAGGTATGGCTGACAATTTTCTGGACCATGCATAAAGAGTGGATGGTGAGATTATGAAACTGAGCGTTTTTTCTGAGTGTACTGTGCAAATTTCTTAAACCCTCAATAGTACCTACGTTAGCAGCTGGCACAAGAAAGTTGTCATCACTTTGTGGACTTCTACCCCTCCTCACAGCCTCCACTAAGCTGTGCCCTCTTTAGGTTGTTTGAAAATTTTGACCTGCATTGTGAAGTTGAGGAAAAGGTTTTATGTACTGTTCACCACTTCACAGGTAACTTTTCACTTATCCCCACCAAAAACATCCTCAACCCTGCAGTCTGGGTCATGTGAACAGGTGCTTCTGCAGCTGTGGGTTTACCTGATTAGCCTTATTTTGATGCATTATTTTTTTAATGCTGGTGTTATGGAGGAAACAGCAGTAAATAAAATTTTGGGTGTTCCTATGACGCCTTACTTACTCCATACAGGTGTTAGACATGGGCATACTGGATGCATGTGCTAATGCCCTTCAGGCACTTTTTCTTATCTCCTGCTGCACAACAACAAACATTTGTTTTGCTGAAAGATATTTACGGCATGTTTCAAAAGTTCCACCACCATTTTGTGTACAAAAATTTTTGGCAGAGAAATGACCCAGAGAGCAGAAATTGCAACCACTGGATTCCTATTTTCTGCAACCCCCTTTCCTTTTATAACTAACACTCTCGACGAGACAGTGAAACATCAAACACATTCTTAACAGAGTCAAGCAATGGATATTGTGCATCAAGAGTAAAATGCACGGACTTTCCACCCGTTCTTGTAACTTTTGGTCCCTTATTTAAAGTGACTTTTATCTTTTAACTGCTTTTAATAACAACAAGCATCAAGGATGCCTGTTCCAGCATCAGTGGCGGACAATTAGCTGACACTAAGCTATTAATCAGGCAAAAGTCTCTGCTGAAGGAGACTTAAAAAGTTTTCTCCGGTATCTATGAAATTACCCTGGAGCTGCTCAGGCGCCCAAACCTATTTTTAGCTGCATCTTATTCCCTATGCTCAATGTACCAACTATCGACCTTGATGACTCGATGAAGGTTCCGAATGGCTCTATCCATCATTTGACATTCGTGCTCTTTAGTTCTCGCTTTCGAGGGCAAAAGTGAGAAAGTCACGGCTGAAATGGTGGCGGAACTTTTGAAACACACTGTGCACACAGCGCCTTCCATGAGCATTCGCCCCCTGCTTTGAAATGCTTTGCCTTATGATTTCCATATGATCTCAGAAGCAAATCCACAAATTTTTCTCACCTTGTGTTTGGTGTGTGTGTGAAGCCTCAGACACCACCAACCCCTGGTTGCGACGGATGAGGTCCCTCACCCGCCGACAAGTTTTCCTAGGTGTGCAAAAGTATTCAGCACCATTTCGAGCATCATAACTTCCTTAATACTGCAGCAACACAATATTTACTCGCATCATTGCGTCACTGGATTGCAAACTGTCAACAATGAAGCTTATGCCAAACTGCTCTGGTCTCAAGCTTTCCAAGATTGTCAGTAGATTTTGTGTAGCTGCATTATTAAGGAAGTCATGACACTTGGACTTTACACCCCTTGGAAAACACGTCGGCGGGTGTGGGACTACACCCGTTGCAACCAGGGGGGTCCCACTGTAAAACTGACGATAAGCAAGCCTGACCGTGCAGGTGTTAGACATGAGCATACTGGATGTATGTCCTAATGCCCTTCAGGCACTTTTTCTTATCTCCTGCTGTACAACAACAAACGTTTATTTGGCTCAAAAGATATCTACAGCATGTTTCAAAAGTTCCACCACCATTTTGTGTGTAAACATTTAAAGGCAGAAGGGGGCAAATGCTTATGCAGTTCACTGTACATCTGCTGCCATTGGATGGGTACTGACACCTCCATTGGATCAGGCGCACAGGCTGAACTGGGTTAGGTTGCTTGCGCAATGGAGCGCTGGGGGTAGCTGGTGAGTGGTGCTGCCGTAGTAGAAGTGGGGGTCTCTCCACTCAGGACCAGAAGTGACGTTGTACATGATCAATGCTCAAGAGACTGTTGTGTTAAGAGGTCAGAGGTCTTCTGATTAGAAACGTTTATTTTGGACTGTCGAGCATGGGCACAGAAATCAGAGGTAAGCATAGTTGGAGAATGCGCAGCTGGTGTCTGTGGGATCATACTACTGAGATCAGGTAACTCTTGCTGAAGCTGTTGTATTGTGAACGAAAGAATTGCTACGTGTAGCACACCGTATGAAACATGTGCAAAACTTCAACAGCGCGTCACAGACAGCTATTTCAAATAGGCCTCTGCGCCCGACACGCGAAACTGGTGTTTCCTAATAATCGGATTTTGGAAAAATCGAGTTTCATTTTCAAATCTGAGTTTGCTAAAGCCTAAAGAAAAACTGCAAGTACGAGTAAAGCATTGCATGAATAGTCCAACATATATGCCAATAGACACTACCATGTCCTGTTTAGCTCACTGTCATTGCACTGACATTTTAGAAGTAAAAAATCATGCTATGGCTTCCTTTTCGTTTTCTTTTAATCCGAACATACTCGAAGAAAATTGCTAACAAAAAAAGGACACGCCTCAAATAGAACTCAAATTAAAAAATCGAATTCAATTCTGAAGGGATAAAATTCGAATTCAGTCAGGGTCGATTTGGAAACGCTACATTCAACTTAAAATCACAATGCCAGTTAATTGACTTTTTACTGCAATGACATGTATAGAAATGGTACCTAAAAATGCACGCATGCTCATTTTTTTGTTACTGGCACCTTTCCGTTGCTCCTGCACCTTTCATCTTTCAGGGGCGTTAACATCGCCTCCCGTGGACCCGTTGGCCCTCCGCGTGTGTCCGCCCGGCGGCCACTGCGGTTGCCCTCAGGGCGTCGGGGGCAAAAACTGCAACCAATGCCTGCCCACATTTTGGGGCTTCTTAGGTCCCAAAGGATGCACTCGTACGCAAAAATGAAGCATTCCTGAGCTACCGAATTAAACGTGGTTTGTTTTGCAGGGTGCGACTGTTCTCCCTTCGGCTCCGTCCGGGCGGATTGCGACCCGCAAAACGGCCGCTGTACCTGCAAGCCCGGGATCCTCGGCCAAAAGTGCGACCTCTGTCCCGACGGCAATACTAAAGTGACTCCCAGCGGATGCCACGGGCGTGAGTAACGCGTTTATTATAACACTAGCATTTACGCACTGCCACTTCGTTGGGGAGGAAAAAGATAAAGCGCTGTGCATGTGTCCGTCTGTCTGTCTGCTGCGAAAAGCGGCCGCAATCAGCCGCAATCAGTCTCGCACAGCCACAAAAATCAGCCGCGGACACACAGGTTGCCGCCAATACCAGCCGCAGAGAGACAGAGATACGCCGCCAAGATGAGCCGCGCAAAACCCTCAAAAATGCCAGGAATCAGCCGCGAACAAACAGAGACACGCGGAAATGGCGGAATCAGCCGCGGACACACAGGTTGCGGCCAATACCAGCCGCAGAGAGACAGACAGACAGGCACACACACACGTACTGACAGACACACGTACATTGGAGCCTGTCCTTTTATATATATTTGGTGGGGTTACATATATGAAAGTGAAGAAAAAGAGTTTTAGCCATGCCTAAATGCATTTAAAGTGGCATAATACTGTAAATTAAGTTGAAATTTTTTTCTGTTCAGGACTTGATGTAAAATATTTTTCTGACCAACTGGAGCAAGTCAGCATTTTGGTCAGTGATTTTTACCCAGTTTGGCAGCTTCTGACAGCCACCAG
>JAAUXU010122955.1_pt1 | contig 31880 bp, 30 predicted proteins | sample 7278151 | NCBI WGS metagenome assembly JAAUXU01 (sample SAMN14350113, study PRJNA611818) | marine sediment metagenome | isolation source: surface marine sediment (1.8m) | place: French Polynesia: Moorea | collected 2018-08 | reverse complement strand
CTCGGCGGCCCCCGCGCCCCCGCGCGGCGGGGGCCCCCCCGGGGCCCCCTCTACACCGCGTGCCGGGGGGGGCCGGGGGGGGTGGGGGGGGGGGGGCAAGGAGGCAGAGAGAAGGAGTCACGGCCAATTTTATGATGTGAGTGAAGGAGGCTCAGCTACATACGGTCCAGCAGCAACAGTTTAATCAGCCACAGAAGCACTTTATTTGGTTTTTGCTGCCCCAAACAGCGTCAGCTGAGCAGGAGAATAAAAAACCCTTTTTTTTGGCAAGAAGTGCGGTTGAACTGTGCGCCTAATTTGCAATGGCAGCCGTCTGTCTACTGCAAAATGCCTTGGCCGTCACCACAGAACCGCAGCGGTGTCAAAGACTTTATGACGGTAATTTGCCAGCGCTCCAAAGCGTAAACAAAGGCTGCTTCAAGGCCGCCAATCGTCGTAAACCCAACGACGTGCTCAAACTTTTGGGTCAATTGCTTCACACAGCACCCACCGAGCATTAGCGTGCCCCAAAAAAGAGAGTATGAAATTACTGTGCTAACTTACTGACAAATGCGTTTATGGAGAGGCGACAAATTTGTGGCTCTCCGGACCTCGGACGGTGTCAATCACCCGGACCCGGACTGTAATTCCTCTGTACAGATAGGGCTATATTTTTGCGTCTTAAGCATTCTGTCATCATTCGTCGTCAATTACGCTGCAGCTGCTGTATGACGAATTCGAACGCTCTGGCTGTTATTTACTGCAGCGACGCTTACACATACAAGCATGTTACGTCTTTGTACTGCAATGAGCGTCCGCGCTGAATGTGAACCTCGCGTGCAGCGGCGACGGCGTCTGCAGCAGCAGCACCAGCAGCAGCAGCAACAGCAACAACAACAACAACAACAACAACCCGACAGACGGGCCAACAAACGCCTTTTCAGCTCTTCATTTGGCCGGGGTCCTTTTCCTGTCACCTCGAGCTTAATAACTTTGCTACAAGCGCCGACGGACCCGACCGGACCGCACCGGAGGGAGGAAGACGGGGGGGATTGGAAAATGGAGGGCGCGGGTATCGGGCTTTGGCGCCGCCATTGGCCCATCGCCACTGCCAAAGGGGCGGAGCGTCGCTACCGGCGGAGGCGACGGCGGCCGTGGCGACAGCGACGACGACGACGACGACGACGACAACGACGGCGACGGCGGCGGCGGCGGCACCAGCAGCACAGGGGAAGGAGGGAGGGGGGAGAATGAGATGTCCCAGCTGCAGCTGCTGGCAATTGAGGAGTCGCCGATCGCAAGCCGGAGGGACAACAGACGTACTCTGGCGCTCTATAACCACGTTATATAGTATACTACGTATACGCACTTCACAAGAAAAGTTACTCCATTGAATGTGTGAGTCGCCATCAGCATGATTAGCCTGGACAATCGCCCCGTGGAAGTGGTGGAACCGACTAGTCCGCCTTCTTCGGCCAAGGAGCACTCACCTCCACCATCGCCCGAGATCAGGGTGACGGACAGCCCCATGCCTGGTCGGCAGTCTGCATCGCCGGCACCGAAATCGCCGCAGCTGCAGTCATCAACGTTGTCGCACTCGCCGACAGCCCTGTTCCAGCCGTTCCTGCAGGCACCGGCGGCGTCATCCTCTCCCCCATCTTCGCCGCCAGATCCCATCCGGAGAGGACCTCTACCCTTCTCCATCGACAACATCTTGAAGCCGACGTTTGGCCAGCGGCTGTTCTTGCACAGTGTGGCTGCGGCAGCCGCCGCCGCCGCGGCCGCCGTCCACCAACAGAACGCTGCAGCGGCAAGCGCGGCGGCCGCCGTCTCAACAGCCACACCTTCACCCAAATCAGTTTCTTCTCCCTCACCACCTCTGCTGTCGTCATCGTCGTCAACATCGTTAGCGGCAGCGCAAACACCCAACTCAACTCAACCCGTAGATCTCTCGTCAAAGTCTTCGTCATCGGCGGCGGGCAGTAAGAAGGAGGAACTGCCACCGGGCATGGTGCGGGGCCCCAACGGCCAGCTGTGGCCCGCGTGGGTCTTCTGCACGAGGTACTCGGACCGGCCATCAAGTGGTAAGTTACAATAAAAGAGATAGATAGAGAAACTTGTTTAGTGGCAGTACAAAAAAAAAGAGCGCAGTCACGTCGTCGTGATTAGTCTTAGAGCCCACCCGTGAGACTGAGGGATGCTGGTAGGAGCGAGATTTAAAGCTGGCTCAATCTACTTTCATTAAAGAAGGGTTTGTTGTTGTCTCCGGACTTTTAATTGCCGCCGATCCATTATCACTCCCAACCCGACCAGAGCCCTCTTTTTTTTTCCTCCTCTTTCTTCGGCACGTCTGGAATGCCATTTCTTGCGCCGCCCTTTGTCACACGAGAGAGCTTTTAAAGTCGGAAGTGGCGACGGCGGCCACGGCGGCGGTGACGGCGGTGACGGCGTCCGCGACCGCGGCGGCATGAGGCATTCCCGTCTCAAACCCAGTTGGGGGAAAAAAGCGCCGATCTTATCTTTGATTGTGGGCCGAGAGGAATTTTTCACAGAGGCAACAAAGTTTTGACTTCTGGTTGCTGCTTTCTGGCGCCGCCGCCACCGCCGTCGCTACCGCCATCGCCATCGCCGCCTCCTTCGTCGAGCGGCCGCTGGCTGTCAATCAAAACTCCTCTTCACGCTTGCCACTCAGGTCAATTGAGCGTAACTGATCCCTCGGCGGACCATTTGTCCCACATTTAGTACTCAAAAGTAGCGGCAACGGCGGCGGCGGCGGGGGCGGCGGAGGCGTGGGACGTTTTAACCTTAAGGAGGTGCCTCAGATATCTGAGAATGTATCCGACTCCGAAGCCGGCACGTCAGCTCAATGTCTCTCTTTTTCCTCCTTTAAGGTCCCCGGGCTCGAAAGATCAAGAAGCGCGACCGGGCCAGCGGTGCGCAAAACCCCGACGAGAAGCGTCCTCGCACTGCCTTCTCCTCCGAGCAACTAGCCCGTCTGAGGAAGGAATTTGAAGACAATCGTTACCTAAATGAGGACAGGCGTCGCAACCTGGCCAATGACTTGGGACTCAATGAGACCCAGATCAAGATCTGGTTCCAGAACAAGAGGGCTAAGCTGAAAAAATCATCCGGAGAGAAGGGGGACCTGGCCAAGATGCTGGCGGCTCAAGGACTGTATAACCACGCCACCATGGCTGTCGATGAGGACGAATATCCCAATCTATGAGGGTTGCGAAATTCATTCAGAGGAGTCGCTTCAGAGAGAGAAAAATCCCTGGGCGACGCCTTGACACATTGCAAAATGCTGTGATATTACCCGCTCATACGGTATGGGCAAAAGTATGTAATTTGTTATGAAAGAAAATGTTGCCTTGGAGACACACGTTCCAAACTGTACACATACGTGCTGTACGTGCTCTGTGAGCATTCACATGTTCTCTTTTTTTTGTGGCGCCCTCAGCGGGTTGCGTAGCAATTATACACCATATAAGTGCGGCAATATCGTCTACAAGTAGCATTCTGCTGTGTACACAAGAATGAGCTGGGTGACGACTCCGTTGATTAACCGAGTACTCATTGTCAGATCGCGTTAACACAGACAGCCATAATGAATGTGACATAGCTACTATCGGGCTTGCCGACAATAAACACATTTTACTAAAGCGAACGTGAAGAAAAGTTGCTCTTTCTCTCTTTCTTTTTTCTCTCCTCCACGTAGCACTACTTCTCGTCCTACTACTCGCCCACAGAGGTGGGCGGGCGCTGCTGCCTCCACACTATGCTGGCCCAGCAGTAGTCGCAGCAGACGGACGTGGCAGGATGATGTGAGTCAAGAGGAATTTCCCATTGCAATGTCACTCCACATTCCCGGTGAGTGTGTGAGCTTGTGCATATCGTGCACACGCACTCTGACCCCCCGATGCATTCCTCTCTCTGTGTGTCCTTTTCTCCGGGTGACACCTGGGGGTAGGGCCAAAACCCCTTTGCTGATGGAACCGACTCCTCCCGCCGGAGCGATCTTTACCCCTTCCTTTTGGACTGGAGAATTCTGGCAGTGCAGTGAATGCGGCACCGTCCGTGATCATCGACCGCTTGTGTCAGGTCATGCATTATTTATTGGTCCAAATGTCCCACCATTGCAAATGGAAAACGAGAGCGATTCACAGATTGCCTCAATTGTCGAATTTATCTCTCTCGCTCTCTGCTCTCCACTTGCCATTTATTATCCCTCCATTACAATACGCCAAGGCGCTTCGTGCCACGCACTATTGATGCCTCATTATGTGGCCATTCTTAACACAGGGCGCAATTCTCGCTTAATAGATCCCAAGGCGACTGGTGCAGGGGGAAAAATCCCCCCCCATCTCCCCGCACAACAGCGTCGTGATGCGTGCTAAATAACACTGTTCTGACAGGAGCTGGATTGTCATCTCTCGAAGACCACATGTCTGTTGTGTCTGGTCTGAAAACACATGTAGGTGCAGAGCAGACACATGCGCATGAGACGGAAGCGAGGATGTCTTGCAACACTTTTACTGCGCTCAAGTTTTCACTTTCCTTTCCTACAAAGAGAGAGAAACTCGATCTTCTTCTCCTACCCGAGTTTTTCCTCTGTTGGGTGGTCTCGGATGAGAAGGAACGTAAGGGCGCGCGTTCCAATGTCGAGGGGGGTCGTGTGAGCCAGAAAAGAGAGACCCCGCAGCCAACGGTCACGCGGCGCCGCCAGTTCTCTGAGTAAAGGTCATATATTTCTCTCCGCCAAGTTTTGACTCACACTGCATGAAGAAGCGACAGCGAAGGTTACTAGATGTGATGTTTTGAGTGAGTGTTGGCAATGTTTCCGGGTCACTTGTCTCAATCTCAAATATTGGGTTTGACGCGCGAGGCCAGCCAGGAGCATGGAGAACTCGACGAGGCGGATGGATGAGTGTAAAATGCTCTGGCGTCGCCGTGGAGTGGAGATTGTTGCACTGCAACATGGACACGTCGCACTGCTTCCCCGCGGACCAGGTGGCCGGCCACGTGTTAAGACAGTCCATCCCTGCTCTTCTCCGAGTGCCTGTAGAGTCCCTGGGCCATCAACTGCTTGGCCAGCTCGCCGGCCTCCCCGGACGTCTTCTTCAGCTTGGCCCGCTTGTTCTGGAACCAGATCTTGACCTGGTTGGGCTTCAGGCCCAGGTCCTGGGCCATGCGCGAACGCCGAGTCTCAGTCAGGTACCGGTTGCGCCTGAATTCACTCTCCAGCTGACTGAGCTGTTCCTGGCTAAAGGCCGTGCGCGGCCTCTTCTTCAGCGACGTGGACAACTTGCTCTTGCTCGCCGTGGCGCCGTCGTCGTTTCTCTTTGGCCTTCGCTGTCTGGGCCCTGAAAGAGATGAGCAAATAAGTATAAAAATATACATACATAGTAATAAAAAAGTTCTCCCTACGGCATCTGCACATAACCGTAGCCAGATCAATTTAAGCTCCATTGGTTCTCGTCAAAGCAATGCCATTCATTCACGTCATAAGATAAGATTGACCTGAGAGAGCTGCAAAGTGCACGCCCATTTGCTCCCTACGCAATCGGAATTCGAATGCCATCTCGACTGCAGGCACGAACTCCTGGCTGAAACGTCCGTCATGCGACGATGAAATGAGCAATTGTTTGCAAGCCCGCAAAGATTTATAGCGGCCTTAAGTTGGAGAGAAGAATCCTCTCTGCAATCTGCCTGCCGCCAGCCACTGTCACTACTCTTTTCTTTGTTTTTTGTGAGCATGTCATTGTTAAGAAACTTGAGCTACTTAGTCAGGTCCGCGTCCGCCGCACCCCTCTTCTTCTTCCTTCCCGCCATCTCTTCTCGGGACCACACAAGTCTACTTATAGGCGGCTGCCTCGGTAGCTGGTTAGCAAGCTTGTATCTGTCCGGACCTCCTAATTGAATGGTCATATCTGCCCTCTCTGCCTTGCTTGCTCTGGACCGCGTTTAGATCCTCATCTGGACCACACATTGGAGAGAGAGAGAGAGAGAGAAGGGGGGTGCCTACACTATGCTAACCGCACTGTGAAGGTCGAGTGAGCCATAAAAGACCAGGTCACCAGACAATTAAGTCCGGGGCATTTCATGCCAGTTACCGGGTAGCGCACTTGGACCTGACACCGAGGTGCAGCTTTTGCATGTGCTGCTTCAAATTGCTTTATGCGTGCCATATATTCTTCTGGAGCAACTTGTTGGAGTCCACTGTGGTCCCACCTCACTGATGAGACTGGAGCCAAAGGAGTCATTAGGGAGAAAATCGGGGAAAGTCTCGGATTTCCACGTCCGCCCGGTCCTGAACAGGGTTGGTTTTCCTCTTCTTATCTACTCTCTCTCCGGCTTTGGAACAATTGGCCAGGAGTCAAGAAGCAACAGGGTGACATGGGAGATTCCCTGGCAAAATTTCGGTTTCTTTTCCAATGTTTTTCTCCTCTCACCACCTCAATGGCTGGCGTTTTAAAAGTCCTCTGGCTCATTGAGTATGCCTGCGCGACCCTGCTGGCGTCATAAAGATATCCGTGGACGACTTGAGGAGCCCTGGTCAGTACTAGGACACTGCGCTCACTCATATTGTATGCTTGGCTGCTTCGAGAGAGGAATTTTTAGGACTGTTGATGGGTCTGACCACCTTGGCTCTCTTCTGGCGAGAAGCCTAATAGAGTTGTTGCTCGCTCATCCGAGCTCGGACCTCGCGTGGATGGACAGGGCCACCGGGAAGAGACATGTCTGCCCACCCTCTTAATCGAGTCGCTATTTTCTTGCTGCTGCTACGCCCCTCGCCTCTGCCGGGCCAAGTTCCATTAGCCTTGCGTGCAGCCTTCAGCCCGTCCTTGCAAGCCGTGTTTAGATACGCGTATTTCTTGGTACATTTTATAGCTCACCAACGAATCAGCAGTCGCGTGCACAGCCCGCTTAATTGCCCATTCTAAGGGTTAATTTAGATATAGCAGAGCACATTTATTTATCAAACTCCTGCGCGGTTGGTACAACTCCGCACCAAGCTGAGCACTGGCAGGTCTTCTTATCTCGACGAAACAGCCGCAGCCGCCGCCGTAGCCGTCGCAGCCGCCGTAGCCGCCGCAGCCGCCGCGGGGACTCACCTAGCGCCATGATTAATTGTTATGTGTTCATCGGGCCGAGAAAGAAGGGGGGGGAGAAATGGCCGAGCTCCGAGAGCGTGAAAAGAGCGCAACCGCAAACACGCATTGACTCGCCGCCACTTCCAAGTTGGGACCATAAATTGGCGCGTCAGAAGGCTTTTTTCTTCTTCAACGTGCACGTTCAGCCAGCCCAAAAGGCCATTTTTCTGATCGCTTGACTGCGTTCGCTCGACCGCTCAATCGTTTTCTTGCACACGGCCGCCTTCTCCTCCTCCTCCTCGTCGTCGTCGTCCGTCGCTCTCTCCTCCCCCTACCAAATTGATTCTTTAGCCCTGGCTGCTCAATCGACCCAACACACACACACACACACGCACGCACACACACAAACTGCCTTCGCCTTCTTGGCTTGGCTGCTGCAGGCCAGGTTGAGGGCACAAGAGAGCCATCGTCAATTTCTTAACATCCAACCCACATACTTGTAGGTTGCTACGAGCAGAACTTGGGGTCCGCTGGCTGCTGCGCTGACTGGGACAAAGAGTTTGGAAATGGGAATTGAGTCCCTACACCGCATTTCAGCCAAGCCAATCTCCTACGTTCGTTTTTCCCCTGCCCAGCCTAGCTGTAAGCGACTTTTGGGCAACATGCTGGCCTGTCTGGAGAAGAGGGGGGGGGGGAAAGAGAGATCAAGAGAATTCTTTCTAGCCAGCCAACAGGCAATGAGTGAGCGAGGCTTGCGCAGAGGGTTTGAGGCTCCATCCGCCAGCCGCCACCTCGTCCACCATCACCACGGCCACGGCCGCCGCCGCCGCCGCCACATGCTGCAACAAAGGAGGCAGCAACGACGGCGGCGGCATCAATATTGAGTGTGGGCTCGTTAACGGTGACTGGACGGTTTCACTCGGCTGCTGCACTGAAAGGGATATCAAATCGGAACGCCATTTCCACCTTCACGAGCTGGGAGACAATTGAGGCTCCCACTCTGCAGCCTCCTCCAATCAATTAAGGACTAACAAGACATTCTAGAGGCTGTGTGAAAAGGAAGCCAGCGAGGACATCCTGTGTGCGGCAGCCAAGTGGGCTCTTGATCACCTCTCGGGCTCCCACTGCTCTTTTCTTCTAGCTGAATGAAGAATTAATTGAATGTGAGGCCAACAGAGACCTCGCACGTGCAGTTTCACAACTTGGCAGAAAGACTTCGAATAAGAATCATTACTCGTAATGATTCTGTCTTTTCTTTTTTTTTTTTTTTAGACATGTTTCAAGTTTCTTTATCTAACAGCTGAACAAAGAAGACGATGCTGTTACTACTGACTGCGCTATTCATCCCGGACTCACTGTTTCTCCCCGCTCAATTTAGTAGGCTTTAAGCGAGAATTGCTCTGTTGAATCTCTTACTCCATCTCTCCACGTCCGGTGTGGTCACGCTTCTCTGACTGAGCCGCCGAGATATTTGATAATGAGAGGAGGTCCATTTGTGGACATCCTAGGTAGGTGTGACGAATGACTCTTTTCAATTGTCTTAGAATCTCCCTGTTGGTTTTCTCAGAGACCCATCTATCTCTCTGTCGAGCTTACATGTGTGTGCGTGAGTGCGTGTGGTCTTGTGGAACATGGGACATTGTCGCAAATTCGATTTGGCTTTGCCTCTTCCAAGAAAAGACCGGGGTGTGCGTCACTGACTGCGCGGAGGCAGTGCACAGCACGTCTGTCTGCGCACCACACACTTGTGATCGTGAAGATCGTTTTGCCATCTCCAAGCACCACCGGACTTCCTGTCGAAAAAAATTAATCCTCCTCTCTTTTTTTTCTCCACAGGGCCACAATTAATCTATCTTTCTTAATGAAGACCTTCTGGCGGTAGAGGGCGTCCACTTAGGCAGAGAAGCCTCCCAACGACGATTTATGATACTTGAGGAGGTGGTGGTACTAGTAGTTCTCCTTGCATTCCTATGGAAAAAAAACCAACCATGCGAGTTTAATGTGCGGGGCCAACAAAGCATTGCATGGCGCTTGCCTTCCTATCCTCTTTCTTGCGTGAATACCCAGAGCGAGAGATTCCTATCGACGGAATCTCCACATGTACTGCTCAACAATTGGCAAAAGGGGGGGAGGGAGGAAATCTTGCACAACGCCTACGTGTGGACCCTGCGTAATACATACGTGCGTACATCATAAGTGGAGATGGGATTTTCAGGTGATTATTATCCCAGACTGCTTAGGCCACCAAACTGCAGTTCATAAAAATGCACGGGGCTGTCTTCAGTGCAGTGGGATAGCAATCTGGGACCCAAATCCCATGTATAATCAGAGGTGGCGCACACCCTAGTTGCTTGCCGCATGAAAGCTGCAAGGAACACTTGGAGCTGGCACCCTCGGGGATCCTTCCACAGTCCCACTCTTGACTGTGGATCACTGAGTGCGCCCAAACGTCCAAGAAGTCTAGTGTGGACGCGCCTTTTGCACATCTGCCCCAAGCAGTTCACATTTCTTCTCTATCGGAATTGAACGCCCCTTTTCTTTGTCTCTCCCTTGAAATGCCAGACCACACCAAAGACCCAGCAGGAAAGCTTCACAGATTATGCTAGTCTCATTTGGGCGGAGGCTTTTACGTCGAGAACCACGTAAGAGAAGAGGAGAAGAGAACTCTTTTTTTTTCTTTCTTTCTTTTTGGGGAGAACTTGGACGAAGTAGAACACGTTCAAGTTGTTCTAGAGCTGGATGGCCAAGTCGTCATGTGGCAGCAAAGATTTCTCCCAGTAAAGTGAGACGGTTTTTTTTTTTTTCTGAAGTGTCCCTTCGAGATTAGAGTAGAGAGCAACAAACTAAACCGTCAACGCTATTTGGAGAATTAGCCCCAGCAATTAACACAGTTTATTGAGGCTCACAACTGCCAAGAGGAGATGCAGACGAGAGAGTTGAGGAAATTTCATTTCCCACTGTTCGGAAACGGTGAGAGAGATTTTGGCGACCTCTTTACAATGCCTCCTTAAACCTTTATGGCAGCGTTAAATGGTCTGGGGCAGAGGGAAAAAGTGGCACCATTTTGCTCCCAACCAAGTTGGAGAGAGTTGGTGGGAAACGGATCCACCTCAACCTTACCGTTCTCAAGGGGCCCTCGTGTGTTCCTACTGTTATTGTCATACTTTTCAGCGCTCACACTCAGGTGTTTGCGCCGGAGTCTTTGAAAATCAACAACCTGTCAAGGAAGAGGAAGAAGGAAAAAAAAGTCCAACCGCCCACTGAACATACCTGCCGTAGGCCGGTCCGAATATCGGGTGCAGAATATCCAAGCTGGCAGGGAGGAGGAGGAGGAGGCGGAGGAGGAGGTGCCGATGGGAACCAACTGCTGGCGCTCATCTTTGACACACCTCTTCCTCAGGTCCAGCGGGGTGGGCAAGGAGCCGCTCCTCTGCTTCTGCTCGTCCTCCGCCGATGAGACCAAGAAGTCGACGACTTTGAATGATGCAGGCTGTCTTGACGAAGAACTTCCTAAAATGTCTTCAATCATAAACCTGCTCGATCTACTGTGACTTTGATGCGCGCCTGTCTTCTCCTCCATTCTTTTGGGAGAATGGAGGAGGAACTCTGCTGAAGATGATGACAAATCAGTTGGCGAAAGAGTCTCATTTCCGGCGATAACTTCTGTGGTGTCAGCGGGGGAAACGGATACACGGACTCCCAGCGAAGGACTTGTCATTTTTTTTTGTCTCCAGCACTTGGCGATTCTTCTTACAGTACAGACCAACGTTGAGATCCTTCTTCTTCAGCCTCTTCAGCACGAAGCCACCCGTGAGGTACTGCCTTACCTGTTCCCGATAATGCTGTTCTTCTTTCTCTCTCTCTCCTTATCTATCTGTAAGGACCACTGAAGTTCATGAAGCTGTTGTGTCTGCTTGCGCTGCTTGTCTTCACCGCTGTTCTCTTTTTGGAAATGTGCGCGCCCGCCAACCTGCTGTTTTCTGCGTCCAAGCCAAGATCGCGGACCAAAGGCTTGACGGTAGCGACGGCGACGACTAATGATACCAACCTGGACTCGTCATGTCTCTGGAGTAAAGCTCTGCGATCGGGAAAATTCCATCTCTGCTCGGTGTTAAATGAAACCTAATGAGGCAATGAGAATGTCATCCTGAAAAATGAGAGTGTTATGCTCAAAAACCGTTGCAAAGACATCCCCCCACTTCATCCACCCACCCAAAAGCAGCAGGAGCACGAGCTTTTTTTTTTTTTTTGAGCATCAGGTTACAAAGGAGAATAACAAGACAAACGTCTCTCGATCGCTGTCGCCGCTAGCAACGCTCGACCTAGCACGACTGACTCCTTTCCGCATTCTTCTGCACAAGTGAGGGCAGGCAAAAAAGACCCCCTCGTAGCTCACGTTTCAAGTTATGACCAAAAGGGCATCGTGAAGTGATGTCGAAGAAGACGAGATCGAATTGGCAGTGTAGTGAACTTCATCAGCAGGAGTGCAGCGCAGTGTACTGGCCTATGTAGTGCAGTTTTTTTTTTTTGCAGGGGCAGCAGTCACCCTCTGGGTCGACTCCGCAGGCAGGCAGCTCCAGGAGCAACTTTTCACTGCATAAGGTCTAGTAAATTGCAGTATTGAGTTTTCTGGGCCGCTCGTACTCCCATTGTTAATGACAGGGGGGAAGGGAGTTCCATTGCCCCCGTAGTTAGACGCCACGCAAATCGGTCTCGTAGGAGAAGCTCCCCGGACAGATGGACGATTCTCCTTCATTTACGCACACACACAAGGTGAGCATGTATTGGGAGGAGAGAAAGTTGTATGATTTGATCTGAAATAGTGTACGGTCCATAGGTTTTCATTTGCCGTGCAGAAGCAGCAGATGAATCATCCGTAAGGACAACATTATGTTTCACCGGTGCGGTGTAGTGAAACCTATCTATACAGGGTGATTCATACTAACTGTAGAGAACTATTGATCACCCTGTGTTCGCAGCAAGCAAAGTTATGCTGGAAAGGGTAGTATTGATATTCATGGTTATTCGAAACATTTAAAAATGGCATCAAAGAATGGACAAAATTTACAAAAATCCTAATTGGGTTCGAGCCAACCCCCAGCTTCCCCTCCCGGGGGGGAAGGGGGGGGGGACTTTGATGACTTGGTGGAACTAGAAAAATGTTAGTAACATTGCTAAAGACTCAGATTGTGCGTTTGGCATAAAATGCACTAAGTTTCCGCCAAAGTTTTTGTATTTTTTTTTATTTTTAGCGTCCTAAATTGCAATGAATGCTCACTTTGCCAACGCCATACTACAAAGCAGCTAAAAATATCTGCAGGAACAGGCCGAAAATGAGCAATAGACCTTCATTGTGAGTATAAATCATCATGTACTCTCGTCTAGGTATCCCTATACATAACGTAGCCCCGTGATAGACATGTTCGTGTGGCAGTAGAGTGTGTCCGTGTTCCCCCCTCTGTGCGAGTGTGTAATGTATCAGGAAAATCATCACCTAAGTCCTCATAGTCAATGCCAAAAAAAAAGTTATCCGCAGTGTGTTATCCTTGGTCATTTATCGTAGCGACCATTCAGCAGTTACCGAGGTCCATTACAGTAGCGAACTTTTCTAGACGAATGTACCTACCTACTCTTCATGAGATTTATGTGTGCTTGTACAAAGGGTTCTGTACCTATGTCTAATGGGGTTTTTAGTCTGCGTGGCGTTTGCGTGAGGCCCCCTTCCATATGCTTCAGATCCCTCTCCTTATGTTATGCCACAATTTATGAGACACAGGATATGTAGCGTGTGCACCCTGCCAGAACTGCGTACGTTGTCAGATACGTGCATAAGCTGTTTCAATTCTCTTCGATATCACCGGGCTTCATGATCGCCTATGAACTGAGAATAGCGTCCCTGCTCTGACTACCCCAGTATCATTCACGCCTTATCCTTAGTTGGAGCGTGCAGTGTGATTCACACAATAAGAGTGCAGCCTTGAGAATATGACTGTGTGAGCGCAGTGAATGATGATTCTTTGTTTTGTCTGGGCCCCTCGATCCGCACTCAATATACGCGCAGTCTATTTGGTTTGGATTGTTTTTCCATCAACAATGGCCTCCTAATTGAAGTCTAACCACGTCGGCCTCGCCCCAAAATATGCAGAACGAGGAGCGCCCACCACCCTTTTGTGCAGACGACCCCCTTTTCTCCTAATTGTGGCCTAGCCCAGGCGGTATCGATTTTTCGGCCTGGCTGCCTCAACCAACAAATGGTCATGTCACTCTTGATTGAAAGGCCTCCGCCGCGATAATTGGATACGTGGATCCTCCAAGCCCACTGCGCAATGCCATGGAGAGAGAGCACGACTTGTTATACTGAGAGGGGGGGGGGAATGCCTGGATAGCTTAACAACCGCTCTCTCCTTCCACCACACAACTCACTTTAACCCTTTGTAGTCTCTCTGTTCGTATTCCTTCGTACCAAGTCCGGACTGACTGTATACATAATGTGCGTCCTCTCCCCACTGCTGCGTGACAGCTTCGGGACAGTGAGCAACAGAAAAAAAAAGAACTTGATATGTGATTACCGTGATGAATTAAGCAATTTGGCGCGCGGCCCAAAGTGAGTTGTCCCATTATGCCTACCTGCAAGTAGGCCTGGGTGGCTACTTTGCTGGTATCGTCGGACAGATTTCTGCGCGAGTGTGTTTTCTCTTGCCGAATACTAATGGTGCTGATCAAGAGAGATAGCAGTATGCAGATGGTCCGTACATGCGTGAAAAGTCCGCGCGGACAGACAAGTAACGGGGAGTGAGGAAGAACAGGGGGAGGTGGACGATAATCAGTTGGAATGTGTTAAGCTCGAACGCTTCCTTTGCTCACTCCCTCGTGTGTGCGTGCGCGTGTGTGGTCTCTGAATTCCTCTCATCATTCCAGTTTTCGCTGCCTCCTCCCAAAGCTTCTGGATGCTGTTCAAGTTGTCTGGAACACCGGCCAAATTGGACAAAACCGGCGCGTGCTTTCACTGTGAATAAAGTCAGCTTGAGCCTCTCCAGAATGGCGAGATAAAACCTACAAAATAATTGTTGAAATTGCGGCATGAAAGAAATAACGACGTCGTAGGCTTTTTCTCTTAGAAAAAAAAAAGGAACAGGCGTCCACCCAAACCCACTGCACATTTTGAGCTCGGCTCTCAATCTGCTGAAATAGTAATTTGTTTTCCCGCAAAGTCAATCGGCCGCCGCAACAGCCAAGTCCGTAGGCAGGGGGTTGAGGCCGCTCAAATTGACGATTGTCGCCCCCGAAGTGTCCACTTTGGCAGGCTTTGTTTGTCAACATTTGCACATTCTTTGTGGCATTTCTACTCACAGACAGATTTGTCTCTGTCAGCTCCACCTAAGAATGAGGTCTAATGATGTGTGTGTGGGTCGGATGAGCGAAAAAAAAAAACCAACGCAGACAATTAGTCTCCAGAGCTGGAAACGCTCTCTGGACTGTGCAATTTGCATATGCACGAACCAATAACCTGGCTCTGGAGGCGCCCAATGGCGGCAAGTTGGGGGCTCACGCGAAAAACTGTCCGACCAAACCAAATAATGGCCGAGTCTCGCTTTGCTCGGGGTCCCCCCCCCCACGGGTTGAACCGCGAACACGCCCTTGGGATGCTCCACGCACATGGCGAATGTGTGCTCAGGCGTACGTTCATAACAAAGCGTGGTAATAAAGAGAGGTAAGATCCTGCAAAAAAAAGTACGCACTTCTTTTTTTTTTGAACGTGGTAGAACCAACCGACATGATAATACCCACGCACTTTTATGTGCCTGCCTCGCTCCAAGCGCTGGAATCGTGACAATCGGTCCAATAGAGCCTCAAGTCTTTAGGATTTCCTTACACGAGACCTTTTCTCCTCAATGGGGGTGCTTGGCTTTGCTTGCGTGTGCGCTCACCAATGACTGCTGTTAACACGTATGAAGAGGGGGCAGCATTGAGAAAGTGTGCGTGTGTGTGTGTGAGCTTTTGTTATCAAGGAGGGATCTCGATCTTTGTTTGGTGGCGAGAGAGAAAACAGCCTCCTCTTCTTCGTGTGCGAGCTCCACCCAAAGGCATTAACCGCAAGAACTGCTCAAATGAGTGTGTAAAAGAGTATCTTTGTTGGGGGAGCTTTGATTGGATCTCAAGTACTTGGACGACGCAGACGTGGCGGCCGCCTCCTAGATGCTGTCCCTTCCGCTCCCCCCCCTCCCTTACCGTTCATCTCCAGGAAAAATTATTCTTGCAGTATTCATATTCATCCTCCAATTTTTGGCACCGTGATAAATTTTGATGTCATTCTCAGCCGAAATTCGCGCCGTCACTCATCTCTCATTAAATCTTTTGCTCGCGAGCGCCAATTAATAGTGGAAACTGATTTATGGCTCCAGCTGGTGATGGCAAAGGAATGCAAAAGCTCTTGTACGACCTTTAGTGCTCGTCTCTGCACTGAGGATCGATCGAAACCGCGAGTGGATCGGGCTAAACAAATATCGTTTGGCCTCCGTCCTTTGGAGCTCAGATCGGCAAGAGAAAAATTATTTTGCTGGCCACCCAAAAATCGGGCAGAGCATAAAGCATCCAAACAGAGAGGCCCAATGATTTTAGACACACTATTCCTCCTTCCTTGGAGTCTCTTCACTTCTCTTTGTACTCCAGACAGCATAATCCAGTCAGTTTTTTTGTGGTACGAGTGGCTTTTTTTTTTTAAAAAAAAAAAAGGCTTCTGGATGACATAATTTGGCACCTTTCCTATCCTTGTATTTCTTGCATGAAAATGACGTTGGTGGAGGCGGAATAAGATTAAGGCCTGCTGCCTACTTTTTTGTGTTCTCTGCCAAGCACCCGATCAAGATACTGAAGAAACGTGTTGTAAGAGAATAGCTCAGAGTCGTTCATTCACAACTTGTACATGTGGTATTGGTTCTCTATTAACTTAAATCACAGAATGATAAAACGGTGCGGCGATTGCTACATCTGACTAGTAGTTAAAGAGGGGTCACTTCTTGCTCCAGCGCCTTCACAAATTGGGGAACTCGTCTTCATCGATCGCCACAGTGGAGTGATTGTACAGTCCTTGTGCTGCCAGCATCTGGGCAAGCTCACCCTTTCCCCCACTTGTCTTCTTCAGCTTGGCCCTCTTGTTCTGAAACCAGATCTTGATTTGGTTCTCATTAAGTGCCAACTCAGCGGCCAAGTTTTTCCGCCTCTCCTCGGTCAAGTATCTGTTTTCCTCGAACTCTCTCTTCAGCCTGTTCAATTGCTCCGAGTTGAAGGCCGTGCGAGGCCTCTTGTCCTTGCACTTGTCTTGGGGAGAGCGCTCGGTCTTCTTCACCTTGCGCAACCGAGGACCTTAACATGAAAGTAGAGAACAAATGTTGCATAACTTGTGCAAAAATCCCAAAAAGGCTTTGCTGTCACTCACCACTTGACGGTCGGTCCGAGTACCTGGTGCAGAAGACCCAGGCCGGCCAGAGCTGCCCGTTCGGTCCCCGCACCATGCCCGGCGGGACGTCGCCGTCGGCTCCCTTCTTCGGCTTGTCCTCGCCGGCTGCCGACGAGGATGAGGACTCGGAGCAAGTGCGGGAGGAGGAGAGATCGACCGGCTTACTGCCATTGGTGTGGTTGTTGTTGTTGTTGTTCCTGCCGCCGCTGTTGTTGCTGTTACCACCTCCGTGGGTCGGCTCTGATGCTCTCCTTTTAGGCGGCGGTGGTGAAGTTGAGGGCTCTTGCTTGATGTCGCCGTTGTAAAACATTTGCTCGTGATTTCTTTGAGCGGCGGCGGCGGCGGCGGCGGCCGCCGCCATGGCTGCCGCCATCCGGTGAAAAAGTAACCGTTGTCCGAACGTCGGCTTCAGGATGTTGTCGATGGAAAAGGGCAACGGAGGGGAATTGTTGTTATTGCTCTTTTGCTCCTTGTCTGACTTTTCAGGCAGAAAGGGTTGGAAAAGCTGTGGCCCCTGCGGCTTCGGCGGCTTCACGGACTCGGGGATGGGCACCCCCGTGGTCTCAGGTAACGCCATCAACAAAGGACTGCAGTGCGGCGACGAAACGGTCATGGGCATGGCCGTCGTCGGCGTACCTGTCGAAGTCAGCGGTAATGACGACGGTCCCAGGGGCGTCGAAGGCGGTGAACCCGCCGTTCCCGAGGAGAGGGGAGAAGGCATCTCTCGCTTGACCCGATCCTCTTCCGACTCCTCCAACTGCCTCGCCTCATTCTTGTCTCCGTCGTCATCTTGGCCGCACAAGACCAGGCGAGCCTCGTCTTGTGTAGATGTCTTCGCGGTCGTCATCGTCGTCGTCGTCTCCGTCGTCGTCGCCTCTCCCTTCATGCTGACAATCATGATAATGACAATGTCCAAACAGTCGTAGGAAGTATCAAGAAAACCAGAGTGGCGGAAGCAAATCTCTCATGACAGCGGCCGAGAGCGGACTGATGTGAATGTGGCAGGAGGAAGAGAGGGAGTCGGACAGCTCAATATCAGGAGGCATGCGACGGTGGAGGAGGAGGAGGGGGGGGAGGACGGCGGCGCCTCCACCAATGACTGCTCGGCTCCGGCGGCCGCCAGCCAATGGGACGAGAGTGCGGCTGGCGGCGGCGACGCATTTTCCTTCTGCTCTCTCTCACTCTCGGCGGTGGTGACAAGACTTCATCAGAGAAGACGATGAAGATTTCTGTCGGCTTGACACAATGAAATGCCTCGGCTTCGATCAAGGAGAAAGAGGCGAGGGAATCGATCCACGACCCCTTCTTGCTTGACACGTCGGGCTTCATCGGGCAGGACTGCCAGACTAACATTGCGGATAATTACAAGTAGACGTTGAGAAATCAACCTCCGGAAATCCGAGAAAAGTTGATTAGAGGGCAGGAAGAAGGACTTTTCTTGCACAGGCGAAGCAACGTGTGAGCAGAAGAAAAGACAGGCGTGCAACGTGCACTTTTTTGGGTCATTGAGTCTCGTCTGAGGACTACAAAAAATGTTGACAATGCTCTGAGCGTCGTCGACTTGGTCTTGACGCCAAGAAAAAAGGACTAAGGTATGCTTACTTTGATACTGAACAACTCCGTGATTGGAGCGAGGGACATGGCACGGGTCATCTTGCTAGGTCATCCTACTCGCGTGACTGCACAACCGTCTTGGTCCCGGGCTTGGCCGCAAGAGAGCGCCAACTTCTTGGCCGGAGCAGAACACGATGTTGCAGCGCCACCTCACGGAGTGTTGTTGTTACTTCAAATAGAGGTCACTGTGAACAGAGGGTATGATCGTCCACCATCTTGGTTGCCAGAGTGACCAGGAGAATATAATATAACATCGTTCAAAGTATTACTTCGCAACTTCAACTGCACGCTAGCATTACACTCATGGAGAAATACAGCCTCCTGCAATGACGATGTGACGTCCTGGTGAGGAAAAGATGGAGGTGGCTCTGTAAGGTCTAAAAAAGTTCTGTAGTAAGTTATACTATATATAAGTTATATTATATTATATCTATGTCTGAAAATGTGGAAGCTGTAAAATATAAGGACTGACACAGCCTGAAGCGTAGCTAAAAGGTTTGAGCTCAAGCCTTGACCACCCCCGGATCCACGTGTTCAGCTGCTTTGGGATCAATATTGGTGGTCACTTTCACCTTGCGCCGAAAATAAAGTCAGCTGCCTCGTTGTTCTCTCTTTTGCTGCTGCTCGTCCCCCGCACCACGGAGAGACCGCACAAAGTTCGACAACGTGAGTAAAGATAATAAGAGCAAAATCGGCGATAATCTCGGCCATCTGGGCATAGCGGCCTTTGTTTTGGCCTCCACGTCCCTGACGTGGGCGTTCCTGTTGCGTTTGTCATGCATTCAACTTTCGAAACGTCCTTTCAGGTTTTCTGTCGGAGCCCACGCACGGTGAAAAATGCCAGAGCAGACGGAGATCCTGAACAAGCCCGCGTCCAAGGAGGAGAAGGACGACTCCGCCACGGAGACCGACTCCGATGACTCCATCCCCGAGTTGGAGGAGACCTCCTGCGCCGCCGCCGGAGGGGCGGCGTCCGGCGGACAGGCCCAGACGCAGGGCCAGAGCCCTCTTGCCGCCGCCGCCGGGCTCAGCGAGGACATGGTGAGCAAGGCCAAGCAGAGCCGCGGAGAGAAGAAGGCACGCAAGATCATGTCCAAACTGGGACTGAAGCAAGTAGCCGGCGTCTCCCGCGTCACCATCCGCAAGTCCAAGAACATCCTGTTCGTGATCGGCAAGCCTGATGTCTACAAGAATCCCGCATCCGACACCTACATCGTGTTCGGTGAGGCCAAGATCGAAGACTTGTCTCAGCAGGCCCAGATGGAGGCGGCGCAGAAATTCAAGGCCGCCGAGGCACCTCAGCCCACAGAACTGGGAGCGCAGGGCACCGCTCCTGGACAGCCTGGCGCCGGCGCCATCCCGGAAGAGGAAGAGGACGACGGCGAAGAGGTTGACGAGACTGGAGTGGAAGAGAAGGACATCGAGCTCGTCATGTCCCAGGCCAACGTTAGCCGTGCCAAGGCAGTCAAAGCCCTGAAGAACAACACCAACGACATAGTGAATGCAATCATGGAGCTCACTATGTGAGAAGGGCATTCAGAGAAGGGACGCGGACTTGTCACACTGAATCCTAAATGTGACCCACACATGTATGCACTGTAATTTTCCTTTCTCTTGATGCAGATGCATTAAAAAGATAACTACAACAACGATAATCGTTATGGTCAACAGAAATCATTTTAAGCAGCTTTAACTCTCAGGCAAAACACAATAACAATGCCTAAGTTATACAGTCAACCTCCGATCTACTAACAACATTCGGTAGCAGAAATAACTTGTTTACATTGGATGCTTGTGACTGGGGAAGAAGTTGCTCCGTGATGAACTGCTGCAAATGACTGACCTGGGTGAGGACGATGCCCTTGTTGCTGTTTTGGGTAGAATTGGAGTTTACGTTAAATATCTTTCCAACATATGATGTCTACGTAAAGCAACATTTTATGAAAATTTAATCCGTCAGTGGGATGTCACGAGTAAATCTTTCAATCACAGGTTGAATAAACTGTATTAGTTTTCTCAAGGGGGGAAAGTGGTTTGGAACAGGCTCTTAGGAGTCCGGGCTCGGGGCTCGTCCGGCTCACAAAAAGCCTGTCTGTCTGATTGGATCTTGGGGTTCAGCGTGATGCAGTCCCAAATTTTAAAAAACTGGCAAAGATAACATGAATGTGAGCTAAAAAAAAAGTTGACGACATCAAAGTCCAGAATGTTCTGCAGTGTTACTTCTGGCGCAGGTTTTATAAAGGTAAAAAAGGTCAGTAGGGCCATTGAGGCTGTACCGTAGAACATTTAGTGCACACGGGATGAAGCATCAGTTCTAGTTGTACAAGTCATTAGGTGCGACCAGTGTTTTTGTTAAAGCGACAAGCCTCAAGCCATTAATACTTCAGCATTTCTCTGCGTGATAACGTTCAATGAAGGCCTCCAAATCATGCGCAAGCGTGTCAGGAAGTGGAAAATGGGGCATTCTAAAGGATCGCATTCGTTGGCAAGGATGTTCAGCGGCCATCAAATCTTGAGTTGAACCCCTTAAATGTTCAGGCAAGAACTTGCGACGAATAACAAAGCCCAATACTGAATAAGCAATTGTGCTTTTAGGGGGCTTAAAACTAAACATAAGTTTGCTTTGCTAGGAAGCTCTGAGCCTGTAGTTTTTTGATTTCTAATGCATCGCACGCTGTATACAGTACGCATAGGGAGTAGAACGTCTTTGACCGCGTAGACGGCGTTCAGGTTGAACGTTGACTATATTATAAAAATAACGTACAATAATGCACAGCCACGTGGCACGTCATATGAATTCCTACACGAACTCGATGCCTTCGTACTTTCTGCCTCCTATCTTGGTCTCCGGATACAGGATTGTTCCGTCTAGCTTAAAAGCCATCACGTAAGTAGCGATCTTTCCCTCCAGCTCCTCTGACTTAAGAGCCACGATCACCTCGTCTCCAGTGCCAGGAATGAACTTAAAGCTGCTGAAGCCGTGAGATGGCGCGTTCAGCTCGCCCACGGTGCTCTTCCTGATGTCGGTGAAGTTCTCGTTTGCAGTGAGTTTAATGTTGGCGCCGGCACGCTCGTCATCAACCTCGTTGTATCTGGAAAGTTTCAAATGAGGTTATGGTCGTGCTACACATCGTGCCGAAATGTGAATAGTCACCTGGACGTCGACGCTCTCCTTGGTAGGAATATCCACTTCTTCTTGGCCGAACTCCAGACCGCCGATTCGTGGATGAGGTAGCCTGGAAACTGAATCCCTGCCGCACCCCGCAAAGATTCGTAGCGTTCGTGCCAGTCCAAGTGCTCCACCTGGCCGGACGTAGATATTCGCTTCACGAACATGGGATTCAGGTTGAGCACGTGGCCGTCTGGAGTCGTCCACTCCTTACCAAGGCCGCCCACGTACAAGTGTTCATCTTTTACGGCGCACCACTCACCTAGAGAAAACGGGTAGTACATACAGACATAGGCAGTGGTACCTGTGGAGAACCGTCCATAACTTTGCTGCTACCAAGGATATTGAGCTGACTTATCAGCACTGGCACGGAAGTTCTTTATGCTTCAGGGTCCCCCCGGTCATTAGCCTGGGGGGAGAGCGCGGAAGGCAACAGACAGCAGCCTGCAAATGTCACAACTTTTCCCCGATGGAGCATGAAAATGCACAATTTTAGAGAGCAAGTACGTCGAATTAATGTTTAGCAGGAGAGTTCAAGTTTTGACTAGACCTAACTCCAGTCAGATGGACTACAGCTGTACCGGGTACAGCCTGGGTAACGGGGGATACAGTGTACCCCCCCCCCCCCACTTATATCGTCGGACGAGATTTGTAGCGCCTTTGGGCACTTTACGTCTTTCATTTTTTGCATGCTCTGCACATACCTCAACACTTTGTTTTTTCTCTCGGTAAAAAAAAGTCTTTTTGGCAGGACCAAAAATGGAAGAAATTATATATCCATCGCACTTTTCTCTAAAATGCCTTTAAAGTTTGAACACTAGACGCCCTAGAATGTCGTCATTCGGATCTCATATAGACCTGAGAAATAAAGCACTCACTCTTGAATCCTTTAGCCTCCATGCCGTTGCCGTCCGGTAGGATCTGCCACGGCACCATTTTGATGGCTTTTCCCCCGCTGTTACCCATCTCGATCCTGTAGATGACACCGGTGCGATCGTCGACAGTTAAGAGTTTGCCGTCGAAGACGATCAGCTCGGACAGTTCCATGCCTCGGCCTCCGAGCGACAGCGACGAGCGCAACTCCAGTGGCTCTCCGTCGTCCCACTCGAGTTCCACCTTGTCTCCTTTGTCGTCGTCGTAGTAGAGAAAGCCCATTTTGAGGTAACTTCGCCACACGTTGGCCTCCCCATCCACTTTGGAGTCGGTGTCAAGGTCGGCGATAGCGCCGATGCGGTAGCGCAAACCTCGTGGAGTCAGCGTAGGAGCGGTCAAAGGATATGTGGCGTTATATGAAGCTGTGAGGCAGACTTTTACTTCAGTTCGATGCATCAACACAAGTAGCATGATCCAGACTCACGTTTCACTGGTTGCTGAGGTACGTAGTGAAAGTGATCTTCGTAGTGTCCATCTCCAGAATGGCTTTTCTTGCCCGCAGCGGCCACGTAAAGCAGCAGCAAGAGTGCGACCAGGACGACCGACAGCGCAGCCACCAAAGGCTTCTGGAAGCGGATGGTGGAGTTTCCCAACTTGTATGTGAGGGGCTTCTTCACGGAGTGACGCCAGTCCAGGTTGCCCATGTCCAGAATGGCAGAGGTGGACATGGAGTGCTTCATGGCACTGCGGGCAGGCGATGAGTGCATGGACATTATCGACTCTATTGTCATTCCTTCTATCGAGCTCCTCACCTATTATCAGCCCTACGACCTTGACGCTGATTACTGCCAATATCGCGTTCAAGCAGACGTCCTGTTAGGTCGTCGTCCCCGCCTCTGCCGTCGGAGGCGAGGAAGATGTCTGCGAAAGTTCCAGGCCTTGTCAGTCTCCTCCCATCATCGCCGGAGGACACCAATCCTTGGTCGATACCGTCACTCTGCATGAGGTCTATGGAGCACACTTGTCCGTTCACGACCGTCGCTCCACTGCACAGGTGGCATCTGGCACGTGGTGGCTATAAGACGTACGTTGCGTCGCATGTGTGACTTGCATGCGGTTTGCAAGAGCTGATGAAGAGCCCAAGGTGTGTTCAAGAGATCCACTCTAAGGAAGCACAAAAGCACAAGCGCTGCCGCAACGATGCCGCTGCTGACGTGTTTGCAACCCTCTTCGCCCCCGCCCGAGCAAAAGTGCCAGGTTAGCGTGGAGAAAGTTCGCAAGACCAAGAGCCACGCACTCACCGAACCTCGATTATCCAGCGCGTCCACGCACCCGTAAGAAAATTGTAGGTTTATTTTTTCTCTTATGTAGTACATTAAGCATATTTATGTGTGTCTTAGTTTGTACACAATAAAGAATAACGTTCATTGGCAACATTGTTTCCACTCAGAGGAGGAGCATTTTCAAATTCTATAGGGAAGTCAACTGGGATACAAAAGCGTCCCCTGCTCAGTAAAAGTTTGAAAAAATTCCTCGGTCAGCAGAAAAAATGTTGCTTCCACTTTCATCATTGTTGCTCAAGATGTTGGAAAGTCGAAATTGGGGAAAATATACTAGACTGAATCTCTTTGCTTCACGCTACTAATAACAAAAGGAAGATGGCTAAAGAATACTTTGCGAAGACTTCTCTGAAGGGGTTGGGGAGAGGGGGGAAGAAAGGCAAAGAGCCAAAAAGAATTTGCAGAAGACAGATGAGAGAGCGTGGGTGGGTGGGTGTAACACAATTTTGAGATCTAAACAACAAAACAGATGCTCATTTCTTTAAAGTAGCTGGTGGAATCAATCCATAAGTTTGGAAGAATGCACGCACCACTGCGGAGTTGCAGGGACAGCAAGAGTACAGTAAAGAAATGAGTCATCCATCACGGATAACTGATAGATAGAAAAGGGTGGAGAGATAAAGGAGCTTCTTCCTTTCCTGCTAAAAACCTTTGTCCATTTTTCCATCTATAACATCCTTCTCAAGGAGCACAGTTTTCTTGAGTAAATCGCACCAGAGGCGACGGAAGGAAAAAAATTCTTGTTGCATTGGACGGCGGCGGCGGCAGCAAGCTGCAGCAGCCCGTTTGCCCATGTTTTTTGGTTCACACGTTCTTAGAAGAGGAAGGCGACTTCTTGGCATGGACGGTCCCGCGCTAAGACCTAGTTGTCACCTCCCTCTTCTTCTGTTCGTCTTCGCTTGCCTCGGGGCTCACCAGATTCTAGGTGGGACAGAAAGGACAAGGTCGGTTCTGAGAGGATCCTGGTGGTAAAGCAGCTTCAGTGTCAGTGCGTCCTTACCTTCCTCCTCCTCCTCCTCCTCTTCGATGTCGTCATCTTCTTCGTTCTCTCCTTCCCCATCAAAGTCCTCTCCATCGTCCTCATCGTTCTCTAGACTGTCGTCGTAGAGTGCAGAGAGGCCTGGGCCGTCCGCACCTTCGGCCTCGCTATCTTCTTCTTCGCCACCCTCTTCTTCTGGAAAGCATGAAGGAAGGAGTTATTATAATGTTACAATGGGGCATCTCTGTCCGTGCCAACCAACCTCCATCCTCGTCATCCTCATCTTCCACATCCTCCTCCTCGTCCTCGTCATCGTCATCGTCCGCGTTCCCGTTGAGATTTTCACCGTCCTCGCTGGCTTCTTCGTCAACGTCCACGTTGTTCTCATCGGCACCATCCAGGTACTTGAGACCGGGGATTAGGTTGAATACCCGGTTGCGGTAGTCGTCCTCGGACCCCAGCGGATTGTTAAACAGGTCAAGATGTGTCAGGTTCTCCAAAGACTTCTGTATGAGTCAAACAAAGAACAACACTTATTGTACAAGTATCCTCCTAGAAACCAGTCTCATGCAAGTGCTGCTTCACTTACCAGGGGCTCCAACACGTCGAGATCCTTGATCTTGTTTCCGCTAATATTTAGGTGAGTTAGCTTTGGGCATCCTTGCAGAGCACTGAGACCTCCATGGATGCGGTTGTCGCTCAGCTCCAACTGCAAAAGAAGTCAGCAAAGTGAGCACACCACCCTGTTGGTGATCCAGAGTAACGCGAAGCCCATAATTAGCGACATGTTCTATGGCTGCATCGAGAAGACCATCAGAGCCTCGAAAACAATGCAGACAATTCTTATCCCAAGTCATCATCTTCCATTCCATCTCCGTGGTCATCGCCCAACTCCTTCCCCATGGCCTCGGAGGCGGTGTTGGGCAACATTTCTTCTGATTGTTCCTGGCCCCTGTCATGCCATCTGGGAGAAGATTTGATGCAAGTAGTATGAACCCTTTCCTGATTGGGAAGACGTCCCAGATGACATTGATCACAAAACTGGCCTATATAAGCTTGCTGTAGAATTGGCAGTAGGAGCAACCTCCAAAGCCTCTGAAGCGCAAGAAAGCAGCTAAATGTGGGCACCGCGTCTGCATTACGTGTGTACAGGACGCGATTTATTTGGCTGAACATTTGATGCACACCTTGCTGGGCCTTCCACAGCAATGCGACTTCATCAAGAGCAATATGGGTAGGAAGTAAAGGCCATTAATCTGGCAAGAAGTTTTGCTGTTGACCTTATTTTGCACCCACTGCAGTATTCGTCACTGCGACGTTGGTGTGCATTTTTTGCCATTCACAATAAACTGACACATTCGTTGCCAAAACAGGCAAGAGCTGCAATTTTTGATCAGCTGATGCCAGAACCTCAGTGATTTGTGCTTGGACTTGTGAGTCATCGCTCTTCCAGGCCGTTAAGCTCAATACTTGGCACTCTGATCCTCTCTCTCTCTCTGTATATACATATACATTAAAAAATATAATGTGCCCTTAGTTAATTTTACAAGAACACAATAGGCAATGAAGTCACTCACCCTTTGAAGCGCTGGGAGCTTTGGAAACCCCTTGAGACTAGTGAGGCCAACGTTGATGAGGCTTAGAGATTCCAGACTGGTGTACTCGTCGGTCAGACCCTCGATCTGGGTGGCGCGGCTGTTGTCGAGGTTGAGTTCCTTGACCTGACGACAGAGGCGCTCGTGTTATTGCCTGGACGCGGCTTTTTCCCTGCGTTTTCTCTCTCCTCGACGCCACCTTTTACCGGCGAGGGGGATTAACTCTTTTTTCCCCCAGGGCCGCCCGAAGAGAGCAACAAGACCGTGTTTACGTGACGCATTTCTGCCCGGCCAGCGGCAGCGCCAAGAGCGCGCGCTTGGCGAGCGTACGGGAGCCATGTTGAGAGGATGCTGTGGGACCAAACTTGACGCCCCGAGGACACACGGACGCCGGTAAACGTCTGAGACAGAGTCTTGGGGCGTCCCGGATCCGCCCGGATCTAGAGGGGAAGCCCTCCGGGTCAGCAAAGGGGGGTTTCTCGGCCTTTGAAAAATGCGTCAGACTCTCCGTTCCCCTCCCCTCGCCCTCCATTCCTTCTCGGCCGGCCCGGGCCAACGTTTCCTTTCGCCTGGACGACAACGCCAAGGAGGCATCGTCGAACGGCAACGAACGGGGAAAACGCCACAAAGAACAATCCCATCACTTCACACCCACGCAGAAATGACACACAGGCTTTAAAATGCTATCACGACAAAATTCGGGAAATCGCGTCCTTAAGATGGAGGGGAGACTACTGCTGCGACGTCGACATGAGGTTCACGCACCATTCGGTGGGGAAGGGGGAGGGAAGGAGGGAGAAATGCCGTTCTTGGGAGAAAGAGGAGGTAGAGGAGGCGGGGAGGGACGATCCGCCAGGCAGCAGAATCCGGGTCCGGCGGGTATCGCCGACCGCCGGGACGCAAGCGGAGTGCTGATCTCACTGGACGAGGTCGACGTTGCCGGCCTTCCCGGTGTTCTCTCTCTCTTACCTCTGCCGGCTCCTTCCCGCGCCTCTCCAGCTCGATGCGTTTCTCCATGACGGCGTCCTCACGGTCCCGGTGGGAGGACTCTTCCCGGCGGTTCTTCTCCGGAGACGTCGACGTGAGAGCAAGCGTGTCTGCGACGTGAGAGCGAGTAAAGACTAAAGAGAGCGAGTACAGTACTAGTAGTGGTGCGTCGTCGTCCGCCGCTCCTGTCTTGTGCGCACACACACGCACGCATGCACGCATACACACACACGCTCTTTCTGGCTTTACTCTTTAGCGCTCGGATTGGCGGCCGCGGACGAGAACTGGCTGAAGAGTGGCGAGGCTGGCATGGGCCACAAGAGAGCGAGCGGGACAGACATGGGCGACTTGGAGAAGTGCGGCCGGAGGGGCGGAGGAGGGAGTTGGCGGCGCTCAACACGGACAGGACAAGGAGAGGGGCCGAAGAGGCAGGAGGCAACCTCGCCCGGAACGACCGCCTTCCCTCACCTGGCGGCGGCGTCTCTCCCTCTCGCATGCTAGAAGGGCTCGAGCGCGCGCGTCACCCCCTCCTTCCCCTCCGTCAAGTTCCCCGCGAAATTCAAAGAGGCTCACATCTCGTTGCCTGGGTCGCCCGGGTGTGGAGACGTGCCCAAATATGGACCAAGAGTGCCCAAGGCGAGACACACATGGCAACGACGTCCTAGAAGCGGAAGACGCTCTTGAACAGCTGTGCGACCGTGTAAACGTTATGCGCACGTGCCCATCGATGTGCCTCCATAGAGTAGAATGGTATTTCAGGTTTGCCTCGACGGTCATCGTCATCCTCGAATCTCCGTAGCAGCCTTGGTGCACCCCTGACAGGTCGTGGTCGTCTTTGCGTGATGTCCACTTGCTCGCCTTTCCTTCCGAACAGGACTTTCTCTGCCAAGAGCAAAGTGAGCCTTGGGACGTCGCCGATCAGCTGATGCACAGAAAAGAAAGCCGGAGGTTCTGTAGTATGCAAAAACCATGGAAGAGCCTTGCCAAGATCAACTAGTCCGACAACTCTCAAAGCTTGAACACCTCTGCGAGAGGAGCGAAGTCCTAGTGTCTCAAGTGATGCCCGCATTTGCCACTGAAGACGATGGCCAAGTTTTGCAATCCACGTTAGAAAAGTAAGTCAGTGCTATACTAAGCGCAACTCTGGTGGTATCTGATCTTGTTGCTGCAAAATGTTTAGGTTGTCGCACCTGAGGGAGAAGACTCACATGCTGAGCACGGCAGCCTCCCGTCGAGGCGTCAAGATGGCGCTTTTCGGACGGACGAGCGCAGGAAAGTCCACTGTGATCAACGCATTACTAGGACAGGACGTCCTGCCGTGTGGTCCGGGATGCACCACGAAGTGTTTCGTGCAAATCAGGGCGAACAAGGAGGACACGAAGCCGAGGCCGCCTTGTCTCCTCGTCCCGTCCCCGTGTCAACAGAGGTTCCACATTGTGGAAAACGTGAATTCCAGGTATGCAACCTAGAACATGCTGCATTACGGAATGCGCATGAAGGATCCTCCTTCTACCTTAGCATCATTGCTGACTGGACCACCTCACGAAGCGAGAAATCCGACATAGGCGGCCCGTCCTTCGTGACCCTCCTGTGGCCTCTGGATCGGTGTTCCGGCTTGTTTCCTATGGTACTCGGCGATGACGTCACACTGCTGGACTCTCCTGGCCTGGATGTGGACTCCAACTGTGACGCCTGGCTCGACCAAGAGTGCGCTGATGCAGACCTCCTCGTCTGGGTCGTCAACGGAGAGTCAACCATCACCAACAAAGAAAGGGGATTTTTCCGGAACATAGCGGAGAGACTAGCAAAACCAGACATCGTCGTCTTAGTCAACAGGCAAGACAAATGCCAAGGTTGGAACGCTTCTCGTGATTGTTTGTGGTCTTCTTTCAGCAGATGGGACTGCGCCTCGGAAGAGGAGGAGTATCTGATCCACGCCGCCCAGGCCCAGCACGTGGACCGAATCACGCATTTCTTACACTCGGTGCTAAAGTTGGCTAGGTCGGTGGAGGAGGCAAGAGAAAGGATATTCTTCGTCTCCGCCAAGGAGGTCTTGTCCAGCGCAAACAGTGTCGGCAGCACAAACATTAGTTCCTCCAGAGAGTCCGTAGTACACAACAGATTGGTTGAAGAAAGAAGAAGCGACTGGGAAAGGTAAGTACTTAGTACACAGTACACCGGACCATTCAAATTCATCAATGAAATCTGATCATATTTGGCATCATGAAACAACGGTAAGATGAGATGACAATCAATGGAATTATTGTTCAATATGCAATCCACTGAGATGTCTCTCCACACATAACAGGGGTCGTTTGAGAGTCTTCTTGTTCAACAACCCTTCTAGAAAAATGGATGAATATATTTCTATTAATGCTAACTAGCTGAACTTTGTGCCCTTCGGACACTCCGTCCAGCTTGACCACCGCAGTATTGATCGCGATTTTTCACAAAAAAGATGTTCGTAACTTCTTCATACATGATCACCTAATGTGGCATCTGCCAGCCTCTCTCACAGCCTCTTATGCGACGTGGAAATGAACTGCGGGATGGTCACATTGAGTCAGCCTTGCTGACGTAGGCCCAGTGCTTTATGGTGGAGGCTTTCAGAGCTGTGATGCTGGAATTCATTTTGTCGACACTTGAGTGCATGATGCCCCACCAATCCAATGGATTGCGAGGCAGCCTCGACCAACGCCCTGGAATGTTGGCTTCAGAGCGCTCTTACTTGTTGCTTTCGTTGTGTCAACCTGGTTGCATCTGTAGTTGTCCTCAGTCAGCATAACTGACTTGTAACTATGGCAGAGTGTGACCAGACTCCTCACCATCCACCTTGTTGCATGGCAATAATGATGTATGGTGATAGTGACGGGGACGAAAAAGGATGGGGACGAGACAAACACTGACGTCAGAAGACAGTCATGTGGAGGGAAAGGTGATATTGAGGGAGAACTAGGATGAATGCTGTGCAGAGAATTTCCCATAGCGTTCATCTGTTTTGCTGCATGCACCAGTTTGTCGCATTCTCATTTAAATAACAGAATTAAGAACAATAGAGAGTATGGTAAATAACGGGACTGACTCCATCACCGAAGTCAACACCGTGCGCCCAACTTCCTGCCTTTTTGAAGCCATGCCTCAAATCCTGGTACTCGTGAGTGTCAAGGTGAACAAGTAGGTATACCCAAGTGTGCTACCGGAGGTGATGGTTATTCCCATCAACAATGTTGTCATGGGCAAAAGGTGCATCTTAATGCAGCACACTCGGTAGATCTCGTCCAGCCCGGGATGTTTGAAGCCACTCCCCACTTCTGGAGTGATCTCCAAAAAGCCTGGACTTGAACCCCTGCCACTTTTAAGTCTGTGGGGGAAGACTGAGGCTGACTCATGTGCTACCAGCCACAGGAACCTAGGTTACTCGAAGGCCTTACTTGTCCTTGAGCGTCTTTCGCAAAGTTCCAGCATCCTTGGCATTGCTGAGACAGGAAGTTTGAGCAAAATGGCATTGACTTGGGCGGCGGTGGCGTCTGTCCTATTGTTCTCCATGCTCTGTATTATTCTTTTTTCTGTGATTCCAGGGACGATGAAACAAACTGGCGAAAGCAGGACCAAGGAGCGCCACAGGGAATTCACTGCACAATATTTAGCCTAGTTGTCCTTTGACATTACCTCCACGTTATTCTTATCAATCCCATTGACCCTTTGAAATCCCTGTGTTATCCTCATTCTTCTACAAGCGATCGATGAACTCTGTCGTTTTAACAAGAATTCGACATGCAGTCGTGGAAAATGCCAGTTAAAGTCTTAAAAACGATAAATCTGATTGCAAAACTGGAGTGTCACCTTTAGTGGTGGCATCAAAGCTGTGATCGACAGCATGCAGAAAGTAGCCACTGGATTTCAGACCAGGATTCAGTCTATCGCAGCTGTCAACTTTCCTCTAAGTTTTTTCCCTCTCCATAAGTGATCTTTCGGTACCATGGATTGAGCTTTGTCATAAATGGCAAAGGTCCTTCAAAGTGCAATGTCAAGTTCATTTAACTGGCCAAGCAATTTCAGTAGATAATGAAGGCCTTGTTTTACCAATGCGAAAAGCCTAAGTATCTACTTACGTTGCTTGTGATGCAGATTCGTGGCTTACGCGTCCAGGGCCCATGCTTCGTTCTCCGTCGCCGCCACCTGCCCAGCGCTATCCAGTCGGTGCAACCGCTATGGAGAGGCCGGATGGGACGTTGCCACCGAGATCTCACAGCTCGACAACGTCGTTATTAAGGCCATGTCAGACAGACACGAATCTTTGTCGGGAGAAAGGATGCAGCTGATGGAGACTGTGACCACTTTACAGTCGGGAATGGATGAGCTGACGGCAGTCCTCAAAGAAGAGATGAAACTAATGCTGGAGGAAATCGAGCAGTTCGTCATGGCAGCGGTTGAAAAGGAAGCCGTGGAAGTCAACCAGTCGGTGGAGAACTTTCACGCGGTGTTTAGGGACGAAGACCCCATCGTAGAAGTTTACACCCATCAGCTCAAAAGGTACGCCGACATGGTCCGTGTAGGTACTGCGTACCACAGATCGGAATTGTATTGCAGGTCCACTCAGGAGAACATGAAAAATCGACTAGCGTCGAACTTATCGGAGAGAATCTGTAACCGTGTGCGTTTTCTGCAGCAGAGGATCATAGACGGAGTTTCGCATTTGATTCCCCCGGGCAAAAAAGACTTCCTGGCAGACATCGATCCTCGCCCGATTCCCATGGAAGAAGAGCTGCGCGCATTCTTGTCTGATGAGTCCT